>Ga0208851_1000208_pt1 | contig 26501 bp, 20 predicted proteins | sample NGESurshal092012_FD_184481 | JGI IMG/M metagenome (GOLD analysis project Ga0208851, IMG submission 184481) | Arctic peat soil microbial communities from Barrow, Alaska - NGEE Surface sample 415-2 shallow-092012 (SPAdes) | ecosystem: Environmental > Terrestrial > Soil > Wetlands > Peat ... | reverse complement strand
GCGCTTCCGGCGCCCAGTGGTGTCCGGGCAACGGCGTCGCAGGGGCGGACCCCGCGTCAGGTGCCCCGTGGGCGGCCGCGGCGATGAGCAGCACGGCGAAGTAAGCGGCGGGACCGGCGGACTGCTCCATGGCTTCACCCCTGAGGGCTGAATGCACTGACCGGAGAGCAGCCTCACGGCCGAAACCCCGGTCACGACAGCGCTATCAGGTCGGTCCCGACCGGTCGATGAGACTTTGGGCTACTTCGTGACCAGGGAGGTCAGCCGGTCCGCCACCCCCAGCCAGGCGGGGGTGAACGCGATGGCCAGCCGTGCCGGAACCGAGAGCACCACGAACAGCCCGCCCCAGAGCGTGGCCGGGTGGAGCCGCCCGCGCGTCTTCAGGTCCCAGACCACCAGCGGCACCAGGAAGAGGGTGGTGACGCCGAGGACCACGGGCGCACCGAGCCCGAGATAGAAGATCAGCCAGCGCGCGAGCGCCGGGGGCAAGAGCCCGATGGTCGCCAGCAGCATCAATCGCTTGTGCGCCTGGGGATTGCGCCGCTCGACGATCGCCGCGGTGTAGAGCGTGGCGAACACCAGCAGGGCAAAGAGCGGAACCACCAGGAACCGCCGCGCATCGAGACCCGGAGGCGAGACGCCCCGCCCCACCGCCTGCAGCGCGGTGACCGTCCCCACACACACCATCAGGACGGCGAGGGCGACGCTCGCGGTGCCCAGGCGGCGGTGGAGTGCGAGGTTCCGGGTGGCCACCAACCGGGCCTGCACCACCAGAAGCACCATCCATCCGCTGAAGAGAAGCGCATGGACGTGAATCAGCCTGGTCACCGGGAGCTGGCCCGCAAGGCCCGGAGCCGGAACGAGGGGGCGGAGGTAATAAGTCCGGGCGAAGCCGGCGAAGACCACCGCGGCCAGCAGGAGGGTGAAGCCGCTGTAGAACGCGCGCTCGGACAGCCGCGGGGCGGGCGCGATTGCGACCTGCGTCATCTCGGTCCTCCAGCGCCGTTCGAGGGCGTGTCTGCATTCAAAGCCGGCCCCCGCTTGCGGCGATACGTCAGCGTGTAGTCGACGGGGCGCGGCAGGTGCTTGCTCGAGATCACCACCTGGACACGGAGCGTCTCACCGTCCGGCAGGAGCGTCCACACCACCTTGCGCGCGCCTTCCTCCCCGCGGAAGTTCTGGACCAGGCTCTCCCCAGCGAAGCGCTGGCTCAGCTTGCTGGTGTCGTCGAGCTTGGTGCGGTGGTCCGACTCGCGTCCGTCCTCCGGACTGACGTCGGTCCGCTGGCAAGGTCCGGCGACGGAGATGTTCCCGCCTCCGAAGGCGATCGTGTAGCTGCTGCAGATCTCGCAGGTCCGCACCAGCCGGTCGTAGGCGATGCCGCGGGCGATGAAGAACATCCCGTCCACGGAACGCTCGACCGCGGCCGGGACCAGCGCGCGTTCGTTGGCGCCGCCGATGAACTGGTACTCACCGGCGTAGCGGCGCCGGAGCTCGTCGATGTCGAGCCCGCCGTCGGCCGGGGCCGCAGGGGCGGCTTGGAGCGTGGCCAGCGCGGCGAGGAGCACCCCCAACCGGCGAAGCCAGGGGCGCGTCCAGGTCTTGCTCGGTGGCGGGACCCCAGAGCAGGCTGCGCCATCTCCACCACGCACGCCACCTTCTGCCGAATCTGCGAGGCGCTCTGCGGCCTCGAGGTCGATGTCGCCTCCAACCGCGTGCAGGCGATCCGCCCCGATGCGCGGCACGTCGCGACGGGAGGCTTCTCCTGCCCGAAAGGGCTGCGCCAGCACCAGATCTACGCCTCCCCGGACCGGCTCACTGCGCCGGAGAAGCGCATCGGCGCCCGGTGGGAGCGCATCGGCTGGGACCGCACGCTGTCCGAGATCGGCGCCCGGGTGAAGCAGATCCGCCAGGACCACGGGCCGGACAGCATCGCGATGTACGTCGGCACCGCGGCGGGTTTTGGTGTGCTCCATCCGGTCTTCGCCCAGGGTTTCATGACCGCGATCGGCTCGCGGTCAATGTACTCGTCGGCGACGCAGGACTGCTCCAACAAGTTCGCGGTGGCCCGCGAAATGTACGGTTTCCCCTTCACCCAGCCGTTCCCGGACCTCGAGCGCACGGGCTGCCTGATCATCGTTGGCGCCAACCCGGTGGTCTCCAAGTGGAGCTTCCTCCAGGTCCCCAACCCGGGAAGGACGCTGCAGACGATGGCCGAGCGGGGCGCGCACATCTACGTGGTCGATCCGCGACGCACCGAGACGGCGCGCACCGCCGGTGAGCACGTCTTCATCCGGCCCGACACCGACGTCTTCTTCTATCTGTCCTTCCTCAGGGAGCTGATCGCCTCGGGGGGAGTGGACGAGGACCGGGTCCGGCGGTTCACGCGCGGATTCGACGACGTGCGCGCGCTCTGCGAACCCTGGAGCCCGGACCGGACCGCGGAGGTAACTCGCATTCCTCCGGAGACGCTCCGGGAGATGGTGAGTGCCTACCGGGAGGCTCGCGGTGCGGCCTTGTACAGCTCGACGGGCGTGAACATGGGGTCCAACGGCTCGCTCGGGTTCTGGCTCCAGGAGACCATCAACGCCGTCTCCGGCAACCTCGACCGCGCCGGGGGCACGCTGGTGGGCCGCGGAATCATCGACTTCGCCGCGTTCGGGAAGAAGACGGGGGCGCTGCTGCGGACCGACCGGTCGCGTGTCGGCGGCTTCATGTCGGTCAACGACGCATTTCCGGGCGGGCTGCTCGCCGACGAGATCCTGACCCCCGGTGACCGCCAGGTCCGTGCGCTCTTCGTCACCGGCGGGAATCCGCTCATCACCATGGCCAACTCCGGCCGGCTGCGGGAGGCGTTCGGCAAGCTCGAGCTCCTGGTGACGCTGGACCTGTTCCGGAACGAGACCGGCTCGGTGGCGCACTACGTCCTTCCCTGCACCTCTCCGCTGGAGCGCCCAGACCTGCCCTTTCTGTTTCCGCTGCTCCTCGGGCTCCAGAACCGTCCGTATCTCCAGGCCACCCGGGCGGTGGTGGAGAGCGAGGGCGAGCAGCGGGACGAGGCCACCCTCTATCTCGACCTCTGCCGTGCCAGCGGCGTCCACCTCTTCGGCTCACGGATCGCCCAATGGGTGCTGAGGGGCCTTCGGGCGATCTCCTCCCTCTTCCGCGGCCGGCGCCGGCAGCCCGGAGTGCCCCAGGAACTGCTGCTGTCGCTCCTGCTCCGGGTGTGCGGTCAGGTCTCCTTCCGACGGCTCCTGAAGATGCCCCACGGAGTCCTGCGCCCTCCCCACCGCGCTGACGATTTCCTGGGCAAGCGGGTGGTGACCGACGATGGCCGGGTGCAGCTCGCCTCACCGGTGCTGCTCGCCCAGGCGGCGAAGCTGACCCTAGACTTCGAGCGGGAGAAGCAGAACGCCCAGCGGCTGAAGCTCATCGGCCGGCGCGCGGTGGGAACGCACAACTCCTGGACCCACAACGTGGCGCTCTTCACCCAGGGCGGGACCAACCACCTCCACGTGCATCCCGAGGACGCTGCCCGGCTCGGGCTGGTGGACGGGGCGCTGGCGGACGTGGCCACCGACACCGGCCGGGTGCGCGTCCCGGTCAAGCTGCATCCCGAGCTGATGCCGGGGACGGTGGCGCTTCCCCACGGGTGGGGGCACCAGCACGCGACCGGGCTCTCGGTGGCCTCGGCGACGCGGGGCGTGAACGTGAATCTGCTCGCCGCCGACGGGCCCGAGCGCATCGAGCGCGTGTCGGGGATGGCGCATCTCACCGGGATGGTGGTGGACGTGCGGCCGGCCGACGGGGAGCAGGACCCGGCGAGCTGGTCCGGACTGTCCTAGCGACGGCGAGGCCAGGGGACGAGCGCCGAGGTCGCGGCCCTCCGCGCCGCCCAGTCGGGGTGGCGCGAGAGCATGCGCCGGTCCATCCAGGGAATGCTGACCGCGGCGAAGAGCAGGGTGATGGACGCAGGGCCCACGGCCGTCCACGCCGCCCAGCGGGCATCCGCGGCCACGCCGAAGAGCCAGAGCCCCCACCAGAAGGTGACCTCGCCGAAGTAGTTCGGGTGCCGGGAGAACGCCCAGAGCCCCTGGTCGAGCACTGCCGACGCGTCGCGGCGGGTGCGGAGGAAGCGCCGCAGCTGCAGGTCGGAGATCGCCTCGATGGCGATGGCGCCCGCTGTCACCGCGACTGCGAGGAGGTCGAGCCAGCCGAGCGGACGTCCACGCCCGGAGAGGGCCGGCCAGGTGGGCAGCAGCCCGAGGAAGACCCAGGCGGTGGGCATCAGGTGAATGGAGACCAGGCTCGCCGGCCAGTAGAGCCGCCCGGTCCTGGCGCGGATCTCCCGGTAACGAAAGTCCTCGTCGCCGAGCCCTTGCCAGCGGCCGACCCAGTTGGCGGTGAGCCGGATGCCCCAGGCGGTGACCAGGACGAGCACCAAGGCGGCGCGGGCATCCGGAGCGGAGGGTGCGCAGCTGGCCCAGTAGGCTGCAATGGGGACGGGCGCAACGCTCCAGTAAGGGTCATAGAGACTGGAGTTGTCGTGCCGGACGCTGAAGATGAAGACGATCAGCGTTGCGGCGACGTCGGCGAGCGCGGCGACGAGGATGGGCGCTCGACCGCGCAGAACCCAGCCGGTGACGAGCGCACCGGCCAGGGCCGCGACGTAGGCGACGGCCACGACAGCGAGCGAGCTGCTGGGCTCGGCCGAGGCGGAGGAGGAGCGCGGAGCGGGGTCGGGCATCGAGCACGGCGGCGCCGGTCAGTGTCGCTCGGCGCCGAGGCCCCGAACGAGGTACAGATAATCCAGCATCCGTCGGTAGTCGTAGACCATCGTCTTGCCGTCGGGCGTGAGTCGAATCCGGGGAACCGTCACCACTCCCGTCGGGTCCTCGGGTGAGATCGCCAGATCCTCCAGGATCTTTCGCCGCTCGATATCGAATCGCACCAGCCGGGTCGGGATCTTGTCGCGGTCCTTCACCCAGAGATGGCCTTCCCTGGACCAGCCTGTCGGCTGGAGGTCGCCCAGCTCCGGCAGCGGAACCGGCGGACCGCCGGCAGTCGGGTAGAGCGTGGTCGCCCGCGTCGGTCCCACCACTGCCACCCACCGGTCGTCGAGGGAGACGTCGATCAGGAAGGGGAAGATGCCTGGCTCGGAGATCTCTCGCGGCGGGCCCAACCCAGGGTCGATGAGATAGACCCGGAAGCGCGCGTCGTCGAGCGGACGGCCAATCGCGACCAGCCGCTTGCCATCCCGAAGCCACCGCACCCGCTGGATCTCCAGGCCCGGGGTCTCGATGACGTGCGAGGGCCCGGGCCCGGTGGGGTGCACCACCACGCCCTAGGTGTAGTCCTTCGAGCTCGCCGCCACCCAGCGCGCGTCGGGAGAGATTGCCAGGGCGTACCCCTCACCGAGGATCTGCGCCGGGGAGCCGTCCGTCTTCCGGACCAGCGTCAGGGCCGGAGTCACTCCCTCCGCCTCCAGCACGGGGGCGGCCTGGGTGAACGCCAGCCACGTGCCGTCGGCGCTGATGTCCGCCAGCGATGCCCAGTCGTACCAGGACAGTCGCCGCTGACCGGGCTGTCCCCTCTGGAAGAGCGCGATGTCCTGCCGCCAGATCTGCTGCGTCACCAGCAGCGTGCCGTCAGGAGCGATGTCCTCCAGCCGGATGTCGGAGACGTTCCGGAAGACGTCCCGGAGCGCACCCCCGGGCGTTACTGCCCGGATCTCGTTCCGACCCAGTGGACCGGCGGTGAACCAGATCTCCGTACCCTTCGGTGACCAGGCCAGCCCCTCAGCACGGGGCCAGAGCTTCGTGAGCGCCCGTGCCTTCCCCGCCGTGTCCACCAGCATGATCTCGCCGGCATCGTCGGGAAGGACGGGATGGTGGATGAAGGCCACCGCATCGCCCGTAGGAGACACGCGGGGGTGCGTCATCCACCCGCTGGTCTCGTAGAGCGTCTTTCCGGGTGGGTACTCGAGCCGCTGCTTCCCGCCCGCCGAGCCGACCACCGCCAGGTGACCCGACGGAGACCAGTCGGCGTAGGTGACGCCTTCCATCACCTCCCGCGGTGCGCTCCCGGTCCCGGCCACACGGGCGAGCATTCCCTGGCACTCGTCGCGGATGAACGTGCGGGGGTGCAGGGACAACGCCAGCTCGCCGCCGCGAGAGACGCTGAGCAAACAGGCCGTGGACAGTCCGAGAGGCGCGAGCTCCGCGCTTCCCGGCGTATGGGCGTAGAGCTGGGGTGGGCTTCCGTCCCAGGAGCCGGTGAGCACCACCCGGCCCTCGGGGGTGAAGCGGGCGGAGAGGATGGTGCCCTCTCGAAAGGTGATCTGCTCCACCTGCGCCAGGTGTGTCTCTGGCGCCGGGCGCAGTTTCCAGGCCGCAGCTCCGGCGAGCAGCCCGAGGCCGAGCAGGATGGCGAGGAGCCTCCACGCGCCGCGCTGCCTCCGAGGCCGGATGGCGTCCCTGCCGGGCATCGTCTGCGGTCCGCTTCCGCCGCCGAGGACCTCCAGGGCGAAGGCCAGGTCACGCGCCGTCTGGAAGCGGCGCTCGGGCTCCTTCTCCAGGCAGCGGCTCACCACCTGGACGAGCGGAGCGCCCACCTCCGGAGGGAGTGGCGCGGGATCGGCGTGGAGGATTGCGTACCCGCTCTCCACCAGCGAGCTGCCGGGGAACGCACGTTGCCCGGAGAGCATCTCGTGGAGCACCGCCCCGAGGCTGAACAGATCGGTGCGGGCGTCGACCGGTTCGCCGCGCACCTGCTCCGGCGACATGTATCCAGGGGAGCCCAGCACGGCGCCGGTCCGTGTCGCGTCGCCGGTGGGGGTCACCGTGAGTTCGAGCAGGCCGTGCGGACCAGCTGCCTGCCCCGGGCGCTCGGCCAGCTTGGCGATCCCGAAATCCAGCAGCTTCACCTGGCCGTCGGTGGTGACGAACGCGTTCTCGGGCTTCACGTCGCGGTGGATGACGCCGCGGGCGTGCGCCGCTGCCAGCCCCTGTGCCATCTGGGCTGCCCAGCGGAGCGCGGTCCCTGGCGGAATCCGCCCGTGCGACATCCGCTGGCGGAGCGATTCGCCCTGGAGGAGCTCGGTGACGAAGTAAGGAGCGTCGTCCTGGACACCGACGTCGTAGACCGCGACGAGGTTGGGGTGATTGAGGGAGCCGGCGACGCGGGCCTCCTGCTCGAAGCGCTTCACCAGTTCGGGATCGGAGGCCAGGGCCTGATTGACGACCTTGAGCGCCACCTCGCGCTGGAGCCGGGTGTCACGCGCGCGATAGACCTCGGCCATGCCGCCCGCCCCGAGGACCGAGACGACCTGGTAGGGACCGAGCCGCTGACCGGGGGTCAAGCGCACCCGCGGAGCGTAACCGACGGCCCCTCGGTTGGCCTCACTTGCAAGGAACTCCGCTCCGGCGCCGCCTGGAATCCAGGCCCGAGGAATGAGAGGGTGCCCCGCTCCGATGTCCGGGCCCGCTCCGCTCCAGTCCTCCGACCAGCTGCTCGAGGACCTCAACCCACCCCAGCGCGAGGCCGTCCTCCACGGGGACGGGCCGCTGCTGGTCCTGTCGGGCGCGGGCTCGGGGAAGACGCGGGTCATCACCCGGCGCGTCGCCCACTTGGTGCTCGCTCGCCGCGTGGCGCCCTGGCGCATCCTGGCGGTGACCTTCACCAACAAGGCAGCGCGAGAGATGCGCGAGCGCCTCGCGGTGCTGCTCGGCCCGTGGGCGGCCGAGCTGAACGTGGCCACCTTCCACTCCGCCGCCGCCACCATCCTCCGGCGCGAGGCGGAGAAGGTCGGCCTCACCCGCTCGTTCGTCATCTACGACGACGCGGATCAGCTCCAGCTGGTGAAGCGGGCCATGCGGGAGGAGCGGGTGGACCCGGTGCTGAACCCCCGCGACGTGCTCCGCCGCATCGACGTGGAGAAGAACGCCGGCCGCGGACCCGACGTGGAGCGCGTCCCGCCGGACGACTACCGGGCCCTCGCCGTCCAGCGGGCCTATCGCGCGTACCAGCGGCTCTTGCGAGCGGCGAACGCGGTGGACTTCGGAGACCTGCTGCTCCTCCTGGTGGAGCTCCTGCGGAAGGACCCCGAGACGCTGGAGAAGTACCGGGCACGGTTCCAGCACGTGCTGGTGGACGAGTTCCAGGACACCAACCCGGTGCAGTACGAGCTGCTGCAGCAGCTCGCTCCGGCCCCCGGCGCAAATCTGGTGGTGGTCGGCGACGACGACCAGTCCATCTACCGCTGGCGCGGGGCCGAGGTGAGCAACATCCTCGAGTTCCCCGACCTGTACCGCGGCGCCCGGGTGGTCAAGCTCGAGCAGAACTACCGGAGCGACGGGAACATCCTGGACGCGGCGAACGCCGTCATCTCCCAGAACCCGCGTCGCATGCCCAAGCGCCTCTGGACCGAGCGGGCCAAGGGTGAGCTCCTCCACCTCCTCATCTCGCGCGACGAGCGGGAGGAGGCGCACGAGGTGGCGCGGCGCATCCACGCCCTGCACCGGGAGGACTTCGTCTCCTACGAACAGATGGCGGTCTTCTACCGGGTGAACGCCCAGAGCCGCGTGCTGGAGGAGGCGCTGCGGCTCGCGCGCGTGCCGTACACCCTGGTCAGCGGCCGGAGCTTCTACGAGCGAGCGGAGATCAAGGACGCCGCCTCGTACCTGCGGCTCATGGCCAACCCGCGCTCGGATGCGGACCTGCTCCGCATCGTGAACGTCCCGGCGCGCGCCATCGGCGACACCACCCAGGAGCGGCTGTCCACCTGGGCGGGGGAGCAGGGCGTCTCGCTCTGGGAGGCGCTGGATCAGGTGGAATCCATCGACTCGCTCCAGCCGGCGGCCCAGAAGCGGCTCCGCGGGTTTCGCGCGCTGATGGAGCCGCTGGTCCAGTTCGCGGTCGAGGCGCCCTCGTCGGCGGCGGCGCTCGAGCGGATGCTCCAGGAGACGAGGCTGGTCGAATCGCTGGTGGAGGCGGGCGACGACGAGTCGCTCGGACGCGCCGAGAACCTCCGGGAGTTCGTGGGCGCGGCACAGGAGTTCGACCTGCAGCGCGCCGCCCGTCCTCCCCCCGGGCCCGAGGCGCTCGAGTCGGACGCCCCGCCGCTGCAGGCCTTCCTCGAGCAGATCAGCCTCGTGGCCGAAGCCGACGCCGAGGCGGGCGAGGGCCGGGTCTCGCTGATGACCCTGCACGCGGCCAAGGGGCTGGAGTTCGACGCCGTGTTCCTCCCCGGCATGGAGGACGGCGTCTTCCCCCACCAGCGCGCGCTGGACGAGTTCGGCGACGACGAGGAGATGGGGGAGGAGCGGCGGCTCTGCTACGTGGGTTTCACCCGGGCCCGCAAGCGGCTCCTCCTCTCGCTGGCCCAGGCACGGTCGCTCTTCGGCGAGCTTCGGTTCAACCCGCCCTCGCGCTTCCTCCGCGAGGTGCCCAAGGAGCTGTTCGACTTCCAGCCCGAGCTCCGGGCACCCGCACCCCAGCCCGCGTACGGACGCGCCGAGCGGCGGCCCCGTGCGGACCAGACCGGCCCGCGCATCGACCGGAGCTACGCCCAGGAGGCGTCGTACATGGAGGACGGCTCGGTCATCGGCATGCGCGTCCGCCATGCACAGTTCGGCGACGGCGAGGTGATGGCCTGCGACGGCACGGGCCCGAACGCGAAGCTGACCGTCCGCTTCCGGACCGTGGGGCTCAAGCGGGTCATCGCCCGTTTCCTTCAGCCGGCCTGACCTTTCCCCCGGGGCCATTCGCCCGTATATGGGCCGCATGTCCACGAACACACCGATCATCGCAGTGGTGGGCGCCACCGGCGCCCAGGGGAGCGGCCTGGTCCGCGCGATTCTTCAGGACCCGTCGCGGCGATTCACCGCACGTGCCATCACCCGGAAACCCGACTCGGACAAGGGTCGGGCTCTCGCGGCACAGGGGGTCGAAGTGGTCGCCGCCGACGCGGACGATGCGGCGAGCATGGAGCGTGCGTTCCGCGGCGCGACCGGCGTCTTCTGCGTCACGAACTTCTGGGAGCACTTCTCGGCCGACAAGGAGGTCGCGCAAGCCCGGGCGATGGCACGCGCGGCGTCCCGGGCCGGCGTGAAGCACGTCATCTGGTCCACGCTCGAGGATACGCGGACGCTGGTCCCGCTCTCGGACACCCGCATGCCCACCCTGATGGGTCGCTACAAGGTCCCTCACTTCGACGGCAAGGGCGAGGCCGACGCGGTGTTCGCCGAGGAGAAGGCGCCCACCACGCTCCTCCGGACCTCGTTCTACTGGGACAACTTCATCCACTTCGGCATGGGGCCGAAGAAGGACCCCTCCGGACAGCTGGTCCTGGCGCTGCCGATGGGTGACCGAAAGCTTCCGGGGATCGCGGCCGAGGACATCGGAGCCTGCGCTCTGGCGATCCTGGCCCGTGGCTCCGAGATGATTGGGCGCACCGTCGGCATCGCAGGGGATCACCTGACCGGCGCGCAGATGGCGGCCGAGCTGTCCACCGCGCTGGGGCAGCCCGTGCGCTACCAGCCCGTGCCCTTCGAGGTCTACCGGAAGCTCGGGTTCCCCGGCGCCGACGACCTCGGAAACATGTTCCAGTTCAACCACGACTTCGAGCGCGAGTTCTGCGCGCAGCGGCCGGTGGAACAAACGCGGGCGCTCTACCCGGGGCTGCAGACCTTCCGGCAGTGGCTGTCGCGCCATGCGAAGCAGATCCCGCTGAGCTGACGGCGTCGCGTGGTCGACTTCCACCGTGGTGCTCGGGCGGTGCACCGGCCGCTCGGTGATGGCCGCGGCGGGCGGTACAGATGGGCGGTTGCCGGAGGAGAGCAGGGACTCCGCCGCGCAACGCGCGTCATGGCGGCGCTTCCTCCGGGGTGGACAACCGGATCGGGCCATGCCCGGAGAGGAAGCGATGCAGCGCGAGCAGGTCTTCAAGGGTCGTTGCTTCTGTGGTGCAGTCGAACTGAGAGTCACCGGCAAGCCCGCGGCAATGGGACTGTGTCACTGCAGGTCGTGCCGCGCCTGGGCGGCCGCGCCGGTCAATGCGTTCACGCTCTGGGCCCCGGGTGCGGTCAGCATCCAGCGCGGGGAGGACCAGATCGGTTCGTTCCAGAGGAGCGAGCGGAGCATCCGGAAGTGGTGCCGGAGCTGCGGCGGGCATCTCTTCACCGAGCACCCCGCCTGGGGCGTGACCGACGTGTACGCCGCGGTGCTCGAGCAGTTCCCCTTCGAGCCGGCGCTGCACGTCAACTATGCCGAGACCGTGCTCCGCATGCGGGACGGGCTCCCGAAGATGAAGGACATGCCGTCGGAGATGGGCGGCTCGGGGATCAGGATGCCCGAGTAGGGCCCACTCGCGCTCACCGGAGTCTGAACGCGAGCACCCGTCCGTCCGCGGCGAGGATCCAGGCCCCGCTGGCTCGCACCAGCGGCGCGCTCCGAAGGGCGCTGTCCACCCGCGCCGTGGCCGGCGAACCCGGGCGGAGCAGGTCGATGGCCAGGAGCCGGCCCTCGCGCCCGGCGGTCGGGACGAGCACCCGGTCCTGCCACTCCGCCACTCCGCCCAGCAGCGGTGCCGGGAGCGTCGCGCGCCAGGGAGGCTGCTCGCCCCGCACGTCGATGCCCAGGAGCGACCGGTCGGAGAGCCCCACCCACACCCGGCCCAGTGCGACGCTCGGAGGCGCGACAGCGGGCTGGCCGAGTGACACCGCTCGCCGCTGCGCACCGGTGCGCCGATCCAGCGCGAGCAGTCGTCCGGCCTGCTCCACAGTCCACACCACGTCGCCGTCCAGGACCGCGCCGGTGGGGTTCTTGACCGGGGCCTTCCAGCGCAGCGCGCCGTCCTGTCCGGAGAGGAGCAGCAGCGCGGCCGGGCCCTCGGCCAGCACGTCCCCGTCCATGGTGACGAGCCCCCGGGGAGGGCTCTGCGGTCTCACCCCCAGCGAGGTGTTCCACCCCCGACGCAGCGGCATGCCGCCCGCGCGCGCAGGAAACGCGCGGAGCTCGCCCTCGCGTCCGAGCAGCAGGAGCCGGTTTCCGACTGCAGCGACCGCCGCCACCGCGGGCTGTCCGCCGGCGCGCCAGAGCTCGCGCCCCGTGTCTGCATCGAGCGCCACCAGCGTGTCGCCCCCGGTGACCGCCCCCACCACCCCGTCGGCGGTTGCGACCACCGGGAGCTCGATCTCGCCGCCCGTCTCCACCGTCCACAGCACCCGGCCCGCTCCGTCGAGCCGGAGCACCCGGCCGGCGTCGTTGCCGAAGATTGCCCCGTCCCCGAGGGGCGTGAGCCCCGTCCGGCTCGGCGCGTCCCCCGACACCGCGAAGACCGGCACCAGGGGTGAGCTGCACGCCCCGAGGAGGAGGACGAGGACCAGGACGAGCCGGCCGCCCGGCACTGGCGGAGCCACCTCCATCAGGATAGACCGCCTCGTCCGTGAGTGGCCGGGGTCCAGGACTGACGCTGATGATCATGGGAATCGGCGCTGTCGTGGCGGGGGTCGTGCTGTGGAGCGGGGGTTCGACCCCCATCCCCATCGCCTCGATGGTGGTGGTGTCGGCCGTGCTCGCGCTGCTCGCCTGGATCTTTCGCCAGCGCTAGCTCGCGAGCTTCATTCCCTTGGGAATGACCACCACGCCCCCTTCGGTGACGTGGAACTGCTTGCGGTCCTCCGCCTCGTCGTAGCCGATGGTCATCCCCGCGGGGATCTCCACGTTCTTGTCGATGACGGCACGACGGATCCGGCAGCGCCGGCCGACGGTGACGTTCTCGAAGAGGATGCTGTCGCTGATCTCGGTGAACGAGTTCACCCGGACCTTCGGGCTCAGGACGCTCTTGTGCACGTGGCTGCCGGAGATGATGCATCCGTCGCAGACGAGGCTGTCGGTCGCGTAGCCCACCCGCTCGTTCTCGACGTCGTTGAAGACGAACTTCGCCGGCGGCAACGAGCGGGTCTGGGTGTAGATGGGCCAGCGGTCGTTGTAGAGGTTGAAGACCGGCTCCACGTCCACCAGGTCCATGTTCGCCTGGTAGTAGACGTCGATGTTGCCCACGTCGCGCCAGTATCCGCGCTCCTTCGGCTCCTGGCCGGGGTAGCTGTTCTGGGCGAAGTCGTACACGAAGACGCGGGCGTGCTTGTACAGTTCGCTGATGATGCTCTTGCCGAAGTCGTGCGCGCTCTGGTCGTTGGCCGCGTCGCGGACCACCTCCCGCACCAGGGTCTCGGTCTCGAAGAGGTAGTTGCCCATCGACGCGAGGCACATCTCGGGGTTACCGGGGATCGGCGGTGGGTTGTCCGGCTTCTCCAGGAAGCCCTTCATTTGGCCGTCCGGGCCCACGTCGATGATGCCGAACTCGTGGCCCTGCGAGATGGGCACCGGGATGGCGGCCACCGTGCACTCCGCCTTCTTCTCCAGGTGGTGCTCGAGCATCTTCGCCACGTTCATCCGGTAGACGTGGTCCGCGCCGAAGACGAAGATCTGGTCCGGCTCCTCGTCCGTGACGAGGTTGAGGTTCTGGTAGATGGCGTCAGCGTTGCCCTTGTACCAGTCGAGCCCGGTCCGCATCTGCGCCGGGACCACGTCCACGAACTGGCCGAGAAAGCTGCTCAGTCGCCACGCCCGGGAGAGGTGGTTGTTGAGCGAATCGGACTTGTACTGGGTGAGTACCTTCATCTTCAGCACACCCGAGTTGGCGAAGTTCGACAGGCAGAAGTCGATGATCCGGTAGCGGCCACCGAACGGGACCGCGGGCTTGGCCCGCTCGCGGGTGAGCGGCTCCAGCCGGGTTCCAGCCCCTCCCGCCAGGATCATCGCGAGCGTCTTCCCCATCGTTCTGGACCATTTAGACAGGCCGGAACACCCTGTCGAGAAGGCGACCCCGGCAAGGGCCCCGTGTCCGTGGCAGTCCTGTCACGGTCTTGCCTAGAGTGAGCGTCCTTCATGGACGTTTCGCCTCCCGCATCCCCGGTGCCGGCGACGCTCAGCCGTCGCTCCGTCCTCAAGCGTGGCCTGGTGGGCGGCGCCCTGCTCGCGGCCGGAGGGGCTGGCTTCCTCGCCTTTCGTGGGGGCGCGTCGGTTCCGCTCCCCGCCGACGGGCTCCAGGTCTTCACTCCCGGCCAGTTTGCAGTGCTCGACGCGGTGTCGCGCCGGATGGTGCGGCCCCGCCACGGCTGGCCGACGGTGGACGAGATCGGGGTGGCACGGGCAGCGGACCGGATCGCCGCGCAGGTGGAGCCGAGCGCGCAGAAGGAGCTGCGTCAGCTCCTCGGCCTGTTCGAGAACGGGCTCGCCGGCTTCCTCTTCGGGGCGCGCACCCGTCCGTTCACCCGCCTGGACGGAGCGGAGCAGGACCGCGTGCTGGCCGAGTGGCGGGACAGCCGACTCGCGGTGCGTCGGACCGGCTATTCCGCCCTGCGGACCCTGGTGCTGGCCGGCTACTACCAGTCTCCGAGCGTCTGGCCGGCGGTGGGCTACCCGGGTCCCCCGGACATCTTCAAGGACGCCCCCTCCTTGCCCGAGTGGAGGGGAGGCGGCGAGCCCCGTCCGGAGGGCAACGGCGTGTGGGGCGGGGGGCCGCTCCCATGAAGGCGGCGGGGCGGATCCTCACCGGGCGCGACCACACCGTGGACACGACGCTGCACGCCGATGTGGTGGTGGTGGGCTCGGGCGCAGGCGGCTCGGTGGTGGCGGAGCGGCTCACCGCCCGCGGGCTCGACGTGGTGCTCCTGGAGGAGGGCGGCTACTGGACCCGCCGCAGCTTCGACGGGCGGGAGGATCACGCCTACCCGCACTTGTACCAGGAGATGGGGAACCGGGCGACCGACGACCAGTCGGTCCTCATCCTGCAGGGCCGCAGCGTGGGCGGGGGCACCACGGTCAACTGGTGCACCTCCTTCCGCACGCCGCGGGTGGTGCTCGAGCGATGGCGAGACCAGTTCGGGGTGAAGGGCCTCACCGAGGCGGCGCTGATCCCCCACTGGGAGGCGATCGAGAAGCGGCTGCACATCGCGGAGTGGCCGCTCGACCGCATGAACGCCAACAACCAGGTCCTCTGGGACGGGTGCGGCAAGCTCGGGTACTCGCGCGGACTGGTCCGGCGCAACGTGAACAACTGCGCCAACCTGGGCTACTGCGGCCTCGGCTGCCCGCTCGACGCCAAGATGTCGATGCTGGTGACGCTCATCCCCGACGCGGTCGAGAAGGGACTGACGGTCCAGGCCAACGCGTCGGTGCGCCGGCTGCTCGTCGGTGGCCGCCGGGTGGGCGGGGTGGAGGCGGTGCTGCTCGACCCAGAGACGGACCGGCCGACCGGCGTGAAGCTGACCGTCAAGGCAAGGACGGTGGTCGTCTCCGGCGGAGCGATCAACTCGCCGGCGTTGCTCCTGCGCTCGGGGCTCGACGGCCACGGGAACGTGGGCAAGCGCTTCTTCCTCCACCCGGTGGTCATCATGAGCGCGCTGATGCCCGAGCCCGTCGCGCCGTGGAGCGGCGCGCCGCAGGCCGCGTACTCGCACCACTTCATCGACCGGGGCCCGGGCAAGGTGGGGTTCCTGCTCGAGGTGCCGCCGATCATGCCGCTGATCGCCGCCACGGTGTTCCCGGGCGTGGGCGAGCAGCATCAGGCGCTGATGGAGCAGCTCCCCTACATCCAGAGCACCATCGCCATCTGCCACGACGGGATCCTCCCGGACGACGCGGGGGGGACGGTGTCCCTGCGCGACCCGAACGAGCGACGGGTGTCGATCGTCTATCCGCTCCGGCCGTTCCACTTCGAGGCGTTCCGCGCCGCCTGCAAGGAGATGGCACGCATCCAGTTCGCAGCCGGCGCACGGGAGGTGCGCTCGCTCCATGCCAGCCCCGTGCGCATTCCCCGCGCGACGGACGTCGATTCGCTGCTCGACGCGGCCCCCTGGGAGGCGGGGCGCGTCCGGGTGGCCACCGCGCACCAGATGGGCGGCTGCGCGATGGGCGGTGACCCGCGCACGTCGGTGGTGGACAGCACGCTCCGCTACCACGAGATGGACAACCTCTTCGTGGTGGACGGCTCCGTCTTCCCGACATCTCTGGGAGTCAATCCCCAGGAGACCATCTACGGCCTCGCCCGCTGGGCCAGCGAGTTCGTGTCCGCGGCGACGCCCGGCGCGTGAGCTCCGGAAAAGGCCAAGGCCCGGGGACGGTCTCGGTCGCCCCCGGGCCTCGTTGCGCCAGCTGAGGCGCGCGCTTTCAGCCAAATGGGGTTCCCGGAGTCGGCGGTTCTCCCCACGTCCGGAGTGCCCGAGGGGACATGCTGGGCACTCCGGTCCGCCGCCCTCCGGGGCTCCCCCCGAGGTTCCCGCTCTCCGTTCAGGCCCTCGGCCCGCCCACCTGGGCGGGGTGATTCGAGTAGTTGTCGATGAGCACCGCACTGGCGCCCACGTAGCCGGCGACCAGGAGCACGCCGCTGAGGAGGAAGGGGATGGGGCTCCACCGGCGGGCGGAGCGGAAGAGCTGGGAGCTGCTGGCGGGGGTCTCGGTCTTCATGGCGTTCTCCGTCGGGGTTCGTGTCTCGTTCCTTCGACGGAGCAGAGTGAATGCAGCGGCGATGCCAGCCAGTGCCGGCGCCGCTGCGCCGGAGTCCCGGGCACTTGCGCTCGCCGGGGGGTGCCGCCCATTGCGCCGGAGGAGACAGGGGCTCGGCGGCTGTGGCGGCCCACGCAACGTGCCCGGTGCGGATGCGGGACGGCGGTGTGCGCCTGCGGCACGCACGGACACGAAGAAAGACGGGCGGCCCGGAACGTGTTCGTCCCGGACCGCCCGTGCTCGACGTCGCTCGCGAGTCAGCTCACCCGGCGTGCTGCATGACCTCGGCCCACGCCGGCACGTCCTCCTGCACCATCGCAGCGGTGACGCTGAGCAAGCACAGCGAGAGAAGGATGGCGACCGGAAGCAACCTGCGAACGGACCTGAATCGGGTGCTCATGTGCGTTTCTCCTCCGGCACCTGCCGGCGAAGGACAGCACTGCAGGCGTCGTACCGAGGTGGGGCGCCTGTCTCTGCGGCGTCTTGCGATGGCGGCGCGGCGACGGTCGTTGCCTGAGAGGCGACGGCCCCGCCGTGCTCACTCGCGGACGCGGTGGCGCTTGATCAGCCGGTACAGGTGCACGCGGTCGATGTCCGCCGATGCCGCCGCTTGCGACACCTTCCCGCCATGGAGCTGGAGCAGTGCCTCGACGTACTGGCGCTCGAACGTGTCGAGGGCGCGGCGGCGGGCCTCGGGGTAGGGGACCCGCGGGTCGATGACGCTCTGCCCACTGTCGTCCGGGCGCGCGCTCTCCTCGCCCTCGCCCGGGAGCAGGGTCTCCTGGAGCACGACGCAGCGCTCGAGGTGGTTCCGCAGCTCGCGGATGTTGCCCGGCCACGCGGCGCGCTGGAGCTGGACGATGAACGCCGGGTCGAGCAGGGAGGCCTTCACCCGCGCGTCCGAGCCGAGCCCGCTGAGCAGCTTCTCGACGATGGCGGGGATGTCCTCCGCCCGCTGGCGTAACGGAGGCAAAGGAATCTTCACCACCGCCAGCCGGAAGTAGAGGTCGGACCGGAAGCGTCCGCCGTTCACCTCGGCGCGCAGGTCGCGGTTGGTGGCGGTGATGATGCGGACGTCCACCGGTGTCTGGGTGTTGCTGCCCAGTCGGCGGATCTCCCGGGCCTCCAGCACGCGGAGCAGCTTCGGCTGGAGCTCGAGCGGGAGCTCACCGACCTCGTCCAGGAAGACGGTGCCGCCCCGGGCCTCCTCGAAGACACCCACCCGCCGGGTCATCGCCCCGGTGAACGCCCCCTTCTCGTGCCCGAACAGCTCGGACTCGAGGATGTTCGGGGGCAGCGCGCCGCAGTCCACGACGAGGAACGGGTGGTCGCGCCGCGCCGACTGACGGTGGATGGATTCCGCCGCCTGGCTCTTGCCCGTGCCGGTCTCCCCCTCGAGCAGCACGGTGACGTCCGACGCAGCGGCACGCTCCATGAGCGCGAAGCTCATCCGGGCGGCCACCGAGCTGCCCACGAGCGAGCCGAACCGCGGGTGCTCGGAGAGATGCAGCCGGGTCTTCTCGCCCGAGAACTCGAAGCGCAGCCCCATCCGCCCGAGCTTCAGCATGCTGCCGTTCTTGACTGCGGCCTCCTTGATGAAGACTCCGTCGAGCTCGGTCCCGTTGCGGCTGCCGAGGTCCCTGGCCCAGACGCCCTTCTCGTCGACGACGAGCTCGCAGTGGAAGCGGGACACGGTCCGCTCGTCGAGCAGCACGTCGTTCAGGGGATGGCTGCCGATGGACGTGCGCTCGCCCGTCGACTCGAAGATCTTGTCTCCGCCGGCTCCGTCCACCACGCGCAGGCGGAACCGCCGCACGTCCGGGACCAGGCTCGGGCGGCTCACGCCATAGGTGGCGGTCGCATGCGCGTCCCCGGCCGGAGTCGAGCCGGCCTCGGCATTGCCGTCGTCGGGACTGACGTTCCGACCACCCTTATCGCGACCTGACATCCGCATGCGCGAACCTACCCGGAGCACACCACCGAAGGCGACGACATGACCCTCCGCGCAACGCCGGATCCCTCTTCGTGGCGCACGCCGCAACGGGGATGGCGTCACAACGAAGTGAATTCAACAGCTTGCGGGACTTTGGGGCTGGCCTGGAGGGCGCGGTGGGGCATGGCACCGCGAGCTCCCGTGGAGACACGAGGAGCGTCCGGCGCGACCCGGCCGCCCGCGTCGGACCCATGCGAGAGGCGCCTACCTCGAGAGCACGAGGATGGTCATCTGACCCGCGACGGGCGGCGGCGCAGAGCGCGAGTAGCCCTGCACCATCGCGGCGGACAGCAGGAAGTACGCGAGCATGAGGACTGCGCCGAGCAGCAGCCCGGACTCGCCGAAGCCCGCAGAGCGGGGTGAACCGAAGAGCTGTGCGTCCATGGTGGTCTCCCCTCCGACCCGATTCGGGCCGGTGCACCGCGTCGAGGATGCACTCACGGTGCCAGTGAACGCCGCGCGCCCTTCCCGCCGGCCCGGTGCATCCGCGGGGCACACGCGACAACCCGCCGACGGTCGGGTTCGTGGCCAGGCCCTTCCGGGCACCTCGCGTGCCACGCGCCCGGCCCCTGCTCCCGCACCTACCGCTTCAGCACCCGCATCGAGGTGTTGCCGGACTTTGCGACGCGCCGGAGCGTCTCAGCTCCTCCGGAGGTTCGCGAGCCGTCCCTTGGTCCCGGGCCACTGTTTCTCTGGCATCCGCGAGAGCAGGTCCAGCACGGTCTCCTGCAGCGTCTCCTGGGGGTCGCGCGGGCTGAAGCCGAGCTCTCGCTCCGCCTTGCGCGGGTCCAGCCAGAACCAGTGCTCCGCGATGTCCACGCTGGCCGCGTCCACGCCCGGCTCTCGTCCGCGCGCCTCAGCGAGCTTTTCCAGCAGCTTCGCCCCGGCGACGTTCATCTTGGATGGGAGCCGCAACCGAGGGGCCGGGACGCCGGAGATGCGCTCCAGGCGGCCGAAGAACTCGGACATCGTCATGTTGACGCCGAAGAGGTGCTTGCCGCCCACCTCTCCTCGGTCCAGCGCCGCCTCGAACACCGTCGCCGCGTCGCGCACGTCGACGAAGCTGATGCCGCCCCCTGGCATCGCCGGGAGGTCGCGCTGGAGGAACTTCATCACCGTCCAGGTCGAGGACAGCCGCTCGTCGCCCGGGCCGAGCAGGAGGCTCGGGTTGAGCACGACCACCGGGATCCGGTGCTTGGCGGCGAAGTCCAGGACCAGCCGTTCCTCGTAGATCTTGGAGAGGTAGTACGGCCACCGGCCCACCACCTCGATGGGCGGCAGGTCCTCCTCGGTCGCCACGCGCTCGGTTCGGGAGACGGCGAGGGTTCCGCTGGTCGAGGCGAGCACCACCCGCTCGAGCCCGCCCCGGGCCCGCACCTCGTCCAGGAGCCCGCGGGTGCCGGCGACGTGCAGCCGGTACATCGCCGGCCCGTCCGCCGGATCGAACGACACCTGGCCGGCGAGGTGGTACAGGACGTCCACCCCGGCCAGGGCGCGCTTCAGCGCCGCGCGATCCGCGATGTCACCCTGGACGAGCTCGCCGCACGCGAGCAGCTCGGGCCCGGGCGCGCTTCGCCCGAGCATCCGGACGCGATGCCCGGCCGCGGCCAGCCGCGGGACCAGCGCCTTGCCGAGGAACCCGGTGGCTCCGGTGACCAGGATGCTTCGCCCTGCGCTCACCGCGGGCCACCGCCCGAGCTCCGGCGCGGACGCACCGGCGCGGGCGCGAGCTGCACATCCGGCTCGAGCCAGAACACCCCGCCCTCACGCAGCCGCTTCACCGCCTCCTCGGCGATACGGGTGAGCAGGCGGTAACTCTCGCTTCGCGCGAGCCCCTGGGCGCGACGTCGCAGCTCGGTGATGGCGAGCGCCGGCCCGATGCGGACCGCGATCTCCTTCTGCTTCGGGAGCAAGCTCCCCTTGGGCAGGGCCTCGAATGCGCCCTGGATGTAGATGGGGAGGATGTCCACGCCGTACGTCAGGGCGAGGTAGCCCAGCGTCGGGTAGAACTCGCGCATCTGCCCGTCGGGCGACCGGGTGCCCTCGGGGAAGATGAGCAGGTGGTGTCCATGCTGGATCGCCTCGCCGGCGAGCCGCAGCGACTCGCGCAGGCTCCCGTGGCGGTCCATGGGGATGAGGTTGGTGAAGTTCTCGAACCACGCCCGCTTCAGCGGCGTGTCGAAGAAGTAGTCGCGCGCAGCGAGCGAGGCCATGCGCTCGCCCTGTTCCCCGAGCGCATACTTCACCAGCCCCATGTCGAGGTGCGAGCTGTGATTGGCGATGACCAGGAAGTTCCCGCTCTGGGGCACGTAGGCGTGGCCCGAGACCTTCACCTCGAAGACGCCACCGAACATGGCCTTCTGCCAGAGCCCGAGCATCGAGCGGCCGAGGGTGGCCACCGGCGCCGGGACGGGGATCTCCCGGCTGTCCGGCACAGGCCCGGTCCGGGCGGGTCGCACGCCCTCTGCCGGCTCTGCCATGCGGCGGGCGGCGCTCCCGAGGAGCCGGGCCAGCTCCCTCACCGTCTCGACGCCCGAGAGGTCCCCCGCCTCGGGGAGGGTGATGCCCGCGGATTCCAGCGAGACCGACAGCTCGGTCAGCATCAGCGAGTCGAAGCCCAGGTCCGCGGCCAGGCGTGACTCGGGGCGCACCTCGGCGGCCGGCTTGCCGATGACCTCGGCGACCAGACGCTGCAGCCACTCGGTCGAGCTGCCCTGCGCGGCGGGGCGGGCCTTCTCCCCCGCGGCTGCGAGCTTCTCCAGCTTCCGCAGCTCGTCTGCCACCAGCTTGCGCTTCACCTTGCGGGTGCTGGTCTTGGGGAGTTCTCCATCCCAGAAGCGCAGCGCCTTGATGCGGCGGTGGAAGGGGAGCTCGGAGGAGATGTGGCGGAAGTGCTCCTCGATCTCCCCCCGGACCTCCTCGCGGGGACGCTCGCCGTACTCCGGAACGCAGAGGCAGGCCACCGTCTCACCACCGGCCTCGTCCGGGAGACCCACCACCGACAACTCCTTCACCGAGCGGTGCTCGCCGTAGAGCTCCTCGAGCTCGTCGGGGTACACGTTCTTCCCGTTGGCGTCGATGATGACGTCCTTCTTGCGGCCCACCAGGAAGAGCTGCCCGTCCGCCTCGAGCCGGCCGAGGTCCCCGGTATGCAGCCAGCCGTCCTGGAGCGTGGCGTTCGTGGCCTCGCGGTCGGCGAAGTAGCCGGCCATCACGTTGGGCCCGCGTGCGATGACCTCGCCGATGCCGTCGTTGTCGGGATCAACGATGCGCAGCTCGATGCCAGGCAGCGCCTTGCCCACGCTCCCTGCGACGCGCTTGTTGCCCGGGGTCTGCACGCTGAGCACCGGCGCGGCCTCGGTGAGCCCGTAGCCCTCCGCCAGATCGAAGCCGAGGTCGTGAAAGGCCTTGTGCACCTCGTCCGGTAGCGCCGAGCCGCCGGAGATCATGAACTTGATCCGGCCGCCGAACTTCCTGTGCACCGGCCAGAAGAGCAGCTTGCCGATGTTGATGTTCTTGCGGTTCCGGAGCGAGCCGTGCGCCGACATCAGCGCCCGCATCCCCTGCTCGACGATGGCCGGCTTCGCCGCCAGCTCCTGGGTCACCTTGCGGTGGAACAGTGTCCAGAGCGCCGGCACGCCGATCATCGCCGTCACCCGCCCGGACTCGAACACCTCGCCCAGACGATCGGTGGTGATCTCGTCGAGGTAGGTCACCTCGGCGCCGCGGCTGAACGGGGTCAGCAGGCCCGCGGAGAACTCGAAGGTGTGGTGCAGCGGGAGCACCGAGAGCAGGCCGTCCCCAACCCCGAAGTCGAACGACGCCGCGAGCTTGGGGACCAGGGAGGCGAAGTTGCGGTGGGTGAGCATCACGCCCTTGGGCGTGCCGGTGGTCCCGGAGGTGAAGATGAGCGACGCCACGTCGTCCGGTGCGGCGCCCTTCCGGATCGCGCCGATGCGGTCCGGCTTCCCCACGTGCCCTTCCATCGCCTGGGCGAGCGTGGCGAGGCTGACCTCGAGCGACTGATCGAAGAGCGTGCGAAACAGACCGGCCAGGTCCTGGGCCGCGTTCTCCGAGAGCAGCACCACCTTCGCCTCGCTCCGGCGGATGATGTTGACCACCTCGGCCTCGCTGGAGCCCGGGTCCACCGGGACCACCGTCGCGCCTGCCCGGAGGATGCCGAAGTAGGCGATGGGCCACTCGGGGCGGTTTTCCGAGATGAGCAGCACCCGGTCCTTGTGCTTCACGCCACTCCTGAGCAGGAAGCTCGCCACCCGGGCCGCCCAGCGGTGCACCTCACCGTAGGTGAAGCGCTCCTCCCGATCGTCCTCCACCCGGCGGAAGGCGACCCGGTGGCGGTAGGCGTGCACCGCGGAGTCGAAGAGCTCGAGCAGATCCCGGTGGGCGTGGATGGCCTTTCGCTTCTCCCGTTCTTCCTCGAGCCCCGGGAACACCCACTTCTCCAGGCCGGGGAGGTGCACCTCCAGGAAGTACCGCCGCCAGTCGATGGCGTGCGGGTCCCAGGGAATCTTTGCCACGTCCTCCGGGTCCATCGCCGCGTAGAGCGATCGGGTGTTGTCGCAGCGGAAGACGTACCGGTTCTCCCAGAGGAAGGGGAGGAACAGCTCGATCAGCATCGAGAGCGACGATGCCTGCTCCTCCACCCGGTCCAACTGCTCCTTCGCGCGCTCCAGCATCGCCGAGACGCGGGGCGCGCCCCAGCGCGGGCCGTGGTCCTCGATCCCCTTGCGGAGCATCCGGGCGCCGCTGAGGAAGAGCGGCGCCGAACGGGTAAGGAAGCTGCGCTTGGAGACCGGCTGCGGCTCGAGCCGGCTCTTCACGTCGTTGAGGAGCGCGCTGCCGGTCTCGCGGGCCCTGAAGTGCTTGCGCCGGTACAGGCCCACCAGCTCCACCGACCGGGGGGCGTAGAACGGGTTCGAGTCCCCCGAGGCCTGCTGGTAGACGCGGCGCTCGGCGTGGGTGAGTGCGCGGGCGGTGATTGCGATGAGCGAGCCGGCCACCAGGTCCACCGGGATGATGTCCAGGATGGCGCGCTCGGCCGCCGGCACCATGCGGTGCCCCTTCAGCCCGGCGAAGGCCAGCGGCGCGGAGGTGGTGAAGCCCTCGTTCCAGCCTGGGAACGGGTAGCGCAGCGCGCTCTCCACGATGCTGGGACGGACGATGGCGTACTTCAGCTCCGGGGTTCCGGCGATGACCTGCTCCCCGAGCGACTTGGTGTACGTGTACGTGTTGGGCCAGCCCCAGCTCCGCGCGCGCTCCATCCCCGCCTCGGTGAGCGTCCGGGTCAGCCACAGCTTCCGCTCGCGGCCCACCGCGAGGCGGAGCGTCTTGTCGTCGCTCGGGTCGCGACCCTCCTCCTCGAGCCGCTCGATCGCCCGTGCCCGGAACTCGGAGGTGAGGGCGTGGTCCTCGGCCTGCTCCCGCAGCCGCTTCACCTGTCGGGCGGCGTCCTCCAGCTCGTTCTGCAGCGAGAAGTCGCGCCCGTCCAGCTCCCCCTTGCGCGGGAAGTACCCGACGATCTCCTCGTCCTCGAAGACCAGACCGCTGCGGTTCCCGGCCACGAAGGCGGTGGAGACGTGGATCAGCGAGGCGCCCAGCCTCTGCGAGAGCTCCACGGCGTTGCGCACGCCGTAGGTGTTGATCTTCAGGCCCACCTCGAGCGGCGGGTTGAACGAGACCAGGCCTGCGCAGTTCACCACTGCGTCGACCTGGCCAGTGAGCGCCTGCAGCTCCTCGTCGGTGAGGCCGAACAGCGGGTCGGTGATGTCGCCGTCGAGCACTCCGCAGCGGGCGCGAACGAAGGCCTCGGCCTCGGCGTCGCCGTGGTGATCCCGGAGCGGCTGGAAGGGCTCGCTCCGGACGACCTTCTCCACGAAGCGGGCCTCGGCGCTCGTTGCCGACCCGCGCCGCACCAGGACCCAGACCCGCCCCAGCACCTCGCCGTAGCGGTGCAGGAGCATGGACAGGGTCACCTTGCCCAGAAATCCGGTGCTGCCGGTCAAGAGGATGCGCTTGCCGGCGAGGGCGCGGGAGACGGAGAGCACAGGCGAGTCCATGGGTTCCAGGGACAGTCACTATCACCAGCGGCGCCCCTGGAGTGAAGCCCGGAGCGCCGCGGCGCGTCGGCGGGGGACGGGAGTCGGACCCGGTACACCTTGACCTCACCCGTGCTACCGCCCTCCTCCATGATCAGGCGCCATCGCCGTCGTTTGCCCCTGCTGCTCCTTCTCTGCTCCGCCGCTCATGCCGCGGAGGGTGTCCGCACGGAGAGTGGACGGGCGGCGCTGCCGGCCTGGAGCGAGCAGATCCGGCTCCGCGAGGAGTGGCTGACCCGCCGGCACGCCCTGCTTCTGGAGATGATGCGGCGCCACGGCATCGCGATGTGGATCGTGGTGAACGAGGAGTTTCACGATGACCCGCTCACCCCGGTCATCGCCCCGCCGCGGCCGTACGCTGGCAATCGCGACATCTTCGTCTTCGTGGACTCCGGGCCGGACGGGCTGAAGCGGCACGCCGTCACCGGCTTCTGGGAGGAGTCGCTGTCGCGGTACTTCGAGACCGACCGGGACCCGAAGCCGTGGGCCGAGGCGATGAAGGCGCTCTGGGAAAAGTACCGGCCGAAGACCATCGGGCTGTCCATCGACGGCCGCCGAGGCGTGACCCGGAGCTTGACTCGCTCGAGCTACGACGCGCTGGCGGAGGCCATGGGGCCCGAGGCGAAGGCGAGGTTCGTGTCTGCCGAGGCCCTCATCGAGGAGGTCTCGGATACCCGGCTCCCGGACGAGGCGCCCACGTACCGACGGATGGTCGAGCTCACCGCCTCGCTTGCCGGGCGGGCCCTGTCCTCCGAGGTCATCCGTCCGGGGAAGACCCGGGTGGGGGACGTCCGGCGCTGGCTCTTCGACCGGGCGTGGGAGCTCGGGGTGAGCCTCTGGTTCCAGCCCGACCTCCGCGTGCAGCGCAAGGGGCTGGCGCCCGAGATGTCTCGCGGGTTCCTGGCCATCGCCGCCGAGGACATGGTCATCGAGCGCGGTGACGTGGTCCACCTCGACTTCGGGTTCAGCGCCATGGGCCTGAGCACCGATTTCCAGCGGATGGCGTACGTGCTCCGCGACGGCGAGAAGGCGGCGCCGCCGGGACTCGAGGCGGCGCTGGCCAACACCCGCGCGCTCCAGGACGCGCTCATGCGTGAGGAGGCCCGCCCGGGGCGGCTCTCGGCCGATGTCTACGACGGCACGATGGCCCGGATGAAGGCACGAGGCATCGACGCGCAGATCTACTCGCATCCGCTCGGCTTCCAGGGGCACGCGCTCGGGCCGAACATCGACATGCGGGCCGCCTCCCGGAAGGAGCCAGCGCGTCCGCTTCGCCCGGGCTCCTACCTCTCGGTGGAGCTGAACACCCGCACGCCGGTGCCCGACTGGGACGGTCAGGTCGTCTTCATGATGGAGGAGGATCCGGCCCACCTCGAGGCCGACGGGTACCACTTCTTTGCAGAGCGGCAGCAGCGTCTCTTCCTGATCCGCTGACCGGTCCTCCCCGGGCGGATCAGCGCGTCGGTTCGTCGCAGCGGTAGGCGTGCCCTGAAGCCCGCGCGGTGTTGCCCCAGGCGACCATCGCCGGAGACCCCGAGGGGTCGAGCACGAGGTGCGTCGCTCCCCGCTGGGTCGCACGACGCTGCAGCGCGTACACCGCCGAGGAGAGCAGTGCGTCCTGCGACATGAGCAGCTCGCCGGAGCTCTTGAAAGCCATCCTGCCGAGCGCGGTGCAGTGGCCGGCTGGGGGCTCCGCGACGACCAGGCTCCCCTGGCGCGGGGCGGATCCGGAGGCGGCGGCGCAGCCGGTCAGCGTGAGCAGAAGCAACGGAGCGAGGAGGGCGCGCACCATCTCCGGCGAGCCTTGCAGCCCCCGTTGCCGC
>Ga0208851_1000207_pt1 | contig 26504 bp, 20 predicted proteins | sample NGESurshal092012_FD_184481 | JGI IMG/M metagenome (GOLD analysis project Ga0208851, IMG submission 184481) | Arctic peat soil microbial communities from Barrow, Alaska - NGEE Surface sample 415-2 shallow-092012 (SPAdes) | ecosystem: Environmental > Terrestrial > Soil > Wetlands > Peat ... | reverse complement strand
AATCTCGAACCGCTTCGCCACGTTCTCCGCGGTCGCGCCCATCGAGGTGTAGACCTCAGGATACCGCTCCATGAGCTCCGGGTTCGCCGAGACCTTGTTCCCACCCATCGGCACCATGCTCATCGATTCGGTCCCGCCGGCCACCGCGACGTCGTACATCCCCGCGGCGATGGACTGGGCGACCTGGGCGATGGACTGCACGCCCGAGCTGCAGAAGCGGTTGATGGTCATGGCCGGAACGGTGTCCGGCAGTCCGGCGAGGAGCGCCGCCTGGCGGGCCACGTTCATGCCCTGCTCGGCCTCGGGCATCGCGCAGCCGAGCACCACGTCGTCCACCGCGGACGGCTGGAGCCCGGGCACGGCGGCGACCGCGGCGCGGATGGCGTTGGCGGCGAGGGTGTCGGGACGGGTGTCCTTGAACTCACCCTTGAGGGCGCGGGTGAAGGGGGTGCGGACGGCGCTGGCGATGACGACTCGGGAAGCCATGGTCGTGGGTCTCCTGATGCTCTAGTTCCGGAGCGGCTTGCCCGTCTCCAGCATGTGGGCGATGCGGTCCTGGGTCTTCTCCTCGCCGCAGAGCGAGAGGAAGGCCTCGCGCTCGAGGTCGAGCAGGTGCTGCTCGGTGACCGGGGTGAACGCCGAGACGTCGCCGCCGGTGATGACGTGGGCGAGCTTGCGGCCGATGTGCCGGTCGTACTCGGAGATCTGGTTGTTCACCTGCATGTCGTACAGCATCATGTCCACCGTCGCCGCGCCGCTCCGGCCGGGGAGCCGGAAGTGCGTGGGCCGCGGCGGCCGGAAGCCCGACTCGGCCATCCCCAGCACCCGCCCCTTGGCATCGCTGAGCAGGAAGTCGCGGTTGAGGGTGATGCCATCGGTGCGGCTGAGGAAGCCAATCTCTCGCGCCTCCTCTGCCGAGGTCGCCACCTTCGCGGTTCCGATGGTGAGGAACATCCGCTTGAGAAACGGCAGGGGATCGAAGTCCCGGTCCGTGGCGAAGGGCCCGTACAGGTTCCGGAGGAGCTGGAGGTTGCCACCGCCGCCGGGGATGAGGCCCACCCCCACCTCGACCAGGCCCATGTACAGCTCGGCCGCGGCCTGGACCGCGTTGGCGCCCATGGTCACCTCGGCGCCACCGCCCAGCGTGAGGCCGAACGGCGCGGCCACCACCGGGATGGGGCTGTAGCGCATGCGCTGGTTCGCCGCCTGGAACCCGGCGACCATCTTCTCCACCGAGCCGAGGTCGTCGCTCTTGATGGCCATCAGCAGGGCCATGATGTTGGCGCCGGCCGAGAAGTTGCTGCCGTCATTGCCGATGACCAGCCCTCGGGCGGAGGACTCGGCCCGATCGAGCGCCCGGTTCATCACCTCGACGATGCCATCGTCGATGGAGTTCATCTTGGTGTGGAACTCGAGCAGGAGCGCCCCGTCACCCATGTCCCAGAGCGTGGCGCTCTCGTTCCCGTCCAGGCGCCGGTTCGCGCGGCGGAGGTGCTCGACGCGCAGGGTGCGCGAATTCTCCTTCACCGGCGTGGGCTTCTTCGCCGGACTGTCCCACGCCGTGTCCTTCGTTCCCTCCACCGCGTAGAAGCTCTCGCGGCCAGAGGCGAGCATCTGCTCGACCCACGGCGCCGGCTTGAGGCCCAGCTCCTTCATCCGCTCCACGCCCTTGCGGACGCCGTACGCGTCCCAGATCTGGAAGGGGCCCAGGTCCCAGGCGAACCCCCAGCGGAGCGCCCGGTCGATGTTGACCAGGTCGTCGGAGATCTCCGGGATGCGGCGGCTGGCGTAGGCCAGCGAGTCGAGAGTGACGCGCTCGGCGAACTTCGCTGCCTTGTCCGTCCCGGTGAGGACCGTCCGGATCCGCTCGGACACGTCGTCGATGCCCTTGGCCGATCCGAGCGAGTCGAAGCGAACCTTCGTCTGGGGCCGATAGGTGAGGGTGGCCAGGTCGAGCACCTGGATGTCGCTCTCCCCGTCCTTGCCCTTCACCTTCTTGTAGAAGCCCTGCCCGGTCTTGTCGCCGAGCATCTTCGCCGCGACCATCTTCCGGACGAACTCGGGGACCTGGAAGGTCTCGCGCTCCTCGTCCCGGGTCAGCGTGTCGTAGCAGTTCTGCGCGACGTGGACGAAGGTGTCGAGCCCGACGATGTCGGTGGTGCGGAACACCGCGCTCTTCGGGCGTCCCATCGCCGGGCCGAAGATCTTGTCCACCTCCTCGACCGTCAGCTCCGCCTTCTGCATGTCGCGGAGCACGCGCAGCATCCCGTAGGTGCCGATGCGGTTGGCAATGAAGTTGGTCGAGTCCTTCGCCCAGACGATGCCCTTGCCCAGGGTCTCCTCGCCGAACCGGGCCATGCGGGCCAGCACACCCGGGTCGGTGTCCGGGCCGGCCACGAGCTCCAGCAGCTTCATGTACCGGACCGGATTGAAGAAGTGGGTGACCAGGAAGCTCTTCTTGAACGCCGGGCCGCGGCCCTGGAGCATGCCGGTGACAGACAGGCCCGAGGTGTTGGAGCTGATGATCGCGCCCGGCTTGAGGTGCGGCTCGACCTTGGCGAAGAGCGCCTGCTTGACCGCCATGTCCTCCTTCACCACCTCCACCACCCAGTCGCAGTCGGCGATCCGGGCGAGGTCGTCCTCGAAGTTCCCCACGTCGATGAGGTCCAGCGCGGCGGCGGTGAAGAGCGGGGCGGGGCGCAGCTTCCTCAGATTGGCGAGCCCGGCGAGCGCGAACTTGTTCCGGAAGGATTTCTTGCCCCGGTCCTCTCCAGCACCCGGCTCGGGGGGCACGATGTCCAGCATCAGGACGGGAATGCCAGCGTTGGCCACGTGGGCGGCGATGCCGCTTCCCATGACGCCGGAACCGAGGACCGCGACCTTTCGGATGAGGCTCATCGGAGTGTCTCCTGCGCGCGCTGACGCGCTGTGTCGCGCGCACCCTACGCGACTGACTCGATAATCAACAAGGGCGACGAAAGCACTACCAGCCGGACGTGCCGGGGCCGCCCTTGAACGGGCCCACCAGGTCCGAGGTGATCCACCCGCCGTAGAAGTCGCCGGGCTGCGGCACGACCTGCTCGTCATCGACCCAGGCCTCGTCCACGCGCGAGGCGTAGAACGCCAGGTGGCGGGCGAGCGCGGCGTAGTCGGCGTTCGGACGGTCGTAGGTCCACGCGAGACGTAGCACCCGGCGCTCGCCGACCACCGCCTCGAGGTACCGCGCCTGTCCCTTCCACTCGCAAAACGAGCTGCCCGTCGCGGGGCGGAGCAGGTCCATCCGGACGTCGTCCGGAGGCAGGTAGTAGGTGGGAGGATGCGAGGTCTCGAGCAGCCGGAGCGCGCGATGCGTGTCGGCCAGGATCACCCCACCGACCACCACGCGGATCCGCCGCGGCGTCGGCTCGAGGCGCGGCGGGCGCGGGTAGTCCCAGACGGATTCGGGCATCGGGGACACTGCTAACGACGGGTGAGAGGCGCCGCCGGGCCCGCGAATCCTAGTCGCCGTTCCAGTCCGACGCCGGGAGCACCTTCCACCCGGTGTCGAGGCCTTTCGTCGTGGAGAACCGGATCAAGCGCAGCGGCCAGCGCCGGACCTCCTTGCGGGGGCCCTCGAGGCTCTCGATGGTGAACCGGTGCACCTCGAGCGTATACGTCCCGTCGGTGCCGGCCTGCGCCAGCAGCGGCCGGACGGGGTTCTTCGGGTGCCAGTAGACCGACTTGCTGGCCCGGGCGACGTACGCCAGCACGGGAAGGGTCCGGAAGAAGCGGCTGGCCCGCTCCTTGGTTGGCTGGAGCAGCTTGTTGGCCTCGGCCTCGGAGAGCTCGTGCACCTGCACGTCGTTGCTCAGCGCCCCCGACTGGTTCAGCAGATTGGCGAGCGTGGCGCGCCCCGACCGGTCCAGCTCGCTCATCAGCTGCGACGCCGTCTGGAGGGAGGCGGTCTCCTTGCGGATGGGGTCCTCGGCGACGATGCGCCAGCTGCCGATGGTGGCGATCGACGCGTTCATCGTGACGCCGCCCAGGAGCGACTCCCGTGCGGCGTCGTCCCCGGTGCCCGTGAGCGCGTCCAGATAGGCCCGTGCCACCTGGTGAACGGAGTCTTCCTGCGCGGCCGCGCCGAGCGACACCAGCAACGGGAGGAGGGCGAGGCGCGACACGGACGAAGGAGTGGAAGTCTTACGACAGCGGGCGCGGAAGCGTCGAGGCGCGTGGGAAGGAGGATGTAGGTTGCCCCGCCCGGTGCGAGACCCTAACTCCCGAGGTGTCCGGGCCGGGTGGAGGTGACGTGAGACAGGCGAGACGGTGGTGGTTGCTGCTCGGAGTTCTCGGAGCGCTGGCGGTGGCGCCGCGGGCAGCCAATGCCCAGGAGTTCGACCTCGGCGCGGGCGCCGACTACTGGACCGTGTCCCCGGGGATGGGGCTCTTCACCTTTGGCCTGGACACGCTCTGGCGCGTGGCCCCGAACTTCCAGCTCGGCATCCAGCCGGGCTTCCTGCTCACCACCTCCAGCGAGATCCCGGCCGGCATCCCCCTGGACTTCAAGGCCCGGCTCAGCGCGGGCACCGTGTACGTGGACGGCTTCCTGGGTCCCTGGTTCTTCTTCAAGGGAGACGTGGTGCGCTTTCACGCGGGCATGGGCGCAGGGTTGCGGTTCGGGCGCCTGCTCGTGGGCGGGGAGGTGTCGTACCTGAGCCCGGGGGCCACCTTCGGAGCACGCATCGGCTTCCAGCTCTGAGCCGCGGGGGAGAGACCGTGGCAGACTCGCCCCTCAGGTGAGGACCGCCTGCGCCTGTCTGCTCCTGCTGGTCTCCTGCACCCGGCCGGAGCAGCACCTGGCCTCGACCGGGCACTCCACCGCCGAGGGTGCGGCGAAGGCGGAGCGAGACCTGGCGGTGGCCGCCGCGCTGCCGGCGCCCGCGCTCCCGGCCGTGACGCCCGAGGTCGTGGCCCACGGCCGCCGTGACCGGAAGGAGATCGCCCTCACCTTCGACGCTTGCTCGACGCGTGACGTGAGCCAGTACGACGAGCCGGTCACGCGCGCGCTGCTCGCTGCTGGCGCGCCGGCGACCATCTTCCTCGGCGGGAGCTGGGCGAAGGAGGAATCGGCGCAGGTGAAGGCGCTGGCCAGCCATCCGCAGTTCGAGCTCGCCAACCACACCTACACCCATCCGCACCTCCCGGCGGTGAAGGACGACGCCCGGATCCGCGCCGAGCTGCTGCGGACCCAGGCCGAGGTGAAGGCGCTCACTGGGCAGACACCGCGGTTCTTCCGTCCGCCCTACGGTGAATACGACCAGCGGGTGGTGCGCATCGCCGCCGAGCTCGGGCTGACCACCATCGAGTACGACCTTCCCTCGGGCGATCCGGACGCCCACGCCACCAAGGAGCGGCTGGTGCACTGGGTGCTCTCGCAGGCGAAACCCGGGAGCATCGTGGTGATGCACATCAACCATCTGAAGTTTCACACCGCGGAGGCGCTGCCGGACATCGTCGCCGGGCTGCGACAGCGCGGCTTCACCCTGGTCACGGTGGGGCAGCTGGTGGGCGAGCTGCACCCCGGAGCACCTGTCGTCGGGGCCGCGCCCTGAGCGCGGTCGTGGTCAACGGCGATGCGCGCAGTGCCGAGGTGCTCGCAGAGGCGCTCGTTGGCCGTCGACCGTCCTTGCTGCTCACCGACCCGCCCTACTGCCTCCTCACGCGCCGGCGGAAGGGCGGAGACGAGCGGGAGCCGCGCGCCCGCCGGAAGATCGACCAGGAGCCGATTCACCGATTCGAGGACGTGCGCGCCTACCGCCGCTTCACGGCCGAGTGGCTCCCCGCCGCCGCGCGGGTGGTGGTCGAGGGCGGCACACTGGCCATCTGGACCAACTTCCTCGGGCGCGCGCCCATCCTCGCCGTCGCGGCCGAGGCGGGCTTCTCCACGGTCGCGGGCGAGTTCGTCTGGGCCAAGCTCAGCGCGGAGGGTGGCGGCAACGAGCGACTGGCCCGCGTCTACGAGGTCGCGCTGGTGCTCCGGCATGAGCCCCTTCCGCCGCTCGCACCCGACGATGCCGCGCGGCCCTGGGCGGTGGTAGCGGGCTACGACGACGAAGGTGAAGCGGCGCAGTGGGGGAGCCACCCGAACCACAAGCCGTTCGGCGTGCTCGAGCCGCTGGTCCGGACCTGGTCACGGCCGGGGGACCTCGTGCTCGACTGCTTCGCCGGAAGCGGCAGCATCCCCGCCGCGGCGAGCCGGCTCGGGCGCGACGTGGCCTGCATCGAGCTCGCGCCCCCGTGGGCTGCACGGGTCCGCGAGCGACTCGGCCTTGGCTGAGTCCAGAGGCTCACCTGGGAACCCCGGCCGCCGCTTTGGGCCGGAAGTACTGGCACACGCGCACCGGCTGGCGCGGATACCGCTCCGGCACCAGGGGGCAGAGGACGAAGGTGCTCCGGCCGGTGTGGACGTACCGCGGGGGTGCCGCGCAGCGGTGACAGAGGCTGTCCGGAAAGGGAAGGGAAGCCGGAGACTCGCTCACGACTCCCCTTCAAGCATGCGCGGATGTCCGGGCGGAACTCCCCCCGACTAGATCTTGAACCCGAACGTGAGGCTCAGCACGTACGCCCCGGCGCTGTACGAGGCAGGGAAGGACGGGCTGTTGCTCGTCTGCCCGAAGAAGAAGATGTACTGGAAGCCGCCGTCGATGCGGAATGCGCCCCAGCGGTAGGTGGCGCCCAGGGCGACGTTCAGGCGGTCCGCGTCCGGAATGTCCGGGAGCAGGGTGTAGGTGGGGCTCGGCGTCTGGTCGAAGAGGAGACCGCCGCGGAGCTGCACGTGCTCGTTGAGCGTGTACTCGGCGCCGACCCGGTAGTTCCAGGTGTGGTGCCACTGCTTCGGCTCGTAGGTGTTGAGTGCCGGGTTCTGGAAGTTGATGGCGATGGCCGTGAACTGCTGCCAGCTCGTGTACATGAAGTCGGCGTCCAGGACGAGCTCGGGCATCGGGTGATAGGCGATCCCGAAGCCGATGTTGTTCGGGAGGGTCAACGTCGTCGTCACTGGCTGGTCCACCAGGGTGCTCCCGAACTGCGGGGGCACGTTGGTGAAGGCCGCGCTCCCGGTGAAGTCGAGCTTCACCTGGCTGCGGTAGAAGGCGCCGAGCTGGAGCGTCTTGGCGATGACCTCGTACTGGACGCCCAGGTTCCCACCCCATCCCCAGGTGCCTGCGCCGAGGTTGGCGTGGGCGTAGGTGTTCGGGTCGCCGAGGGGTCCGATGTCCTTCTGCAGTTGCACCGTGGCGCGGACGATCTGCAAGCCGATGCCGATCCGCAGCGGCCCATTCTTGTAGGCCACCGTGGGGCTGATATCGAAGGTCTGGAAGTTCGCCTCGGTGATGATGGTCCGGCCGATCGGGTGCCACGCATCGGGCCACTGCACCTTGAGTCCGTACGGTGAGTAGACCCCGATCCCGACGGTCCACTCGTCGCTGATCCCGTAGGTGAAATAGACGTGCGGCGGCGGGATGATGTTGGTGACCCCGGTGATCTCGTTGTTGTTTGCGCCACCGGGGATCTGCGGCGTCACCTTGAACGTCGGGATGATCGGCGTTCCACCGATCATGAACTCCAGCCCCTGGCCCTGCGCGATGCCGGCCGGGTTGAAGTAGATGGCGGAGGCGTCATCGATGAAGCCTGCGACCGCGCCCGCCATGCCCACCGCGCGAGCGGAGTGCAGGTCGACGGCGATGCCCGCTGCGCGAGCCGAGCCCCCGGCCACCGCGGCCAGGCCCACCACTGCCAACATGATCTTTTTCATGTGCATGTGCCTTTCCTGGTGCGAGGGGATCAGAACGGTGCGCCGCCGGCGACGAAGGTGGCGACCTGGCCCTGGGCGGTTGCTGCGGTTGCGGCGCCTGCGGTCCCGAGCAGGAAGCCGTGGTTGTTCGCTGGCGTGCCGCTCGAGTCGAACCGGTAGGCCCAGAAATTCGGGATTCCACCCGTGTCCGACGGGCGGAGCAGGACCCCGCTCGCGCTCGGGTCACCGACGACCGATTGGATGAGCGCGACGGTGTTGGGATTCGGCACCGTCTGGTCCTGGGCGATCCACTGGATGAAGCCCCGGCGCGTGCCGCCGCCGTTCGGCAGCGCCAGCCCAGTGTTGCGGACCAGGTAGGGAGCCGAGTTGATCGGATCCGCGGGGTCAAGGATCCACTGCACCGTCTCGAGGAAGGTGTCGTAGGTGGGCGAGTAAGTCGGAATGCCCTGTGCCGCCAGACCTGCCTTGAAGCCGGCCGCGAGCGGCGCGAACGATGGCGAGGTGAGGATGAGCTGGAGCAGGTTCCCGCCCGGCACGTTCAGCGCAGCGTTCCTGACCTCCGGGGAGATCGCCGAGGTGTTCATGCCCAGAATCCCGCCGAGGCTCTGGCCGGTGTAGTTGATCGCGCTCGCGTTCAGCGTGATCCCGCCCGCCTGCTGGCCGATGTTTCCGGCCCCGGTGTTGGCGAGGACCCGCGTGAGCTGGGCATTGCTGACCACCTGCTGCCGGACGTTGTCGCGGCTGGCGAAGAAGTTCTCCAGGTTGATGATCTTCCACCCGGAGATCGGGACGCTCACCCCGGGCGCCGGCGTGAAGGCCGTTCCGAAGCTCGCGTTCTCGCACTTGTTGTCCGGGGCGCAGTGGCCCTGGCCGGCAAGAATGCAGGCCTTGTCCGCATCCGGGTTGGCGTAGGTGCACGCCGCGGCGCCGCTCCGGTCGATGGACTGACAGCGACCGTTGGTTGCGTTGCAGCTCGCAGTCGGGGCGGCGGGAGGTGCCGGGTTGGTGCACGCGTAGAGATCCTGCGCGATCGGCGCGGGAACCCCTGCCTGGGCGAGGTAGGCGCCGAATCCGACGCAGGTGTTGCGCTCTCCGTGCCAGGGTTCGTCGATGGCCACCATGACGTTCCCGGCGGCCGCGAGCGAGGCGGACATCCCGAACCCGTCGTTCCGGTCACGGGTGAAGCCGTGGCCGAAGAGGCTCACCGGGTAGCCGTTCCCCGGCGCGGGAGTCGCCGGCACGCTCATCACGAAGGGCATCTTCGGCGTGGCGGGCGCGGAAGGGTTGAGCGTTCCGGTCGAGCTGGTGAGGAGAAAGATGTCGACGATCTCGCCGATGTACCAGCTCATGCCGGGGAGGGTGGGCACCCCCGCCGGCGCTGGGATCGGCGACATCCAGAGCGGCACCGCGGGCACCGCGGCTGCCTGGGGCGAGGAGGGAATGGCGTGGAGCTGCGAGAGCGCACCCACCGTGGTCTGGGTGGTGAACGCCCAGGCCAGCGCGACCTTGCTCCTCGGGAGCCCCTGCGCTGCGAGTGAGTTGAACAGGGGGGCGAGGCCCGCCCGGAGCGGCTCGAGCGCGGCGGCCTGCTCGTTGGTCAGCGAGCTCACCGTGCTCTTCCCGCCGTCGATCAGAGGTGCCGAGGAGCGGACCAGCGCGAACACCGGGGTGGGGATGACGTTCTTGCCGCCGATCGCCTTGAGGTCGGTGGTGATGTACGCCGCGTACAGCGTCCGCTCGGTGAGCGGGACCTGGGGAACGATGGCCAGCGTGTCAGGCTTGACTCCGCCGTCCGGAAGCAGGACGGGTCCGCCGTCCGGGTAGTTCATCGTGATGCCCGGGCAGTTCAGGCAGGCCTGTGCATGGATGACTCCGCCATCCGTCGTGGGAGCCGCGCCACCGCCCGGCGCTGCCTGCACCAGGTTCAGCGTGCCGGTCGCGCCGAACGCCACCGAGGTCGAGTCAACCCTGCCCTGGATGAGCGGCCCGGTCCCGTCGCCATTCTCGCTGACGATCGGCGCGGTGGTGGAGAAGCCGTCGAGCGTGTTCAGCCCGGTGTAGAGGGCGGTGATCGCGCCGGCGTCCGGCGGCACGGGCAGCGTCACCTGCTTGCCCGTGGGGTTCAGGATGTCGTTCGGGAAGGGTATGACCGGGTTCGACGGGTCCGGGTTGAAAGTCACCTCGGGCTGGCTGGTGATCGTGAAGGTGAAGCCGATCGCGATGTCCGACACGGTCAGCCCGGGGATGAACAACAGCGCGCCGGCGATGAGCGGTGCGTAGCTCTTCTGCAGAACGCTCAGCTGCTGCGCGAGCTGGAGCTGGCTCTGGTACTGCGTGGTCGGATCCGTGCCGGTCACGGGGATGATGCTGGACCCGGGGCGGCAGTTACCCCCGTCGGCATCACACGCAAGGACCGGAGCGTTCCCCGAGACGAGCGCCCACGTCGCCGATCCGGTCACTGTCTGCCCGCTGGTCGCGCCCTTGATGCCGTTCGCTCCGCCGACCACAAGGACCCCGTAGTGGTGTCCGCGGGTCCAGAACCCGCTCTGGGGGATGATGTTCAGCGACTGCGCCCCGTTCGCTGCGGCTGAGGTGGTGACGTTCAGCGCCGGGACGGGCACGGGGCTGGTCTGGTTGGTGATGTCCAGCACGACGAGGTTCGCCCCCGCGGCCGGGAAGAGCTTCACCGAGCTCAGGTCGATCGGCTGGCTGAAGAGGATGGAGGCCGGCGTCTCCAACGGGAACCCGTCGAGCAGGTTCAGATAGTTCGCGTTGAACTCGTTCTGCGCCGCCGTTCCCCCCGTCGTCGGGGCGTGCAGCGTCGTATCGACCTGCCCGGTCGCGGGGTTGAGGAAGACGAGATCGTTGGGGAGCGGGATGACGCTGCTGGCCGGATCGAACTCGGCCGTCACGAACTGCTTGGGATTCGTGTTTCCCGCGGGAATGTCAGGGCTGCACGCGGCAAAGGCCAGCGTGAGCCCGAGAACCAGGTACCTCTTCATCTGGGACCCCTCCGGAAGGGTGCCCGAGCCCCGGCCACTGACTCGGAAATCAGCTCGCGCTTGTAGATGGTTTCGTCCCATGCGCCAAGAGAATTGGAGGAATTCAAGCCTCTTACGCAGTGAGTCATGGTGCCCTTGCGCGCCGGGCAGGCGGTCGTCGCCTGCAAGGACGGGCGCGCCAGGTTAAGCGGGTTGAATGAGCGCCGTGCGAACCATCACCGCCGACAACTTCCGGGAGACCGTCGAGGCCGGAGGCATCGTCGTCCTCGACTTCTGGGCTCCCTGGTGCGGCCCGTGCCGAGGATTCGCCCCCACCTTCGAGAAGGCCGCCGGGGAGAACCAGGACGTGGTCTTCGGGAAGATCAACACCGACGACGAGCAGCAGCTCGCCGCGGCGTTCGAGATCGAGAGCATCCCCACCCTGATGATCTTCCGGGACAAGGTCCTGCTCTTCCGGCAGGCCGGGGCGCTCCCGCCCGCGGGGCTGGACGACGTGGTGGCCCAGGCCAAGGCGCTGGACATGGAGAAGGTCCGGGCGGAGATCAGCGCGCACGAGGAAGCGGAGAAGGCGGCCAAGGCGCCCCGCGCCTGAGTGGGCTCTGGCGCGGCAGCCCAGGGGTCTGAGATCCATCACCCCTGGCTCGAGGACCGGTGATCGGGACGGGATCCCCCGCGGACGCTGCTAGGGTCTGACGCCGCATGTCCAGTCCTGGTGAACCCGCGCCCAAGCGGTGGCCCGGCGCGCAGCTCGCCATCGCCGCGCTGGGCATCGTCTTCGGCGACATCGGGACGAGTCCGCTCTACGCGATGCGCGAGTGCTTCGGAGAGCACGGGGTGGCCCCGACCTCCGAGAACGTGCTGGGCGTGCTCTCCCTCATGCTCTGGTCCCTCACCCTGGTGGTGGCGGTGAAGTACCTCGGCTTCATCATGCGCGCCGACAACCAGGGCGAGGGCGGGATCTTCGCCCTCCTGGCGCTCATCCCCCGCGCCGAATCCCGCTGGGAGATGCGCCAGCGGACCGCGGTGGTGATGCTCGCCCTGTTCGGCGCCGCGCTGCTCTACGGGGACGGCGTCATCACGCCTGCCATCTCGGTGCTCTCCGCCGTCGAGGGGCTCAGCGTGGTGACCAGCGCCGCCGAGCCCCTGGTGGTGCCCGTCACCTGTGTCGTGCTCGGGCTCCTGTTCGTGGTCCAGCGGCGGGGGACCGCGCGGATCGGCGGCATCTTCGGTCCGGTGATGATGGTGTGGTTCCTGTTCATCGCCGTGACCGGACTGGTCCAGATCGTCTCCACGCCCGGCGTGCTGGCGGCGGTCAACCCCTGGCACGCGGTCCGGTTCTTCCGGGCGAACGGCTTCCGTGGGTTCGAGGTCCTGGGTGCAGCGGTGCTGGCCATCACCGGCGGCGAGGCGCTCTACGCGGACATGGGCCACTTCGGCCGGCACCCCATCCGGGTGAGCTGGTTCAGCGTGGTCTTCCCGGCGCTGCTGCTCAACTACTGCGGTCAGGGTGCGCTGCTCCTGTCGGACACCAGCGCGCGGGCCAACCCGTTCTATGCGCTCGTGCCCAGGATATTCCTGGTGCCCTCGGTGATCCTGGCCACCCTGGCCACCATCATCGCCAGCCAGGCGCTCATCTCGGGCGCGTTCTCGCTCACCCGCCAGGCCGTCCAGCTGGGCTACGTGCCGCGCCTGAACATCGTCCACACCAGCCGCGAGAGCGAGGGGCAGATCTACCTGCCGGCGGTGAACCAGTTCCTGATGGTGTCCTGCATCGCGCTGGTGCTCGGGTTCCAGCACTCCAGCAGGCTCGCGGCGGCGTACGGAATCGCGGTGACCGGGACGATGCTCATCACCACGCTGGTGTTCTTCTTCATCACCGTCCACGCGTGGCGGTGGCCCCTGTGGAAGGCCATGTCGCTGACCCTGTTCTTCCTCTGCATCGACATCCCCTACTTCGCCGCCAACGTCCTCAAGTTCATCCAGGGCGGCTGGTTCCCGGTGGTGGTGGCGCTCGCCGTGTTCGCCTGCTTCACCACCTGGAAGCGCGGCCGGGCCGAGCTGGCGGAGCGTTTCGCGGCCAGCGCGCTGTCCATGGACGAGCTGCTCAAGGACCTGGAGCGCAGCCCCGTCACCCGGGTCCGCGGGACGGCGGTGTTCCTGAGCTCGTCCACCACCCTCGTCTCGCCGGTGCTGCTGCACCACCTGAAGCACAACCAGGTCCTGCACGAGCAGGTGATTCTGTTGTCAGTCCTCCCCCTGAACGTCCCCGAGGTGCCCCCGGAGCAGCGGGTCTCGGTGGAGCCGCTGAGCCTGGGCTTCTACCAGGTGACAGCGAAGTACGGATACCGACAGAGTCCCCGGGTCCCCGAGGTGCTCCGCCGCGCCAGGTCCCTGGGACTGCTCACGAAACCCGAGACCACGAGCTATTACGTGGGGCGGGAGACGGTCCTCCCGCGCGGACGTAGCCACATGGCCTACTGGCGAAAGGTGCTGTTCCGCTTCATTTCCCGGAACGCCCGTGCCACCACGGACTTCTTCTCCATCCCCCCCGGCCGGGTGGTGGAGCTGGGGATGCAGATCGACCTCTGAGGTGTGGCATCCTCTGGTTCGACCGATGCGGGCCAAGCTCCTGTGGGCGTGCTGGGCGGTGCCGACGCTGGCGCTGGGGGCCACGGCCCCGAGCCGTCCCACGCCGGCGGAGGAGCTCGACGCGGAGCTGGCCGCACAGGTGAAGATCCCCGAGCCGGAGCTGGTCATCGTCACCGACGGCCCGGACCCCGCCCGGTTCGAGCTGCTGGAAGGCACGGTGGACCTCGATGGCCGCCCGCTCGCCGGAACGCTCGAGCCCGGTTGGGGCAAGCCCTTCTTCCAGGGCCCGGTGGTCGCCGGGAACCACGTGCTCACCGCCCAGTTCGCCTACCGCGGGAATCCGACCGGCGCCTACCCCTGGAGCGGCGCGTACACCTACCGGGTTCCCGGGAAGGTGGAGTTCCAGGCGCAGCGCGGGCTGCGGCTCCTGGTTCACCTCCGGTTCGAGGTCCACGAGGACCAGGAGGACCCGCGGAACCGGCTGTCATTCCGCGCGGCGCTCGAGCCCGAGATGATCGCCAAGGTGGACGACGCGCCGATGCCGCCGCCTCCGCCCCGGAAGGTCACGCCCGAGGAGCTCTTCACCCCGAAGCTGACCCCGACCGCCGTCCCTGACACGCCGCCGCCGCCGGCACCGATCAAGACGAAGAAGAAGAAGCCGAAGAAGCAGACCAGCGTCGCCGCGGCCGGCGCGCCGACCGGCGTCTCGCTGGACGTCGCGACGGCCCGGCTGCAGAAGGCGATCGCCACGCCCTCCCCGACGCCGCCGCCCAAGTCGAGCGGGAAGGGGACTCGGTCCAAGGGTCCCCCGGACGCCGGGCCGCTCCAGGACTGAAGCCGGACATGCCGAGGGCGCCGCCGGACGTGCTCCGGGGCGCCCGCTGTCCTTCGACGCTGTCGCTGACTACCGGCGCTCGGCGGCCTGCTTCTCGCGGTAGGCCTTCATCATCTCTTCCTGCTCCATCCGCGGAACCGGCGAGTACTTGGCGAACTCCATGGTGAACTCGCCCTTGCCCTGCGTCGCGGAGCGGAGGTCGGTGCTGTACCCGAACATCGAGTTCAGCGGCACCTCGGCCACCGCGACCACGTACCCCTCGCGGTTCTCGGTGCTGAGGATGGTCCCGCGGCGCTGGTTGAGCTGACCCACCACCGAGCCCTGGAAGTCCTCGGGCGCCTGCACCTCGACCTTCATGATCGGCTCGAGGATGGTCGGCTTGGCCGCCTCGTATCCCTCGCGGAAGCCCATGATCGCGGCGGTCTTGAACGCCTGCTCGGAGCTGTCCACCGCGTGGCTCGCGCCGTCGTTGATGACGGCGCGCACGCCCACCACCGGAAAGCCGATCAACGAGCCCTTCTTCATCGCCTCGCGGAACCCCTTGTCCACCGCGGAGATGAACTCGCGGGGGATGGCGCCGCCGGCGATGTCGTCCACGAACTCGTAGGTCTCCACCGAGTCCGCCGGCAGCGGCTCGAGATACCCGCAGACGCGGCCGAACTGGCCGGAGCCGCCGGTCTGCTTCTTGTGGGTGTAGGCGAAGTCGCCCCGCTGGGTGATGGTCTCCCGGTAGGCCACCTGGGGCTTGCCGGCCACCACCTCGCAGGCGTACTCGCGCCGCATCCGCTCGATGTAGATCTCGAGGTGCAGCTCGCCCATGCCGCTGATGATGGTCTGGGCGGACTCCTCGTCACGGTGCACGCGGAAGGTCGGGTCCTCCCGGGTGAAGCGGTTGAGCGCCTTGGAGAAGTTGGCCTGACCGGTGCGCTCCTTGGGCGCCACGGCGAGCGAGATCACCGCGTCCGGGACGTGCATCGAGGTCATGGTGACCGAGAGGTCGCCATCGGTGAACGTGTCGCCCGAGGCGCAGTCCACGCCGAAGAGGGCCACGATGTCGCCGGCGCTGCCCTCGCCGACGTCGATCATCTCGTTGCTGTGCATCCGGACGATCCGGGGAATCTTCACCCGCTTCTGGTTCGACTGGTTGACGATGAAGTCGCCCTTGGTGATGCGGCCCTGGTAGATGCGAATGTAGGTCAGCTGCCCGTAGCGTCCGTCCTCGAGCTTGAACGCGAGGCCGACGAACGGCTTGTCAGGCGTCGACTCCAGGACGAGCTTGGCCTCGTCGTTCTTCTGGTCGAGGGCCTCGTTGGTCACCTCGGCCGGGTTCGGGAGGTAGTCCCGGACCGCGTCGAGGAGCAGCTGCACTCCCTTGTTCTTGTACGCAGAGCCGCACATGACCGGCGTCATCTTCAGCGCCAGGGTGGCGCGCCGGATGGCGGTCTTCAGCTCGTCGCTGGAGATGGGCTCGTCGGCGATGAACTTCTCGGCCAGCGTGTCATCGACGTTGGCCACGCCCTCGATGATGTCGTGACGGGCCTTCTTCGCCGCCTCGACCATGTCGGCAGGGATCTCCTCCTCGCGGATGATCTCGCCGCTCTCGCCGTCGAAGTAGAACGCCTTGCCGAGGATCGGGTCCACGATCCCCTGGAAGCGGTCCTCGTTCCCGATCGGGAGCTGGAGCATCACGGGGTGGTGGCCCAACTTCTCCTTCAGCTGCGCCGCCACGCGGGCGTAGTTCGCTCCGGCCCGGTCCATCTTGTTGACGAAGGCGATGCGCGGAACCTTGTAGCGGCGCATCTGCCGGTCGACGGTGATGGACTGAGACTGCACGCCGGACACGCTGCAGAGGACGAGGATCGCCCCGTCGAGCACCCGCAGCGCGCGCTCCACCTCGATGGTGAAGTCCACGTGGCCCGGGGTGTCGATGATGTTGATGTTGATGTCCTTCCACAGGCAGAACGTCGCCGCGGACTGGATGGTGATGCCCTTCTCACGCTCGAGGTCCATCGAGTCCATCTTTGCGCCGACGCCATCCTTGCCTCGGACCTCGTGAATCTCGTGGATCCGGCCGGTGTAGAAGAGGATGCGCTCGGTCAGCGTGGTCTTCCCACTGTCGATGTGGGCCGAGATGCCGATGTTGCGAACGCGTTCGATGGGGATGTTGGACGCCATGATGTGTTGTCTGCTTCCTCGGACTGCTGGGAGGGGAGGCCCGACGCAGCGTGCGACGGGCGGCGGCCCTCTACTGCCGAACGGGCCGGATTACCAGTGGGCGCAGAACCTAACGCGCCCGAGACATCACGCAAACTGATGCTCGTGGCGGCCGCGTGACAGAAGAACTCACGACGCGCCCGGACGACGTGGAATTCATCCTGCTGACGCGAGCTTACCTCACTTCGCCACGCTGTCCAGCCAGCGGGTGACCGTGCGCACGGCGTCCTGGAACGAGGGCGCGACGAACAGAACCTCCTGGTACACGGTGGGATCGTAGGGGCGCGCGGTCATCTGCTCGATGCTCAGCGGGACGAGCCTGGCGTGGGTCTGGAAGCGCTCGAGCTCGCCGAAGGAGGACAGGAGCCCCGCGCCGTACGCCTTCAGGGCCTCACCCTCCTTCGCCACCCCGAACTCGAGCGTGTACCAGTAGACCCGCTCGATCTGCTTCAGCACGTCGTCGCTCACCCGGTCCGCCGCGCGGCCGAACGCTCGGTTCAGCTCGGCGAAGCCCTCGTCCGCCAGCGTGGCCGCGTGGCCCACCAGCTCGTGCACGATGTCCGGTTCGGGGGTGTAGAGCGGGACGGTGTGGTGCCTGATGTACTGGGTAGACAGGAACTGGTCGAAGCGGAGGTTGCCCAGGAAGGCGCGTGAGGTGACCAGGCCGGCGACCGGCACCATCGAGTAGCCAGTCGTGCCGGCCAGCCGCTGGTTCACGTCCTTGAGCTGCGGAATGCGCTGCCGGGAGAAGGGGATCAGCTCGGAGCAGACCCTGTACTCGGCCGAGGCGTGCTTGGCGTGCAGCGGGGCGAGGTGCTCCCAGACCGTCCGCCACACCTGCTGCTCCACGTCCGTGTACTGGACCTCCGGGACCGGGTCGCCTGGCCGCCAGCGAACCGCCTGCTGCGCGATGTGGTTCCGGCGGGCGCGGTATTCCGGGTCACGGAACCCCGGATGGTTCTGGTCGAGCTGGACGATGTCCTCGGCGCCTGCGGTGGGGGCAGAGTCGGCCGCGGCCGCGCCAGCGAAGGGGAGACCCGGATTCATCGTCGGTCGAATGTATCCCCTCCCACTGCCAGATGCTCCGCGAACAACCGGTCGGTCAGCGCACGCTCTGGGCGTCCCAGAGCAGCTGGTTCGCCTGCAACAGGAAGTATTGCGCCTGCTGTGGATTCCGCTGGGCGAACGCCGCCTCCGCCGCCTGGACCATGCGCGCCGCCTCCGCGGCCCGGCTCGCCTCGACCGGTGAGCCCGAGGCCGTTGCCGCCGCCGCTGCTTGCTGGAGCGAGGCGCGCGTCTGCTGGAGCGTCCCCGCGTTCCAGCTGCCATTGCCTTGCAGCGATTGCATCTGCACGTCGAGCGCGCCGCGGGCATCGTCGTACTGGAGCCCACGCTGGCTCCGCGCCTGCTGCTCGGCGACGTGTGCCTGCTCGATGGCCCGCTCCTGCGCCGACATCTGCTGAAGGGCCTCGGTCTGGGCGCGGGACTGCTCGAGCAGCGCGTCCATCTGCGGATCGCCCTGGCCGTTGCCGTTTGCCCGGGCCTTCTTCGTCCGCGGCGTCCCTGCATCGGGCCGGGCGGGCTCCTGAACGGAGACGCGCGTGGACGGCGCGGGGATCGCATCGTCCGGCGGCGCCCGGGTGAGGATGGGGCGGTTGGGGGTGCCACCATCGGTCGGCTGCCGCTGCATCTCGGTCCGCGGAGGACCGGCGTCGGGAGAACCGGCACGAACACCAGAATCCGGAGCGCGTGCGCCCTCGGGCGGGGCCGCCCCGGCGGGCGCAGCGAGGAGGGCGGACAGGAGCAGGAAGGCCGTCATCGTGGCTCGAATCTAACGCCGCCGACGGGCCGGAGCCTCCACTCTGCGCGACACTCCGGTCCCACGGCTCACCGCCGCCGCCGTGCCTCGAGCACGTCGAGGCAGGACCTCGCCGCCTGCTCCCCGGTCTCCATGGCGCCGTGGACCGTGCCCGCCTGTTCCAGGTGCGTGTGCTCGCCGGCGAAGAACAACGTCTCGGCGACTGGCCGGGCGAGCAGCCGGGGTGCGCCGAGCCCTCCGACTGGAATGGCGGCGTACCCGCCCCGGGCGAACGGGTCAGCCTGCCAGTCGTGGAGGATCTCGTCCTCGAGCAGTTCCTCCAGCAGCGGGCGCGGCGTGCCGAACAGCCGCTCGAGGCTCTCCAGCGCGCGGCCCCGGCGCGCCTCCGGGGCGAGCGCGGACAGCTCCTGGGCCAGGGGTCCGCCAGCCCAGCCGGTCAGGATGCCGGATTCGACCGGGGCGGTCGTCCACCAGGTCGGCACCGGGCCCGCCGGGAGGTGGGCGTAGCCGAGCCCGCGCAGCCGAGCGTGGTGCGCGGTGGGTGTTCCGGAGAGCCAGAAGGGTTCGCGAAACCGGAGCAAGATCTTGAACAGCGGCCCCGAGGCGAGCGCCGCCGCGGCACGTTCCACGTCGTGAACGCGCGGCGCGAAGCGGATGGCCCCATTCGCGCCCGCCGGCGCGCGCAGCACCCCGATCGGGACGGTGACGATGACCGCGCGGGCCTGCACCGGCGCGAGGACCAGCCCGGTGCTCTTCCGTGCGTGGACGCCGACCCGGCCAGCGGACCAGCGGATCTCGTTGACCACGGTCGACAGCCGGAGCGCGTCGGGCACGCGCTTCTGCACCGAGCCGAGCAGCCCTTCGAGGAGGCCCAGGTAGCCACCTTCGAGCCGCGCGGTCTCGTCGCCGTGGACCGCCCGCGAGGCCTTCTCGAGATTCCCGATGGCCTCGGCGCTCGCACGCGAGGCGTCCGCCGCGTAGTACCCCTCGACGTAGCTCCGGGCGGTCGCGCGTGCCTCCGCGTCGAGCGCGCCCGACGTCACCTGCGCGTCCAGGGCCTCGTCCACCGGGATGTCACCGTGCAACGCGGCGACGCGGGCGAGCGCGGCCTCGAGGGCTGGGCTCGCATCCACCAGTCGCCCGTCCTCGAGCGTGAGGTGCCGCTGCCCGGTCGGTCTCACCTTCAGCCCGAACTTTCGCGCGCGCGCCAGGAGCGAGCGCGCCTTCCCCTGCACGAACTCCGCGCCGAGCTCGACCGGGGCAGACCAGCCCGGGAGCCGACGGGTGTCCACGCGGCCCCCGATGCGCGCGCGGGCCTCGAGGAGACGCACCCGCTGGCCCGCACGGGCGAGCACCTCGGCAGCGGCGAGCCCTGCCGCACCGGCACCCACCACCACCACGTCGACGGACTCCTCTGCCACGTCTCGAACCAGCCTCCAGCTGAGGGGGTGTCCCGTGGTAGCAGGCATCGTGGTGGAGAGGCCCGCGCTGGTCCGATCGACTGTCCTTTCCCGGGCGGCAGCGGGGGCGCTGGTCTGGCTGCTCCAGGTGCTTCCAGACCGGGCGCTGGATGCGCTCGCCCGCGGGGTCGCACGGCTCGCGCACGCGCTCGGGATCCGGCGCCGGGTGACGCTGGACAACCTGGCGCAGGCGCTGCCCGAGCGGACCGAGCAGGAGCGGCGGAGCATCGCCCGCGCCGCCTACGCCAACATGGCGCGGGTCGTGGTGGACGCGCTGCGGACGCTCGGTGCGCCAGGGGCACAGCTGCTCGCCGAGGTGGAGGTGGACGACTTCGGCCCGGTGGAGCACGCGCTCGCCCGCGGACGCGGCCTCCTCGTCGCGACCGCCCATCTCGGCAGCTGGGAGCTGTTCGGCGCGTCGATGGCCCAGCGCGTCCCGCTGAACGCGGTGGTCCGTCCGCTCCGGGGAGGCCTGAACGCGCGGCTGGTCGAGGCACGGCAGCGCGCGGGGCTGCGGCTCATCCCCGGCCGCGGAGCGCTCGGCGGCACCGTGGCGGCGCTCCGGCGCAACGAGGTCGTGGCGATGCTGGTGGACCAGGCCATCGGGGGCAAGCACGCGCTCTTCGTGCCCTTCTTTGGACGGCCCGCGGCGACCACCCCGGCGCTCTCCATGGCCGCTCTGCGCACGGGCGCACCCACCCTGGTGGTCGTCGCCCTCCGCGACGGCGCGCATCTCCGCTTCCGGGTCGAGGGGCCCTTCGAGGTCACCTCGACCGGGGACCGCCGGCAGGACCTCTGGAACCACACCGCGCAGGTGGCCGGGGCGATCGAGCGCATCATCCGAGAGGCTCCCGAGCAGTGGCTCTGGCTGCACCGCCGCTGGAAGCTGCCCCCGCCGCCCGAGGAGGCGCTCCGGCTCGAGCTCCTGGCGATGGATTCCGAGGACCAGGCCGTCCGGGCGCAGCTGGTGGCCGAGGGACGGCTCTTCACCGGGTATGACCCACGGATGGAGGCGGTGCACCGGCATCAGGCCGTTCGCCTGGCGCGGCTCGTCGACCAGCTCGGCACCTGGCCGGGGAGTTCGGCCGCCGGCCTGGATGGCGCGGCCGCCGCCTGGCGCATCGCCCACCACTCCATCGCCACGCCGGCGCTCCAGCGCCGCTTCCGTGACCTGGTTCACGCGGCCGCGTCCCGGGGCGAGGCCACGCCGCTCCAGGCCGCGATGCTCGAGGACCGGGTTCGGCACCTCGAGGGGCGGCCCTCGCTCTACGGGACCCTGCTCGACTGGGACGAGCAGGGTCGACTGTCACCGGGGCCGGTGGAAGCAGCCAGCGGACTGGACGGGCGCCGTGCCGCCCTCGGTCTTCCCCCCATCGAGACGGCGCTCGCCGCGGCCCGGGTGGGCCCGCGCGAGCCAGGCGACGTCCCCCCCTCCGATCCAGCCGCCCGACGGCAGCAGTTCGAAGCATGGGCCCGGCAGGTGGGGTGGCGATCCGAGTGACGTTGAGCGTCTGACGTCACGGCGTGACGCAGTGCTCGACATGCGCGAGCCGCCCGACTCGACGCCGCTGGCCCTGGCGCTGGCCGGCCTGTTCTGCGCGCTCTTTGCCAACGCGTTCCCCATCATCGAGGTCAGCCTCGCCGGGCAGGGGCGGAGCAACCTCCTGGTCACGGGTCCCCGGGCGCTCATCTCCAGTCAGTTCACGGCTCTTGGGCTCCTGGTCGCTGTTCCACGTGCGAGCCGGCGTCCGCTCCCGTGAGCTGGGGCCGCTGTTCCGGCTGGCCGAGAGGGTCCGGCCCTGGGCGATGACCGAGGTGTACGTCATCGGAGGGTTCGTGGCCTTCACTCGGCTGGAGGAGCTGGGGCCGGTCTCCATCGGCATCGGCGGCGGGGCGGTCGCAGCGACGGCGTTCCTGACGTTCCTCATCGACCAGGTGCTGGACCGGCGGCATGTGTGGGACGCGATCCGGCCGCCGACCCTCCCCGCCGGCCGGGCACCGACCGGCTTGCCCCCAGTGTGACCTCGTCACCCAGCTCCGGGAGGGCGCACGGTGTCCGCGCTACCGATGTCCGCTCTGGCTGCCTCGGGAGCTCGCCCGCGTCGCGGTACTACACCCTGTCCACCCTCCCGGCCCGCGAGCCACAGGGCGGGGGCGGCAGCGGACCGGCGCTCCTGGTCCGGGTCGCGCCCATCACCTTGCCGGAAGGCGTGGACCGGCCGCAGCTCGTCCGGCGGACCGGCGAGAACACGGTCACGGTGGACGAGTTCGATCGATGGGTCGAGCCGCTCGATGCGCTGCTCCGCAACACGCTGGTGCAGGACCTCGGCGCGCTGATTCCCTCCGCGCAGGTGCTGGGGGACGCCGTGCCCGGCCTCGCGGCGGAGCGAACCGTGGTGGTCGCGGTGAACCGGCTCGACATGTCCAGCCAGCTGGTCATGGACGCGGTCTGGTTCGTGCTGCCCGCCGGCAAGGAGCAGCCGCAGCGGACCGTGCGGGCGCAGGGCAGGCGGCCGACATCGCGCAGGCGCTCGGGCGGGCCATGGAGCGGCTGTCACGGGAGATCGCCCCCGAGCTGGTGAGCCCGACGCCGGCTGCGCCGTCGAGCTCCCGCTGATCAGGTGAACGGCAGGTCGGCCCCCCGCGTGGGAAGCCGCGACGGTGCGCCGGTCAGCACCGAGTCGATGTCGTGCGCGGCCTCGCGCCCGTCGGAGATCGCCCAGACGATGAGGCTGGCACCGCGCCGGGTGTCGCCCACGGCCCAGACGCCGGGTCGCGAGGTGCGAAAGCGACCGTCGACGCGCACGTTCCCGCGGGCGTCGCGCGCGACCCCGAGCTGGGACTCGAGCGCACCGGTCTCGGGCCCGAGAAACCCCATCGCCAGGACGAGCAGGTCGACCGGGCGTGTCGTCTCCGAGCCGGGGACGGGCACGACGCGGGCATGGCCTCCCTCGTCACGCTCCAGGCGGACCCGGGCGAGCTCCATCTCCGCGAGCTGCCCGTTCCGGCCGATGAGCCGCGTGGTGAAGAGCCCGAACTCGCGCTCGCCACCCTCCTCCTGGCTGGACGAGGTCCGGAACACCACCGGCCACTCCGGCCACCAGTTCCCCGGTGCGCGGCTCTGCGGCGGCGCCGGGAGCAGCTCGATCTGCTCCACGTTTTCCGCCCCTTGCCGATGTGCCGTGCCGAGGCAGTCCGAGCCGGTGTCCCCGCCGCCGAGGATGACCACCCGCTTGCCGGCGGCGGTGAGCTCTGGGGGAAGGGGCGCGCCGGCGACGTGCCGGTTCTGCGCCTCGAGGTAGTCCATCGCCCAGACCACGCCCGGCAGCTCCCGGCCAGGGACTGCGAGGTCACGGGCCCGGCGGGCCCCGAGCGCCAGCACCACCGCGTCGTGCTCGGCGGCGAGCTGATCGAACCCCGGCGCGCTGCCCACGTCCACGCCGCAGCGGAAGGTCAGCCCCTCGGCCTCCAGCAGCCGGACCCGCCGCTCGACCAGCGACTTCTCCAGCTTGAAGTCGGGGATGCCGAAGCGGAGGAGCCCACCCGGAGCGGGCGCGCGCTCGTACACGGTGACGGTGTGTCCGGCCCGGTTGAGACCGGCGGCCGCGGCGAGCCCTCCAGGCCCGCTGCCCACCACAGCAACCGTCTTCCCGGTGCGGGAGGCGGGCGGACGCGGTTGCACCCAGCCCTCCTGGAACGCGCGGTCGGCGATCTCCTTCTCGATCTGCTCGATGGTGACCGGGGACTGATCGATGGCCAGCACGCACGCCGCCTCGCAGGGCGCGGGGCAGAGCCGGCCGGTGAACTCGGGGAAGTCGTTGGTCGAGGACAGCGTGGCCCACGCCTCCTCCCAGCGTCCCTTCCAGACCAGGTCGTTGAAGTCCGGGATGAGGTTTCCGAGCGGACAGCCCTGGTGGCAGAAGGGAATGCCGCAGTCCATGCAGCGTCCGGCCTGCCGCCGGTTCTGCTCCGCGGGCTGGGGCAGGATGAACTCCCTCGCGTCGTGCACCCGCTCCGACCTCGGACGCTTCGGGGGCGCCTCTCGCTGCCACTCCAGGAACCCGGTCGTCTTGCCCACCGGGACTATCCCTCCACCGCGCGGAGCCGCGGACGGGCGGCGGCGGTGGGTGGCCGCTGCGCCGCGCGACGGGACTGGAGCACGCGCTTGTAGTCGGTGGGCATCACCTTCACGAACTGAGGGACGATGTGCGTCCAGTGATCGAGCACCCGGCGCGCCACCGGGCTCCCGGTGTGCCGGAGGTGGTTCTCCACCAGGCCGTAGACCAGCCAGATGTCCGATTCGTCCACCAGCGACTCCAGCTCCACCATGTCGGCGTTGCAGCGCTCCCGGAAGCGCCGCTCGCGGTCGAGCACGAAGGCCATCCCGCCGCTCATGCCGGCGCCGAAGTTCCGGCCCGTGGGCCCGAGCACCACCACCACGCCCCCGGTCATGTACTCGCAGCCGTGGTCGCCCACGCCCTCGACCACTGCCGAGGCGCCACTGTTCCGGACCGCGAAGCGCTCACCGGCCAGGCCGGAGGCGTACAGCTCGCCACCGGTGGCGCCGTAGAGCACCGTGTTGCCGATGATGACGTTCTCGTCGGGCGGAAAGCGGGCGCCGGCCGGTGGACGGACGATGACCCGCCCACCCGAGAGGCCCTTGCCCACGTAGTCGTTGGCGTCGCCCTCGAGCTCGAGCGTCACTCCGGCGGCGAGGAACGCCCCGAAGCTCTGCCCGGCCGAGCCCTGGAGCCGCACCCGGATGCTGTCGTCCGGAAGTCCCGCCGCGCCCCGTGCCCTGGCGACCTCGCCGGAGAGCATCGCTCCCACCGCGCGGTGGGCGTTGCGGACCGGCAGGACGATGAGGCTGGGCGCACCGCCCTCGAGCGTCGTCCGGGCCCGCTGGAGCAGCACCCGGTCCAGGTGGTCCGAGACGTCCTTGCGCTGGACCTGGATGCAGCGGCCCGGAGCATCGGCCGGAGCGCGGGGGGTGACCAGCATCGGCGCGAGGTCGAGCCGCCGTGCCTTCCAGTGCTCGACGTCCTGGCGGGGCCGGAGCAGATCGCGCCGGCCGATGATCTCGTCGAGGCTCCGCACCCCGAGCCGGGCGAGCGACTCGCGGACCTCCCGGGCCACGAAGAGGAAGAAGTGCACCACCCCTTCGGGCGTGCCCTGGAACTTCTCGCGCAGCACCGGATCCTGCGTGGCGATGCCCACCGAGCAGGTGTTGAGGTGACACTTGCGGAGCATCACGCAGCCCATCGCGATGAGCGAGGCGGTGGCCATCCCGTACTCCTCGGCGCCCAGCAACGCGGCGATGATGACGTCCCGCCCGGTGCGCATCCCCCCGTCGGTCTGCAGCCGCACCCGCCCTCGCATCCCGTTCTCCACCAGGGTCTGGTGCGCCTCGGCGACGCCCAGCTCCCAGGGGAGACCGGCGTGCTGGATGCTGGAGGCCGGCGAGGCGCCGGTGCCACCCTCGTACCCGGAGATGACGATGCACCCTGCGCCCGCCTTGGTGACGCCGGCGGCGACGGTGCCCACGCCCACCTCGCTCACCAGCTTCACCCCGATGCGGGCCGCGGGGTTGACCGACTGGAGGTCGTAGATGAGCTGGGAGAGGTCCTCGATGCTGTAGATGTCGTGGTGCGGCGGGGGCGAGATGAGCGTCACCCCTGGCGTGGAGCAACGGACCTTGGCGATGCGGTCGTCCACCTTGTGGCCGGGGAGCTGCCCGCCCTCGCCCGGCTTGGCGCCCTGGGCAATCTTGATCTGCAGCTCGTCGGCGTTCACCAGGTACTCCGCGCTGACGCCGAACCGGGCGCTGGCGACCTGCTTGATGGCGCTGCGGCGGAGGTCGCCGTTCGCGTCCGGGACGTAGCGGCGCGACTCCTCCCCGCCCTCGCCGGAGTTGCTGCGGCCGCCAACGCGGTTCATGGCGATGGCCAGCGTCTCGTGCGCCTCGGCGCTGATGCTCCCGAAGCTCATCGCCCCGGTGACGAAGCGCCGGACGATGGACTCCAGCGGCTCGACCTCGTCGATCGGCACGGGCTCCTTCGCGGGGACCAGGTCGAGCAGCCCCCTCAGGGTCCCGCCGCTGCGGGTCTCGTCGTCCGCGGCGGCGCTGAACTTCCGGTATCCGTCCCAGTCGGCGCCCTGCACCGCCGCCTGGAGCAGTGACACCGTGCTCGGGTTCCACCGGTGCTGCTCCCCTTGCCGCCGCCACTGGTAGAGACCGCCGATGGGGAGCCCGGCGCCCGGCCGAGGCCCGAATCCGCGGGCGTGCCGCTCCCGCGCCTCGCGCTGCAGCTCGGTGAAGCCGATGCCGCCGAGCCGGGACGGGGTGCCGGTGAAGTGCCGGTCGATCAGCGCCCGGTCGAGCCCCACCGCCTCGAAGATCTGCGCGCCCCGGTACGACTGGAGGGTGGAGATGCCCATCTTGGACATCACCTTGAGCAGCCCCTCCTCGATGGCCTTGATGTACCGGGTCTGCGCCTCCTGCTCGTCGAGCGGCACCTCGCCCCCGTCCGCCAGCGCCCGCACCGTGTCCAGGGCGAGGTAGGGATTCACCGCGGCGGCGCCGAAGCCGAAGAGCGCGGCGAAGTCGTGCACCTCGCGGGCCTCGCCGGTCTCCACCAGCACGCCGGTCTGCATCCGGATGCCATCCCGGGTCAGGCGCTGGTGCACCGCCGAGAGCGCGAGCAGCGCAGGGATGGGCGCGCGTCGCCCGTCCACACCCCGGTCGCTCAGGATGAGGATCCCGCAGCCCTCGTCCACCGCGGCCACCGCCTGC
>Ga0208851_1000205_pt1 | contig 26644 bp, 29 predicted proteins | sample NGESurshal092012_FD_184481 | JGI IMG/M metagenome (GOLD analysis project Ga0208851, IMG submission 184481) | Arctic peat soil microbial communities from Barrow, Alaska - NGEE Surface sample 415-2 shallow-092012 (SPAdes) | ecosystem: Environmental > Terrestrial > Soil > Wetlands > Peat ... | reverse complement strand
CACCGACACCCAGCCCACCGACACCCAGCCCACCGGCACCCGGCCCACCGGCACCCGGCCCACCGGCACCCGGCCCACCGGCACCCGGCCCACCGGCACCCGGCCCACCGACACCGAGCCGACCTACCGGCGCGGGATCGATCCGGAGACCGGCCGGCCCCGCCGGTTCGCCTACCCGCCGCAGCTGCTGGTGGTGGACGGCGGCGCGCCCCAGGTCAACGCCGCGGCCACCGAGCTGGCCGAGCTGGGCATCGTCGACGTGACGATCTGCGGGTTGGCCAAGCGGCTGGAGGAGGTCTGGGTGCCCGCCCAGGACGAGCCGATCATCTTCCCGCGTACCAGCGAGGCGCTGTACCTGTTGCAGCGGCTCCGCGACGAGGCCCACCGGTTCGCCATCACCTACCACCGCGCCAAGCGGTCCAAGTCGATGACGGTGTCGGCACTGGACGGGGTCGCCGGGTTGGGCCAGGTCCGGCGCAAGGCCCTGGTCCGGCACTTCGGCTCGGTGGCGGCGCTGCGACGCGCTGGGGTGCAGGACATCCTCGCCGTGCCGGGGGTGGGCCGGCGGACTGCTGAGGCGGTGGTCGCGGCGCTGGCCGGGTCCGGCGGCAGCACCCCGCCGGGCCCGGCGGAAGCGGCCGGCGGCCCGGGGATTGCGGGCACCGCGGATCCGGCGTCACCGGAGCAGGCGCGGCAGGTGCTCGTACCGATACCGTCGACGGGCACACACGACGAAGCCGGTCCGCGCAGCGAACTGCGCGACGGCGTACGGGGAGGGGCCTGACATGGGCGGAACGAACGACGGCCGGCTCTCCAGGGACGGCGGTGCCCCGTTCACCGAGCCGGAGCAGGAGGGCGGGATCCAGGTCGCGATCGTCTCCGGCCTGTCCGGCGCGGGGCGGTCGACCGCGGCGAAGTGCCTGGAGGATCTCGGCTGGTTCGTGGTCGACAACCTGCCACCCGAGCTGATCACCACGATGGTCGACCTCGGCTCCCGGACCAGCGGCGACGTCACCACGATCGCGGTCGTGCTGGATGTCCGGTCTCGCGCGTTCACCGAGGATCTGGCCGCCGTCATCAAGGATCTGGACGCCCGCGGCTACCGGCCACGGGTGCTGTTCCTGGAGGCCAGCGATGCGGCGCTGATCCGCCGTTACGAGGCGAACCGGCGCTCGCACCCGCTGCAGGGCGGCGGCCGGCTCGCCGACGGGGTGGCCGCAGAACGGGCGGTACTGGAGCCGCTGCGGCAGGAGGCCGACGTCGTTGTCGACACCTCCGACCTGTCCGTGCACCAACTCCGGGCCGAGGTGGAGCGGGCCTTCGGGCACACCGCCCCGGAACGCAAGGCGTCACTCACCGTGGTGTCCTTCGGCTTCAAGTACGGGCTGCCGTTGGACGCCGACCTGGTGATCGACATGCGCTTCCTGCCGAACCCGCACTGGATACCGGAACTGCGGGACCACACCGGGCGGGACGCGGACGTCTCGGACTACGTGCTGTCCCAGGAGGGTGCCGGCGAGTTCCTCGACCGCTATGTCGAGCTGATCGACCTGATCTCCGGCGGCTACAAGCGCGAGGGCAAGCGGTACCTCACCCTGGCGGTCGGCTGCACCGGCGGAAAGCACCGCAGCGTCGCGGTCGCCGAGGAGCTCCGCCGCCGGCTCGAGGGTGACGCTCTCGCGGTCCAGGTGGTCCACCGCGATCTGGGCAGGGAGTAGTCATCGTCGCCGGCGGCCCGGCCCGGAACAATTCCGCGGGACTGCCCTTCGGGCTGCTCAGTGGCGACGCCGCAGCGCGGCAGGCAGCCGGCCGACCGGGCCGGCCCAAGGTCGTTGCGCTGGGCGGCGGGCACGGCCTGCACGTCATGCTCAGCGCGTTGGTGCGTCTCGACGTCGACATCACGGCCGTCGTCACGGTCGCCGACGACGGCGGGTCGTCCGGCCGGCTGCGCCGTGAGGTGCCCGGCATCGTCCCGCCCGGCGACCTGCGGATGGCGCTCACCGCGCTGGCCGGGCCGGACGCGTCCGGTGTGCTCTGGAGCAGCACGTTCCAGCACAGGTTCCGCGGCGAGGGCGCGCTGGCCGGCCACCCGGTCGGCAACATCGTGCTGGTCGGGCTGAGCCAGGTGCTCGGCGATCCGGTTGCCGCGCTGGATGCCGCCGGCGCACTGCTCGGCGCCCGGGGGCGGGTCCTGCCCATGTCCTGCGAGCCGTTGGACATCGTGGCCGAAGTGCAGGGCCTGGACGAGGACCCGCGGGCGCTGCGCCGCATCCGCGGGCAGGTGGCGGTGGCGAGCACCCCCGGACAGGTCCGCAGCATCACCCTGGCGCCGGTCGACGCCACCGCCTGCCCGGAGGCGCTGACCGCGATCGCGCAGGCCGACCTGATCACCCTCGGGCCCGGCTCCTGGTTCACCAGCGTGCTGCCGCACCTGCTGCTGGCGGACATGGCCGCGGCGATCACCGGCAGCGGTGCTAGCCGTTTGGTCGTGCTGAACCTCGCTGCGCAACAGGGGGAGACAGAAGGATTCTCGCCGGAGCAACACCTGGACGTACTCTCAGCACACGCCCCGAACCTCCGGGTCGATTCGGTGCTCGCGGACCGGTCCTCAGTAGCCCTCCCGCAGCGACTCGCGTCGGCCGCCGCCAGGCTCGGGGCGAGCCTGGATCTCGACGATGTTGCCGTACCCGGGACCGCACGGCACGATCCGACAAGGTTGTCGGCGTCGCTGGCCGCGGTGCTGGCCCGGTCGACGGCCGCCGGGCGGGCGTAATGGGGATTCACAGCGATGACGGACAGGGAGTGCCCCGGATGGCGATGACAGCCACCGTGAAGGACGAGCTCAGCCGGGTGGCGGTGAGCAAGGTGTCGGCACGCAAGGCGGAAGTGTCCGCGCTGTTGAGGTTTGCCGGCGGCCTGCACATCGTCGCGGGCCGGGTGATCGTCGAGGCCGAGCTGGATACCGGGGCGGCGGCCCGTCGGCTGCGCAAGGAGATCGGCGAGCTGTACGGACACGTCGCCGACGTGCAGGTGCTGGCGGCGTCCGGCCTGCGCAAAGGCACCAGGTACGTGGTCCGGGTGGTGGCCGGCGGCGACTCACTCGCCCGACAGACCGGTCTGATCGACCAGCGCGGCCGGCCCGTCCGGGGGCTGCCGCCGCAGATCGTCGCCGGCTCGGTCGGCGACGCGGAGGCGGCCTGGCGCGGCGCGTTCCTGGCCCACGGCTCGCTCACCGAACCCGGCCGCAGCGCCTCGCTGGAGGTCACCTGCCCCGGCCCGGAGGCGGCGCTGGCCCTGGTCGGGGCGGCCCGCCGGATGGGCATCGGCGCCAAGGCTCGGGAGGTCAGGGGCGCCGACCGGGTGCTGGTCCGGGATGGCGACGCGATCGCGGCGCTGCTCACCCGGCTCGGCGCGCACTCGTCGATGCTGGCCTGGGAGGAACGCCGGATGCGCCGCGAGGTCAGGGCGACCGCCAACCGGCTCGCCAACTTCGACGACGCGAACCTGCGCCGGTCGGCCCGCGCCGCCGTCGCCGCCTCGGCCCGGGTCGAGCGGGCGCTGAGCATCCTCGGCGACGAGGCCCCGGATCACCTCAGTCAGGCCGGCCGGCTGCGCATCGCACACGGTCAGGCCTCGCTGGAGGAATTGGGCCAACTGGCTGAACCGCCAATGACGAAGGACGCCGTTGCCGGCCGCATCCGGCGGCTGTTGACGATGGCCGACAAGCGGGCCGCCGACCTCGGGATCGCCGACACCGAGTCCGCAGTCACCGCGGACATGCTGGACAGCTGACCCGATTCAGCACGTGGGTGACCGTAGTCAGCCCGGCGGGCCGCCTGCTCGAGGGGCCGCCGCGATCCCGGGTGCCACAACACCAGTGCGTAAAGTCCGCGGCGGACGGGACTCCCGACCCTGCCGCGGCGGGACCATCGACCCGACTCTGCGGCACCGTGCCGGGCCGATGTGCCGGGGGGTTGCCCTGCCGATACAGTGAGGCCCGTCGTCGCCCACACACTGGTGGGCGGTGTCACTTGATCGATCCCGTCGGGGTCAGCAGGACCTTGCCGAGACAATCTCTTTGGAGGGCTGACAGACGTGACAGTGCGCGTTGGTGTAAACGGATTTGGTCGGATTGGCCGGAACTTCTGGCGAGCGGTGGACTCGCTGGACCAGGACATCGAGATCGTCGCCGTCAACGACCTCACCGACACCAAGACCCTTGCTCATCTGCTCAAGTACGACTCGGTGATGGGCAAGCTGCCGTACGACGTCCATGCCGGTGACGGAGTCATCAGTGTGGACGACAAGGAATTCAAGGTGCTGTCCGATCGCGAACCCGGCAATCTGCCGTGGGCCGATCTGGGCGTCGACGTCGTCATCGAGTCGACCGGCTTCTTCACCAAGGCCGATGCCGCCCGCAAGCACATCGATGCGGGCGCCAAGAAGGTCCTCATCTCCGCACCTGCCACCGGCGAGGACCTGACCATCGTCCTGGGTGTGAACGACGACGCCTACGACGGTTCGCAGACCATCATCTCCAATGCGTCCTGCACCACGAACTGCGTCGCCCCGATGGCCAAGGTGCTGCACGAGAACTTCGGCCTGATCCAGGGTCTGATGACCACGATCCATGCCTACACGAACGATCAGGTCATCCTGGACTTCCCGCACAAGGACCTGCGTCGTGCCCGGGCCGCCGCGATCAACATCATCCCGACGACAACGGGTGCGGCCAAGGCCACCGCGCTGGTACTGCCGGAGCTCAAGGGCAAGCTGCACGGCTACGCGCTGCGCGTCCCGGTGCCGACCGGCTCGGTCACCGACCTCACGGTGGAGCTCGAAAAGGGCACCACCGTGGACGACATCAACGCCGCGTTCAAGGCCGCCGCAGACTCGGGCCCGCTCAACAACCGGCTGTTCTACTCGACCGATCCGATCGTGTCCACGGACATCGTGGGCTCGCCGGCGTCGTGCACCTTCGACTCACCGCTCACCATCGGCCTCGGCGGCAACTTCTTCAAGATCGTCGGCTGGTACGACAACGAATGGGGCTACTCGAACAGGCTGGTTGACTTGACGACCCTCGTGGGCGCCAGTCTCTGATGCAGCGACTCGCGGGTGGCGTCCGCCGGGAACTCCGGCCGGGCACCACCCGCGAACCGTCTGTCCAGACCGACGAGCCGGCGATCACCGCCCGCACACGGCTTCGGTCGCAGGAGGTTCCGACCCGATTCGGCCCCTGGCTCACCAACCCGGCCACCCCCGCTCAAGGAGTTTCGCGTGCACACCCTCGACGATCTGCTAGCTACCGGTGTCGCCGGTCGCACCGTGTTGGTCCGTTCCGACCTCAATGTCCCCCTCGACGACGGCGTCATCACCGATGACGGGCGCATTCGCGCCTCGCTACCCACCCTGCAGGCGCTGATCCTGGGCGGCGCCAAGGTGGTGGTGACCGCCCACCTCGGCCGCCCCAAGGGCGCCCCCGAGGCGAAGTACTCGCTCGCCCCGGCCGCGGCCCGGCTCGGTGAGTTGCTCGGTGCGACCGTGCCGCTGGCCGACGACTTTGTCGGCCGGTCCGCCCGGGAAACCGTTGCAGCGCTTGCTGATGGCGGCATCGCGATGCTGGAGAACGTTCGGTTCGACGCCCGGGAGACGTCGAAGGACGCCGCCGAGCGGAGCGCCCTGGCCGACGATCTGGTCGCCGTGGTCGGCGACGGCAGCGCGTTTGTTTCCGACGGGTTCGGTGTCGTGCACCGCAAGCAGGCCTCCGTCTACGAGATCGCGCAGAAGCTACCGCACTACGCCGGCTACCTGGTGTCCGCCGAGACCGCCGTCCTGAAGAAGCTGACCGTCGACCCGGAGCGGCCATATGCGGTGATCCTCGGCGGGTCCAAGGTCTCCGACAAGCTCGGGGTGATCACCTCGCTGCTGCCGCGGGTCGACTCGCTGCTGATCGGCGGCGGGATGGCCTTCACCTTCCTGGCCGCCCAAGGGCACGGCGTCGGCGCCTCGCTGCTGCAGGAGGACCAGATCGAGACCTGCCAGGACCTGCTTGCCGCCAATGGCGAGAAGATCGTGTTGCCAACGGATGTCGTGATCGCCGACGCGTTCTCCGCGGACGCGGCAGTGCAGATCGTCAGTGCGGACGCCATCCTCGACGGCTGGCTCGGCCTCGACATCGGACCGGAGAGTGCCGCCAAGTTCTCCGAGATCGCGGCCGCATCGGCCACGGTGTTCTGGAACGGACCGATGGGCGTCTTCGAACTCGCGCCGTTCGCCGACGGCACCCGCGCTGTCGCCGAGGCGATCTCCGCGTCGTCGTCGTTCTCCGTGGTCGGCGGCGGCGACTCCGCGGCCGCGGTCCGCATTCTCGGTGTCGACGAATCCGGCTTCACCCACATCTCGACCGGCGGTGGCGCATCCCTCGAGTTCCTCGAGGGCAAAGAGCTCCCCGGCCTTGCCGTACTGGAGGCATAGCACATGTCGCGTCAAATCCTGATCGCCGGCAACTGGAAGATGAACCTCAATCACCTCGAGGCCATCGCTCTGGTGCAGAAGATCGCGTTCACCCTGCCGGACAAGTACCTCAAGCACGTCGAGGTCGCCGTCATCCCGCCGTTCACCGCACTGCGGTCGGTGCAGACGCTGGTGGACGCCGACAAGCTCGGCCTGGTGTACGGAGCGCAGGACCTGTCCGCGCAGGACTCCGGGGCCTACACCGGGGAGATCTCCGGCAGCATGCTGGCCAAGCTGGGCTGCAGCTACGTCTTGGTCGGCCACTCGGAGCGCCGCGAGTACCACAAGGAGTCCGACGAACTGCTGGCCACGAAGGTCAATGCCGCCTACCGGCACGGGCTGATCCCGCTGCTCTGCTTCGGCGAGGGGTTGGAGGTCAGGGAGGCCGGGAACCAGGTCCAGCACTCGGTCGACCAGATGCTGGCCGCGATGGTGGACGTCACGCCCGAGCAGGCCGCCACGATCGTGCTGGCCTACGAGCCGGTATGGGCCATCGGCACCGGCCGGGTAGCCACCCCGGCCGATGCCCAGGAGGTTTGCGGGGCCGCCCGCGCCGCGCTGGCCGAGAAGTACGGCGCCGACATCGCCGACGGCATCCGGATCCTCTACGGCGGTTCGGTGAAGTCCGGCAACGTCTCGGAGATCACCGCCCAGCCCGACGTGGACGGCGCGCTGGTCGGCGGGGCGTCACTGGACGGCACCGAGTTCGCCAACCTGGCCGCGAATGCGGTCGGGGTGCTGCCCTGATTCGAGGATGCTCCGCGCCGGCCGGCGGCACGTCCGCAGCCGGCCGGGCGGTGCCCAGCGGGCGGCGCGCGACCCGGACGCCCTCACGGTGGGTGCTCCGGAGGACGGGCCGACCGGGTTAGACTCGACGCCGAACCCGGTCCAACCGGTCCTCCGGTTGCCCGACCGCAGATGTGAGCAAGGCGGACATGATTCTTTTCCTGCAGATCCTGCTGGTGATCACCAGCTTGGCGCTGATGGCGTTGATCCTGCTGCACCGCGGCAAGGGCGGCGGTCTGTCGTCGCTGTTCGGCGGAACCATGCAGTCCTCGCTGTCCGGTTCATCGGTGGTCGAGAAGAACCTGGATCGGCTGACCCTGTTCGTGGCGGCCATCTGGGCCATCTCGATCGTCGGCGTCGGGTTGTTGTTGAAGGTCGGGGCCTGAGTCCCGAAACGATCCCAGCCGGCTCTGACCCTTGCGGGGCCGGCAGGTCAGTAGCTGAGGCCGGTACTCAGCATCGTGAACGGGCAGGTCGACATGGCGGGTGGTAATCCGATTCGCGGATCACGGATCGGCGCGGGACGAATGGGCGAGTCCGATCGTGGCGAGTCGGCACCCCGCCGTCGGCTGGATTTCTACTGCTCGAACGGGCACGTCACCAGGCTGGCCTTCTCGCTGGATGCCGAGATCCCGGAAACCTGGGACTGCCCGAGTTGCGGGTTGCCGGCCGGACAGGACCAGACGACGCCGCCCCCGGCGCCGCGGGTCGAGCCGTACAAGTCGCACCTTGCCTACGTCAAGGAGCGGCGCAGTGAAGAGGACGCCGAGGCGCTGCTGGCCGAGGCGCTGGCCAAGATCGCCGACCGGCGGACCCCGCAGGCCTGATGAGCGGCCGGCCCGGGCTGACCCGCGACCGGCCCGACCAGACCCGACCCGACGGGCCCGACCCGACTGCAAGCCTCGGCCGGCTGAGGGGTGTCCTCGGTACCGGCCCTTCCCGGCCGGCTGCCGCAACCGGCTACAAGACCTTGAGCATCCTGGTATTGCCCAGGGTGTTCGGTTTGACGTAGGGCAGGTCCAGGAACTCCGCCACCCCCCGGTCGTAGGACGATCGCAGCTCGGCGAACGCCTCCCCGGAGAGGTCGAGCTCACGGATCGGTCGGAAGCCCAGCGAGCGGAAGAACTCCACCTCGAAGGTCAGCACGAAGAGCCGATGCAACCCGAGATCCCTTGCGTGATTGATGATCTCGGCGCAGACCGCGCGTCCCACGCCGTGCCGGCGAGCCCGTGGATCGGTGGCCACGGTGCGGATCTCGCCCAGGTCCTCCCACAGCACGTGCAGCGCCCCGCACCCCAGCAGCACGCCGTCCTGTTCGGCCACCCAGAATTCGGTGACGTCCTCGAACAGGTTCGCCAACGACTTCTCCAGCAGGATGGGCCCGGCGTAGGCGTCCACCAGTTTCTTGATCCGCCGGACGTCGGTGACCCTGGCCCGGTGCACCCACAGGGGGTTGCGCTGGTCGTCGGTCACGACGACCAACCCTAGCGTGGCCCGTCCGACGAACAGCCGCCGGCGGCCGGTGGGACGCGTCGATTCTGGAATGGGCCGGGCCGCCGACTAGGGTGGCCAAGTGTCCACTGTGTCTCCACCGTCGAGCGGTCAGCAAGCCACTCGGGTGAACCTGGTGACCCTCGGATGCGCTCGCAACGAGGTGGACTCGTCCGAGATAGCCGGCCGGCTGCAGGTCGGTGGGTTCGCACTGGTCGCCGACCCGGTCGGCGCAGATGTCGTGGTGGTCAACACCTGCGCGTTCGTGGCCAGCGCCAAGAAGGATTCGATCGACACCGTGCTGGCTGCCGCCGACAGCGGCGCCAAGGTCGTCGCGGTGGGCTGCCTGGCCGAGCGCTACGGAGCCGAACTGGCCGATGCGCTACCGGAGGCGGACGCCGTCCTCGGCTTCGATTCCTACCCCGACCTGGCGGCACTGCTGGGCGAGGTGGTCGACGGGCACGCCCCGGCGCCGCACACGCCGGTCGACCGCCGGCTGCTGCTGCCCCTCTCGCCGGCCGCCCGTCCGGACGCGGCGGCCGGTGTGTCGCTCCCCGGGCACGCACCGGCATCTGGCCCGACCATGCTTCGGCTGCTGCTGCAGGCGGGACCGGTCGCACCGTTGAAGATCGCCTCCGGCTGCGACCGCCGGTGCACATTCTGCGCCATCCCCTCGTTCCGCGGCGCCTTCGTGTCCCGGCAGATCGACGACATCGTGGCCGAGGCGGGCTGGCTCGCCGAACAGGGCGTCCGGGAGATCGTGCTGGTCAGCGAGAATTCCACGTCGTTCGGCAAGGATCTGCCGGGGGAGCGTCAGCTGGCGGACCTGCTCGTCGCGCTCGCCGCGGTGCCCGGGATCCTGCGGGTGCGGCTGTCCTATCTGCAGCCGGCGGAAACCCGACCCTGGCTCATCGAGGCCATCGCGGCCATCCCCGGCGTGGCCGACTACTACGACATGTCGTTCCAGCACGCGTCGGAGCCGGTCCTGCGGCGGATGCGGCGGTACGGCTCGCGATTGTCGTTCCTCGCCTTGGTCGACCAGATCCGGGCGGCGTCACCGGAAGCGGGCATCAGGTCCAACGTCATCGTCGGGTTCCCCGGAGAGACCGAAGAGGACCTGGCCGAGCTGGAGGCCTTCCTGATCGGCGCGCGGATGGACGCGGTCGGGGTGTTCGGGTACTCCGACGAGGACGGCACCGCAGCCGCCGACCTGAGCGGCAAGCTGGACGACGACGTCATCGCGGCCCGGGTGGAGCGGGTCACCTCGCTGGTCGAGGAGTTGACGGCCCAGCGCGCCGAGGACCGGATCGGCGCCGAGCTGCTGGTGCTGGTGGACGCCGCCGACCCCGGCGACGTCCAGGGCACCGCGCCCGTCGGGCGCGGACCGCACCAGGCCCCCGAGGTGGACGGCAGCGTCCGCATCGACGGCATCGACGCGCTGCCCGACGAGGTGAGGCCCGGTGACCTGGTGCGCTGCCTGATCGTCGGCAGCGACGGCATCGACCTCATCGGCACCGCGCTGGAGGTCGTCACCCCCGTCACGGTCGGATCCGCGTCAGCCGTCGCGGTCGGATCCGGGTCGGCCGGCGTGGTCGGCGTGCGAGAAACAGTGCGGCCATGACCGACCGGCCCCCGCCGCCCGTCTCGCTGGTCAACCTGCCGAACGCGCTGACCGTGCTGCGGCTGATCCTGGTCCCGGTCTTCCTGCTGGCCTTGTTCGCCGAGGGCGGGCACGACACGGTGTGGCGGTGGATCGCCGGGGCGATCTTCGCAATCGCCGCCATCACCGACCGGTACGACGGGCACATCGCCCGGAAACGCGGTCAGGTCACCGACTTCGGCAAGATTGCCGACCCGATCGCGGACAAGGCGCTGACCGGGTCGGCGCTGGTCGGCCTGTCCATGCTGGGCGACCTGGCCTGGTGGGTGACGCTGGTCATTCTGATCCGGGAGATCGGCGTGACGCTGCTGCGGTTCGCCGTCATCCGGTACGGCGTCATCGCGGCCAGCCCGGGCGGCAAGGCCAAGACTTTCGTGCAGATCATCGCTATCGGGCTGTACATCCTGCCGTTGCCGGACAGCCTGTACTGGCTGAAGGTGGGCGCGATGGCGCTGGCTGTGCTGCTTACCGTCGGCACCGGCGTCGACTACGTCGGCAAGGCGTGGCGCGTCTACTCGCGGGCGAAGGCCGGCCACGTCGAGCGACCACCGGCGCCCGGGGTCTGATGAGCGGTGTGGCGTCAGTCGTCGCGGTCCCGACGGAGCAGGTGACCGAGCTCATCGCCACGCTCGCGGCGCGCGGGCTCACGGTCGCCACCGCCGAATCGCTGACCGGAGGGCTGCTGGCCGCCCTGCTGACGGAGATACCCGGGTCCAGTGCCGTGCTGCGCGGCGGCCTGGTGGTCTACGCGACCGACCTGAAGCATTCCCTGGCCGATGTCGATCGCGATCTGCTCGCCACTCGCGGCCCGGTCAATCCACAGGTGGCGGCACAGCTCGCGGACGGCGCGCGGCGCCGGTGCGGAGCGAGCATCGGGGTCGGGCTGACCGGGGTGGCCGGCCCGGACCCGCAGGGCGGCGTTGCGGTGGGCACCTGGTTCTGCGCGCTGTCCGGGCCGGGTGCGCACCGCGACGAGCGGCACGCGGAACCGGGATCCAGCCCGGCGGGCAGCGCTCCGTTCGGCGCTCCCGGTGGCGCCGGGTCGCCTGCGGCCGGTACGGCGGTTCGGGCCCGGATCCGGGCGGCGGCCGTCCGCGCCGCCCTGGACATGTTGGCGAACATCGACGCAACAGAGTTGTAACCCGGCGGTGACCGGAACCATGGAACATCGATAGCACGGTCCACGTTGTGATGATTGTCTGCGACGAGTCGATGGGCTCGTCGGACCGCACGGTAGCGTGGAAGTCACGACATTCTCTGCCGTGGCGGAGGCTCGTTGCGAACCTCGGTTCACGCGTTCGTCCACGGCGGCTCGGCGGCACGTTTTTCGGTAGCAGGAATTTCCCGGCGCACGACCGGCCGGTGCAGGACACTTGGGCGGCGATGTCACGTCGATCACCTCCCACAACCGGGATACGACAGCAGGAAGGAGGTGCGACATGCTCCTGCGTAACGCACTGGGAGAAACACTGCGCGACGCACGAAACCGGCAGAGCAGAACGCTGCGCGATGTCTCTACGGCGGCGAACGTCTCGCTCGGGTACCTCTCAGAAGTGGAGCGTGGCCGTAAGGAAGCCTCCAGTGAACTGCTCGCCTCGATCTGTGACGCGCTGGACCTGGAATTGTCCGACCTGCTCGACTCGGTCAGTCGCACCATGCGCACGGAACCCGCGGTCGCGGACAAGGCCCGCGTGCTGACCAACTCGATGAAGGCCGGCATGGTCAGCGCGAACAGGCCACGGCTGAGCAGCATGGAGGCCACCAACATCGACCCGACGCTGCGCATCGTGGTGCCCTACGGCTCCACTCGGCCGGGTGCCCCGGTCGGCTGACCCCGGCGTCTCGAGCCCGGCGACTCATCGGCTCTCTTCGAGGCGCCCGCCTCCGGGCGTCCCGGCGGCGGCTCCCCCGTCAAGATCGGGTGTGGGCGAGGGCGGCTAGCGCCGCCATCGCCTGCTGTGTCGCTGCCACCGGGACGAATAGATGGTCGTGATGAAACCCGGCCACCATGTTGCAGGCAATGCCGTCGCCGGCGAGCACGGTCGCCACTGCGGCTGTCAGACCGACAGCATCCAGCGCCGAGTCAACCGTGAGGGTGATCCACGAGCACCGGAACGTGCTGGACAGCCCGGCCGCGGCCGCTTCGGCGCTGGTGACCACGAGAGTGGTGCCCTCCCGCTCCGAGACCGTGCAGACCGGCCGGATGGCCTCGGGAATCGCCGCGACCGGCGGCACCGTGCAGAAGACGAACTCACCCTCGTGCAGCTCCGGCGCCAGTGACGAGAGCAAGGTCCGGAGTTCGCTCACCAGCCGGTCGCGCCGGTAGCTGACGAAGGTGAAGCCGTTGCCCGGCTCCCGCGCCACCTCGTGCCAGACCGCCGGGTCGATCTCCGGGAACTGGGTGTCGCCGTCGACCTCCGCATCCACATGGGTGATCTCCAGCCGGTCGGCGCGCTCGATCGTCTGCCGGTAGATCTCGCCGCCGCCGACGACCATCACCTCCCGCGCGCCGGAATCTGCGCGGTCCGCGTGGCCGAGAGCGAGATCGAGCGCCTCGGGCACCGAGTGCGTCACCGCGACGCCGGCCGCCGACCAGGTCCGGTCGCGGGTCACCACGATGGTCCGCCGGCCGGGGAGCGCGCGACCGATCGACTCGAAGGTGCGCCGGCCCATCACCATGCATCGGCCCATGGTGAGCGCCTTGAAGTGCTGCAGGTCCGCCGGCAGGTGCCACGGCAGACCACCGTCCGACCCGATCGTGCCGTTCCGGGCGACCGCGGCGACCAGAGTGATGGTCGTCGGCGGGTTGGGTGTAGGTGGGACCGGCATGGCCATCTGGTCCGGCGCTGACGGGGCTGGAAGAGCGGGCGTCGGAGCGATCCGGGTCGAGGGAGCAGGCTCGGGGGTCTGCGTCACGGGTGGGTCCGTCACACCGCGATCGGCGCCTTGATCACCGGGTACGGGTCGTAGTTCAGGATCCGGATGTCGTCCGGGCCGAAGCCGTCGATGTCGGTGATGCCCGGCGATAGCTGGAGGGTGGGCAGCGGGCGGGGTGTGCGAGTGAGCTGCAATCTGGCCTGTTCCAGGTGGTTGGCGTACAGGTGCGCGTCGCCGAGGGTGTGCACGAATTCCCCCGGCCGCAGGCCCACCACCGCGGCCATCATCTCGGTGAGCAGGGCGTAGGAGGCGATGTTGAACGGCACCCCGAGGAACACGTCAGCGGACCGCTGGTACAGCTGGCAGGACAGGGTCCCTTCCGCGACGTAGAACTGGAACATGGTGTGGCACGGGGGGAGTGCCATCTCGGCGACCTCGGCCACGTTCCACGCCGAGACAATATGCCGGCGCGAATCCGGGTTGGTCCGCAGCGAGCGGACCACTGCAGCGATCTGGTCGATGTGCCGACCGTCCGGTGCCGGCCATGACCGCCACTGGTGCCCGTACACCGGGCCGAGTTCGCCGTCGGCGTCCGCCCACTCGTCCCAGATGCTGACGCCGCGTTCCTGCAGCCAGCGGACGTTCGTCGAGCCCTGGAGGAACCACAGCAGCTCCACCACCACGGAGCGGACGTGCACCTTCTTGGTGGTCACCAGCGGGAATCCCGCCGACAGGTCGAACCGCATCTGGTGGCCGAAGATGCTGCGCGTCCCAGTGCCGGTGCGGTCGGTCTTGACTGCGCCGGTGGTCAGGATGCGGTCCATCAGATCCAGGTACTGCTGCATCCGGTCAGCTTAGAAGCCCGGTGCCCGGCGGGGCACCGGGCCACACCCGCTCGGCGCGCTGATCCACCGTCAGCTCCGCCGGCCGGCGGAGCTACCATTGGATCAGACATGTTGCCGCAGAGAGGTAGGGCAGACATGGATCCGTTGGCCATCATCGCCGCCGTGCTGGTAATCCTGATCGTGGTGCTCGGATTGAGTACCAGGGTCATCAAACAATATGAACGAGGGCTGATCTTCCGTTTCGGTCGGTTGATCGGGGAGCCCCGCGGGCCGGGCTTGACCATGATCATCCCGGGGATCGACCGGCTGAAGAAGATCAGCATGCAGATCATCACGATGCCGGTGCCTGCCCAGGACGGCATCACCAAGGACAACGTCACGGTGAACGTCGACGCCGTCGTCTATTTCCGGGTGATCGACCCGGTGCTGGCGGCGGTGAGCGTCGAGAACTACCCGTTCGCGGTGTCCCAGGTCGCGCAGACCTCCCTGCGGTCGGTGATCGGCAAGAGCGAACTGGACGACCTGCTGTCCAACCGCGAACGGCTCAACCAGGGCCTCGAGGTGATGATCGACAGCCCCGCACTGGACTGGGGCATCCACATCGACCGGGTCGAGATCAAGGACGTGGCGCTGCCGGAGACGATGAAGCGCTCGATGTCCCGGCAGGCGGAGGCCGAGCGGGAACGACGCGCCCGGGTGATCTCCGCCGAGGGCGAGTTGCAAGCTTCGGAGAAGCTCTCGCTGGCCGCCGCTGCGATGGCGGACACGCCAGGCGCGCTGCAGCTGCGACTGCTGGAGACGATCGTGTCGGTCGCCGCGGAGAAGAACTCCACGCTGGTGTTGCCGTTCCCGGTGGAGCTGCTGCGGTTCCTGGAGCGCAATTCCGGACCGTCAACGTCCGCTCCGGTGCCGACCGGTGCAGTGCCGACCGGTGCAGTGCCGACCGGTGCAGTGCCTGCGGCCGCTGCGGGCACGGCCGGCCAGCCGACACCGCCGGCCATGGCGCCGCTGGCCACGAACGGCGCTGCCGAGCTCGGCACACCAGAGTTTCGCATCCAACCGCGAGCGGCCTTGTGAGGTAAGCCACGTGCGACCTGGAAACGTTTCAAACTTCGAGCAGGGCGGTCCGCTCTGGCGGATTGGGAATCCCAATCAAAACTCAAGTTCTTCCTCCAAATTCTGACCGATCGCATTGTGGATATCGTCGATCAGCTCCATCCGCTCCTCGAAAGAAATAGTGGGCATCCGGGTGCGCAACTCGTTGACCATGGCGTGCTGTTCAGGCTCTGACGCCAGCTCATCGGTCGCCTTGATCGTCTCGAAGAGCCCACGCTCTGCTCGATCTTCGGCGGCGGGTTCCGTTCCACAGTTGTCCTCGTTGGTCTGTTCGGAGGGTTGTGGCTGCCCCAACGGATGGACGTAGCCATCAGGCGCAAAGGTTCCCACTGCGGCTTCGGCGTCACCAGCTTCGAGTGCGGCCTGGTAGCGACCGACGACATCGCGAAGTTGGACCTGCCGGGGGTCCAGGATCGGCGGTCTGACGTAGCGTCGTCCGTCCACCGGCCATCTGCTGCGGTAGGTGACGACGACCGACACATCGGTGGGGCATTCAGCGACGACCGCCACCGGCCACGCCAATTCCCGCCCGTCGGCATCCAGATGCACCAGCAGCTCCACCACCACTCGACCGGCGACACAGGTGGCGGCCACGGTCTGAGTCCTTGCATGGCGCTCGGCCAGAAAGGCGTGATTCTGCAGAAACAAACCGCCGAAGCCGCCGGTGGCCACGGATCTCGCCTGCGCGGGGATCGTGGTCGCAGGCCTACCGAAACGACGGGTTGGTCGTGATCGGAGTCCACACACCGGAGTTCTCGTTCGAGCACGAGATCGACCGCGTGCGGCATGCGACGACGGAGCGAGCGATCGATTACCCGGTCGTTGTCGACAACGATTACGAGATCTGGGGCGCATTCGACAACCACTACTGGCCCGCGCTGCATTTTGTCGACGCGGACAGCAAGCTCCGCGACCACCATTTCGGCGAAGGACGCTACGCGCAATCGGAGCGCCTCATCCAACGGCTACTCGGCGTCGAGCGCGAGCTTGTGTCCGTCGAAGGACTCGGCGTGGAGGCGGAGGCCGACTGGGACCACCTGCGTTCGCCCGAAACATATCTCGGCTACGGGCGCGGCGAGCACTTCGCGTCACCGGGTGGCCTTGCCACCCCCGCATCCGACCTGCTGGACTATGTCGCCGCCGTGTTCGGAGGTGAGGACCTGTGGAACACCGACCCGGGGAAATCAGCGGCCACCGAGATGCCGGCCAACCACTCGTCCGGGAGTACTCACTGACCGACCGGGTGCATTCGTTGGGCGCGCTCATGGACACCTTCGCCATGCTGTATCCGCAACTGCGGGACACCGACTTCCGGGTCGACGTCCGGGAACTGCAGATCACGTTCTACTGGTGCAGGGCGGATTCGATGCCGGGGGACGTGCCGAACCAACGCGAACCGGCGGGCGTAGGGTCGCCGCATGTCCGGCACCGGCACCAAAGACGACCCCTGGCAGCTCAAGACGCCGCCGGGGTCGTCGTCATACGAGATTTATCGCGACGATGCCGCCGACCCGGCCATCCTGGTCTGCGTGGTCGGCAAGACCACGCTGACCTATCAGGCCCGCTGCCTGGACGATCTGCACGCCATGCTCGCCGAGGCCGGCGACTGGGTGCCGCTGGGCGGTGCCGACGAGCAGAAGCCGGCGCCCGAGGGCTCCGTCGAGGCGTGGGGGCGTTCGCCGGACAATCCGGTCGGTGGCTGGTACGGCCTGAAGAAGGGTCTGCGCGGCAGGTTCGGGATCTACATTCCGCCGCTGATGGAGGAGCTGGGCCGGGCCGAGCTGGAACACAACGCCCGCAACAACCGGATGCGCGCGAAGTAGCGGCCCGGTCGAGGCCCCGCTGCGCCCGCAGCTGGGACCGCGCTGCCCGCGGGTTTCTGCTGTGCCCAGCGGTCCAGGGGCACAGGTGCCACCCCAGGAGCGGGTCGCGCCGGCGGCTACCGTGACCGTCATGCGCCTGGTTTCCCTGCTCCCGTCCGCCACGGAGATCGTCTACGCGCTCGGCCTGGACGATCAGCTGGTCGGGGTCACCTTCGAATGCGACGAACCGGCGGCGGCCCGCAACGAGAAGACGGTGGTGGTCGGCGGCCGGGACACCTCCGCCATGAGCCCGCGGGAGATCGACGACTACGTCCGAACGGCGATGGCCGCCGGCCAGGACCTTTACACGCTGCACGCACAGGCGCTGGCCGAGCTGGAGCCGGACCTGATCCTCACCCAGGACCTCTGTCGCGTCTGCGCGCTACCGACCGACCACGTCGAGCAGGCGCTGGGTTACCTGGGCTGCCAGGCCGACGTGCTGTCCCTCGACCCGCATTCGCTGGCCGAGGTGCTGGCCAGCATCCAGCAGGTGGGTGACCGGGCCGGGGTGGGCGACCGCGCCGCCACTCTGGTCGCCGCACTGCTGGCCCGGCTCGTCGCGGTCGGGAAGGCCGTCGCCGGCCGGCCGCGGCCACGGGTGGCGGTCGTGGAGTGGGTCGACCCACCGTTCACCGCCGGGCACTGGGTTCCCGACCTGGTCCGGGCGGCCGGCGGTGAGCCGGTGGGCGGTCATCCCGGTGCCCGCTCGGTAGCGACGACGTGGGCCGAGATCCGCTCGTGGGAGGCGGATCTGGTGATTGTCGCGCCGTGTGGGTACCACCTGGACGGGGCCGCCGATCAAGCGTCATCTGTCGTCGGTGAGCTCCCTGACGTCCCTGTCTGGGCGATCGACGCGGACGGCATCGTGGTTCGGCCCGGGCCCCGGCTGCTGGACGGCGTTGAGGCGATCGCCGCGATCCTGCACCCGGATGCGGTGCCGATGTCTGCGGCGGTGCGGCGGGTGACCGCGACCTGATCATCGGCGCCCATCCCTGCCTGCCGCGGGGTTCGCCGCTTGGTCCTGCCCCCTCAGCAGGAGCGCCCGGTCGATGCTGCCCCGCGTTCGGGAACTAGCGGCGCGCGGTCGTCCCGGGCGTCCGGCCGGTGACCAGCTTGTAGACGCCGGTGACGACGATCGCCCCGACGATCGACCCGATGATCCCGCTCGGTCGCAGCGCCAGCCCGTCCCCGGAAATGAGGCTGATCAACAGGCCACCGACGAAGGAGCCGATCAGGCCGACGACGATCGCGACGGTCCAGTCGATGGGGCGCTTGCCGCTGCGGAACAGCAACTGTGCCGCTGCGCCGGCGAGCATGCCCAGCAGGATGATCGCAATGATGAGCACGGTGGCAACCTCTCGATAAGCCGCCGCGCGGTCGGCGGCCGGGTCAGTATGCCCCGCTATGGGCGGGGAAATGCCACCTTACGCGGGCTCGACCCATTCTCCGCCGCGCATCAGCTCGCGTCCGGGGAGCTCGTTTGCCTCCCGCCAGGCCTGCAGCCGGAGCGGGTGCACGCGGAAGTACTGGTACGGCGTGGACAGCGCTCTCGGGTCGAAGCCGGTTTTGGCCGCGAAGGCGTCGCCGACCTCGGCCGAGAGCTCCGTCATCGGCAGCGCCCGGGCGGTCCCCTCGATCAGCACGACGTCCCGGGTGGGCCCGACGGCGACCCGCAGCCGACCGCCGGCCCGCAGGTTCCTGCCGGTGGGACTCGCGGCCGGGGTGGCGAATGGTTGAGCTTCCAACTTGCCAGCAGTGGTTCACCGAAGTCTCCGCGTAGGGCGAGAGTGCCGCTGGTGGAGGGTGTCTCGACAACAAGGTAGCCAGTATCCGGCTGGTCGGTGCGCAGTGATGTGGTGACGATCGCGGGTTCGAAGCCACTGACGATGTTCATCGTGACCGCGCCCGAGCCGTCATCCGGCGTGAAACTCCAGTCGGTGAAGGAGATCGACACCGTCGACGGGCCCGCCCCGATCTTTTGCAGCGACGCGGTGATGACCAGGTTGCCGCCGGCGGTCGGCGACGACCAACTCCACCCGGGACCGGGTTGGCTCTGGGCGCTGCTGATTGTGATCCGCTGATCGGAATCGTCATCGCGGACCGTCACCGGCACGTCCACCGACCCGATGACGGTGTCCGGGGTGCAGTCGCCGAAGCCGGGGATCGCCGACCGGAACGCCGCGAAGACGGAGATCCCGACGATCGCGATGCTGCCGATGACGACCATCGCGAAGCAGCCGACCAGTCCGCGCCGCAGCCTCCTGGCCGCAGGTGACGGGGCGAGCACGGCCGGCGTCGACCACCCGACCGGACCCGGCTGCCAGCCCATCAACCCGGCCCCCCGTCCGCGATGGAGGGCGTCACGACCGCCGCTTGCCCGCAGACCAACCGGCGGCCACCGGGTCAGGACAATCTCATCCGCGCGACCTCGGACAACTCCGGCCCCGCGCGGGCGGGCCCGGCCTGCTCGAGCACCAGTTCTGCTCGGGCGCCGTCCAGTTGGAGGGTCATCAGATCGTTGCCGAAGTAGGGCCCGGCCAACCGGGTCCACTCGACGATTGGTGGCGGAACCTTCGCCACCGCCCCGAGAATCACCCTCGTCGAGCGTTCAGCGGCCCGGCTCCACGCCGCGCGGAAGGCCAGCCGGACCGGGGTCGGGACCCGATTGTGCAGCGGCGAGCAGGTCAACTGGTAGACCGCCGACACCACCTCGTCGCCGTACTCCGGCCGCGCGACGTAGGCGTGGTGGACGTCGCCGGAGAGCACACAGACCGTGGCCGGCGGGCCGTGATCGCCGGCGTAGTCGCCGCGGGCGACGTCTCTGATCATCAACGCCAGCCGTTCGAACGACGTGCGGAATGCGGCCCAGTGCTCGAAATCACCTGCCCGGCGGATCTTCTCGGAGACGCCTGCGACGAAGCCGCCACGGTGGCCGTCACACAGCAACTCGTTCCAGGCCTCGATATCGTGGAACGCCCGCGGCAACAACCAGGGCAGGGACGTGCCGATGAGTAGGTGCCGGTAGTTGCCGGTGAGCTGCTCGGAGATCCAGTCGAACTCCGGGTCGCTGAGCATGCTGCGCTGGCCCCGGTCCAGGATGCGGCCGCATCGGGAGTCGATCACCAGCAGCCGCACCTCGCCGAAGTCACGCCGGTACGACCACCGGGCACCCTTCGCGCCGTCGGCCTCCCGGTCCGCCGCCGCGGCGAACTCCCGCAGCAGGTGCGCCGCATCCCCGGCATGTTGTCGAACCTGTTGGTACAGCGAGTTTTCCGCGAGTTCGGTGGGAGAGAGATTACCCAGGTGCTGGTACACCCAGTAGGAGCACAGCGCACCGAGGATCCGTTCCCGCCACCAGGGTTTGTTGTTCATGTCCACCCGCCAGGCGTGGGAGGTGTTCCAGTCGTCCCGCACATCGTGGTCGTCGAAGATCATCGAGGTCGGCACGGTCGAGAGCAACCATCGAACCTCCGGGTCGGTCCACGACTCGGCGTAGAGCCAGGTGTATTCCTCGTAGTCGGCGACCTGCTCTTTGGCCCCGGCAGTGATGTCCCGGCGCTCCCTGATCCGCTGCTGGGTGTGCGGTGAGGTCTCGTCGGCGTACACCTGGTCGCCGAGCAGGACAAGTGCGTGCGGCCAACGGTAATCCGGTAGCGCCGCGATTCTCAGCGCATACCCGTCGAGCGCGTCGGCGTCGAATCGGTGGTCCGGAAGTACGGCCTGCGCCGAGGCGTACCGGCAGGAGCCGAACGCGATCTGCACCACCGCGCCGGGGCCGAAGGTGCGGATCCGGCTGGCCGGGCGGGTGGAGTCGGCGGTCGGCCAGACGAGTTCGCCGTCCAGCCGGACCTGGTAGGGGGACGCGGATCCGGGGGCGAGCCCGTCGATGACGATCAGGGCATAGTGGTGCCCGGCCACGGTCCAGGTGCGCTCCCGGAAGCCGAGAACTTCCACCTCGCACGGACCGCTTGTCTCCACCCACACGGTGGCGTCGGTGGCGCCGACGTGCCGCAGCAGGGGCCCGAGGAGCAGTTGCGTCACCCGGACTGTCTACCACCGCCTGCCGGGTTGCCACCGATGACGGCAGGGCCGGCCGCGCGGCTCCGGGACTCAGCCCGCCACCACCCGCCGCGCGGCTCAACTCGGCGACTCGCGCCACTCCCGTCCCAAACCGGCGAAGTTGATCCGCGCTGGGGAAGTTGATCCGCGCGAAGGGCCGGGGATGCCCACCGGTGCCGGGGTCCGGGGCGGTGGTTACGGTGGGTTGGTGCCGACGATCAACCTGGACGCCGACGAGCGCGAGGACGCGAGCCTGACCGACGCCGAACTCGCCGGGGCGCTGGTCCGGTCCGCCGGATGGTTGGCCGCTCAGATGCGCCGGGACGGGCTGACCGTCGATCAGAAGACCAGCATCAGCGACGTGGTGTCCGACGCGGACAAGGCCGCCGAGGCGATGATCGTGGCCAGGCTGGCGGCGGTCCGACCGGACGACGGGGTGATCGGCGAGGAGGGTGCCGCCGCACCCGGCCGCCGCACCTGGATCATCGACCCGGTCGACGGCACCTTCAACTTCGTCTCCGGGTTGCCCGCCTGGTGCTCCGCGCTGGCCCTGGTGGACGGCGACAGCCTGCTGCTGGGCGCCATTTTCCAGGCCACCACCGACGAGCTGTGGATCGGCGGGCGCGACCTGCCGGCCACCCTCAACGGCGAACCGTTGAAACACATGGCGGACCGGGCACTGGCCGAGGTGGCCATCTCCACCTACCTGCACCCGACCAGGGTCGGCGACATCCCGCTGCGTGACGGGCTGCTGCGGTCCATCGCCGGGGCGGCGTCGGTACGGATCATCGGGTCCGGGTCCGTGGAGCTCGCCGCTGTCGCAGCCGGTCGGCTGGGGGTCTGGCTGCACGCCGACACCCCGGCCTGGGACTGGCTTCCCGGCGCGGCGATCGTGTCGGCGGCCGGCGGCGTGATCGACGTCTTCCAGCACGGCGGGCACCGGTGGCATGTCGCCGGCCCGCCGACCGGGGTCGCGCAGGCCAGGGCGGCGGTGCTCGGGACGAGCTGAGCCGTTGCCCGGCAACGGCCGACGGCGCTGTCGAGCTGACCCTGTGGCCGCCGGAGCTGGTCACCTTCAGGTTCACCCGGCGCTGAACCTGCCCGCCGGATGCAACGATCACAGGCGTGGAAACCGCGATCTGGATTCTCGCCCTCATCGCCACGGTCACCGCGGTGAGCGCGGCGGCGCGCCGCTTCGAGCTGCCCGCACCGCTGCTGCTGGTGGTGATCGGCATCGGCGCGTCGTACCTGCCGTTCGTCGAGCCGTTCGAGCTCAGCCCGGAACTGGTGCTCATCGGGTTGCTGCCGCCACTGCTGTACTCGGCGGCGATCAAAACCTCGCTGGTCGACGTCAAGGCGAACAAGCGGGCGATCGCCTGGCTGGCCGTCGGACTGGTCATCGCGACGACCGTGCTGGTCGGCCTGGTCGCGTACTGGCTGCTGCCGATCCCGCTGGCCGCGGCGTTCGCCTTCGGAGCGGTCGTCGCCCCCCCGGACGCCGTCGCCGCCACCGCCATCGCGCGGCGCATCGGGCTGCCGCGCCGGGTGGTCACCGTGCTGGAGGGCGAATCCCTGCTCAACGACGCCACCGCGCTGGTGGCGTTACGAACGGCCATCGTCGCGGTCGGCGGGGTAGTCAGCATCGGCAGCATCACGGTCGATTTCCTGTGGGCGGCAGCGGGCGGTGCGGCCATCGGGGTCGCCGTCGCGATGGTCATCGCCGTCATCCGCAAGCGCGTCAAGGACCCCACCATCGACACGGCAATCTCCCTGATGGCGCCGTTCGCGGCCTACCTGCCGGCGGAGGAGCTGAGGGCTTCGGGAGTGATCGCGGTCGTCACCACCGGCCTGATCCTCGGGCACCAGGCACCGGTGATCCAGGACGCCACGTCCCGGCTGAACGAGCGGATCAACTGGGAGACGATCCAGTTCCTGCTGGAGAACAGCGTCTTCCTGCTGATCGGCCTGCAGGTTCGGCAGATCGTGAACAACATCGGCGGCTCCGGGTTGTCCTGGCAGACCATCACGCTGTTCTGCGTCGGAACGCTCATCGCGGTCATCCTGGTGCGACCGCTGTGGGTGTTCCCGGTCGGCTACTACCTGATCCGGCCACGGCGAGGGCCGGGCCGGGACAGCTATTCCTGGCGTTCGACGGCCGTGGTCTCCTGGGCCGGCATGCGCGGGGTGGTCACCCTCGCCGCCGCCTTCGTGCTGCCCGAAACAGTGCCGAACGTCAGCGTCCTGGTGCTGGGCGCCTTCGTGATCACGGCCGGCACGCTGCTGCTGCAGGGCCTGTCGTTGCCCTGGCTGGCCCGCAGGCTGCAGGTGGAAGGTCCGGATGAGCGGGAGGACACTCTGGCGGAGGCCACCGTGCTGATGTCCGCGGTCGAGGCCGGCCGCGCGGAGCTCGACCGGATCAAGGGGCCGGAGGACGACGTCGAGGTCCTGCAGCTGCTTCGCGCACGGGGTGAGACGCGGCTGAACCATGTCTGGGAGCGGCTCGGCCGGACGGACGGCGACGACGAGACGCCCAGCGAGCAGTACCTCCGGCTTCGGCTGGCCATGCTCGCCGCCGAACGCGCGGAGGTGCTGCGGATCCGGGACCACGGCACGACCGACAGCGATGTGCTGGCCGAATTGATGGAAGCCCTCGACGTGGAGGAGTCGATGATCGACCGCCGGGCGGTGCGGGCCGAATCGGCCGACGGCAAGACCCTGATCACCCCGGCGAAAACCGCGGGCGCGTGCGCCGACCTGGAGGCCGCGCCGAAGGAGGTGACCCCCAACAGCGATGCCGGCTGCGTCGACTGCCTTCGGGAGGGCACCAAGTGGGTCCATCTGCGGCTCTGCCTCACCTGCGGAAACGTCGGGTGCTGCGACTCCTCCGAGCGCCGGCACGCCACCCTGCACTTCCGTTCGACGATGCACCCGGTGATGCGCAGTCACGAACCCGGCGAAGCCTGGCTCTGGTGCTACCTGCACGAGGTGCTGGGCTGAAGCGGGCTCAATTCGAGGTGTACGGCTGCCTGGGCAGTTCCACCGCGGGCCGCAGCGACAGCCCGCCCACCATCGAGGCCTCCCGTTTGAGCAGGGTGAGCTCCAGCCGGAGCCGGTCGTCGACGGTCTGCGCGGCCAGCAGTTGCTGCTTGTCGGTGAGATCCAGAATCATCGAGGCCGCAACCAGGTAAGCCAACTCGCCTGGGTCGTCCGGGAGTTCCGGGGGGCCGTCGTCGTTCTCGTCCTGCAGGCCTTGCGCGGCGATCAGCGCATCCCGGTAGCTGACGAACTGCTTCGCGACCCTCGCGGCCAGCGTGGTCGCGGCGCCGGACTGCCCGTCGGGAAGCAGCGTCACCCTCGCCCGCAGCGGCTCGGACTGCTCGACCTCGAGCAACTGGAACCTGGTGGTGCCGGTGGCGACAATGTCGAACCGGCCGTCCTCATAGGCCTCGGCGTACCGAAGCTCTGCGGTGCAACCGATCTCGTGCAGGGCCGTGATGCCGTCGGTGCCGACCTCGCGGCCGGCCTTGATGGCCACCACCCCGAAGTTCCGGGACTGCTGATCGACGTCCAGCAGGTCCCGAACAAGCCGCCGGTACCGCTCCTCGAAAATGTGCAACGGCAGCATGACGCCGGGGTACAGCACCGTTCCGAGCGGGAACAGGGGCAATGACAAAGGACTGGCCACGATCGTCAATCTACGGCCTGACCGGCTGTCCCCGTCGCAGCCGACCTGCCGCCGACCTGCCGCCGATTCCGGCCTCGATCAGGCCACCAGGGTGTCGAGGGTCACCTCGATGTTGCCACGCGTGGCGTTCGAGGACGGGCAGACCTGGTGGGCGGTGGCGACCAGGTCGTCGGCGGTGGCCTGGTCCACCCCGGACATCTTCACGTGCAGGTCGGCCGACAGCACGAAGCCGCCGGATCCATTCCTGTTGAGCCCGATGTCCACGGTGACGGCGGTGTCGGCGATGTCCACCTTCGCCCGCCGTGCCACCAGCTTCAGCGCGCTGAGCAGGCAGGCTGCATACCCGGTGGCGAACAACTGCTCGGGGTTCGTGGCACCGCCCGGTCCGCCCATCTCGACCGGAGTGGCCAGTTCGACGTCGATGATGCCGTCGGAGGTTCGGCTGTGTCCGTTGCGGCCCTCCCCGGTCGCGGTGGCCGATGCGGTATAGATCGCACTCATGAAACTGTCTCCCTGATCCTGGCTGACTGGTGATGACGCGCTGCGCCGGCGGCTGCCGGGCATGCCCATCTCGTCAGGTTAACTACTTAGCCTGACGCACGAGTCATCGGTAACTTTTCTCACCATGCCGATCCCCGCGGCAATCCCTTCCCAGTGGCAGGCCGTGTACCGCGGGCGGAACGGACGACCGCGACGGGGAGGTCCATACCCGGCACGCCACACCGTCCGCGGTTGCCGGACACCACCCGCGCACGGTGCCCCGTGGCCGGGCGGTTGTGAGAAACCTGGTCCGGCGCGGACCTACTGCACTGAAGGGCAGCATCGCGGGCAGCTCCGGGGGCAGCGCCGCCGCTGGACCGATCCAGCGGGAATACACTTGGCCACAGCGGATTCCGGGTCTTCAGCGACCGGACCTCACCCGGGAGCGCCCATGTCGCAGACCGCGAAGAAGCAGGCCGCGGCGCCGCGGCAGAAGGCCGCGGCCGCCCCTATCAAGGGTGGGTCCGGCAGGGATCTGTCCGGCAGGGATCTGTCCGGCAGGGATCTGTCCGGCAGGGATCTGTCCGGCAGGGATCTGTCCGGCAAGGGTGCAGCCGGCAATGGCGGCGCCTCCGACTCGGTGGCCGGCACCCTGCAGCGGCAGGCCGGCAACCGGGCGGTCGCCTCGTTGGTCGGCAAGGGGTTGCCCGCCACCCGGTTGCTGTCCGCGCCCGCCTCTGGGCATGACCCCGTTGTGGTGTCCCGGCTCCTCGACTCACCGGCCGTCCTGCAACGCGCCCCGGGGCCGCTGACGCCGGCCGAGGAGAAGGCGGCGATCGCCTTCAGCAAGGCGCACTACGACCTGAACTCGGTGCGGGTCATCCAGGTCATCGTCGCCACCACGGTGGACGGCAAGTTCGGGCCGGTGTCCGCGCAGGCGGTCGCGACGTTCCAGGCGGCCCGCGGCATCACCGCGACGGGCCAGGTCGATCAGCCCACGCTGGACGCCGTCGTTGCCCGGTGCGTGACGAACGGTCAGCAGGACTACGGAATCTACGCCGCCGCCAACTTCTTCGCGTTGCCCACCGGCACGGCGGCGTTGACCGTCAGTTTCAAGTCCGCGCAGGCCGCGGCCGGCGCGAACAGCTTCGAAAGCGGTGGGCTGCGGGTCATCACGCTCGGCCCGACCGCAATGACCAGCTCGACGAAGATCCGCGACACCATCACCGCGCAGCTCGCTGTGCCGGCGCCGGCGGTCGCGGCGCCG
>Ga0208851_1000204_pt1 | contig 26732 bp, 21 predicted proteins | sample NGESurshal092012_FD_184481 | JGI IMG/M metagenome (GOLD analysis project Ga0208851, IMG submission 184481) | Arctic peat soil microbial communities from Barrow, Alaska - NGEE Surface sample 415-2 shallow-092012 (SPAdes) | ecosystem: Environmental > Terrestrial > Soil > Wetlands > Peat ... | reverse complement strand
CCAGCCCGACGGTGTGGCTGGCCAACCTCACCTTGACCCAGGTCTACGTGCCCCTGACGTTGACCGTCGGACTCACCCAGATGTGGAGCCTGTCGGTCGAGGTCAGCTTCTATCTCGCGCTACCGGTCCTGGCGTTGCTGGCGCGCCGCTTCCCGGTGCGGGCGCGCGTCCCGGTGATCGCCGCGGTGGCCCTGGCCAGCCTGGGCTGGGGGCTGTTGCCCATCCACACCCCGCAGGGCGTCAACTTCCTCAACTGGCCGCCGGCTTACGCGTCGTGGTTCGCCGCGGGCATGCTGCTGGCGGAGTGGACCGTCAGCCCGCTGGGCTGGGCGCACAAGCTGGCCCGCAACCGCTGGGCCATCACCGGCGTGGCACTGGCGGCCTACCTGATCTCGGCCTCGCCGCTGGCCGGTCCGAAGGACCTGGTTCCGGCCACGCTCGGTCAGTTCGTGATCCGCACGTCGATGGGTGCCGTGGTGGCCTGGGCGTTACTGGCGCCGCTCGTGCTGGACCGGCCCGACACCACGCACCCGATCCTGGGCAGCCGGGTGATGGTGACGCTCGGGCGCTGGTCCTACGGGCTGTTCGTCTGGCACCTGGCCGCGTTGGTGATGGTGTTCCCGATGGTCGGCAAGTTCATGTTCAACGGCAACCTGGTGGTGGTGCTGATCCTCACGCTGATCTTCGGATTCGCGATGGCGGCGGTCAGCTACGCGCTGGTGGAGTCGCCGTGCCGCAACGCACTGCGCCGCTGGGAGTACCGCAGCAAGGCGCCGATCCCGCCGCTCGACAGCTCGGTAAGCGATGCGCCCGAGCCGGTCATTGCGCGATGATCGGTGCCGGACTCGTCCGCGTCTGAAGGGATCGCCGTGGCTGCTGAGGCACTGACCATCATGTTCTGGCCGGAATCGGCCTACGGGCCGACGAATCAGTGCATCGGTCTGGCCGCGATCCTGCACGAGCGCGGCCACCGGATCGTGTTCGCCGCCGAGAGCTCGTGGGCCGGAAAGCTCGCCCCGTTCGGGTTCGCCGAGGAACTCGTCGACCTGGCCGAGCCCGCCGAGGGCGCGGCCGACGAGGACGCCGGCACGTTCTGGACCGACTTCATCGCCGAAACAGCACCGGAGTTCCGCAAGCCGGCCGTCGAGCAGCTGGAGAGCTTCATCCTGCCGACCTATCAGGCGCTCATCGACGGCGCGAAGTACTGTGAGCCGCGGCTGCGCGCGATCATCGCCGAACACCGGCCCGACGTCATCGTCGAGGACAACGTCGTGCTCTTCCCGGCACTGGTGACCGCCGGGGCGCCGTTCGTGCGGATCGTCTCCTGCAGCCCGCTGGAGGTCTCCGGCGCAGGCGTCCCGCCGCCGTTCTCCGGGCTGCCCAGTGACGACCGCTCCGAATGGGACGCCTACCGCGCCGAGTTCGACCGCACCCACCGGGCGTTGTGGGCCGAGTTCAACTCCTGGGTGCAGGAGCAGGGCGCCGAGGCGCTGCCCGAGTTGGAGTTCATGCCGCGCGGCAACGCCGCGAACCTCTACGTCTATCCGGCCGAGGCCGACTACACCGACGTCCGCCCGCTGGACGCCGGCTGGACCCGCATGGATTCCAGCGTCCGCGAGACCGACGCCGAGTACGTGCAGCCCGCGCAACTCGCCGAGCGACCCGAGGACAGCGCGCTGATCTATCTGTCGCTTGGCTCCCTCGGCGGCGCGGACGTCGAGCTGATGCAGCGGCTGGTCGACGTCCTCGGCACCACCCGCCACCGGTTCATCGTCAGCAAGGGACCGCAGGCCGACCGAATCCAGCTCGCCGACAACATGGTTGGCGAGCAGATGGTTCCGCAGACCAAGGTCATCCCGCAGGTCGATCTGGTGATCTCGCACGGCGGCAACAACACCGTCACCGAGACGCTGCACTTCGGCAAGCCGCTGATCGTGCTCCCGCTGTTCTGGGATCAGTACGAAAACGCCCAGCGCATCGACGAATTGGGCTTCGGGGTGCGGTTGAACACCTACGGCTTCGCCGACGCCGAACTGACCGATGCGGTCGAGAAGATCCTCGCCGACACCGAGCTGCGCAACCGGCTCGAGGAGATCGGCGAGAAGATCCGCGCCCGCGACGGGCTGCGGATGGGTGCCGACGTGATCGAGCAGGTTGGGTACCGGAGCCGCCGGGCCGGCGACTGAGTCCGTGCTCGACTCACTGGATCTTGCCGACGGCCTGCGCCTCGCGGTGGTGGCACGTGACGACGGTCTGGCCGCGCTTCCGCAGGTTCGCCAGTCCGACGGGTCGTGGCGGCGGGCCAGCCCCGGCGACGGAGCGGCCGAAGCGCTGCTGGCTTTGATGAACGACACTGCCTCAACCACCCGGCGCGGGCGGTTCACCGTGCACGCCTGGTCGCCACCGGCCGCGGTGGGGGAACGCGCGGTCACCGTCGACCAGACCAACGAGTCGGTGATCGTCGGGGACACCGCGGTGGTGAAGTGGGCCACCTACCTGCAGGAGGGCCCGCACCCCGCACCACGCCGCCTCGAGGTGTTGCGCACCAACGGGTTTCACTTCATGCCGACCACCTGGGGTCTGATCACCTGGAGTCCCGACGGGGCGGCCGAGACACTGGTGGTCAACGTCGACGAGTACCTGCCGGGCGCGGTGGACGGCTGGACCTGGGCGGTGGACCTGGTGGCCGACGCAGTGCGGAACGGCACTCCGGGTCCGGTGCTGTCCGCGGCCGCCGAAGTCGGCACCGTGGTCGCCGAGTTGCATTCGGCGCTGGCGGGAACCGCCGGCACGGCAGCTGTGGCCGATGCCGACCGATGGCGGGATGCGGCGTTCGCGACGCTGAAAGACGCTCGGGCACTGGCCAGTTCGGCGCTGCGGGAGGTTCTCGACGCCCATCTGGGCGAGGTGGAGCAGACGCTGGCCGCCCTCGGTGGGTTGGCGGGTTGTCCGGTCATCGAAGGCCACGGCGACCTGCACGTCGGGCAGGTGTTGCGTTGCGCAGGGCGGTTTGTCGTGACCGACTTCGACGGCAACCCGGTGCTGCCGCCGCAACAGCGGGTGCTGCCGATCCCGGCGGTGCTCGACGTCGCGAGCATGGCGCAGTCGCTGGCCCATGTCGCCATCGTGGCTCGCCGCCACAACGATCTCGACACCGCCGCCCTGGCCGTGCTCGACGACGCCGCACGGCAGGCGTTCCTGGACGCCTACGCGCACCACCTCGCGGCGCTGGGGCACGCCGACCTGTACGACCCCGCACCGCTGCGGGCGTTCCGGCTACTGCAGGTCCTGCGCGAAGTCGTCTATGCGGCAAAGTATCTGCCGCGCTGGATGTATGTACCGGATGCGGCGCTGCCCGCGCTGCTCGACGAGAGGACCCCGGGTGAACCCTGACGGTTTCGCCGCCGACCTCGGGCGCAAACCCGAGGTGCTGGGCCGGCTGGCCGACACGCTGGCCGCCGAGAACCCGTGGGCGTCGGTGGTGCCCGATACCACCCGGCGGGTGGTGCTGCTCGGCATGGGCTCATCGGCCTACGCCGGCGGGGTGGCGGCCGCGCGGATGCGGGCGCGCGGGCTGGTCGCGGCCTCCGAACTGGCGTCCTCGGCGCTGCTGCCGGACTGGGGACCGGGCACGCTCGTCGTCGCCACCTCGGCCACCGGCGGATCGCTGGAAACCCTCGACGCGCTGGGCAGGCTGCCGTCCGGGGTCACCACCGTCGCACTCACCAACACGGTGGGGTCGAGGATCACCCAGCGCTGCGACTCCGTCGTGGAACTGCGAGCCGACCGCGAAGTGGGCGGAGTGGCCTGCCGCAGCTTTCAGCACACCCTGGCGCTGCTGATCGCTCTCGAGCTGCACCTGGCCGGCGCGGACATCACCACGCTGACCGACACCCTCGGCAAGGCCGCGACCGCCTGCGCTCACCTGCTCGATCACGAATCCGATTGGCGGCCAGAGGCCTCCGAGTTGCTGCTGGGACCGTCCGGCACCCATCTGGCCGCTCCGGGGGAGCGGTTCTGCTCGGCACAGCAGGGTGCGCTCATGCTGCGCGAGGGCCCGCGCCGCCCCGCCGTCGGCTGCGAGACCGGGGACTGGAGCCATGTCGACGTCTACCTCACCAGGACCACCGACTACCGGCTGCTGGTGTTCGCCGGCTCCCCGTGGGAAGAGCAGATGGCTGAGTGGACGACCTCGCGCGGCACCACCGTCGTCGGGGTCGGCGGCACCGTCCCCGGCGCCCGATTCGAGGTGCGCTACCCCGGTGACGACGACGATGACGTCCGCCTGCTCACCGAGGTTCTGGTCCCCGAACTCGTCGCCGCCCTCGCCTGGCAGGCGGCCCAGGCCTAACTGCGCAGCCGCGCGATGACCTCGTCGCGCACCGCCGACCGCCGTGCCTTGCCGGCGTCGTCGCGCAGCGGGGTGTCGACGAACTCCACACTGCGGGGAACCTTGTAGTCGGTGAGCCGTTCGGCGACGAATGTCTGCACGCCGGCTACGTCGAGGCCGTCACCGTCGATGTGCACCAACGCATGCGGCACCTGGCCCAGATCGTCGTGCGGCACGCCGACCACCAGACACGACAGCACGGCCGGATGCTCGGCCAGCGTGTTCTCGATCTCCGCCGGGTACACGTTGCGGCCCCCGACGGTGAACATGTCCACGCGCCGGTCGCATAGGTACAGATAGCCGTCCTCGTCGAACCAGCCGAGGTCGCCCAACGAATCCCAGCCGTCGCGGGTCTTGGCGGTGCTGCCGATGTAGCGGTAGGTGGGTGCGCTGCCGGGACGAGGGCGCATGTAGATCTCGCCGAGCACGCCCGGCGGGCACTCGTTGCCGTCGTCGTCGAGCACCTTCATCTCACCGGCGACCACCCGGCCCACCGAGCCGCGATGGCCCAGCCACTCCGATCCGCTGATGAACGTCAGGGCCTGAAGTTCGGTGCCGCCGTAGAGTTCCCACACCGCCTCCGGGCCCAGCAGCTCGATCCAGGCCTCCTTGATGTTGGGTGGGCACGGCGCGGCCAGGTGCCACAGCCGCCGCAGCGAGGACAGGTCGTAGGCGTCCGGGTTCGCCTGGTACACCGGCAGCAGCCGCTGCATGATCGTCGGCACGGTGGCCAGGTAGTTGACCCGGTACTCGGCGATCAGCCGCAGGAAATCCTCCGGCACGAACCGCCGCATCAGCACCAGGTGCTGGCCGCTCAGCAGTGCGATGGTCGCCGAGGTGAAGCCGGTGTTGTGGCTCAGTGGTACCGGCACCATGTGGGTGTCGGTGGGTAGGTTGCCCATTCCCATCGCGATCACCTCCGCCGGGAGCCGGCCCTCGCCGCCGGCCTCGATCAGCTTCGGCCGCCCGGTGCTGCCGCCGGAGGCCATCGACTTCCACGCCGGTGAAACCGCTTCGGGCAGTGGCGCATCGGACAGTTCCGGGCTTCCGGTGAAGTCGGCGTCGACCGAGGGCACCACACCGCGCGGGTCGGCACGGCCCACCAGCAGGGCACGCGGCTTGAGGTCGAGCAGACCCTCGAACTCGGCGTCGGGAAGTCGTGGTGAGAGCGGCTGGGGAATGGCGCCGAGCTTCCAGACCGCGATCGTGGCCTGCACCCACTCGATCGAGTTGGGCAGCGCGATCGTCACGTAGTCGCCGTGGCCCACCCCGAGTTCGGCATAGGCGCGCGCCAGCCGGTTGGACGCCGAGTCCAGCTCGCCGCGGGTCAGGGTGCGTCCGTCACAGCTGACCGCCGGTTTGTCGGGCGCCTCGGCGGCGAGCTGGCTCAGCTTGGTCCCGATCGGGGGGATCTCGTCACGCATAGGCACCTTGCTTGGAGAAGATGGCCCGCGGATTGTCCACGAGCATCGTGGTGATCTGGTCCTCGGTGACACCGCGTTGCCGCAGTGCGGGCAGGACGTCGTTGTGGATGTGCAGGTAGTGCCAGTTCGGCAGGACCACCGGCAGTGCCGCCTCCGGAAGCCAGTCGATGTGACACGAGGCGTCGTGAGCCAGCACCATCTTGTTGGCGTGGCCCCGTGCGCACATCTTCGCCACGGTATCGACTCGATCCTCGAAGCTGAGGATGTTGTCCAGACCGAAGCGGTCCATGCCGAGGTAGGAACCCGCGGCGATCAGCTCCTCGAGGTAGTCCAGGTCGGTGGTGTCGCCGCTGTGACCGATGATCACCCGACCCAGGTCGACACCCTCCTCGGCGAAGATCCGTTGTTGTTCCAGGCCGCGGCGGGTGTGCACGTGGGTGTGGGTGGTGATCGGCACCCCGGTGGCGAGATGCGCCTGGGCGACCGCCCGCAGCACCCGCTCGACGCCCGGGGTCACACCCGGTTCGTCGGTGGCGCACTTGAGGATTGCGGCTTTCACGCCGGTGCCGGCGATCCCCTCGGTGATGTCCCGGACGAACATGTCGACCATCGGCTCCGGACCGTGGAGCGCCGTACCCGGGCCGGTGAAGTGGAAATACATCGGCACGTCGTTGTAGGTGTAGACCCCGGTGGCCACGACGATCTGCAGCTCGGTCTGCGCGGCCACCCGCTGGATGCGCGGAATGTAGCGGCCCAGGCCGATCACGGTGGGGTCGACGATGGTGTCCACCCCGATGGCTTTGAGTGCGTTGAGTTTGTCGACGGCATCGGCCTCGCGGGCAGCCTCGTCGCCCCAGCCTTCCGGGTAATTCGCCATGATCTCGGGGGACAGTACGAAGACGTGCTCGTGCATCAGCACGACGCCCAGGTCCCCGGTTGCGATCGGGCCCTGCACGGTCTGGATCTGTGACGGCGCTGTCATGGCTCGACCCTAGCGGGATACTGTTGGGGGCTCATCGTTCTCGGGAGAAGGACGAGATCCGGGCACGACGGATGCAGCCAGCGCGGCGAGCGAAAGCAGCGCCAGCAACTGCACCCACGGGGAGTGCCCGACGTAGCCGTCGACCGAGCGCCAGGGATACCGCGACAGCACCGCGCCGGCCAGGATCAGGCCACACGACGCGGCCCCCAGGGTCAGCCGGTCACGCAACCGCTGCCGGTTGCGCAGGGCGTAGGTGGCGGCCAGCCAGCCGCCGAATACCAGCATCCCGCCGATTCCGGCGATGACCGCCCCTGCGGCCAGCACCGCCGCGGCCGCCAGCAGCGGCACCGCCCACGGCTGGGCCGGGTCGCGGACCTGCGGCGGCCCGCGCCGCGGTACCAGGGCGAGCAGCAGCAGCAGCGGCAGCAGTGACAGCCCGACCGCCAGGCCGGTTCGATATGTGGCGTTGGACGGGAACGTCAACGTGACGGTGCCCTGCTCGCCGGCGGGCACCACCCAGCCCTGCTGCCAGCCGTTGACGATCACCGGGGTCAGCGTCACACCGTCCGGGGTGTGGGCCACCCAGCCCGGGTTGATGCTTTCAGGTACCACCAGCACCCGCGCAACGGGCGCCCGGCTCAGGGTGATCTCCCGGCGGTCCGCCCCCCAGGTCGTGATGTCTGCGGGTGTGGTTGTCGCGGTGGGGATCTGGGCCGCCAGCGGGCCGGTCAGCGCGGCGCCGTCGACGAAGAACGCCGACCCCGGGCTGATCAGCAGCTCCTGCTGACCGGCCGGCAGTGTGATCGGCGTCGGATCGCACGCCTTGGCCGGGATCGGCTCGCCGTCGAGCAGCGCCCCGACCGTCGTCGTCACCGACGTCTGCACGAACCGGCCCGACACCGCGATGATCGGCCCCTCACCGCAGGGGATCTCGACGGTGCGCTTGTTGTTGCGGGCCGCGTCGGCCGGGGCCACCGGTTTGCCGTCGGGGCCGAGCACCGCGACCTCCGCCAGTCCGGGCGGCTTGATCTGGTCGAAACCCAATGCGGTGCGGTCGATTACGTCTTCCCAGTTGAGCAGGCTGATCCGTACCGTGTCGGTGACCCGGGGCCGCAACGGCACCGTCTGCGCGCCCGCGTCGTCACCGGACTCGAGTCTGCGGACCTGCGGCCCGTCCCCGAGGTCGACGGCGACCATGGTGGGATGCGTCGGCAGCGCCGAGGCGCTGGGGGTGAGACGCAAGCCGGTCACCTCGGTGGCCTTGGGCAGTGTCACCGTCAGCGTCGGCGGGCTCTTGTGCTGCACCACGTTCTGTGGTGCGGTCCAGGCGGTTCGGGGGTCACCGTCGGTGGCCGCGTACGCCGAGCCGTCGACGTCGATCAGGTCGGAGTCGCCGCGTGCGCGGGTGGTGCCCGGCTCGGAGATCAGGTCGGCCAGGTGCGGACCCTGCCGGCCGCGCACCCACACAGTTGCGCCGACGCCCATCGGGGCCGGCACGGTCAGCGTGCGGCTCAGGTTCACCGGCTCCTCGGGGGTCTGCGCCATCGACGCCGCGCAGTGCACACCGTCGGGGGAGTCCGCACAGCCCAGCCGGCCCAGCAACTCCGACCCCAGATCCCAGGCCGCGACGGCCGACCCGGTCGGCGGTCCGGGCACCACGACGGTGTGGCGCAGGTCGACCGGATGGGCGTACCCCGAGGCGTCGTACTGGGTGATCGACAGATCGGTGATGCCGAACTGGACGCCGGAGGAGCCGTCGTCGGTGCCGACTGCGGTGATCCTGACCCAGGAGGTCTCCCCGTACGGCAGGGCTATGGTGAGCGGCTTACCGGGCTCGTCGAAACGCACTGTGGTGGTGCCGTTTTCGGTGGACACCTGCAGCCGTCGCACCTGTGCGCCGACCGCGGTGGCGCTCGGTGTCACGGTCAGAGCCGCGTTGGTGACCGGGCGGGTGAAATCCACCTGCAGCCACTGCCCGATCGCCGGCTGCAGTGAGTTGGACACCCAGGCGGTGGCCGAGTCACCGTCGACGGCTGCCGCCGGCCTACTGGCCGGCGCGACATTGGGCAGCGCCGTCGAGTCCGACGACGAACTCGAGGCGCTCAGCCGCCCGCCCGACCATCCGCCGTGCACCTGCCGGGCGCCCGGAGCGGGGTAGTCGGGCACCCGGTTTAGGGTGTTGCGCCGATCGCTCTGGGCCCGGGCCGCCGACGAGTGGTCATCGACCCGGCCATAGTCGGTTTCACGGTCGACCGGGGTGTCGGTGACCGTGACGAAAGGGACCGACAGGCCGGCGCGCTGCGCGTCCGAGGTCAGCAGCATCGGGCCCAGCGGCGGCTGGCCGAGCAGCCGGCGACGTTCGTCGAGCCGCAGCAACACCTCCGGGCCACCGTCGACCCGGGCCATCCGGCTGGCATCCGTCAGATACGGTGCACCCGGATTGCCTTGGCCACCAACGTGATAGATCTCGACCGCCGGGTAGCGCGGGCGCAGTCCGCTATCGCTGATGAACCCCGGCAGGGTACCCGGTCCGACCGGCTCGCCGAACTCGGCCACCTTCTGCAGTCCGGGCGAGCCGTTGATCGCCCGATGCACCAGCAGCGGCCGCGCCGACCGTGACGTGTCCGGGTCGAGATCGTTGCGCACCACCACATACGAGATGCCTTGCCGCGCCAGGGTGTCTGCCAACCCCGCCGAAGGCCGGCCGGCCGCGAACAGCCGCTGCACGGAGTCCAGCGCCCGGATGGTCTGCGGCGGCGTCAGCGGAATGGAATCCCTTACCCCCCAGGGGCCTTCACTGAGAACCTGCAGCGGCTCGTCGTGGCTGTTGCCCCACACCTGGGTGGCGAACGGGGCACCCGGCACCACCAGGACTCGGCCCGGCGTCGGCTCACCCTTGTTGTGGTCGGCCAGAAAGGACGCGGCCTGATGCCAGTAGTCGGGAATCGCGCGAAACGCTCCGGGCGGAGCCAGCCGGCCCGTCCAGGCCATCGACGTGGCCACCGCCAGCGCCGCGAGCACGACGATGCCCACAGCCACCCGTTTGTCATCCTCGGGATGGGCCAAGGCCCGGATCCACACCGGCCGTGGCGCGCTGCCGGGCAGCGGGATCCGGCTGAGCAGGTGCGCCACACCGAGGACCAGCGGGATGCGGATCACCGGTTCGAGCTTGTGCACGTTGCGCAGCGGCGCGCCAGCCGCGTCCAGGAACACCTGCACCTGATGCGCCAGCGGGGAGCCGAGTCCACCCGAGTAGCCCACACCGAGCAGGACCACCCCGATCAGCAGCATGGTCACCAGACGTCCGCGCGCCGGCATCGACCGCAGCGCCAGCCCGGCCATCCCGCCCGCCGCGACCAGCGCGGTGGCCAGCACCAGCACCGGCTGGGTCACCAGTGACGTGGCGGCGGTCGCGTTGGGCGCCACGAACGGCGTCCAGCTGTCGGTGCCGCGCAGCATCTCGGTCAGCGACGTCCACTGCGTGGTGACTCCGGAGGATTCGATGAAGTCCAGGAACGGCGGGCTGACCCGGCCGAGCAGCAGCAGGGCGACCACCCACCAGGCGACCGCCAGCGCCGAGGCCAGTGCCCACCACGCGCTGAACCGCCACCAGGTCCGGTTCGGCCGGTGACACGCCCACCAGATCACCGCGGGCAGACACCCGGTGATGGTGGCCACCGCGTTGACCGCACCCATCAGCGCCAGTGCGATCCCGGCCCGGGCGGCCAGCACTCGCAACGGACGGGAAGCATCTCCCCCGTCCGATGTCGCCGGCCCAGCGGCTCCACGCAAAGCCAGGATCACCGGCAGCAGCACCCAGGGCGCCAGCATCATGGGCAGCGTCTCCGAGGAGATCGAGCCCAGCGTCGTCAACACCCGCGGCGAGAGGGCGAACGCGAGCGCGCCGATTACCCGCGACGGTGTGGTGCCGATGCCGAGTGCCTCGGCGACCCGCAGCAGACCCCAGAAGCCGACGGTGAGCAGCAGCGCCCACCACAGCCGCTGGGTGATCCACCCGGGCAGGCCGAGGGTGTCACCGAGCAGGAAGAACGCCCCGTGCGGGAACAGGTAGCCGTAGGCCTGGTTCTGCGCCTGCCCGAACGGCAGGTCGCTGTTCCACAGATTGGCGGCGCGGGCCAAGAACCGCAGCGGGTTGGCGGTCAGGTCGAGTTTGGTGTCGGGCGAGATCATCCCCGGTGACTGCGCGAAGCACAGCACCAGCGCCGCGGCGAAGACAGCGGCCAGCCAACGCCGGGGAAGCGGCGGGGTTGTGACGGGTGCCTCCGTGGCCGGAGGGGAGGCGGCGGTGAGCGTGCTCAGGCTAGCCGCGGTTGCCGTACTCGACGCGGTTGAGCACCGACGATGCCGGATCGCCGGGCGACAGCGGCGGCTTGGTGTCCTGCTGGATCATCAGCGTCACCCCGAAGATCGAGGCGGCCCCGAGCAGCAGACCGACCACGATGCTGGCGGCGGCGGGAACCACGAACCGGGTCATGATCGGGTCTCCTTGGCTGGTGTGCGGGCGAGAGGGTCGCTTCGGGGGGTACCCGCTGGTCAACCTAGCACGCGTCGAACCGCGGTTGGACGATGGCGGCGGCCATGACAGCATGTGCGGATGGCCAGACGCCTGTTCTCCTTGCGCGGATTCGCCGCGGTCTCGACATTGCCGCTGCTCCTGGTGGGCTGCTCGGCACCCGCCCCGAAGAGTGCGCCGCAGTCCTCCGCACCGGCCGGCTCGTCGTCGGCCGCCAGCGTCGCCCCGCTCAAGGCCCCGGCTCCGGCCGCCCCGGCTCCGCCGATGTGTGGAGATCCGACGACCCTGCCCACCCGCGACAGGCTGGCCCAGCTGCTGATGGTCGGCGTCCGCGACGGCGCGGACGCCCGCGCGGTGGTCGAGAACTATCACGTCGGCGGCATCTTCATCGGCAGCTGGACCGACCGGTCGATGCTGACCGACGGCTCGCTGCCCGACTACGCCAACGCCGGCCCACTGCCGCTGGCGGTCAGCGTTGATGAGGAAGGCGGCCGGGTGGACCGGCTGGCGTCGCTCATCGGCCCGGCTCCGTCGGCCCGAGTGCTGGCGCAGACCCGCACGCCCGACGAGGTCTATCAGCTCGCCCTGGACCGCGGCCGCCAGATGCGGGGTCTGGGCATCACCGTCGACTTCGCGCCGGTGGTCGATGTCACCGTGGCCGCCGACGACACCGTCATCGGCGACCGATCCTTCTCCAACGATCCCGCGATGGTCACCACCTACGCCGGCGCCTACGCACGGGGGTTGCGCGATGCGGGACTGCTGCCGGTGCTCAAGCACTTCCCGGGGCACGGCCACGGCTCAGGTGACTCGCACACCGCCGGGGCGGTCACCACGCCCCCGCTGTCGGATCTGATGGCCAGCGACCTCATCCCGTACCGGACCCTGACCACCGAAGCTCCCGTCGCGGTGATGATCGGCCACCTCGAGGTGCCCGGCCTGACCGGCGAGACACCGGCCAGCCTCAGCCCGGCCGCGGTGGACCTGCTGCGCAGCGGCGGGTACGGCGGTCCCGGCTTCAACGGCCCGGTGTTCACCGACGACCTGTCCAGCATGGCGGCCATCTCGTCGCGCTACGGTGTGGCCGAGGCGGTGTTGCGCGCTCTGCAGGCCGGTGCCGACCAGGCGCTGTGGGTCACCACCGACGAGGTCCCGGCAGTGCTCGACCGGTTGGAGAAGGCGGTCAACGGTGGCGAGCTGTCGCTGCAGGCCGTCGACGGATCGCTGTTGCGGATGGTGGGCATCAAGGGTCTCAGCCCGCGCTGCGGCGGCTAGCCTAGAGCAGCAGAAGCGGCGAAGGGCGACGAGATGGCAGGTGGCACCAAGCGGTTGCCTCGTGCCGTGCGCGAGCAGCAGATGCTCGACGCCGCCGTGCAGATGTTCTCGGTCAACGGCTATCACGAGACGTCGATGGATGTCATCGCCGCCGAGGCGCAGATCTCCAAGCCGATGCTCTATCTGTACTACGGCTCCAAGGAAGAGCTGTTCGGCGCGTGCCTGAGCCGGGAGCTGAGCCGCTTCATCGAGGCGGTCCGCGAGGACATCGACCTCAAGCAGAGCCCGCATGATCTGCTGCGCAGCACCATCCTGTCGGTGTTGCAGTACATCGACGCCAACCGCGCTTCGTGGATCGTGCTCTACACCCAGGCCACCAGTTCGCAGGCGTTCGCCCACACCGTGCGCGAGGGCCGCGAGAGGATCATCGACATGGTCGCGCGACTGCTGGAGGCGGGCACCCGTAATCCCGAGCCGGACACCGACTTTCACATGATGGCGGTCGCGCTGGTGGGCGCCGGTGAGGCCGTCGCGGCCCGGGTCAGCGCCGGGGACGCCGACGTCGACGAGGCGGCCGCGCTGCTGATCAACCTGTTCTGGCGCGGACTGAAAGGGGCACCGGCCGAGAAGGAGATCTCCTCGTCCACCGCCAAGTGACGGGCTACAGCGCGCGCACCGTCGCCGTCAGATGGGGATAGCCCTTGGCCATGTTGCGCAGCGCGAGGTTCCAGCCGTCGGCCACCCGATCGACGTAGAGTCCCGCGCTGGCGGGCAGCACCACCGGCTTGCCGAACTTCACCGAGTACCGCACCGCGTCCGGTAGCTGGCCCTCGATGTTCGCCAGAACCGCTGCGGCGCTGAACATCCCGTGGGCGATGACGGTCGGGAACCCGAACAGCTTGGCCCCGATCACATTGGTGTGGATCGGATTGTGGTCGCCGCTGACCGACGCGTAGCGACGGATCTGGCCAGCGGTAATTCGCAGAATTGCGTTGGGCGGCGGTAACTTCGGCTGTTTGGGTGGCTCCGGCCTGGCTTCTCCGGACAGGCTGGTGCGCTGCTGGTGCAGGAACGTCGTGACCTGGTGCCAGGCCAGTTCGTTGCCGACGCTGATGTCGGTGACCAGGTCGACCAGCAGGCCCTTGCGGTGCTCGCGCAGGTTCTCCGCGTGGACCTTGACACCGACGGTGTCGGTGACCGAGATCGGCCGGTGCTGGGTGATGTGGTTCTCCACGTGCACGGCGCCCATCGCCGCGAACGGGAAGTCGAACCCGGTCACCAGCGCCATGACCGTCGGGAACGTCAGGGCGAACGGATAGGTCAGCGGGACGGTGTCGCCGTAGCGCAGGCCGGTGACCGCCGCGTAGGCGGCCACGTTGGAGCGGTCGATCGGCAGTTCCCTGAGGGTCAAGGTCCGTGCGGGCAGGCTCTCGCCGCGCGGGATGAACGGCAGCGAACCCGCTGCCGCCCGCAGCATGTTGCGCAGTCCGCTCGGCTGTTCAGTCACCGAAACCACTATGCCCCCAGCATCGCCTGGCCGCACACCCGGATCACGTTGCCGGTCACCGCGTTCGACGCCGGGCTGGCGAAGTAGGCGATGGTCTCGGCGACGTCGACGGGCTTGCCACCCTGGTACAGCGAGTTGAGCCGACGGGCCACCTCCCGGGTGGCCAGCGGGATCGCGGCCGTCATCGCGGTCTCGATGAACCCGGGCGCGACGGCGTTGATCGTGATTCCCCTCTCGGCGAGCGAGGGGGCCAGCGCCTGGGTGATGCCGATCAGCCCGGCCTTGGTGGTGGCGTAGTTGGTCTGCCCGCGGTTGCCGGCGATACCGGCCATCGACGACAGCCCGATGATGCGGCCACCCTCGCCGATGCTGCCGTTGCCGACCAAGCCTTCGGTGAGCCGTTGTGGCGCAAGGAGATTCACGGCGATTACCGCATCCCAACGCGCGTCGTCCATGTTGGCCAGCAGCTTGTCGCGGGTGATGCCGGCGTTGTTGACCAGGATGTCCGCCCGGCCGCCGTGGTGCTCGCGCAGATGCGCGGTGATCTTCTCGACCGCGTCCTCGTGGGTGACGTCGAGTGGCAGCGCCGTGCCGCCTACCTTGGCCGCCGTCTCGCCGAGCGCATCGTGGGCCGACTCCACATCGATCGCGACGACCGTCGCGCCGTCGCGGGCGAACACCTCGGCGATGGTGGCGCCGATGCCGCGGGCGGCGCCCGTCACGATGCCGACCTTGCCTGCCAGCGGCTTGTCCCAGTCGGCGGGCGGCGTCGAGTCGTCGGCTCCGACGTAGAACACCTGCCCGTCGACGTAGGCCGACTTGGCCGACAGGATGAACCGCATCGTCGACTCCAGCCCGGTGGCCGCCGGCTTGGCCGCGGGGGACAGATAGACCAGGGCGGCAGTTGCTCCGTGGCGCAGTTCCTTGCCCAGTGAGCGGGTGAAGCCCTCCAGTGCGCGCTGGGAGATGCGCTCGTCCACCTCGGCCGCTTGGTCCGGGATGGTGCCGACGACCACGACGCGGCCAGAGGGTCCGAGGTTGCGCAGCACCGGGGTGAAGAACTCATAGAGGCCGCGCAGCTTGACCGGGTCGGTGATGCCGGTGGCATCGAAGACCAGGCCGCCGAACGAGTCGGCCCAGCGCCCGCCCACATTGTTGGCGACGACGGTGTAGTCCTCGGCCAGGGCGGCGCGCAGTGGCTCGGCCACACGGCCGTCCCCACCGATCAGCAGCGAGCCCGCCAGCGGCGGTTCGCCCGGCCGGTAACGACGCAGGGTCTCCGGCTGCGGAACGCCCAGTTGCTTGGCCAGAAACGAGCCGGGACCGGAGTTGACGACTTGCGAGAACAGGTCGGAAGCCACGAATGTGCCTTTCGAGTTTGGGTTGCCATGGGACCGGGAACAAACTTACTCGAGAGTAAGAACGGTGCGTACTATGGGTGTCATATACCCATCCCGAACCGACGACAAAGCGGAGATTGACGTGGCCTCCAACAGCCAGAATGCTCGCAGGGTTGCCGTTCTCGGTGGCAACCGCATCCCGTTCGCGCGGTCGGACGGCGCCTACGCCGAAGCTTCCAATCAGGACATGTTCACCGCCGCGCTGGACGGCCTGGTGGACCGCTTCGGCCTTGCCGGTGAACGCCTGGGCGCTGTGATCGGCGGCGCGGTCCTCAAACACAGCCGCGACTTCAACCTGATGCGTGAGAGCGTGCTGGGCAGCGCGCTGTCGCCCTACACCCCGGCAATCGATCTGCAGCAGGCCTGCGGCACCGGCCTGCAGGCGACCATCGCGGCCGCCGACGGGATCGCCGCGGGCCGCTACGAGGTGGCCGCCGCCGGGGGCGTGGACACCACCTCCGACGCCCCGATCGGGCTCGGCGACAACCTGCGCCGCACCCTGCTCGGTCTGCGCCGGGCGAGGTCCAATGTCGACCGGCTGAAGCTGGTCGGCAGGCTGCCGGCCGCCCTGGGCGTGGAGATTCCCACCAACGGCGAACCCCGGACCGGCCTGTCGATGGGTGAGCACGCGGCGATCACCGCCAAGAAGATGGGTATCAAGCGGACCGACCAGGACGAGTTGGCCGCGGCAAGCCACCGCAACATGGCAGCAGCCTACGACCGCGGATTCTTCGACGATCTCGTGACCCCGTTCCTGGGCGTCTACCGCGACAACAACCTGCGAGCCGACTCCAGCGCCGAGAAGCTGGCCAAGCTCAAGCCGGTCTTCGGTGTCAAGAACAGCGACGCCACGATGACCCCCGGGAACTCCACCCCGCTCACAGACGGGGCCTCGGCGGCCCTGCTGGCCAGCGAGGAGTGGGCTGACTCACATTCGCTGACGCCGCTGGCCTATTTCGTTGACTCCGAGACCGCCGCGGTGGACTACGTCAACGGCGCCGACGGGCTGCTGATGGCCCCCACCTATGCGGTGCCGCGGCTGCTCGCCCGCAACGGCCTGACTTTGCAGGATTTCGACTTCTACGAGATTCACGAGGCCTTCGCCTCGGTTGTGCTCGCGCACCTGCAGGCGTGGGAGTCCGAGGAGTACTGCAAGGAGCGACTGGGCCTCGATGCGGCCCTCGGCGCCATCGACCGGTCGAAGCTCAACGTCAACGGCTCCTCACTGGCGGCAGGTCACCCGTTCGCCGCGACCGGCGGACGGATCGTCGCGCAGTTGGCCAAGCAACTCGCGGAGAAGAAGGCCGAGACCGGACAGCCGGTCCGTGGCCTGATCTCGATCTGTGCCGCGGGCGGCCAGGGTGTGACCGCGATCATGGAAGCCTGAGAATTCGCGGACGAAAGTCTCCGCGAGTTTGTAACGGTCCCGCTCGGGTACCCGATGTACCGGATAGCTCCGTGTTGCCGTCTGACCCCCCGACCCGATGGCAACACGGGGCATCCTCTTTCTTGGGTCTTATTGACGCGAAGGAAGGACCGCCGCTGGTGAAGAGGGGATTCCAGCGGCGGTCACTTTTTTCGAAGCGCCCCCGCCTCAACGAGTCCCGACTGGATCAGGGCCGCATCCACGAAGCGCTGGACGGGGCGGGCCTGGAAGAATCCGGTATGGCCACCGTGATACCAGCCGATGTCCGGGCGTCCCCAGTGTTCCCACAGCTGCAGCACCTGCTCGCGTGGATGCACGATGCGGTCGGCAACGCCGGCGTAGATGAACCGGCCCTCCGGCGGCAGCTTCGGTTGCAGTGACAGCGGCGAGATCATCTGACCGATGGGTGCGGCCAGTTCGAGGGTCTTGCGGCGCGGGTCGGCCTTGTCCAGGCCGGCGTGGCGACCGAGGATTTCGACGAGGTTCGACGGCGGCACACCGAGGATGGCGCACGACAGCCCGTCCTCGAGGCTGGCGACGAGCGCCGCGATGTAGCCGCCCAACGAGATGCTGTTCAACCCGATCTGAGCGTCGGGCTGTTCTGAGCGAATCCAGGCGATCACCCGGCGGATGTCCCACACCGCCTGCGCGGTCGCGTGAACGTCGTCCATGACGTCCTCGCCCGGATACACCGCCCCCTTGGGCAATCCCTTGGCTCGCGGCCCGTGCATCGGCAGCACCGGCAGCACCACGTTGAGCCCGAAATCCTCGTGAAGACGCCAGGCCCGGAACAGGGTCAGGTCCAGTCCGGCGCGGCCCATCTCGGTCCCGTGGACGCACACCAGCCACGGCCGCGGCTCGGGGTGGCGCAGCATCAGGGCGTACTCGCGATGGTTTCCGGTGTAGCTCAGCCAGCGATCGCGGCCCGGTTCGCCGACGTAAGGCTGGTAGCCGCTGTCGAAGGACAGCCTCTGGTGCGTGCGGTTGCGGCTGGTGAACGACCTGATGCTGACGTCGGTGGGGGTCGGCGGGGCAGCGAAGAAACCCGCCGGCTTCTTCAGCCAGCCCTTCTTGCCGTAGAAGGTGAGCGCCTCGGCGACCTCCCCGTTGATCCGCTCGTAGACTCTCGCGTCGCCCAGTGGACGTCGCCAGCGCAGCCCCACCAGCACGATCTCGTCACGTAGCGCGTGTGTGGCCAACGACAGCGTCGGGCGCGCGACGGGCAGTTCGCCGCTGGCACCGTCGAGGTAGGCGCCCCAGGATCGCGCGTAGTAGCCGCCGGCCCTGGTGAAGGGGGCCACGATGTTCGTCAGCGAACCAGCCCCGCCCTGCTTCTTACCGCTCTCGACGGCAGGCTCGGACCCAGCATCGTTGCTGTCAGGCATCGCCATGCTTCGAACCTATCGAATTGTCGCTGTGGTGCCAGGGCCCAAGGTCCCGGAAACGGGTCTGTTATTGACGCTGTTTTCGGGAATCTCCCCGACCCCGTACTCTGCAACGTATGTCAGGGGGTATGGCCAGCCGCGGTCGGTGGCGTGGCAAAGTCCGGGGACTGGCGGCATTGTTTGCCGTCGCTGCGATCAGCGTCGCCGCACCCGCGAATGCGACCAGCATGTTGTGGGTGGGGGGCACCAGCGGCTCACTTGGAAAGCTCGTGCCGGCGGGCGCCTTCGGAACGTTCGACGATCTGCTCGGTGGCGCCTACAAGGACGTCCGGACCAAGACAATCGACTATCCGGGATCGCTCTGGCCGGTTACCGGATTGCTGGATCCCACCCTCGGCAGCTCCGTGCGCACGGCACCGCGAGGCTGGACAAAGCCGCCTGCTACACCCCGGGCCCGCTGGTGGTCATAGGTGCGTCCGAGGGCTCCTTAGTGGTGCAGCAGGCTGAGGCCGAGACGAACGACGACCCCAGGGTGCCCACCGATACGACATTTCATCTTGATTGCCGATCCCAACTTCGGTCTCGTCCAGGGTCTCCACGGTGCCTACATTCCGATACGCGACCTACACCGGCGGCACTGCCGGAGACTAGGTTCAACACCATCGTGGTGATCAACCAGTACGACGGCTTCACTGATCCCATCAAGCGGCCGTGGAACCTGTTGACCGATCTGAACGCGTTGATGGGAATCGTGTACGTACACCCCTACGCACAGAACGCCGACTTGTCGACCGTGCCGGTCGAAGACATCACGGTGACGACAAACGACCAGCACGTGTCGGATGGTTTCGTCGACGGCATCGACTCAGCGCTGCGCCCGATCATCGACCGGGGCTACCAGGATATGAGCCCAAAGCCCGTCTCCGCGAAGCGCTCCGTGGTGCGGCCGGCGTCGTTGTCTGCGCCTGCACCGGCGTCATCGCTGCGGTCATCCGCTGCGGCTGCCGGTCGGTCGAAGGCTGCGGACCCATCTGATCACGGCAGCCACCGCCAGCGGGCGCCCCGGCACTGACTTCGACGGTCTAGAAGGCCGCTTCGTCGAGCTCCATGATCTCGTGGTCGATCGTCTCGATCACCTGACGCGTGCTGGTCAGCAGCGGCAGGAAGTTCTTGGCGAAGAACGAGGCGACGGCGATCTTGCCCTCGTAGAAGGAGCGGTCGGCGCCGGCGGCGCCGGCGTCGAGAGCCTCGATGGCGACGGCAGCCTGACGCTGCAGCAGCCAGCCGATGACCAGGTCGCCGACGCTCATCAAGAAGCGCACCGACGCCAGCCCCACCTTGTAGATGGACGCGGTGTCCTCCTGCGCGGCCATCAGGTAGCCGGTCATCGATGCCGCCATGGCCTGGACATCCTCCAGGGCCTTGGCCAGCAGCTCGCGCTCAGTCTTGAGGCGGCCGTTGCCCGACTCGTTCTTGATGAACTCACCGATCTGGCCGGCCACGTGCCCCAGCGCCACACCCTTGTCGCGGATGATCTTGCGGAAGAAGAAGTCCTGGGCCTGGATGGCGGTGGTGCCTTCGTAGAGTGAGTCGATCTTGGCGTCGCGGATGTACTGCTCGATCGGGTAGTCCTGCAGGAAGCCGGACCCACCGAAGGTCTGCAGGCTCTCGGTGAGCTTGGCGTATGCCTGTTCCGAGCCGACACCCTTGACGATCGGCAGCAGCAGGTCGTTGACCTTGACCGCGAGGTCGGCCTCGACACCCTGCACCGCCTTGGCCACCGGGGCGTCCTGGTAGGTGGCGGTGTAGAGGTACAGCGCCCGTAGACCCTCGGCGTAAGCCTTCTGGGTCATCAGGCTGCGACGCACGTCCGGGTGATGGGTGATCGTCACGCGCGGCGCGGTCTTGTCGGTCATCTGGGTCAGGTCAGCACCCTGCACCCGCTCCTTGGCGTACTCCAGCGCGTTGAGGTAGCCGGTCGACAGAGTCGCAATAGCCTTGGTGCCCACCATCATTCGGGCCTGCTCGATGACATCGAACATCTGGGCGATGCCGTCTTGCACCTCGCCGACGAGCCAGCCCTTGGCCGGAACGCCGTGCTGGCCCATGGTCAATTCACAGGTGGCCGAGACCTTCAGGCCCATCTTGTGCTCGACATTGGTGACGAAGACGCCGTTGCGCTCGCCCAGCTCGCCGGTCTCGAAGTCGAAGAGGAACTTCGGCACGAAGAACAGTGACAGGCCCTTGGTGCCGGGTCCCGCACCCTCGGGGCGCGCCAGCACCAGATGGAAGATGTTCTCGAACAGATCGTCGGAGTCGGCCGAGGTGATGAACCGCTTCACGCCGTCGATGTGCCACGAGCCGTCGTCCTGCTTTACGGCCTTGGTCCGCCCGGCGCCGACGTCGGACCCGGCATCGGGCTCGGTCAGCACCATGGTCGCGCCCCAGCCACGCTCGGCGGCGATGACGGCCCACTTCTTCTGTTCCTCGGTGCCCAGGTTGTAGAAGATGTTGGCGAACCCGGCGCCGCCGGCATACATCCAGATGGCGGGGTTGGCGCCCAACACGTGCTCGTGCAGCGCCCACATGATGGTCTTGGGCATCGGCATGCCACCGAGCACCTCGGCCAGACCGACGCGGTCCCAGCCGGCATCGATGAACGCCTTCACCGACTTCTTGAAGGGCTCCGGCAGGGTCACCGAATGGGTGTTGGGGTCGAAGACCGGCGGGTTGCGGTCGCCCTCGACGAAGGACGCCGCCAGCGGGCCTTCGGCCAGGCGGGCCATCTCGCCGAGCATCTCGCGCACGGTGTCGGCGTCGAGATCGGTGTATTCACCCTCGCCCAGCGCCTTGTCGACGCCAAGGACCTCGAAAAGGTTGAAATCCTGATCACGTACGTTGCTCTTGTAGTGGCTCACTATTCCTCCTCGATGAGAACGCCACTTTAGGGTTGGGTACTTAGCTCTAAGTTACCCACCAGTAACACGCTAACTATACCGCTCGGTAACTTCAACGCAAGCGGGTGTGACGCAGATTTCATTGACGGCCTAACCGCTGGTCGAGACACGCGCGGAGTACCGCTCAAGCGAGATCGGGACGGGTGACGTCAGCCACATCCGGGACGTAGGGTTTGCAGAAGTCCAGCCCCGAGTGGAAGCGCGAGATGAGCAGCACGAATCTGAGCCCAAACTCCCTGCGGGAGGCCTTCGGTCACTTCCCGACAGGCGTGATCGCGATCGCCGCCGAGGTGGCCGGCGCCCGAGTGGGGCTGGCGGCGTCCACGTTCGTCCCGGTCTCGCTGGATCCTCCGCTGGTGTCCTTCTGCGTCCAGAACACCTCGGAGACATGGCCCAAGCTCCAGGGCGCGCCGGTTCTCGGCATCAGCCTGCTCGGCGAGAGCCACGACGTCGCCGCGCGCACGCTGGCGGCCAAGACGGGTGATCGGTTCGCCGGGCTGGAGACGGTGTCCTCAGACGGCGGCGCCGTTTTCGTGAAGGGCACCTGCGTGTGGCTGGAAAGCGCCATCGAGCAGCTGGTCCCGGCCGGTGACCACACGATCGTGATACTGCGGATCAACGACATCACGGTGCACGACGACGTGCCGCCGATCGTCTTTCACCGCAGCACCTTCCGCAGGCTGGGCGGCTAGCCCAGTCTGTGTGCCCGGTCGGTCTCAGGGCCGCTCGGCGAGCTCGTCGCGGTAGCCGGCGATGCGCCGCTCGAGTTCGGCGGCGTCATCCGGCCGGCCCTCCTTGCGGGCCAGCTCGGCGCGGGCCGACAGCTCGCGGATCGCGGTGCGAATCTCATTGATGCTTTGGGTAGTTCCCATACTGGCGAGGCTACCCGGATGCCAGCGAGCGTGAACCCACTGCGAAAAATCAACGGAAATTCGCAGTGGATTCACACTCGTCGAACGTGGCTTACTTCCGCCGGAAGAGTTTGTTGCCGAGCCACACCACCGGGTCGTACTTGCGGTCGACCACACGCTCCTTCATCGGGATCAGCGCGTTGTCGGTGATCTTGATGTGCTCGGGGCACACCTCGGTGCAGCACTTGGTGATGTTGCAGTAGCCCAGGCCGAAGTCCTCCTGGGCCGAGTCGCGGCGGTCGAGAGTGTCCAGCGGATGCATGGAGAGCTCGGCGATCCGCATCAGGAAACGCGGTCCGGCGAACTCCTTCTTGTTCTCCTCGTGGTCACGCACCACGTGGCAGACGTTCTGGCACAGGAAGCATTCGATGCACTTGCGGAACTCCTGCGAGCGCTCGACGTCGATCTGGGCCATCCGGTACTCACCGGGCTGCAGATCCTTCGGCGGTGCGAACGCAGGGATCTCGCGGGCCTTCTCATAGTTGAACGACACGTCGGTGACCAGGTCGCGGATCACCGGGAAGGTGCGCAGCGGGGTGATCGTGATGGTGTCGGCCTCACCGAAGGTCGACATCCGGGTCATGCACAACAGGCGTGGGCGGCCGTTGATCTCCGCCGAGCACGATCCGCACTTGCCGGCCTTGCAGTTCCACCGCACCGCGAGGTCCGGGGCCTGTTCGGCCTGCAGCCGGTGGATGATGTCGAGGACGACCTCGCCCTCGTTGACTTCGACGGTGTAGTCGTCCAGGCCGCCACCGTCGTCGTCGCCGCGCCAAACCTTCAGCTTCGCCTGATAGCTCACTGGGTCCTCCGTCCCGGATGCTGGGCCAGCTCCTCGTCGGTGAAGTACTTCCCGAGTTCCTCGACCTCGAAGACCTCCAACAGATCCTCGCGCATCGGCGGCTGAACTTCCTTGGTGACCGACACCTCGGGCACCACGTCGTCGTTCGTCGCGCGGCACACCAGCAGCGTGCGCCGCCACTCGGGATCCATCGCCGGGTGGTCGTCGCGGGTGTGGCCGCCGCGGCTCTCGGTGCGCGCCAGCGCGGCCTTGGCCACGCACTCGCTGACCAGCAGCATGTTGCGCATGTCGATGGCCAGATGCCAGCCCGGGTTGAACGCGCGCTTGCCATCGGACTCGACGTTCTTGTAGCGGACCTTGTACTCGTCGATCTTGGCCAGCGCCTGCCTGATCTCCTCGTCCGTGCGGATGATGCCGACCAGGTCGTTCATCGTCTGCTGCAGATCGGCGTGCAGGGTGTAGGGGTTCTCCGGCTTAGCCTGGCCCTGCGGGCCCTTGAACGGCTGCAGCGCCAGCTCGGCGGCCGACTCGACGGACTCCTCGGAGACCTTCGGCCGGCTGGACAGTGCCCGCACGTAGTCGGCGGCGCCGAGACCGGCGCGACGGCCGAACACCAGCAGGTCCGACAGCGAGTTGCCGCCGAGGCGGTTGGAACCGTGCATCCCGCCCGAACACTCGCCGGCGGCGAACAGGCCGGGGGTCGCCGCGGCACCGGTGTCCGGATCGACCTCGATACCGCCCATGACGTAGTGGCAGGTCGGACCGACTTCCATCTCGTCCTTGGTGATGTCGACCTCGGCCAGCTCCATGAACTGGTGGTACATCGACGGCAGCCGGCGCTTGATCTCCTCGGGCGTCATGCGCGTCGCGATGTCGAGGTAGACACCGCCGTGCGGGGTGCCGCGGCCGGCCTTCACCTCGGTGTTGATGGCGCGGGCCACCTCGTCGCGGGGCAGCAGGTCAGGTGTGCGCCGGGCCGAGTCGTTGTCCTTGAGCCACTGGTCGGCTTCCTCTTCGGTCTCGGCGTACTGTCCTTTGAACACCGACGGGATGTAGTTGAACATGAAGCGCTTGCCCTCGGAGTTCTTCAGCACTCCGCCGTCGCCGCGCACGCCCTCGGTGACCAGAATGCCCTTCACCGACAGCGGCCAGACCATCCCGGTGGGGTGGAACTGGATGAACTCCATGTTGATCAGCGCCGAGCCAGCCCGCAGCGCCAGGGCATGCCCGTCGCCGGTGTACTCCCAGGAGTTCGAGGACACCTTGAACGACTTGCCGATGCCGCCGGTGGCCAGCACCACGGCCGGAGCCTCGAACAGGATGAACTTGCCGGTCTCGCGCCAGTAGCCGAACGCGCCGGCCACCCTTTTTTCGCCCCCGGCCCCGTCTAGAATCAGTTCGGTGATCGAGCACTCGTGGAAGACCTTGATCCGGGCCTCGTAGTCGCCCAGCTCGGCCTTGTCCTCCTGCTGCAGCGAGACGATCTTCTGCTGCAGGGTGCGGATGATCTCCAGGCCGGTGCGGTCACCGACGTGGGCCAGCCGCGGGTAGGTGTGGCCACCGAAGTTGCGCTGGCTGATCCGGCCGTCCTTTGTGCGGTCGAACAGCGCGCCGTAAGTCTCCAGCTCCCAAACCCGGTCGGGGGCCTCCTGCGCGTGCAGCTCGGCCATCCGCCAGTTGTTGAGGAACTTGCCGCCGCGCATGGTGTCACCGAAGTGCACCTGCCAGCTGTCCTTGGTGTTGACGTTGCGCATCGCCGCGGCGCAGCCGCCCTCGGCCATGACGGTGTGGGCCTTGCCGAACAGCGACTTAGACACCACCGCGACCTTCAGGCCCCGCTCCCGGGCTTCGATGACCGCGCGTAGCCCCGAGCCGCCGGCACCGATCACGACAACGTCGTAAGTATGCCGCTCGACCTCAACCGTCATGTGTCCTCGCTCAAACTGATTGTATGGAACTGCTTGTCAGCCAATGAATCTCAGGTCAGAGATGGTCCCACTGGCCACGAGCATGATGTAGAAGTCGGTGAACATCAGGGTGCCCAGCGTGATCCACGCGAACAGCTTGTGGCGGGTGTTGATCTTGCTGACCTGGGTCCAGATCCAATAGCGGACCGGGTGCTTGGAGAAGTGCTTCAGGCGGCCGCCGGTGACGTGGCGGCAGGAGTGGCAGGACAGCGTGTAGATCCACAGCAGCACCACGTTGGTCACCAGGATCACGTTGCCCAGGCCGAAACCGAATCCGCCGGGCCCCTTGTCGGAGTGGAAGGCGACGATCGCGTCGTAGGTGTTGATCACCGAGATGATGCCGGCGATGTAGAAGAAGTACCGGTGGCTGTTCTGGATGATCAGCGGAAGTCGGTTTTCCCCAGTGTATTTCGCGTGCGGCTCGGCGACGGCGCAGGCGGTGGGGGCCTGCCACACCGAGCGGTAGTAGGCGCCGCGGTAGTAGTAACAGGTCAGCCGGAACAGCAGCAGGAACGGCAGCGACAGCAGGGCATACGGCAGCAACGACAGCGGCCCGGAGGCGGGCAGGAGCTGCGGCCAGAAGTCACTGGCCTCCCCGCACGCCTTGCTCAGGCACGGCGAGTAGAAGGGCGTGAGGTAGTGGTACTGCGGCACGAAGAAGTGGTCCCGCTGGAATGCCCGGACGGTCGCGTAGATGATGAACGCGGCGAAACCTAAGTCCGTGAGGATGGGCGACTTCAGCCAGTTGTCGGTGCGCAGCGTGCGCTGCGGAATCTGGGCGCGACCCGACGAGAAGACGCCGGTCGCGGGGCGGTTAGCCGCAGGTGCGCTCATCTACTGTGATCCCCTTCGCATGAACTGATCGGAGGGTACCTAGATCACGGCACCCGGTGTTAAGCGGGTCAGCGACGGTTGTGCCCGCCGACACCCTCGTCGTCGACGTCGCGCCAGAAGGCGGTGTCGTAGGGCGTATCCGGAATCGGGATCTTCTCACCTGAGAACACGATCGTTTGCTGCGCCAACTCGAGCTCTTGGGCGTCGATGTCGAGAAGCTCGACGTCATTGAGGATTCGCTCGGCATCGTTGACAATTCGGCGCATTGCCGGGGAGTCGCCGTACTTGGCCTTCAGGGCCGTCACGCACCGCTGCAGTCCGCCGATCAGGTGGTGAAGTTCGGTCAGTTCGGTTGTGCTGGACAACAGACCTCCTCGGGGCTGAAGGTGTTACGCATCACAGTACGACACCCGATGCTAGCCACGTCCGGGACCGAACGTGAGAGAAGTCACGTCGGCTAAGGCTCTCAGGACGGCTGTGTTGCACCCTGCTAGCGCAGGTCGGCGCAGAGCAGGACGACGGAATGGGCGTCGGCGCGGTAGGTCAGTCCCTGCAGCGGTGGTCCGTGCTCCAGATCTGAGATGTCGTCGGGCGGATCGAGTGCGGTGTCCACGATGCGGCGCCAGGGCAGCGTCGGAGTGGACAGCGGTGGCAGTTCGAAGTCCAGGGGACGGGTCCAGCTGTTGAGGATCGCGTGCACCATGCGGGTGCCGATCACGCTGCGGACGGTCAGCGCCAGCGCGTGTGAGTGCGCTGACCAGTCGGGCTGGCGCAAACGTACGCCGTGGAATTCCACCACCGAACGGGTGAGGAACTCCCGCAGTGTCAGACCGTGCATGACCCTCGTCATGTCCAGTTCCAGCCGAACGTCGATCAGTCCCCGCACGAACCGGCGGATGTCGTCGTACTTCTCGGGCAGCGTCCAGTCGAACCAGCTG
>Ga0208851_1000203_pt1 | contig 26744 bp, 26 predicted proteins | sample NGESurshal092012_FD_184481 | JGI IMG/M metagenome (GOLD analysis project Ga0208851, IMG submission 184481) | Arctic peat soil microbial communities from Barrow, Alaska - NGEE Surface sample 415-2 shallow-092012 (SPAdes) | ecosystem: Environmental > Terrestrial > Soil > Wetlands > Peat ... | reverse complement strand
CCCGCAACGCCTCCACGACATCCCTGCTGATCGCCATTACCACACTATCGTCGACATCAGATCAAATAGTGTGTTTATTTATCGGCGCGTCCTTAGTGTGCTTTACAAGAACCAGATAAAGGTCGCTAAGTAAACCATGTAGCTGCTGCGGTGCGAGCCATCACGAATCCATATACGCCCAATGCCGACGCTGAGCCGCAGGCCGTCGTGGGACGAGATGACCAGTTGGAGTCTTTCGATCTGCTTCTCTCGCGGATCGAGCGGGGGCGGACAGAGCAATCCATGATCATCACGGGCCTTCGAGGCGTCGGTAAGACCGTGTTGCTGGGCCAGTTCCGAGCGGGTGCCGGAACTGAGAAGGCGCCGCGGGCGCTCGTAGGCAGACCGCCAGCTGCGCGAGTGGATGCTCGCATGACCGGTCACTGTGGAGTGGTCGTCATGCTGTCAACGGAGTCAGCCGGTGAGCGCAGTGAGTGCCCGCAGCCCATCGACGGGTCCGCGGTTGACCCGTTCGACGTCCAGCGTGCCCCGGTGCGCGGACGCGAAGATCGCCCGTTCCAGCTTGGCCACGGTGAGCGCGGGCCTGGCCTCCAACAACAGCGCCGCCAGCCCGGCCACGTGCGGGGTGGCCATCGATGAGCCGGACAGCGTCCGCCACCCACCACCTGGCCGCGCCGAGACCACGTCGACACCCGGCGCCACCAGGTCCGGCGCGAGCGGCTGGAACCGGCGCTTGAACCGCTGGCTGGAGGAGAAATCGGCGACGTTTCCGGTGGAGTCGATCGCACCGACGGACAGCGCCTTCGGGTAGTTGCCGGGGGAGCGGCTGGTGCCCGGTCCCTCGTTGCCGACCGCGATGACCGGGAGAACCCCGTTGTCCCGCAACACATCCACGATGTCCAGGAAGTCGGCGACCAGCCCGCGGATGCCCAGCGACATCGACAGCACCCGAACGCCGAGGCCGACCGCCCAGTCCATACCGCCCAGGATTCGGGCCACCGCGTCGCCGCCCTCGATGACCATCGCGGAGTACAACTCGGCCCCCGGCGCCACCCCGACGTGCCGGCCGCGCACCGCCCGGCCGGCGATGGTGGCCGCCGTGTGCGTGCCGTGCCCCTCCCGCTCGTCCGAGTCGGTGGGGGCGGACCCCGGGATCACCCGGCCGGCCAGGTCGAACTTGGCGAACTGGGCGATCGCGTCGTGCAGGGCGGGGTGCTCACCGTCCACGCCGGTGTCCAGATGTGCGACCTTGACGCCCGTACCGGTCAGGCCCTTGGCCCACATCTGGGGGATGTGCATCGCCTCCAGCCCCCAGGTGTGCTGGCCGACCAGTGTGCTGTCGGCGCCGGCGACCGGCCGGATGAGGCTGAACGGGTTGGCGGCGTTCACCTTTCGGACTGCGGGGTCGGCCTTCAAGGCGGCCAGCCCGGCGGGGTCGACGGTGCCGTAGACGACGCCGAGGTTCGGGTACACCCTGGCCTGCGCGGGTGGGCTGTCGGCCGCGCCGGCCAGCCGGGCCGCGACCAGCGACGCCCCGCCGAGCGGCGAGCCGGCCTCCGCGGAGAAGTTGTCCCGCAGCGAGCCCGCGTCGGCCCTGCGCTCCCGGTGCAGCACGGCGATCACCGGGGCGAAGCCGATCGCGGACATGTTCTGGGCGATGCTCGTCATTACCTGCCCCCTACCCACAGCAACCCGACACCGAGGACGGCGTACAGCGCTGCCAGCAGGAGCCACCGCCGGCCCTCGGTGACCCGATCTGCCACCGTCAACCCGGTCAGCAGGGCCATCAGCAGCAGGCTGCCCGGCAGCGCGAGCATGGCCAGCATCGGCAGCGCGCACAGCCGCACCCCCCGGCCGGCGGACAGCAGGCCGAACCGCAGGCAGTCGACGTCGGCGTCGAAACCGTTGCCGCGCAACCGCATCGGCCGGTCACACGACTTCATGCGGACCGCCCGGCCCGGGTCGAGTTCGGCCAGCGCGCAGAACAGCACCAGCACCCCGGCCGCCGTTGCCGCGGTGCCGAGCACCCCGTCCAGCGTCGACGCGATCGTCGCCAGGCAGGCCGCGATCACCGTCCAGGTCGCGATGAACGCGGCGAAGAACCACAGACTGGCCCGGCCGGCCCGCCACCAGAGGCTGGTGAAGGCGACGGTGCGGACACCCGGGACCGACAGCGGGCCCATCATCGCGACGGTCATCGCGGCGACCATGACGATGCCCGCCGGGGTGAAGACCTCGTGACCGGCGTGCCCGGCGGCCCCGGTGCCGTTGATCCACCAGCCCACCGACTCGGCGGTCAGCGCCGCCCAGGCGAGCACGGTGGCGCCGACCGGCACGACCTCCGGTCGGCGGGCGAGCAGACCCGGGCCGTGCCGGGTCGAGCCCTGGCCGTGCCGGGTCGAGCCCTGGCCGTGCCGGGTCGCGCCCGGCGCAACCGGCCGTGATCCGAGCGCCCCGCTCCCCGCCCCGTCGACGGCGGCCGTCCCAGGATCGATCGTCACCGGTTCAGCCCTGGTACAAGCTGAAAGTGCCGACCCGGACCGGGGTCTGCGCTGCCGCGCCGGCCGGGTCCGGCTCCACCTCGTCGGTGGCCGGCAGCATCGAGACGGTCAGCCGGTCCGGCCGCCACTGACCGGCCGCGCGCAATCGGTTGACCAATCCGGTGACGTCGAAGCTGTACCGCATGCCGTGCGGCTCCTGCCGGGTCGCCGCCGCCGTTGCCGGGTCCGTCTGCTCGATCCCGAAGAACGACACGATCCCGGCCAGGTGGTCCTGCCGGACCTCCTCCGACGGGTCCGCCGGCAGGTTCAGGTACACGCCGAACAGCACGCCTGGGTTGCGGGAGCCCTCGATATCGGTGACGTTCAGGAACAGCCGGGCGTCGTCGGCACCGGCCGCGACCGGATCCGGCAGCGGGGTGACCGCCAGCTCCGTGCTGGCCCCCCGCGGGTCGACGTCGAGCGGCTGGTCGTTGCTGCCGATGAGCATCGGACGGCGTTTCCTGCTGGGCACCGGGGGCCGTGCCTCCTCCGCCAGTCCCGCATGGACCGGAAGTGACTCGTAGGTGTAATCCAGCTGCGTGACGGTGTTCAGCACGTCCCGCGGGGTCATCCGGACTGCCGCACCGGTCGCGGTGCGCAGCCGGTAGGACCGGTCGAGCCACACCCGGATCGTCGGGTTGGCGCCGCCGCCTATCGTCCAGACCTCCCACAGCCGATCGATGTTGGCGTGATGCAGCCAGAAGATCGGATCCAGCGCCGCGGTGTCCGGGTTCGTCATCAGCCCGACGTTGCCACCGACCTGCACATGCACCGGCCCGTGCGGCTGGGCCTCCAACTCGCCGAACGCCGGTCCCTGGTGCGCGAAACCCGTTCGCGGGCCGCCGAAGCCGGGGTCCCCGCCGAGCGGTGCCGCCGTGAAAGTGGCTTCGCCCACTGCCCGAGAGGTGTCGGTGACCGCCGCCGGCAGCGGGGTGCCGTTGTTGACCGACGCCCGCCGCGCCGTCACGAACAGCGGGTTGGCGGTGCCATCCGGCAGGGTCTGGGTGCGGAACGCCGGCGGGAGGGCGTTGCCCGGCGCGCCGTTGCTGTAGTCCCAGAACGGCAGCGCGAATGCGGCCCGGCCGGCCGCCGGTAGCAGCGAGCGAAGGATGTTCTCGAAGTGGTAGAGGTACATCCGGTGCCACGGCAGGAAGAACCAGGTGGCGTGCTGGCACTCGTTCCACGGGGCACCGGCGGGCGTCCTGGCCAGCTTGGTGCCGTGGATGGCCGCCTGGTAGGCCCAGCTCCGCGAGTCGGTGATCGGCAGCTGCTGCATCGCCCTGACGCCGGTGGCGTAGGCCAGCGTGGTCGGGTGCCAAGGGTTCTGCGGGGTGCCCAGGTTCCAGATGTTGCGTCGGATCGAGGTCATGGCGTGCGCCTCCTGTGGCGTCGCGCGCGGGAACATGCGCAGCTCCGTGGTGTCACAGGAGTACCACCATCCGGGGGTCCCGGCATCCTGATGCCATCCGGATGTCCGGTTTGCCGGCGGCGGGCGACGTCTTGCCCCGAGCTGGATCAGGTTCGCGCGGGGTGCTCCGCGCCCGTCGGTTCGCCGGATGGCACCTGCGGTTCGGCCGGCGCTGCCCGCCGGGCGGCTTCGAGCACCGCCAGCACGCCGTCGGCGGTCAACCGGTGCCAGCGGCGGATGTGCCGGAGCATGGCGTGCCCGCCGCCCTCGATGAGGACCGACTCGACCGCGGCTCCTACCCGTCCCGCCCTGGCCAGCCAGGCCCTGGTGGACGGCTCCGGGACGATCCGATCCCTGGTGCCCTGCACGACGAACAGTGGCACCCCGGCCAGCCCGTCGACGGGATCCGTCGGCTCCACCCACGGCGCCAGCCCGACCGCACCGACGACCTGCGGTGACGTCCGGACAACGTGCATGGCGACCCGGCCGCCGAGGGAATGACCGACCACCACGATCGGCAAACCGGGGTGTCGGCGGGCGATCTCGTTCGCGGCCCACCGGGCGTCGGCCAGCACATCGGCGCCGTCACCGTTCCAGCCGCGGACGGAGAACCGGAGCCGGTAGACGGCCGCCGTCGGCACCTCGGCGGCCACCGCCCGGGCCACCGGGACCAGCCGAAGCACGGCCAGGCTGAACGGCGCGACCCGCATCGTCGAATCAGCGGCACCGCCGTGCAACACCAGGACGGCCGCCGTGGGCCCGTCGGGGGAGGAGGTGGTCAGTAGCCGCGCGCCGTTCTTTCTCTTGCTCACAGAGTGATTATCCGTGCCCGGCCGCTCGGCGGATGGGTCGCGGGCGGGCGCGGAGTGGTGCGGGCGCGGGGTGGTGCGGGCGCGGGGTGGTGCGGGCGCGGGGTGGTGCGGGACGGGCGCCTCTACGCTCTTGCGTCATGGCCCGCCGCGTCGTGACCCGTGACCAGCTGGCCGCGGCCGTCGCCGCTGCCGGCGCGCCGCTGGACGCGGCAGGCACCCGCACCGCGGTCCGGGCCACCCTCGGATGGCTCGCGCAGACCGAACCCGGACGCTCGGTGGAGATCCGGGTGCCACCGCACGGCGCGGTGCAGGCCGTCGGCGGTGGCCCGCGACACACCAGGGGCACCCCACCCAATGTGGTCGAGACCGACCCCGCCACCTGGCTGGCCCTGGTGACCGGCGCCGTTTGCTGGGCGGACGCCGTCGGCGACGGCCGGGTGCGGGCCAGCGGATCCCGCGCCGACCTGTCTGCCTTGTTGCCGTTACCCGTGCCACCCACCTGAGCAGGTACAGTGGGGTACCGCTGATCCCCTGGCATGATCCGCTCGCAGAGGAGCACGGTTTCGTGGTCAATGGTCCGTTCTTGAGCGAGACCCCACCCCCCCCGACGACCCTTCCGATGCCGACCGTCCGCCGGTCGAGTGCCGTTGGCGTCGCGTCGGATTCTTCACTCCTCTTCGATCCGGAGAGCGATCCGTCGCCCCGCGAGGAATGCGGGGTCTTCGGGGTGTGGGCGCCTGGCGAGGAAGTCGCCAAGCTCAGCTATTACGGCCTCTACGCGCTGCAGCACCGCGGTCAGGAGGCCGCGGGCATCGCGGTCGCCGACGGGTCCCAGATCGTGGTGTTCAAGGATCTGGGCCTGGTCTCGCAGGTCTTCGACGAGCAGACACTGTCCTCGCTGAACGGGCACATCGCCGTCGGCCACTGCCGGTACTCCACCACCGGGTCCGGGACCTGGGAGAACGCGCAGCCGACATTCGCCATCACCGATGTCGGGTCCGGCATCGCGTTGGGGCACAACGGCAACCTGGTGAACACCGTCGAGCTGGCCGGCCGGGTGGCGGCGCTGCCCGGCAAGGCCGGCCGCGGCAAGTGCTCCACCGATTCGGACGTCATCACCCGGCTGCTGGCGGCCAAGTCCGCCGATTCCGGGCTCGAGGCGGCGGCCATGGAGTTGCTGCCCGACCTGCAGGGCGCGTTCAGCATGGTGTTCTGCGACGAGCACACGCTGTACGCGGCCCGCGACCCGCACGGGGTGCGGCCGCTGGTGCTGGGTCGGCTGGACCGGGGCTGGGTGATCGCGTCCGAGACAGCGGCGCTGGACATCGTCGGGGCGTCCTTCGTTCGCGAGGTCGAGCCCGGCGAGCTGCTGGCCATCGACGCGGACGGCCTGCGCAGCGAGCACTTCGCGCCGCCGACCCCCAAGGGTTGCGTCTTCGAGTACGTCTACCTGGCCCGACCGGACACCACCATCTCCGGCCGCGGCGTCCAGGCCACCCGGGTGGAGATCGGCCGGCGGCTCGCCGCCGAGGCGCCTGTCGAGGCCGACCTGGTCATCCCGACCCCGGAATCGGGCACCCCGGCGGCGATCGGCTACGCGCAGGCGTCCGGCATCCCGTACGGCCAGGGCCTGGTCAAGAACGCCTACGTCGGGCGCACATTCATCCAGCCCTCGCAGACCATCCGGCAGCTCGGCATCCGGCTCAAACTGAACCCGCTGCGGGACGTGATCCGCGGCAAGCGCCTGGTGGTGGTGGACGACTCGATCGTCCGTGGCAACACCCAACGGGCGCTGGTGCGGATGCTCCGGGAGGCCGGCGCCGTCGAGGTGCACGTCCGGATCGCCTCCCCACCGGTCCGTTGGCCGTGCTTCTACGGCATCGATTTTGCCTCCCGCGCCGAGCTCATCGCGAACGCCGGCGACGTCGAGGCAGTTCGTCGCTCGATCGGTGCCGACTCGCTGAACTACGTATCCCTCGAAGCGTTGATCTCCTCCACCGAGCAGCCGAAGAACCGGCTCTGCACGGCCTGTTTCACCGGCGAGTACCCCATCGCGATTCCGGATCAGGTCGGCAAGCACGTGCTGGAGGGCATCGGCCGTGGCGTCGTCAACCCGCCGCATCTCAACGGCCGGACCCCGGTGACCGCGGCCGGCTACGGCGCCCAGGACGCGCTGACCAGACCATGAGACGAGTCGCACGATGAACAACGCACGTCATCCGATCGGGTCCGGCGCCACCTACGCGGGATCCGGGGTGTCGATCGCCGCCGGTGAGGCTGCCGTCGATCTGATGAAGCCGTACACCACCAAGACCCAACGGCCCGAAGTGATCGGCGGCATCGGCGGTTTCGCCTCGCTGTTCCGGATGCCGCTGCACCGCTACCGCGACCCGGTGCTGGCCTCCTCCACCGACGGCGTCGGCACCAAGTCGGCGATCGCCCAGGCGATGGACGTGCACACCACCATCGGCATCGACCTGGTCGCCATGGTGGTCGACGACCTGGTGGCCTGCGGCGCTGAGCCGCTGTTCCTGCAGGACTACATCGCCTGCGGCAAGCTCGACCCGCAACGGATCGCCGCGATCGTCTCCGGCATCGCCGACGGCTGCGTGCTGGCCGGCTGCGCCCTGGTCGGCGGCGAGACGGCCGAACACCCCGGACTGATGGCGCCGGAGGACTACGACCTGGCCGCGACCGCCGTCGGCGTGGTCGAGGGTGAGGCGATCCTGGGTGCCGACCGGGTCCGGCCCGGTGACGTGGTGCTCGGCCTTGGTTCGTCCGGGATCCACGCCAACGGCTACTCCCTGGTCCGGCACGTACTGCTGGACATCGCCCGGCTGCCGCTGGACGGGCACGTCGAGGAGTTCGGCCGGACCCTCGGCGAGGAACTGCTCGAGCCGTGCCGGATCTACGCCCAGCACTGCCTGGCATTGACCAGGGAGACCGATGTGCACGCGTACGCGCACATCACCGGCGGCGGGCTGGCCAGCAACCTGGCCAGGGTGATCCCGGACGGCCTGACCGCCGCGCTCGACCGGCGCGCCTGGAACCCGTTGCCGGTCTTCGGGTATATCTCCTCGCACGGGCGGATCGCCCGGGGCGAGATGGAGAAAGCTTTCAACATGGGCATCGGGATGGTGGCGGTGCTGCCCGCCGATGACGTCGACCGGGCGATGGCCATGCTGACCGCTCGTCATCTGTGGTCGGTGGTCCTCGGCACGGTGGAGAACTCCGGGGATCGCACCGAGCGGGTCACCCTCTGCGGGGACCACCCCCGCTTCTGATCTGAGCAGCGGTGGCCAGCCCGCGCCCCCCGCGCCCCGCCCTCCCGCGCGGCCGGTTTCGCGCGGATCAACTTCGCCTGCGCGGCGGAACGTGACGTGTTTGGTGATGGTGTGACAGAAGGCAACGAGTTCAGCCGCGCGGCCGAGGCGATCCGTCTGACGGTCCCCCGCACCGGGTAAACCCCTGCCGGCGATCCCTCGCCAGCCGAAACAGCCGGCAGGTCCACCGGGCCCCGGGGGCCCTGGAGCACACTGGTGGCTGCCGCAATCGCCCGTCGGCCAGATCGAGGAAGGGAGTCCCCGTGGACGTCAGATTCGTCTCGACCGCCGACGCGACCGGCGGAACCGGGTCCCTGGTCACCGAGCACGTCCTCGACGACCTGCCGGCGTTGCTGGGGCGGGCCGACGGCATCGTCTGGGTGGACATCCCGGCCTGGGAGGACGAGGCGAAACGCGTTCTGACGGAGACCTTCGGTTTCCACCCGTTGGCGATCCGGGACTGCATGGAACGCAATCAGGTGCCCAAGGTGCACGTGTACCCCGGTCACGTCTTCCTGGTCCTGCACGCCCCGTTCGCCGGCCAGTCCGGCCATGTGCACTACATCGAGCTGGACCAGTTCGTCGGCACCAACTACCTCGTGACGGTGCACGGACCGCTGAATCCGGCGGTCAACCCGGAGGTGTCCACCGTCGAGGTGCAGTCGCTGTTGCACCGGCTGGAATCGGGTCGGCTGCGGCCGTGGGAACCGTTCGACCTGTCGCACGGGCTGGTCTCGGCGCTGACCGGCCGGCTCCGGAATTACACCGCGGTGCTCACCCAGGCCGTCTGGGCGCTGGAACAGCGGGTCACCGGCGGGCATCTCGGTGATCCGGAGAAGTTCCTGGAGGAGATGTTCCGGGCCCGGCACGGGCTGCTGACGGTCGAGACCATGGCCGCGCTCAGTCGCGAGGTCTACGCCCGGATGGCCAAGATCGAGGCGTTCGGAGCCGGCCGGGGCGAGGAACTGATCGAGGACAGCGTCGACCAGTTCGCCCGGTTGCGGGCGATGGCGCACGGCCAGAAGGACTACCTGGTCGGGACGATCGAGTTCTACCAGGCCAGGACGAACACCAAGATGACGATCGCGGCCGAGCGACTCGCGGTGATCGCGGCGGTGACGCTGCCGGTCACGGCCCTGTCGTCGGTGCTGGGCGTGAACTTCATCGTCAACGACAGCACCCAGTACGGGCCGCTCGCCGTGGCGCTGCTGATCATGATCGTGATGTCGATCGCGTTGCTGATCTGGGCGAAGCGCAAAGGGTGGTGGTGACCGGCCGATCGAGATCGCTCAGGCAGTCCTGGCTAGTTGCCGGAGCCGCTCCAACCGGCCCGACTCGTACTCGGCGAACCAGCCGTCCGCGCCGAGCAGGTCCGCCGCGGCTGCGGCGTGTTCCCGCGCCTCGGCGGGCCGGCCGGTGGCCAGGAAGAGCTCGGCCAGCTCCTCTTCGACGTACCCGTCCGAGGGCGCGTACCCGGACAGCCTGAGCTGGATCTCCAGTGCCTCGTCGAACCGGGCCAGCGACCGCAACGCCCGGGCGACCGCCCACCGGGCAAATCGGACCTGTTCAACGGTGCCGTGCACCAGATAGCCGGCGAGTGCCGCCTCGAATTCAGCGAGCGCCCCCGCATAGTCGCCGGTGTCGTGCCGGGACCAGCCGGCGTTGTTGTGCAGCGAACCCGCCCAGCGCAGCGTCCGCGGGTCGGTGCTGCCGGCGACCGTTCGCAGCGCCTGCTGGGTCCAGGCCTCGGAATGATCCCGGTCCGCGATGGCGAGCATGTGTGCGGCGTCGACCTCGAGGAACTCCTCACCGGCGGACTGCGCTGTACTCAGGGCTTCGCGGAAATGCTCGATGGCCGGCACCGGCTCGCCGGAGGAGTTGAGCAGCCGACCGCGTTCCAAGGCGAGCCGGACCCGGACGATCGGTACCTCGGACGTAGGAGGCTCGAAGCCGTCCAGCAGCTCGCCGGCCTCGTCGTACCTGCCTTGCAGGCCGACTGCCCGCGCCAATTGGGTGCACAGCTCCGCGCGCCGCGTTCCCCCCGCGGGTGCGTCGGTGAGCGCCGCGCGGAACCGCGCCTCGGAGCCGGCCGGGTCGTCGAAATCCCACAACCCGTCCAGCACCTGCGGATCCAGCGATTCGTCCAAGTGCTACCGGCGGCGTGACGGAATGACGTAGTCGGCCGGGTCGTCGTCGGCCTCTTCGACGTACTTGGAGTACAACGCAATCGGGTCGTCGTCATCGTCGTCGTCATTGACGACCGGCGGCGGCGGGGGTTCGTACACCGCCCCACCGGTGAGTTCGCGCTGCAAGGCGTTGACGTCGATCGATGAGGAGTGGTACTTCAGCTCCCGAGCGACCTTCGTTTGTTTAGCCTTCTGACGGCCACGCCCCATGGCGGACCCCCTTGCAGTAAGAAGCGGGGCGGCCGATAACGGCGGCCCCGGAATCAGGTGTGTTTCGTGCTATCAACAGTACAGGTTCGGCGGTTCCCTTCCCACACCTACCCGCGGCCTCGCGCCGTCCTGGCGCGGACCGACCGCTGGGAGTGGGACAGCCCATCGTAGGACGTCCGGTGAGCGGTCAGAACACGTCGGGCGCGAGTTCTACGGTGCCGACCCGGGCGCGGCCGCCGAGTACGGTTCCGGTGCCCAGTTCTGCCAGCAGCGCGACCGCCTCCGGAGCGTCGGCCCCCACCCCGAGCCGGCGAAGCGCGCCCACCAGCACCGGCATCCGGGCCCGGTCGCCGCCGTCGGTGATCTTGACCGCAACACACCTGCCGTCCGGCAGCGCGGCGCAGTGCACGCCCTCGGCGCCGCCCTTCACCAGCAGGCCGGGCAGGGCCTGCATCAGCCTGGTGTCCTCCCGGCCGGTCCCGCCGACCATCTCCGGGTGCAACCGCATGGCGTCGGACACCTGCCGTTCCAGGGTGCCGTGCGCGGCGGCGGCGACCGCCCCGAAGCCGCGGGCCAGAGCCCGCAGCGAGATCGCGAACAGCGGCGCTCCGCAGCCGTCAACGCCCACGGCCGCCGGTGCCTCGCCGGACAGCCTGCTGACCTCGTCGGCGACCCGCTGCTGCAGCGGGTGATCGGGGGCCAGGTACCCGTCGGTCGGCCAGTCATGGACCACACAGGCGGTCAGCATGCCGGCGTGCTTGCCGGAGCAGTTCATGTAGATCCGCCGCGCGGCGCCGCCGGCCCGCAGCACGGCCAGCTTGGCCCCGTCGTTCATCGGCAGGGCGGCCGGGCAGCCCAGGTCGTCCTCGGTGACGCCCATCCGGTGCAGCATGTCCAGCGCCCGCTCGATGTGCATCGGCTCGCCGGAATGCGACGCCGCGGCCAGCGCCAGGTCGGCCCCGGCCAGGTCGGCGCCGCTGGAGAGCATCGCGACGGCCTGGAACGGCTTGCTGGAGGACCGCGGAAAGATCGGGCTGAGCACGTCGCCGCGCTGGTACAGGATCGACCCGTCGACGTCGGTGATCACCACGGAGCCGAAATGCGACCCCTCGTGGAATCCCGATCGATAGACCCTGACCAACTCGGTGGGGATGCCGAACACGCTCACGCTCCTCTGGTTGTGCTGTTCGTGTCGACTGCCGGTCGGTGTACCGGTCTGGTGTGCCGACCGAGTTGTGCCGGTCGGGTGTGCCGCAGGCGGTCAGCCGACCCGCCAGTGCGACCGGGCGGCCCGGCCCTCCAGTGGCGGGCGGCCGGCGATTCTGGCCAGCCCACTCGCCCTGGCCACCAGGGCGGCGTCGTCCCGGCCTCGCGGCCGCGGGTCGCCGCGCAGGTCGGACGATGGCGGCTCCAGCGGGGTCTGGGACGTGCCGACGCGCACGTGCACGCCGACGGCCAGCGCGGCGAACAGCACGGGGACGGCCGCGTCACCGCGACCGCCGAAACTGACGTCACCGGCGTGCTCCTCGGCGATCCTGGTCACCCGGGCGACCAGGTCGATCGGCGACGGTCCCCCGTCCAGGACAATCTCCAGGAAGTCCGAGGGCAGCCGGTCAACCAGATCGGCACCCGGATGCCCGGGGTCGGTGGTGATCACCAGCCCGGTCTGCCGGCGCAGCCCCGCGACGGTGGCGACGAACTCGGGCTGGTCGATGGCCAGGTGGATCCGGCTGGCACCGACCTGTTCGGCGTCGATTGCCGCCCGCAGCAGGTGACCGAGCGGGCAGGCCGCCGGGGCCAGTGTGATCAGCGTTCCGGGCGGGTGTTGGTGGTCAGGCATCGGCCAACAATGCCCGAAGTACCGCGGGGTCGATGTTGCCTCCCGAGACGACGGCGACCGTGCGGCCGGCCGGCAGCTGGTCGCGGTGGTGCAGATAGGCCGCCGCGGCGACGGCCCCGCTGGGTTCGGCCACCAGCCGGGCCTGCAGGATCAGCCGCCGGGTGGCGTCGGCGATCTCGTCCTCGGTGACGGTGATGATGTCGTGCACCTGAGTGGAGATGTGCGCCCAGGGCAGCTCGCCCACGGTGAACGTGCGCAGGCCGTCGGCCATGGTGCGGGCGGTCTGCGCGGGAGTCCACGGGATGCGTCGGCCCGCCCGGAACGACTCGGCAGCGTCGCCGGCCAGTTCCGGTTCGACGCCGATCACCTTCGCGTTCGGCAGCAGCGCCGTGACGGCGGCGGCGATCCCCGAGATCAGCCCGCCGCCGGACACCGGGACCAGGATGACCGCGACCTCCGGCATGTCGAACGCGATCTCCAGCCCCACCGTGCCCTGCCCGGAAATGACGTCGGGGTGGTCGAACGGCGGGATCATCGCCTTGCCGGTCTCCCGCGCCAGCTCGGCCGGCCGGCTGAACCGCTGCTCAACCGGGACCAGCTCGACGGTGGCGCCGAGGTCGCTTGTGGCCTGCACCTTGCGGGCCGGGGCGTTGTCCGGGATGACGATGTGCGCGTCGATCCCGAATGCCCTGGCCGTGTAGGCGACCGCCTGGGCGTGGTTGCCGGACGAGTGGGCGAGGACGCCGCGGGCTCGGACCGCCGGGTCGAGCCGGGAGATCGCGGTGACCGCCCCGCGGATCTTGAAGGCCCCGATCGGCTGCAGGTTCTCCGGTTTGAGCCACAGACCCGGCCACGGCGAGGCCAGCAGCGGCGTGCGCACCGCGTAGGGGCGGATCAGCGCGGCGGCGTCGCGGATCTGCTCGATGTCGACGAGGTGCGGGCCCACCTGTCAGTTCCGCCGGATCTGGCTGAGCGCGCGCCGGTCGATGGCCGACACCGGGATGCCCCGGTCCGAGTCGTGCAGCGCGTCGGCCGGATCGATGGCCGCGTCGACGGTGCCGGCGAGCAGCGGGGTGCCGACGTCGACGCTGCGCTTGACCAGGGCCAGCGCGATGGGCCCGTCCTCGTGGTGCTGCGCGACGGTGCCGACCCGGCCGATCACCCTGCCCTCGGCGGTGGTCACCGGGTCGCCGCTGGCGGGCAGCCCACCCGGTGCGCCGTCCAGGTTCAGCAGCACCAACCGGCGCGGCGGCCGGCCGAGGTTGTGCACCCGGGCCACGGTTTCCTGGCCGCGGTAGCAGCCCTTGTCCAGATGGACTGCCGTGACCAGCCAAGCCACCTCGTTCGGGATGGTCTTCTCGTCGGTGTCCACCCCCCAACGCGGCTGCCGGGTGGTGATCCGCAGCGCGTCCGCCGCCCAGCTGCCGGCGGGCACCGCCCCGGCGGCGACGAGCGTTGCCGCCAGCGCGCCCAGCCCGGCCCGCGGGACGACCAGGTCAGCGCCGTCGGGGGAGTGCCGGACGAATCCACCGGCGGGCAACGGTGCGGCCCGGCCGGCGCCGGGATCGGTGACGTGGAGCACCTCTTGCAGTACCGACCACGCGCCCGGCCCGGCCAGGGTCAGCTGGGCCAGCTCCGCCGATGCGTCGGTGACCTCGACCTTCGACCAGAACCGCATGCCGTCCAGGTAACCGAGCAGCCCGGCGCCGGCCCCCGGTTCGGTGTCCAGGTACGTCACCCCACCGAGTTCGGTGACCACGGCGTGCTGTTCGACGTGCCCCTGCGGGGAGAGCACCAGCGCCTGCGTGACGTCGCCGTCGGCGAGGGTGGTCAGGAACTGGCTGGTCAGCGTGTGCAGCCAGGTCAGCCGGTCCGGCCCGGCCACCGTCAGGATCACCCGGTTGGACCGGTCGAACAGCGCCACCCCGGTGTCCGCCGCCCGCTGTTCACCGATCGGATCGCCGTAGTGCCAGGCGGTCCCGGCGTCGATACCGGTCGCATTCACCGCCCCGGGGAGCTGCAGCAGCGGGGAGTGATACGGGACAGGGGCCAGCGTTGTTGCCATGTCGTCCATGGTAGGCAGCGGCGCAGGAGAAGGCCGACCACCCGAAATCTCGTCGCGGATGAGGCGCAGGTCACACAGACGGGTGCGTCGTTGCTGGTCTGCAGGCGGGGATGACCGGCAGAATTGCGCCTCATGGCTGGTGACGGTGAAGTCCCGGTTGCACTGTCCGCCGCGCCGACCAGACGGCGCCGGTCGCCGGTGTTCAACGGGCACGGCGTAACGCCGTTCGTCGAGCTGGATCGACCCGCTTGGGCGGCGCTCGCCGCCTCCACCCCACTGCCGTTGTCCCATGAAGAGGTGCAGCGGCTACGCGGCCTGGGCGACCCGATCGACCTGGCCGAGGTCGAGACGATCTACCTGCCGCTCTCCCGCCTGCTGAACATGTACGTCGGCGGCACCGGCGCCCTGCACCAGGTGACCACCACCTTCCTGGGTGAGCGGACCGAACGCACCCCGTTCGTCATCGGGGTCGCCGGCTCGGTCGCCGTCGGCAAGTCGACCACCTCCCGGGTGCTCCGCGAGATGCTGGCCAGATGGCCGGATACCCCGCGGGTCGAGCTCGTCACCACCGACGGCTTCCTGTACCCGAACGCCGTGCTGGATGCGCGGGACCTGATGCAGCGCAAGGGTTTCCCAGAGTCCTACGATCGACGGGCGCTGCTCAGGTTCGTTGCGGAGGTCAAGTCGGGGGCCGCCGAGGTGCGGGCACCGCGCTACGACCACCTGACCTACGACATCCTCGAGGGCGACGAGATCGTCGTCCGCCGGCCGGATGTGCTAATCGTCGAGGGTCTGAACGTGCTGCAGCCGGCGAGTCTGGACGAGAGCGGCCGCAGTGCCCTTGCGCTGTCGGACTTCTTCGACTTCTCGATCTACGTGGACGCCCACCCCGTCGACGTCCGCAGGTGGTACGTCGAACGGTTCCTGCGGCTGCGGGAAACCGCCTTCGCCCACCCGGACTCCTATTTCCGCCGGTACGCCGGGCTGACCGACGCTCAGGCGGTGGACACCGCGAACCGGATCTGGGCCTCGATCAACGAGCCGAACCTGGTCGAGAACATCCTGCCCACCCGCGGCCGGGCGACGTTGGTGATGACCAAGGGGGCCGATCACTCGGTGTCAAGAATCCGGCTGCGCAAACTTTGATCGGCTGTCCGGGAACTCAACCCGCGGGGCGCGAGCCGACCGCCCGCAGGGTCCGGCCCGCCGGGCGATGACCGGTTCGGAGGGTGCCCGCGCCGGCGGCCAACCGCTTGCACACCTCGGCGGTGGCCTCGTCGGCCGGGACGTAGACCATGAAGAGCAATCCGTCCCCGAGCAACTCCATGGACTCATTGAAGAAGGCCAGTTCGCCTTCGTCAGGGTGGGCAAAGCGTTTGCGGAGCGAACTGCGGACGGCCACGTCGTGTTCGGCCCACCACCCCGCGAATTCGGGACTTTTCACCAGCAACTCACCGACCAGAGCATTGAGCCGGGCGTCGCTCGGAAATCGCACGGTCGCGGCCCGCAGATGCCCGACGGATTCCCGCGCCATGCCTCAGCACAGTGGCTCTGGGGACCGCAGTCCCGCAGCCACCCGTCGAAGGAAAGGACCTGCCATGAAAAGCATCTGGATCGAATTCCCGGTGGTGGACATCGCCCGGGCCAGCACGTTCAACAGCACCGTGTTCGGGCACCCGGAGTCGGAGATCATCCGGGACGAGGCCCGCGCCATCACGATCATCCCCGGGGATCCGACGGTCTCGCTCACCCAGGCGGTCGGGTACGCACCGGCACCGGCCGGGCCACTTGCCTATTTCGATGTCGACGAGCCGCTCGCCAGCGCCATTGCGCGGGTGCTCGCGGCGCACGGCTCGGTTGCCGAAGAACCCAATGAGCGGCAAGGTTTCGGTTTCTTCGCCATCGTCGTCGACACCGAGGGCAACCAGCTCTACCTGCACGGTGCGGCGCGGTGAAATCGAGGCGTCATGAGCAGTGCGCTCGTCGGAGTGGGTCAGTTCGGCTGCTCACCCTCGATCGACCCTCGATCGTGCCGATGTCTGCGGTTTCGGGACGCCGGCGACGATTTAAGGTGGGGCCGGTGACGGACCACCCCGCGCCGCTGGTGGCGCTGCTCGACGGAACCCTGCTCGACCCGACGGTGCCGCTGCTGCGACCCGACGACCTCGGCGTGCTTCGCGGCGAGGGGGTCTTCGAGACCACCCTGGTGGTCGACGGTGTGCCGCGGGACCTCAGCGATCACCTGGTCCGGCTCGCGGTGTCGGCGGAAATGACCGGAATGGTGGTGCCAGGTCCGGATTCCTGGCGCCGCGGCATCGATGCGCTGTGCTCGGCCTGGACGGGTCCGCGGCAGGTGGTGCTGCGGATGGTCGCCAGTCGCGGGCCGGAGGGGGCGAGCGAGCCGGTTTGCTACCTGCTGGCCGCACCGTTGTCCCCGGTGAGCGCCCGGCAGCGCACCGACGGGGTGCGGGTGCTGCTGCTGGATCGGGGGTTCACCGCCTCCGCGGCCAGGGCCGCGCCCTGGCTGCTCGCCGGCGCCAAGACGCTGTCCTACGGGGTGAACATGGCCGCACTGCGGCACGCCGCCGCGAACGACGCGGACGACGTGATCTTCGTTGCGTCCGACGGCGCGGTCCTGGAGGCACCGACGGCCACGGTAGTGGTGGCCCACGGCCGGACCCTGCTGACCCCGCCGACGGACGGGATCCTCGACGGGATCACGGTCCGCCGGTTGTTCCGGGTGGCGAGTGCGGCCGGCTGGAGCACCCGGACCGAGACGGTGCCGGCCGATCAGCTGACCGCCGCCGATGGCGTGTGGCTGGCCTCCAGTGCCAGGCTGCTGGCGCCGGTGGTGGCGATCGACGGGGTGGTTCGGACCGACGCCGGTCTGACCGCGGAACTTGCTGCGCTGCTGGACGTTCCGGCCTGAGCGCCCGGTCATCTTGCTGGCCGGCTGCCTTCAGTACCCGCAGCGGTCAGCCCTTGACCGCGCCTGCGCCGGCGCCACGGACGAAGTACCGCTGGAAGATGAAGAACACGATGGCAACCGGAATCGTCATCAGCAGGGCCGCCGCCATCTTCAACGGGAATTGCGAACCCGAACCGAGCTGCCCGCTGACCAGCGTGGCTACGCCCGAGGTGAGCGTGTTCAACTCGGGGCTCTGCCGCGAGATGATGAAGTGCGGCAGCTCGTTCCACGATCCCTGGAACGACAGGATGGTGAGCGTGATGACGGCCGGCCGGGCCATCGGCAGCACCACCGACCAGAAGGTCCGGAAAGCGCTCGCACCGTCCAGCCGGGCGGACTCCTCGACCTCGATCGGGATGTTGATGAAGAACTGCCGCATGATGAAAACGCCTGCGGCGTCGGCGACCAGCGGGATGATCATGCCCAGATACGTGTTCTAGATGCCCAATTGGACGAGCACCAGGTACTTGGGGATCAGCAGCACCACACCTGGCACCGCCAGGAGTGCGGGGAACAGCGCCGACATCGCCGAGCGGCCCGCGAAATGCAGGCGCGCCAACGCATAACCGGCCAGCGAATCGAAGAACACCCGGCCGAGCGTGACGAACAGCGTGACGATCACCGAGTTCAGGAACCACCGCGGGAAGTCGGCGGCGCCCAGGCTCCGGTAGGCGTCCAGCGTCCACTCCTGCGGAATCGGATTGAGCGGATTGGCGGTGGCGTCCGGGTCGAACTTGAAGGACGTGCCGAGCTGGATGATGAACGGGTACAGGTAGATCAGCGAGAAGAAGATCAGCACCAGGTAGAAAAGCCAGCCGAGCCGCCAACGGCGTTTGACGATTTCCGGGGACGTCGCGTCGACCGGTCCCGTGAGCGGGCGTCCGGACAGTGTGGTGCTCACTTTCCCTCCCAGGTGGCGATCCGGCGGCGGCGTGGCAGCTTCGCGCGATCGCGCATGACGAACCGCTGGAACAAGCTGAAGATGACGATGATGGCGAACAGGATGAAGGCGATAGCTGCTCCCTGGCCCCACTTCCCGTTCAGGAACGACGTTTGATACGACAGGTAGGCCGGGGTGAGCGTCGTCTTCGCCGGCGCGCCCTGGCTCATGATGTAGACGGCATCGAACACCTGCCAGGTCCCGATCAAGCCCAGGGTCAGCACCAGGAACAGCGTCGGCTTCAACGCCGGCGGCGTGACGGCCCTGAAACGCTGCCAGGTCGTGGCACCGTCCACCATCGAGGCTTCCTCCACGTCCGCGGGAATGTCCTGCAGCGCCGCCAGGAACAGCAGCATGAAGGTGCCGGAGGTGGTCCAGATTGCCAGCGCGATGATGGCGCACATGGCGACCGAGGGTCCGGCCCACCACTGCCACCAGCTGATTCCCAGGAATTCATGGCTGGTCAGCCATTCCGGCGGGGCGTCGGTGTCCACCCCCACCAGACCCAGCAGGATGTGCCCGACGCCGCGCGGGTCGGCGAACCAGTTCGGCCCGTTGATCCCGAACCAGGCGAGGATCGCGTTGACCACGCCGGAGGCGTTGAACAGGAACAGGAAGACGATGGAGATGGCCACCGACGAGGTGACCGACGGGAAGTAGAACGCGCTGCGGAAAAAGCCCTTGCCGCGCAGGCGACGCCGGTTCAGTGTGGTCGCCAGCAGCAGCGCCAGGATGGTCTGCAGCGGCACGACGAGTACCACGTAGTACAGGTTGTTGCGCAGGGACGTCGCCAGGTCCCGCTGCGCCAGGCCGGGTTTGGTGAGCAGCGCCTGGTAGTTGTCCAGCCCGGTGAAACCGGCCTTGAGCGGCGAACCCTTGCCGGTCCAGTCGGACAGCGACACCCACAGCGCCGAGATCACCGGCAGCAGAACGAAGATGACGATCACCAGAACCGCCGGGGTGATGAACAGCCAGCCGGCCAGGGCGTCCCGGTTCTTCGATCTGCCGCGGCTTGCCTTGCTCGGCGGCGGAGCGGGCTGCTCGGCCCGCTCGATGTCTGCGACGGATTGTTCCACCCCGCCGGTCCCGATTACGGACATGGGCTCGCTCAGCCGCCGATCGCGTCGGTCAGGTTCTGCTGGACCGAGTCGAGGATCGCCTTCGGGTCGCCCCCGCTGGCCAGCCCCTCGAGCTGCGCGTCGAAATCGGTCAACACGTCGGTGATGCCGGCAGCACCGATGACACCCCTGGCGTACTCGATGCCCTTGACGAACGGCGCGTTCTCCGGGAACTCCTTGAGGTAGTCCGCTTCGGCCGACTTGATCGACGGGATGACACCGAAGCCCTTGGCAAAAGCAAGCTGCTGATCCTTGGCGGTCATCGCCTCGACGAAGGCCTTGGCCTGGTCAGGGCTCTTGGTGGTGGCCGCGATGCCCCAGCAGTTGGTGAAAACCAGGGTGCCCTTGTCGCCCGACGGCCCGGCCGGGAGCTCGGCCACCGTGTACTTGATGCTCGGGAAATCCTTCTGCAGCGATCCGAGCAACCAGTTGCCCTCGATCGTCATCGCCGCGCTGCCCTTGCCGAAGGCTCACCGGCCTACCCTGCGCCCAGGTCCTTGAAGGTCTTGAACGACCCGTCCTTGAGCTGGGTCTGCACGTACTTCAGGGCCTCGACGTTCTTCGGGTCTTTCGCGGTGATCTTGCCGTCCTGATCGACCAGGAACGCCCCGTTCTGCGCCACGAAGGCACCAAGGCGGTCGCGGGACGGGGCGAGGGTCAGACCCGCCACCTCGGGGGTGGTCAACTTCTTCGCGACGGCTGCCAGCTGGTCCCAGTTGGTCGGGATATCGGCGTCGGTCAGCCCCGCCTTGGTCCACAGGTCCGTGTTGATGAACAGCGCCAGCGTCGACAGGTCCTTGGGTGCGCAGTAGAACTTGTCGTCGTAGGTGAACGACTTCTTCAGCGCCGGGTAGAAATCGTCGGCGTTGGACAGCGAGTCCGCGTAGGGCAGCAGGTTGCCCGCCTTGGCGTAGTTCGCGAACTAATCGGCGCTGACGTAGAACACATCCGGCGACTGGCCGGACGAGAAGCCCTGTGCCAGCTGTTGAGTCAGGTCCTGAGCGGGCGTGGCGGTGACCTTGGTGCCGGTCTTGTCGGTGAACGCCTTGGCCGCCTCGTCGATGGCCGCGGTCTCGGCGGGGCCGGAAGCGCCGTAGAGCAGGGTGATCTCGCCGCCGCCGCTGCCGCCGCCAGAGGTTGCGCCGCTGGATCCTTCGGCGGCGGAGGATGCTGCCGAGGTGGAACCGGCCCCCGGGGTCGACGTGCTCGCGCCGCCGCAGGCCGCGACGACCAGCAGGGTGACGGCGCCGGTGACGGCCACGGCCGCTCGGCGGAATCGGTTGGCGTACATGGGGATTGCCTCCAGGGGTAGGGCAGGCCGGGCAGAGGGTTCTCGGGCCGGCGGTGCGGTGCAGCGGTTCGGGCTCGGTCGGTGGTTCGGTGGGTGGGTGCTGCACGATCTCGTTACCTGCCTTGCGGCGCCCTGCATCGTGCTGTCCGGCGCTGACGGGCAGCTCCGGCAACGGGGCGCGCAGGGCGCATTCGTCGCGGACGTCCGGGTGCTGAGCGAGGCGGTGGTGCTGTTCGACGGGCTCGAGGGCGATCCCGTGTCGAGTTCGGCTCGGGGCGCCGGCCGCGCGGAGTTCGTCGCCGTGATCAGGTCGCTGGGCGACGCCGGCCCCGACCCAACCGTCTGGCTGCGGCGCCGGCGGTCGGCCGAGAAGGCAGGTCTGCGTGAGGATCTCACGGTGGTCAACCGATCGGCTGCGGAGGTCCGGACGGCGATCAGCGTCCGGGTGGCGGCGGATCTGGTGGAGATCGAGAGCGTGAAGGCGGGCCTGCCGTCCGCCGCGGCGCAGGCATCGGTCGTCGCAAACGGGGTGCGCTACGGCTCCGGACGGCTGACCGTGCAGCTGGACTTCCCCGGTGCGCAGTTGCGATCGAGCGAGGACGGCGCGGTGGCCGAGTGGCCGGTCACCATCGACCCGCGGTCGGAAGTCACGCTGAGCTGGTCGCTGCGGGTGCAGGATCGCGACGCCATCGTGGTCCCCGCCGCCAACCCGCCGGCTGCCCCGCTACCCGGGATCAGCGCCGACGACCGGCGGCTGGCGCCGTTCGTCATCGACTCGGTGTCCGACCTGCGGGCGCTGCGGATGTCGCTCGCGACGCATCCGGAGGAAGAATTCGTCGCGGCCGGTTCTCCTTGGTACCTAACGCTTTTCGGACGGGATTCGATCTGGGCCGCCCGGATGGCGCTGCCGCTGGGCACCGAACTCGCCGCCGGCACCCTGCGCACGCTGGCCGCAGTGCAGGGCAGAGTGGTCGATGCCGCCAACGACGAGGAGCCGGGCAAGATCCTGCACGAGTTGCGCCGGTCGACGACAACCCTTGCGCACACGTCGTTGCCGCCGATCTATTACGGCACCGTCGACGCCACCCCGCTGTGGGTGTGCCTGCTCGCCGATGCCTGGCGGTGGGGGATGCCCCCGGCGAGGTCCGCGCACTGCTGCCCGCCATGGAGCGCGCTGGCCTGGATGGTCGACCACGGTGACGCGGACGGCGACGGATTCCTCGACTACCACGACGATTTCGGCCGCGGGCTGGCCAACCAGGGGTGGAAGGACTCCGACGATTCGGTCCGGTTCGCCGACGGCACGACGGCGACCGGCCCGGTGGCGTTGGCCGAGGTGCAAGGTTACGCCTACGAGGCGGCGCTCGCCGGAGCGGATCTGCTGGACGGGTTCGGCCGGCCGGGAGCGGACCGCTGGCGGCGCTACGCGATGGAGATGTCGGATCGGTTCCGGGCGGCGTTCTGGGTGTCCGACGAGCTGGGTCGCTTTCCGGCGCTGGCCCTGGATCGCGACAAGCGCGCGGTCGATGCCCCGGCGTCGAACATGGGTCACCTGCTGGCCACCGGGATCCTGTCGCCCGACGAAGCCCGTCTGGTGGCCGAGCGCCTGGTCCACCCGAGCATGTCCAGCGGCTTCGGCCTGCGGACGATGGCCTCGACCGCGGGCGGCTTCTCCCCGTTGAGCTATCACTGCGGATCGGTCTGGCCGCACGACACCGCGATCGCCGTGCACGGCTTGATCAAGGCTGGTTTCACCGGGCACGCCGCGCAACTGGCCGGTGGCCTGCTGGCGGCCGGTGCCGCGTTCGGGGGGCGGCTGCCCGAACTGTTCGGCGGTTTCGCGGCCGACGACATCCCGGTACCGGTGCCCTATCCGGCGTCCTGCCGACCGCAGGCCTGGGCCGCGGCCGGGGCGGTGGTGATGCTGCAGGCGTTCCTCGGGCTCGACCCCGACGTGCCCGGTGGCGTCGTGCGGCTCAACCCGTCCACCGCCGTCGGGGCGCTGCGGGTTTCCGGCCTGCGGGTCGGCGGTCAGCCATTTGCGGTATCGACAGATGCGGCGGGACAAGTCATCTCGTGCGCAGCGGGTGAAGGACTGACAATCCTGACAGCTGCCCCTGGACGCGGCTGAAGGTCAGCCCGGGCGCGCCAGGCCCACTCGGTCCACGCCGGGCCGCCGGTACCGGTCGGACCCGTCACCGGTCCCCCGCCAGGCGGCACGCCTGGATGGTCTTCTACCCACCGTCAGTTCCCCGACCTGCGGCGTCGGGTGAGACGCCCGCCGGCCCTCTCACCCGAAAGGTGTGAGGTCTGCGAGGGGCTTGCCGCCCTACCGTGCGGGGGCGTCACATATCACGGAGGTCCGCCATGCTTCAGCCCGGCCTGTTCAAGCCCTGCCTGCCGCCGGCGCTCCGCCGCGGGCCACCGGCGACGCCCGCCGTGGACTCTCGCCAGTTCGGGGGACCCACCAAGCGACAAGGTGTCCGGAATGGCTGATCGTCGGTCCGTCACCGAGGCCGTTCCTGGTCTCGGCGTGCTGCGGTCGTATCGGGCCGGGTGGCTGCAGAAGGACATCGTCGCGGGGCTGATCCTCACTGCGCTGCTGGTGCCGCAGGGTATGGCTTATGCGGAGCTGGCCGGTTTGCCGCCGATCACCGGCCTGTACACATCGATCCTCTGCCTGGTCGGGTACGCGGTGTTCGGTCCGTCCAAGGTGCTGGTGCTCGGCCCCGACTCGTCGCTCGGTCCGATGATCGCGGCGTGCGTCATCCCACTCGTCGCGGCCAACGGTGATCCGGGTCGCGCGGTGGCCTATGCGTCGATTCTGGCGTTGATGGTGGGCGCGATCACCGTGCTTGCCGGTGTTTTCAAGCTCGGGTTCGTTGCCGACCTGTTGTCGAAGCCGACGCAGATCGGCTACATGAACGGGTTGGCGCTGACCATCGTGGTCGGCCAGTTGCCCAAGCTTTTCGGGTTCTCCGTCGACGCGGACGGGTTGATCGCCGAGGCGGCTGAGTTCGCCAGGGGCCTCGTCGACGGCCGGACCGTGCCCGTTGCGCTGCTGATCGGTGTCGCTTCGCTGGTGATCATCCTGGTATTCCAACGGCTGCTGCCAAGGATTCCCGGGGTTCTGGTGGCCGTCGTGCTGGCGATCCTCGCGGTGAATGTGTTCGACCTGACCGACGCCGGCGTGAAGGTGGTCGGGCCGCTGCCGGAGGGGTTTCCACCGTTCACCATTCCGACGGTGCCGCTCGGTGACCTCACACTGCTGTTGGCCGGAGCTCTCGGCATCGCGCTGGTCTCGTTGACCGACACGATATCGACGGCGTCGGCGTTCGCCGCCCGCAGCGGGGACCAGATCGACGGCGATCGGGAGATGATCGGGATCGGTGCCGCGAACATCGCGGCCGGCTTCTTCCAGGGATTCCCGGTCAGCACCAGCGGGTCTCGCACCGCAGTCGCCATCCAGAACGGTGCGAAATCGCAGGTCACCGGGCTCGTCGGGGCAGGCGCCATCCTGCTGCTGCTGGTTGTCGCGCCCGGGCTGCTGCGGAATCTTCCGCAGCCCACGCTCGCAGCGGTGGTGATCGCGGCGTCCCTGTCGCTCGCCGATCTCGCCGGCATGCGGCGGCTCTGGCGGCAACGCAGGTCCGACTTCGCCTTGGCGACCGCGGCTTTCCTCGGCGTGGCCCTGCTGGGGGTGCTGCCCGGCATCGCGCTCGCGGTGGTGCTGTCGATCCTGGACGTGTTCCGCCGGGCCTGGCGTCCGTACGAGGCGGTGCTCGGAAGAGTGGAAGGGATGGCCGGGTATCACGACACGCAGGTCAACCCGACCGCCGCGCACCTGCCCGGTCTGGGGATCTACCGGTTCGACGGCCCGCTGTTCTTCGCCAATGCCAACACCTTTCGCGATTCTGTGCTGCAGCTGGCCACGGTCACCACCCCCGGCGAGCCAGCGACCAAATGGATCGTGGTGGCGGCGGAGCCGATCACCGACATCGACACCACGGCGGCCGACATGCTGTCCGACCTTGACCAGCGGCTGAATGTCGCCGGTGTCCATCTGGTCTTCGCCGAGCTGAAAACCCCGGTGCGACGAAAGGTCGAGCGGTACGAACTCACCGACGTCATCGACCCGGCGCATTTCTTCGGCACCATCGGTGAGGCGGTGCGGGCCTACCAGGCCGTCACCGGAGCGGAATGGCCCGCCGGAACGGGGCCACCCTCGCGCCCGCCAGCGGATGACGCCCCGCCGCCGACGTAGATCGTCCTGGTTGGGGCTCTCAGGCTTCTTGCCGTTCGCCGGGCGACCGTCGACGAACGGCCATCTGCGGAGCCGCATCGGCGGCGGCGAACCGCAGTGCGAGTGCGGCCTTGATGTCGAGGTGGTGTGGCAGAAGAGCACGCTCGTCGAGGCGTGCCGTCCACTGTTCAGCGCTGAGATCGTGCTCGACACGATCCATCCGGGGCCGACGCTACCGGGCCCCCCGGGCCTTGCGATTTCGGCTGACCACCACGCCCCCAGCGTAGTCACTCCGCCTCGGGACCAGCGTGAAGCGCCCCGGGATTGTCGTCGCCACAACTGCTGGCGTCGTCAGCGGCGAAGACTGTTGATGATGGTCTGACGCGCCTGCCTGCCTTCCGGAGTGGGCAGCAGCGGGTACACGTGGACCAGGTCCGCCACCTCACGGAATTCGACCTCGACGCCGGCCGCGCAAGCCTTCGCCACGAACAGGCGGCTGTCGGGATTCGTGATGTCCCGCGTTCCGCTGAAGATCATGAGAGGGCCCAGAGCGCTCAGGTCTGCGAACAGTGGGCTGACCATCGTGTCCTCGATGGGGAGGTCCCCACGCCACAGATCGACAGCCACCCGGAGGCCGGGCCGGGAGAGCCACGGATCCCTTGGCTCCACCCGATCAATGGCAGGGTTGCGGAAGGACGCGTCGAGGACGGGAGAGATCAGCACCGTCCGGTGCAACGGGGGCAGGCCCCGCTGACGCAGCAGCAGCACGGCGGACAGCGAGATCTGACCGCCCGCCGAGTCCCCCATAGCAGTCACGTGGTCGGCGCCGTGCTGCTCGACGAGTGCGCCGAGCAGGTCGGCGATAGCGGGAACGACGGTGCCGGCGGTGCCCAGCGGCGCCACCGGATAGATGGGGACGGTGACGCTCGCGTCGCCGCCGGCCGCGACCTCGGCGATGAGGCGCCAGTGCGCGGGCTGAATCTGGTGGATCCAGCCGCCCCCATGTGAGTACACAACGCGCTCGCCGGCCGGCCGGCCGGCCGGAGCGACCAGGTAGACGGGCCAACCGGCTTCGTGGCTGACGCTGATCTGTACATCGCGGCGGAGTCGACGCGGTGGACCGAAAGGCTCGGGCCGCAGCAGGAGGTCGTCGACCTCCTTCACCGTGGCTGACGCGCTGACGAACACCCGCTTGAAACCGAGCAGCCGCAGGAGTAGGGGCGTGAGGCGGCTGGTGGGAGTGGGCATGAGGTCTCCCCGAATAGGTGGCGCCACGGATGAGCTGACCGGCACGCTGTCCGTCGATTCGACCGTAGGGCTGCCCGGCAGACCACGACAGAGTCCTTGGTCCGTGTCCGCCGGACCCGTGCCGTCACTGTCGTCGTTCGGCCAGAGGCTAGCCGACTTCTGGGTGGTCGTCAGGCCGTACTCCGACACCCTCTACTCCAGCGCCTGCCTGGACCTGACCGATGGCCCCATCGTGCTGTCGGCCCCGGACGTCGCAGGCAGGTACTACATTGCAGGCAGGCACTGGACATGTGGACCGATGTTTTCGCCGCTCCCGGCTGGCGCGCCACCGGCACCGGGGCGGGGCACTGGGCGATCACCCCGCCGAACTGGGTCGGCGAACTCCCTCTTGGCGTGGAACGGATCTCGGCGCCGACGCCGCGGGTGTGGATCATCGGGCGAGGTCGGCAAGCCGTTCGACCCGGCAGCACTGGGACCGGACGTGCTGAGCGCGCTGGAGACCGTGCCGGCCAAGGCGCAGGCCCACCTGACGAACCTGGTGTCGACGCCGGC
>Ga0208851_1000202_pt1 | contig 26760 bp, 27 predicted proteins | sample NGESurshal092012_FD_184481 | JGI IMG/M metagenome (GOLD analysis project Ga0208851, IMG submission 184481) | Arctic peat soil microbial communities from Barrow, Alaska - NGEE Surface sample 415-2 shallow-092012 (SPAdes) | ecosystem: Environmental > Terrestrial > Soil > Wetlands > Peat ... | reverse complement strand
GCGTCCGCACGCGGCGCAATGCGGCCAGCGCGTCGCCCTGCCGGTGCGCCCGGTACAACGCCAGGGCCAGCAGCCGCCAGCGCTCTTCCCGCAGTGGCGCCTCGGCGGTGAGAGTTTCCAGTTCCGGGACCAGCAGCGCGCTCTCGCCCCGATCGAGCCGCGCCGCGTACAACCGTTCCCTGGTCGCGGCCCGCAGTTCGGTCCACCGCCCGGCCGCCGGCCGGGCCCACTCCTCGTCGGCGTACTCGGCCAGCGCCGGTCCGCGCCACAGCGCCAGCGCCGCCGTCAGGCTGCCCAGCGGATCGGCGCCCTGCTCGGCGTCCGTCACCAGCTCCTCGAATCGCCACGCGTCGACGACATCCGGTGCCCGGAGCAGGTACCCGGTTCCGACCCGCTCGATCACCCCTGTCCGGAGCCCGGGTGCACCACCTGGATCCAGCCGTTTGCGCAGGTGTGAAACGTAGGCCTGGAGGGCGCCCGCCGGCTGGGCCGGTCGGACCTCGGGCCAGACGGCATCGACCAGGGCGTCGGTGGACACGACGTGCCCGCGCTGCAGCAGCAGCGCCACCAGCCGCCGGCCACCCAGCGAGATCGGCCGGCCGTCGAGCTGGACCGTCAGCGGACCCAGCACACCGATCGACAACCCGGGTCGGGTCGGGTCGTCACGCTCGGCCACGTCATCTCCGCTGGTCAGCCTGGTATCGAGGAAACCTTAGAAGGCCTACCCCGGTCGGCGCCAGCAGCGGGACGCAGCGTGATGTGCGGTGACCGGCCGTCGACCCGCTGGACCAGCACCGACGGCGGGCGTCGATCACTTCGGTGCGCGCCAGGTGCGCTCGAACGGCAGCCGCCAGGCGTGCGGCGCGATCAGCTGGTGAATGGCATTCGGTCCCCACGATCCCGGCGTGTACGGCTTCACCGGCGGCGGGTCGTCCAGCAGCGGAATGGACCGCTCCCACAGGCTCTCGATGCCCTCGGCGGTGTTGAAGAGGGTGTGGTCGCCGCGCATGGCGTCCAGGATCAGCCGCTCGTAGGCCTCGAGCACGTCGTGGGCGTGGGTGGTGTCGTGCGTGGAGAACTGCATGGACAGTTTGTCCAGCTTCATCCCGGGACCGGGGCGCTTGCCGTAGAACGACAGCGACACCTTGGTCTCGTCGGCCAGATCGAAGGTCAGGTGGTCCGGGCCCTGGGTGCCCACCCCGGAACCCGACGGGAACATCGACTTCGGCGCCTCTTTGAAGGCGATCGAGATGATCCGCTGGCCCTCGGCCATCCGCTTGGCGGTCCGCAGGTAGAAGGGCACCCCGGCCCAGCGCCAGTTGTCGATCCGGGCCTTGAGCGCGATGAACGTCTCGGTGTCCGACTCCGGGCTGACGCCTTCCTCGCCCCGGTACCCGATGTACTGACCGCGGACGACGTTGCGCGGGTCGATCGGCAGCAGCGATCGGAAGACCTTGTTCTTCTCCTCGCTGATCGCCCGCGGTTCCAGGGCGGTCGGCGGTTCCATCGCGACGAACGCCATCACCTGGGACAGGTGGGTGACCACCATGTCCTTGTAGGCCCCGGTTGCCTCGTAGAACCCGGCCCGGCGGTCCAGGCCAAGGGTTTCCGGGATGTCGATCTGGATGTGGTCGATGAAGTTGCGGTTCCAGATCAGGCTCGAACAGGCCGTTGGCGAACCGGAAGGCGAGGATGTTCTGCGCCGCCTCCTTGCCCAGGAAGTGGTCGATCCGGAAGACCTGGCTCTCCCGGAAGACACCGTGCACCTGATCGTTCAGCTCGATCGCGCTGTCCAGGTCGGTGCCGAACGGCTTCTCCATCACCACCCTGGACCGCTCTACCAGGCCCGCGTTCTTCAGCATGGTGACCACCGCCAGCGCGGCCTTCGGCGGGACGGACAGGTAGTGCAGTCGCAGTACGTGCTCGCCCAATTCGTTCTCCGCCTCGGCGACCGCCGCCGCGAGGGCATCCGGGCCGGCACTCTGCGGCACGTAGCGGAGCTTGCTGGCGAAGGTCGCCCACTGCGCCTCGTCCAGCGGCCTGGTGCTGAACTCGGTGACAGACTGGTGCGCGAAATGCCGGAACGCCTCGGAATCCATGTCCTCCAGGGAGGTCGCGACGACCTGCACGTCGGGGGTCAGCGCGGACAGCGCCAGGTGGGTCAGGCCGGGCAGCAGCTTGCGTCGGGACAGGTCGCCGGTAGCGCCGAAGAGGACGATCACTTGCGGGTCGAGATGCTCGGGTTCGCGCCGGGAGGGCCTGGAACCGAGCGCGGGATAGGCGATGCTCTGCGCGTGGGCGTCTGTCATGGGTCAGATGATCCCATCGCCGTCGCGGGAACTGCCGGCCGGTCGTTTCGGGTAGGTAAAAACACCCCGAGGCCGAGGTCAGAGGCCGGCTAGCAGATCGGTCTCGGTGATGCCCGGCCCCTGCCCGGCGCGGATTGCCCACTCCGTGCCGAAGGCGTACCGGAACGCATCGTCGGGCATCGTCAGGAAATCAGACTGGTCACCGATCTGGCTGGCGTGCGCGCGCATCGCCGCCCGCTTGGTCTCGACGTACGCGGAGACGTCGACCGCCGCGGTGAGCTCCGACTCGGGCTTGCCCATCGACTCGAAGTCCCGCGGGTCGGGTACCTGTTGGCCGGCCGCCCTGGCCCGGTCGACGAAGGCCTGCATGCCGCGGATCATCTGGTCCCGGTTCATCGTCTGCTGGAAAACCCTTGGTGTGCCGGCCAACTCGGCCCCCAGCAGGCCGACCCGGTGGACCTGGATGTGGTCGGGATGGCCGTAGTTGCCATTGTCGTCGTAGACGGTGAGCACGTCGGCCCGCTCCTCGCGCAGGATCGCGGCCAGCCGCTCGGCGGCCTCCGGGACGTCGGCGGTCCAGAACGAACCGGGCTCGTCGTTGGTGGGTTCGCCCATCATCCCGGAGTCGACGTAGCCCAGGAACTCCGTCCGCTGCGCCCCGAGAATCTTGGCGGAGGCGAGGGTTTCGGCCACCCGGCGGTGCCACAGGGGTTCGCCGTCGGCCAGGAAGTGGTCTTCCACCTCGCCGTGTTCGCCGCGGGTGGCGACCACCAGGACCACCCGATGTCCCTCGTCGGCGGCCTTGCGCATGACGCCACCGCTCACGATGCACTCGTCGTCGGGATGGGCGTGGAACGACACCAGGGTGGCCATGGCCGCACACGCTACGACAGTGTCTGCCCCGGTGCTGACCGGTCTGCTTCGAGCCACTGCAGGTCCCCGATGAGGCGGCCGGTCTTCGCCAGCAACCGGGCGGTGACCAGCACATCCACCGACTCTTCGGTCCGGCCCCAGTAGGCGGCCGTCCGTCGGACCGCGAAGGTGAGGATCGACCGATCGATCCCCGCGCCGCAGAACACGGTGCTCGCAATGCGCCGGACGTCGCGCCGCAGGCCCTCGCTGTCGGCCGCACCGACGGCGACCGCGCGCAGTTCCGGGGTGGACACGATGGCCAGGAAGTCGGCCCTCGCAGCCCAGGCAACGAACGGGACAACGACCGCACCCGCCGGGCCCCGCGGTGGGCTGGTCGGTCGCCTGCTCGTTCTGGGTGGTCTGGTTCTGGGTGGTCTGGTTCCGGGTGGGTTGGCTCATGGGGGGTGGTCGACCGCCCGGCCTGGGATCGGTGGCGGGGCGACGGGTGGCGGTCGGATCAGAATCCGGCCGGGCGCCGGAGTGGGTGTCGGTCTCGGCCGGCACCCCCGGTGCGGAGATGTCCGTCATGACGGTCCTTCGGGATGTGTCGATGGCCGGGTACGCGCTCGGCGGGCAGCGGGGGCGCCATCGCCCCCGAGGACCGCCCTATGATGCGCAGTTAGAGCGGTCTGGATCGATCCAGCAATGCCAGTCTACGAGCGCACCCGCGCGGTACGCGGTGCGGCACGGGACGCCGGCCGCTGAGACACGTGACGCTGGTCATGCGCGCCCTGCCGGCTGATGGCGCCGCGACGGCGCGGACGCCGGATCCGCTCGGTCCGGCCCCTCGGCGGTGCGCTCGGTCGTCGGTTCGTCACCGACCGCCGCCCTGCCGGCGGTCCTGAGGGGGCAACCCGCCTCGCCGGATGTGACGCGTTCCGGGCGTGACGGTGGTCACCTGGGTGGCCGGTGGCGCCGATTCCGGCCGAAGCCGGGCCAGCAGCTCAGCTGGCGGCACCGTGCCGGGCGTGGTCGCGGAAAAAGCTGCCGGCCGCCGCGGCGTGCCGCGCCGGGCCGTCGGTTCCGGCCACCGGGCTCCGCCGACCGCATCAGCCCGGAGCGATGCCCCCGCTGCCCGACGACTGCTTGGTGACATCCAGCGGGTTGCCGGTGTAGGTGATGGTGCCGCTGCCGCTGGCGGTCGCGCCCAACCTTGCGGTGACGTTGACCGATGCCTCGCCCGAGCCACTGGTGTCGATGTCGGTCTGTTCGGTGACCAGCGCTGATCCGTCGTAGCGGCCCGATCCGGTCAGCGTGACCCGGCTGGTCCGAGCCTGCCCGGCGAGTTGCACATCCCCCGACCCGGACAGGTCGACCACCACGCTGGACAGGGCCAGGCCGGTCAGCGTCGCCGCGCCGGACCCGGAGCCGGTCACCTGCGCGTCACCGGTCAGCACTCCGACACCGGTGACGCTGCCCGAGCCGCTGAGCTGCACGCCGACCAGTGGCGGCACGGTCAGCGCGTAGCTGATGTCCCCGGTGTAGGTGTCGGTGGACTTGTTGTCCAGGATCAACGTGCCGTCGATCACCTGCGACGTCAGGCCCACCAGCTGATTGGCCCCGGCCGTGACGCTCAACGCCTCCTGTTGCCCGACGGTGACGGTCAGGTCGCCGCTGGTCAGCAGCTGCACGGCGGTCGCGCCCTGAATCGTCCGGTCCTGAGTGGTCTTCGGGCCGGCGTCCTTGAAGAAGCCGCAGGAGGCAGCCAGCAGCATCAGCGCAACGGCCGGGATCGCGAGCAGCTGTCGGTTCAGGGTGGTCCCGTCAAAAGGGTCGTCGGGGTGGGTTCGGGAGGGCAACCGCGGCCGGCCGGCATCATCCTTCAGCGCCGTACGTCCAACCGTAGGACCCGCGGCCGGGCAGGGGAGTGGGGTCAGCCCCACCATCAACCCGGGAGACCCGCCGAATCGGCAGGTTGCCGACCTCACCCGTCGAGCAGGCCCGCCTCGTGCGCCAGGATGGCGACCTGCACCCTGGCCGCGCAGACCGCCGCCGCCGTCGGCGCGTTCCTTGTCGCCCCGCCCCTGTGGTCTGTCCTCGGGACGCTGGTCTTCGGCAGTGACGCGCAGTGGCTGGACGTGTTCACCGCCTATGAGCGGCTGTTAGCCACCTCGCCGCTGACCGACCTGCCGCAGATGCTCACCGCGATCGGGGCCTGGGTGGTGCTGCCGACCACGATCGGCGTGGTCCGGAGCCTGCGTCGAGAAGTCAAGTAGCCCGCGCGATCTCCATCAGCCGCTCCGACGCGGTGCGTCCCCCACCAGGGTGCGCACCGCGTCGGCCGCTCATGCTCACCCCACTCGATCCGTTCCCGCCGCCTGCGACGACAGCTGGGCGAGCAGCCGGTCGATCAACACCACCTGTCCCTTGACGATCTTGATTCGCGCGGTCCCGGTGTCGAACCACTCCGCGCGGTCCACCTCGGGGAAGGTCTGCCGCCGTCCCGACCGGGGCGGCCATTCCAGCTCAAAGGTGTTGCTGACACAGGTGGTGGCGTCGAAGTCGGCCGCCCTGGCATACGCGACGACCGCCTTGCCGCTCTGCGCGGCCGTGCCCAGCTCGAACTCCGGACCGGCAGGCAGCGGCGACCCGAGCTCCTCGGCGAACTCGCGGGCAGCGACGTCGTGCGGATCCTCGCCGGCGGCGTACTCGCCCTTGGGAATCGACCAGGCGCGCTCATCCTTCCGAGCCCAGAGCGGGCCGCCCATGTGCACCAGCAGCACCCGAACGGTGACACCGGTCGATGCGGTGTCGACCCGGTACAGCAGGGTCCCGGCGCTGTACCTCACCGTGCGTGCCTCGTCATGGCCTCATCGTTCAACAGTGATCGGGCCGCCGGCCACCGGGGGTGCCTGCCGGCATGTCACGATCCTGATCGAGGAGCGTGAGGCAGATGAGCCAGGATCAGACCGCCGCGCGGGCCGCCGCCGACCCGGGCGCGGCCAGCGAACCGACCGGGACACCAAGGCCGATCGTCACCCTCGGTTCCAGGAGTGCGGGCGGCGGCGGCAACGAGAGCACCCTGACGGTGCTGATCGCGTTCAGCGCCAACCTGCTGGTGGCGATCGCCAAGTCCTGGGCCGCTGCGCTGACCGGTTCGGCGTCCATGGTCGCCGAGGCAGCACATTCCTGGGCGGACACCGGTAACGAGATCTTCCTGATGATCGCCAACAAGAAGTCCCGGAAACCGGCCGGGCCCGACCATCCGCTCGGCCACGGACGGGAGGCCTACGTCTGGTCTCTGTTCGCCGCGCCCTCGGGCTGTTCGTCGCCGGCTCGGCGGTGTCGATCACCCACGGGCTCCACGAGTTGTTCGACCCGGAGCCGGCCAGCGATTTCGTCATCGGGTACGTCGTGCTTGCGCTGTCGTTCGTGCTGGAGGGAACCTCGTTCCTGCAATCGGTCAGACAGGCCCGGCGGGAGGCCTCCGCGTTGCACCGCGATCTCATCGAGCACGTGCTGGCCACCTCCGATCCGACGCTGCGTGCCGTCTTCGCCGAGGACGCCGCCGCGCTGACCGGTCTGGTCATCGCCGCCAGCGGTCTGGCCCTGCACCAGATCACCGGTTCGGCGACGCCGGACGCGATCGGGTCGATCCTGGTCGGTGTCCTGCTCGGGGTGGTAGCGGTCGTGCTGATCGACCGGAACCGGCAGTTCCTGGTCGGTCAAGAGGTCAGCCCCGAGGCGCGGAAGGCAACGCTGTCCGCGTTGCTGCAGGTGCCGGAGATCGAGCGGGTCACTGCGCTGCGGTTGGAGTTCGTCGGTCCGCGGCAGGTCTATGTGGTGGCCGACGTCGACCTGACCGGTGACGACACCAAGACGCACGTCGCGCTGCGGTTGCGCGATCTGGAGGCACGGATCCGGCAGTCGCCGGCGGTGGTGGATTGCACGTTGAGCCTGTCAGCACCGGACGAACCGGCGCTGATCCCCTGAGCGTTGGCCGGCTACTCGGCTACCGGCTCCGTGCCCTGGTGAGTGCCGGCCGCGGCCGCCGGCCCGGCGACCGGGGTTCCCGCGGTGCAGTCCGCGCACACCCCGAACAGCTCCAGCTCGTGGTTGATGTCGGTGTAGCCGTACTGCGCGGCGACCGTCCTGGCCCACTTCTCGACGCTGGGGGCTTCGATCTCCTGGGTCCGCCCGCACACCCTGCACACCAGGTGATGGTGATGGGCGGGCCGCTCGCACTGCCGGTACAACACCTCGCCGGTCTGGTTGCGGACGGTGTCCAGGCCGCCGCCGCCGGCCATGTCCTGCAGTGCCCGGTACACGGTGGCGAGCCCGATCGTCGATCCCGTCGTCCGCAGCACGCTGTGCAGGTCCTGCGCGGAGACGAATTCGTCGGTGCCCGCCAATACCTGCAGTATCGCCGCGCGCTGCGTGGTGTGACGGCGTTGCGTGACGACCATGACGTGTCCCTCCACAGCTGCGTCGGCCCGCCCCGGCCCGGGACCGCAGTGCCACCGGCCTCTCCCAAGGGTACCCGGCAACGGGCGTCCCCGGTCCGGTCGCCGGCTCCGGTTGCCAAGAGTGAGAACCGGTAGCGTTACCGGCATCGCGGGCGATCGGGTGGGTGCGCCGAGCAGGAAGGGGAGCCCTATGACGGCGAACCGCCAGCTGTTGCCGTTCATGTTGGCGTCCGCCCTGCTGCTGGCGGGGCTGACCGGATGCTGGTCCAGGGCCGGCGGAAACGGCACCTCCGGCCCGGCGCCGGCCACCGTCACGCAAACGGTCGGCACCCTGACCGGCCAGGTCGTCACCACCATCACCTCGACCGACGCCGCCAACCTCATCACCGCAACCCCGCCGCCGTCGACGTCCGAACCTGCGCCGGTGGACGGCACCTGCCCCTACCTGGCGGATGCCGTGGTGGCCGACATCAACGGGCAGCGCACCGGCACCACCCAGCTGATCGACGTCGCGCCGCACCCGATCTGCGTTTTCTACCGTTCCGACGGCGGGTTCATGGCCTCGGTGCGGATCATCCAGGCGGACACCCCGCAGGCCGCCGTCGCGGCCGTCGATGCGCACGTCCCGATCGAGGGCTCCGACCCGGCCAGCCAGCCACCCGGTTGGACCGGCGGTTCCATGGTCACCGACACCGGCTCGGTGTACGCGGTGTCCAAGGGCACCATCGCGATCGTCGCCGAGTCCAACCAGCAGCAGTCGATCAAGGGCCGGCAGCTGGTCATCACCACGGTCGGCAATCTCGGTCTGTGATCTCGGTCTGTGATCCTGCTCGGCGCGGCCCACCGGCCGAAGACCGGCCGAAGACGGAACGATCGAACGAAGCCGACACGGCCGACCGGGCGGGCCACGGCGCGAGCCACCGGCCCGCACCGCGCGCCGTGGCAGGATGGATCACCGTGAGCACCCTTTACGCAACCCTGCATACCAACCGTGGCGACATCAAGATCGAGCTGCTGCCCGATCATGCGCCGAAGACGGTGAACAACTTCGTCGGGCTCGCCAAGGGCACCGCGAAGTACACCACCAAGAACGCCAGTGGGCAGAGCGCCGGCCCGTTCTACGACGGCGCGATCTTCCACCGGGTGATCTCCGGGTTCATGATCCAGGGCGGCGACCCGACCGGCACCGGCCGCGGCGGCCCCGGCTACACCTTCGCCGATGAGTTCCACCCGGAGCTGGCCTTCACCAAGCCCTACCTGCTGGCCATGGCCAACGCCGGGCCCGGCACCAATGGATCCCAGTTCTTCATCACGGTCGGCCCCGCGCAGCACCTGACCTACAAGCACACCATCTTCGGTGAGATCGCAGATCAGGCCTCCCGGGACGTGGTGGACGGCATCGACGGCACCAAGACCGATCGCTTCGACCGGCCCGCCGACGACGTGGTGATCAACTCCATCACCATCGAGGAGCCGGCCGTCGCCGCGGAGACTCCTGCTGACGCCGGCTGACCGGCGGCGACGGGGAGCGGCGACGGATCGGCGGATCGGCACGTGAGCACTCCGCCGCCGCCGTACCCCACCCAGGGGCCCGCTGGGTACCAGCCGCAACCCACCGCGGTCTGCACCTGGCACCCCGACCGCGGCACCGGGCTGACCTGCACCCGATGCGGTCGACCGGCCTGCCCGGAATGCCTGACGCCGGCCAGCGTCGGGTTCCAGTGCCGGGCCTGCTTGGCGCAGGCACAGGCAAACCAACGGCCGGTGCGCACGGTGGCGGGCGCGAAGGCAGGCCAGAAGCCCGTCGTCGCGATGACCCTGATCGCGATCAATCTGGCGTTCTTCCTGGTCACGGCACTGCAGGCACGGTCTGCAGTGAACCTGGGGTTCTCCCGGCTCTATGTGCAGGGGAGCCTGATCCCGGCCGAGGTCGCGTCCGGGGAGTACTGGCGGCTGCTGACCGCGGGCTTCCTGCACGGCGGTCTGGTGCACATCGCGACGAACATGATCTCGCTGTACCTGCTGGGCATGCCGCTGGAACGGATGATCGGCCGCGGGCGCTTCCTGACGATCTACCTGCTCAGCCTGCTCGGCTCGTCGGTCAGCGTGATGCTGTTCAGCGCCCCGTTCGCACCCACTATCGGTGCGTCCGGGGCGATCTACGGGCTGATGGGCGCCTTGGTCGTCACGTTCAAGCGCTTCGGGTTCGACCTGCGGCAACTGCTGGTGGTGGTCGCGCTGAACGTGTACATCACGTTCCAGGTGCCCGGCATCTCCTGGCAGGGGCACCTTGGCGGACTGGTGGTCGGCGCGATCGTCGGGGCGGCGATGGTCTACCCGCCCCCGGCCAAACGTCAGGAATGGCTGTGGGGAACGACCATCGTGCTGGTGGTGGTGCTGATCGGACTGCTGGTCTTCCGCGACGGGCAGATCGGCGAATGGTTCTGCGTGTACAACGCAGACGGCAGCGGCGGCTGTCTGCCGGCACACTGATCGGCTGCGCACGCCCGCCTAGGGCCGGTACCAGCGGCGAATGGCCTCCAGCACCTCCGCCGGGTCGGCACCGAGGTCGGTGCGACCGAAGATCACCAGGTCGTCATCGACCATGTCGATCTCCATCGTGGTGCTGAGCACGCCGAACCGCTGCGAGGTGCGCGCGTCCAGGCCGCGGACCTGCGACCACGGCACGATCCGGGTGCCGCCGATGCCGCTGATCAACAGCCCCCGCGGCCCGGCCACCAACCGCCGCCGCAGCCCGAGAAGGGTCAGCCCGGCGAGGGTCAGCGCGATGGCCCCGGCCACCAACCGGTCAAGGGGTGCGCTGGCCAGGAATACCCACGCCAGTGCGGCCGCGCCGGCCAGCGCTCCGCACACCAGCAGCGCCCGTCGCGGCCCCCAGGAACGGGCCTCGGCGCCCGGAAAATTGGAGCCGAGCGTCACCGGCGGGCCGCCGTGGCGGAGGTTGTGCACACGACCTGTACACACTGGGGATGAATCACATTGATGTCGTTTGCTGCCCGGGTCATCGGGGTGGCCGGTCCGCGGCCGGCTGGTGAAGGTCCGCGGGCCGTCACCGCCCACGGCTGGGTCAGCGCCACCGCATGGTCATCAGCAGACCGGCGATCATCAACGTGAAGCCGATGGCGAAGTTCCAGTTCCCGAGGTTGGCGACGAACGGGATGCTGGCGCCCCAGAGGTAGTAGACGACCAGCCAGAGCAGCCCGAGCACCATCAGGCCGAGCATCACGCCGATGTAGATCGGCGACGACGGCGCAGCGATGTGCGCCCTGGACGCGGCCGCGGCTGCGGTGTTCGCTTCGGTCGTCGACCGGGCGGTGGTCGTCGCGACCTTCTTACGGACCTTGGACTTGGGCATGTCGTTCCTCCACGCTGACAACCCATCCGCGACTGGCGGACCGGGCTGCCGGCGACTCACTGCCGCCGGCATTGACCACAGCTGTGCACCGTCCCGGATCACCGGGACCGTACGTCTGAGCTACTAGCCTACGGTGTTGGCAGGTGGTGCCGGTCGACGTTCGACGTCGATGGCGGCGGCGGTGGGGTGGGGGCGAGATCCGGGTGCAGAGCCCAAACAGTGAACGCACGCGCCGATGGCGACCCCGTCCGGCGACCCGCTGGCAGGTCGCCGGGCTCGCCGTGTGCCTGATCGCCGGCCTGTTGCTCGGCACCGCCCGCTCGTACTCGCAGGGCCAGGACATCGCCAACCGCTCCGTCGACCTGTCCGCCGTCGTCCGGGATGCGCAGCGGCGGGTGCTCGCCGCGGACGCCCAGGCCGCCCAGTTGCAGTCCCAGATCGACACGGCCGCCGAAGGTGACGTCTCGCCCAAGGTCGAGGCGGCCCGCGCCCAGGTCGCCGCCTTGCAGCCGGCCGCCGGCCTGGTCGCGGTCACCGGTCCGGGCCTGCGCGTCTCGATGTCCGACGCGCCGCGGGACGCCGACGGCAATTACCCGGCCGGCGTCGATCCGGACGATCTCGTGGTGCACCAGCAGGACGTCCAGTCGGTGGTCAACGCGCTCTGGGCGGGCGGCGCGGAGGCGATGATGATCATGGACCAGCGGGTGTTGACCACGTCGGCGGTGCGCTGCATCGGCAACACCCTGCTGCTGCAGGGCCGCACCTACTCGCCGCCGTTCGTGGTCACCGCCATCGGTGACGCCGCCGCGATGTCCGCCGCACTTGACGTCGAGCCCGGCGTGCAGCTGCTGCTGCGCTACGTCGACAAGTACCAGCTGGGGTACGAGGTGACCGCCGTGGATTCGGTGGAGCTACCCGCCTACGACGGCCCGGTCCGGCTCACCTCGGCGCGTCAGGGGGACAAGTGAGCACCGACCAGCGGCAGCCCAGCGAGCGTCCGCCCGCGGGGCCGCCCAGGAAGCGCACCGGTGCGGACGTCACCCGGACGGTGCTGCGCGGGGTCGGCCAGACCTTGATCACGCTGGGCGTCGTCGTGCTGTTGTTCGTGGTCTACGAGGTCTACGTCACCGACCTGTTCGGGCACCAGAAGCAGGCCGAGGCCACCTCCGCGGTGGACAGGGTTTGGGCCACCGCCGAGCAGAACGCGACCAGCACCGTCGTGGTCGACAACCCCGACCAGCTGGTCACCGACCCGCGTCAGCGGACGCCGACCTACCAGACGCTGACCGGCACCGGGTTCGCCAAGCTCTACGTGCCCTCGTTCGGCGCCGACTACGTCTTCACCGTCGTCGAGGGCACCAACCCCGACGACCTGTACATCGGGCCGGGGCACTACGACAACACCCAGCTGCCCGGTCAGCAGGGCAACTTCGCGGTCGCCGGGCACCGGGTGTCCAAGGGTTCGCCGTTCAACGACCTCGGCCTGCTGGCCTCCTGTGACGCCGTGGTGGTGGAGACCCAGGACGACTGGTTCGTCTACCGCGTGCTGCCGATGGACGACGAGGTCGCCACCTGGGACCAGACCCAGCACGCGCACTGCGCCGGCGTCGGCGTGCAGACCGGCCCCTATGCCGGGGTGTACGGCCGGGAGATCACCGTGCCGTCCGACTATGCGCAGGTGCTGCCCGTGCCGCACGTCAACAACACCGTTGTGCCGCCGGACGCCCAACGGATGATCACCTTGACCACCTGCCACCCGCAGTTCTCCGACGCCCAACGCATGATCATCCACGGCGTGCTGGTGCGCAGTTACTCGAAGTCCGCCGGTTTCCTGCCGCCCGAGCTCGGGGAGTCCTGAGGTGTACAGCTGGATCTGGCGGCACCTGCCCGGGTCGACCGCCGCCCGCACCGCCGAGGCGCTGCTGCTGTTCCTCCTCGTCGTGGCGCTGCTGTTCTTCGTGATCTTCCCGTGGCTGGAGCCCTACCTGCCGTTCGACCGGGTCACCAGCGGCTGAGCACCGCCCGTCGCTCCGCAAACCCGGCCCTCGGGCCGAGGCGGGTGTGCGACGCTGGTCGCGTGACGACCATCCTCGTCGTGGACAACTACGACTCCTTCGTGTTCAACCTGGTCCAGTACCTCGAGCAGCTCGGCGCCGACTGTATCGTCCGGCGCAATGACGCCGTCACCACCGACGAGGTCGCCGACCTCGGGGTGGACGGGGTGCTGCTCTCGCCCGGGCCGGGAACGCCGGCCGACGCCGGTGTCACCGAGGACATGGTCCGCTGGGCCGCCGGCCGGCTCCCGGTCTTCGGGGTGTGTCTGGGTCACCAGGCCATCGCCGAGGTGTACGGCGCGGTGGTCGACCGCGCAGAAGAGCTGCTGCACGGCCGCACATCGCTGGTCGAGCACTCCGACGTGGGAGTCCTGACCGGTCTGCCCGACCCGTTCACCGCGACCCGGTACCACTCGCTGGCCGTGGTCAACGGCACCGTGCCGCCCGAGCTGGAGGTCACCGCGCGCACCACGGGCGGTGTGATCATGGGGCTGCGGCACCGGGAGTACGCGATCGAGGGCGTGCAGTTCCACCCGGAGTCGGTGCTCACCCAGGGCGGCCACCGGATGCTCGGGAACTGGCTCGCCACCTGCGGTGACCTGGCCGCCGAGGACCTGGTGCCGCCGCTGGAGGCCGACGTCGAGCGGCTGCGGCTCACCGCCGTCTGAACCTCGTCGGGCGGATCTCCGTGCCGGCGGCTGCACCCCGGAACGCAACAGAGCCGGTGACCCTCGGATCACCGGCTCTGTTCATGGTGCGGGCGGGTTGCCCGTACGGGTTGGTTCAGTTCGCGGTTGCGGACCCGAGGGTGACGCTCACGGTCTGGCTCTGTCCGTCCCGGACGACCGTGACGTCCGTGGTGCCGTTCGGGCTGGCGGAGCGGACGGCTGCGATCAGCGCGTCCGCGCTCTCCACCGGCTGGTTGCCCAGGTTGGTGATCACGTCGCCGGCCTTCAGGCCGGCCGCCTCTGCCCCGCTGCCCGCGGTGACCTGGGCGATCTTCGCGCCGGTCGGGATCTGGCTGTTGTTGTCGGCGGCGTCGGAGACCGAGGCGCCGAGCACGGCGTGGGTCGCCTTGCCGGTGTCGATGATCTCCTGCGCGATTCGCTTGGCCTGGTCGATCGGGATGGCGAAGCCGACGCCGATCGATCCGGACTGGCTGCCGTCGGAGGCCTGGGACAGCGAGGCGATGGCCGAGTTGATGCCGATGACGCTGCCGTTCATGTCGACCAGCGCGCCGCCGGAGTTGCCGGGGTTGATCGCGGCGTCGGTCTGCACCGCGTTGATCACGGTGTCCTGCGACTGGGTGCCGCTGGTCTGGCCCTCGGCCGCGGTGCGCACCGGGCGGTTGAGCGCGGAGACGATGCCCGACGTCACGGTGGCCGACAGGCCCAGCGGCGAACCGATGGCGACGACCGGCTGACCGACCGCGAGGGCCGCGGAGCTGCCGAGCACGGCCGGGGTGAGGCCGGAGACGCCGTCCGCCTTGATGACGGCGAGGTCATCGGTGGCGGTGGTGCCGACCACCGTGGCAGTGGCGGTGGTGCCGTCATTGAACCGGACCTCGAGATCGGTGGCTCCGGCGACCACGTGATTGTTGGTCAGGATGAGGCCGTCGGCGGTCAGGATGACGCCGGAGCCTTCGCCGCCGCTGGTCGCCGAGCTGGCCAGCACCGACACGGTCGAGGGAAGCACCTTGGCTGCGACTTCCTGCACGGAGCCGGCGGGCGCCGGGGTCCGGTTGTCGGAGACCGGGGCACTGGTGTTCAACCGGCTCAGCGAGCTGTCGGTGGAGCTGGACGAGCCGGAGTTGAGCTGGGCGCCGACGACGCCGCCGCCGAACCCGGCAAGCAGCGCGAGGGCTGCGGTGGTGGCAACGACAACCGAGGTCCGCCGGCTCTTGGTGGACGGCGGTCCGGCGGGCCCCTTGGTGGCGGTGGCGGAGCCGTAGCCGGTAGAGGGGTAGCCGGGGGCGCCGAAGCCCGCGGCCGGGCCGGGGTAGGACTGGGTGCCGTGTGCACCCGCTGCGGTACCGGGCCGGGCGGTCGACGCTCCCCAGCCGGGAGCGGACCAGGCGCCACTCGGCCTCGGCTCCCACCAGGCCTGCTCGCCGGCCGGCTGTTGGGTGCGGATCGGGCCGGTGTCCCGGGACATGTCCTGGCTCCACGCCTGCGCGGGGGACGGCGCCCGGCCGGCGGGCGGGGCCGATGCCTGGCCGGCAGGTGATGCCTGGCCGGCGGGCGGTGGCACCGGCCGGCCGGTGGGCGGCAGCGCGGTGTGCCGATCGGCCGGTGACGGCGCCGAATAGCTGGAGGTGGAAGCGGTCTGGCCCGGGTGGGCGGACTCGGCGGGGCCGATTCCGGCGGGCAGATCGCCGGGGCGTGGGGTCATGTCCTGGCTCATGCTTCCTACGATGTGTCGGCTGTGTGTGGAACGGGTGAGGGCCGTTTGGACCCCACCGGTGAAAGGCTGGCAGTGGGCTGTGAAATCAGCCCGGGCCCGCTGAGACCCGCCCACCCGCGACCGACGAGCGGGCGGTCGGTCGGTCGGTCGGGCCGCTACCCGCCGGGCGGTGGGGCGGCCGCCGGCGGCGAGCTGGCCGCCGCCGGGGTCGTGGCCGGTGGTGGCGGTGGTGCCGGGGTCTCCGGTCCGTAGATGTTGACCGTCACCGGGGTCCCGACGTCGACCGGCCCGGCGGCGGTCTGGCCCTGCACCCGGCCCGCCTGCCCCGCCGGCGTGCCGCCGACTGTCGCGAACGTGACGTTCGGGATGCCCTTCATGGCGTCCCTGGCCTCGGCCTCGGTCTTGCCCACCACGTTCGGGATGGTGATCTGGACCGCGACGCCGACCTGCACCTTCACCGCGGTGCCCGTCTTCGGCACCACGGAGCCCGGTGCCGGGCTCTGGGTGACGATCGCCCCGACCAGGCCGGGGTTCGTCACCGGGGTGGTGGACTTGGACAGGCTGTCGGCGTCGCCGCTCCAGCCCAGGTCCTTCAGCGCGGACACGGCCTGGTTCGGGGTGCTGTTCACCAGGTTCGGCATCACCATCAGGCTGTTGTTGGAGACCGTCAGGGTGACCGGAGTGCCTTCCTGTACCCGCGAGCCGGGGGCCGGATCCATCGCCGTCACCTGGTTCAACGGTTCGGTGCCGTCCGCTTGCTGGGACACCACCTGCAGTTTCGCCGCGGCCAGCGCCGCGTTCGCGTCGTCCAGCGACTTGCCGACGATGCCGTCCGGGACCTGCACCGTCTCCAGGCCGGTGCCGACCGTCACCTTGATCACGGTGCCGGGTACCACCTGGGTCTGCGGCGCCGGGTCCTGGGCCAGCGCCTTGCCCTTGTCCGCGTCGGACGAGGGTTGCGGCACCTCCTGATATTGCAGATTGGCCTCATTCAGCGCCTTCTGCGCCTCCTGCGGGGTGTAGCTGACCACGTTGGGCACGCTGACCAGGCTCACCCCCTTGCCGATCTCCAGGTTGACCGCGGAATCCTGCGCGACCTGGGTCTGGCTGGACGGCCGCTGGTTGACGACCTTGTCCTTGTTGGCGTCGGTCGATTCGGACGGCGTCACCGTGCCGAGGGTGAGCCGGCTGTCCCGGAGCTTGGCCGTTGCCTCCTCCAGGGACATCCCGGACAGCTCGGGCACTGCGACCAGCGCGGCCGGCGGCGGCGCGCTGATCACCCGAAGGGTCAGCCAGATTGCGCCGGCCAGCAGCGCGACGCAGAGCACGCCGATACCGATGAACCCCCAGACCCTTTTGGACCGGTCGGCCTCCTCCGGCTCCCAGTCGTCGTCCGGGTTTGCCCGCGCGGGCGGCGCGAGCAGCGGTGGCGATGCACCGCCAACCCGAACCGGCGCGGCCCGCATCAGCTCGGTACGCTCGTCCTCACTCATCAGCGGGGTGGCCTGGATGGCCTGCCCGGAGAGCGCCCTGACCAGGTCGGAGCGCATCTCGGCGGCCGTCTGGTAGCGGTTCAGCGGGTTCTTGTTCAGCGCCTTGAGGACGATGGCGTCCATTTCCTTGGGCAGCCCCGGCTTGGTCTCGCTCGGCGGCCGGGGTACCTCGCGGACGTGCTGGTACGCGATCGCGACGGGGGAATCACCGGTGAAGGGCGGGGCGCCGCAGAGCAGTTCGTACAGCACGCAACCGGTGGCGTAGACGTCGGAGCGAGCATCGACTGCCTCGCCGCGGGCCTGCTCGGGGGAGAGGTACTGGGCGGTGCCGATCACCGCGGCGGTGGCCGTCATCGTGGCCTGCCCGTCGGCGACCGACCGGGCGATGCCGAAGTCCATCACCTTGACGGCGCCGGCGCGGTTCAGCATGACGTTGGCCGGCTTGATGTCCCGGTGCACGATGCCGTGTCGGTGCGAGAAGTCCAGCGCGGCGCAGACATCGGCGACGATCTCCATCGCCCGCTTGGGCGGCAGCGGCCCCTCCTTCTTCAGGATGTCCCGCAGGGTGTCGCCGTCGACGTACTCCATGACGATGTACGGCACGGTGCCGGACTCACCCCGGGTCTCGCCGGTGTCATAGACCGCCACGATCGCCGGGTGGTTCAGCGATGCGGCGTTCTGTGCCTCGCGGCGGAACCGGGCCTGGAACGACGGGTCACGGGCGAGGTCGGCGCGCAGCACCTTGATGGCCACGTCCCGGCCGAGGCGGAGGTCGCGGCCACGGTGTACCTCGGACATGCCGCCGAAGCCGAGGGTGTCCCCGACCTGGTAGCGATCGCCGAACAGGTATCCCGTCATTGCCGTCCCTTGTTGCCTGTCATTGCTGCCATGTACCTACCGCCCGCGCCGTAGAGCGCGGGGAACCTGGTGAAACCGGTGACGCTCGAATGGGCACGGTGACTGGCCGGATGGCCGAAGACTCAGTCATCAGGTTCTCCTCGGGCACCTTTACCGATGATGCGCACTGGGGTCGCCTGGTTGCCCGGCCGGCCGCGATGATCACGAAAAGACGGGTCGACCTGATCACAGATCGGCCGCTGCCGCTGCCCGGGCCCTGAACGGTGCGACGTCGTGCACCTGCCGGGGCGGAGCGGAGAAAAGGGCGGCACCCGGCGGCCGGTGCACCTCATGCCGGACCGGCCCGCGGGGCGGGCGGCGGCGCCGTGACCGCGGAAGCTGCCGGTGGCACCGGCGGCGACCCGGTGACCAGGGCCGACAGGTTCGGCGCGGGGGCCGGGGCCGACGACAGACCGCCGACCAGTTGGTTGACCAGCAGCAGCACCAGGCAGGCCAGCACCAGCACGGTCAGGGCGAGCAGGATCGACAGCCCGGTCCGCCGGCCGGTGGCCCGGCCCGCCGGCCGGGCGGGGCGGGAGATCGGCGGCAGGCCGCCCTGCTGCGACCGGTGGGCGGTCGCGGTCCCGGGCGCGTACCCGGGGTTGCCCGTCGGCACGTTCGGCCGACCGGCCGACACCGGCTGGGCCCGGGTGGCGGGCGGCTGCGCGGCGACGCGGGTGGGCCCGCCGGTGGGCGCCGGGACGGGGTGGCCCGCCACGGCGGCAGGTCCGGCGGCGACGACGGGAACGGCCCGGGTACGGGTCGGCTGCGCTGGGCCGCCCGGCCGTCCGGCTCGGGCGCCGCCGCGGACCTGCGCGATGGCCTGGGCGAGCGCAGCGCCGTTGGGGTACCGGGCGGCCGGGTCCTTGACCAGCATCTGCAGGACCAGCGTGGCGACTGCCGGCGGCACGTCCGGCGGCAGCGGGCGGGGGGCGTCCCGCACGTGCGCGAGCGCCATCGCGACGGCGTTCTCGTTCGGAAACGGCAGCACACCGGCCAGGCATTCGTAGGCGACGATGCCCAGCGAATAGATGTCGGAGGCCGGCACCGCCTCCTGGCCCGCGGCCTGCTCCGGGGAGATGTACTGGGCGGTGCCCATCACCATTCCCATCCTGGTCACCGGAGCCTGGTGCGCGACCTTGGCGATGCCGAAGTCGGTGATCTTCAGCTGGCCGCCGGGGGTGATCAACAGGTTGCCCGGCTTGATGTCCCGGTGCACCAGCGAGCGGGAGTGCGCCGCCTGCAGGGCCCGACCCGTCTGGTCCAGCACGTCCAACGTCCTGGCCGCGGAGAGCCGCCCGGTACGGGCCAGCACCGCGGACAGCGACTCCCCGGCGATCAATTCCATCACCAGGTACGCGGTGCCGGTCAGGTAGGGCCCGGCCCCGCCGATCACCTCGCCGTAGTCGTAGACCTGGGCGATGCCGGGGTGGTTGAGCGACGCGGTGATCCGGGCTTCGGTGCGGAAACGCTCGACGAACTCGGGGTCACCAGTCAGCTCGGGCCGCAGGATCTTCAGCGCGACCACCCGGGCCAGCCGGGTGTCGTCCGCCGACCAGACCTCCCCCATCCCGCCCACCGCGATCCGGTGGCCGAGCCGGTACCGGTTGGACAGCACCAATCCTGGCGCCGACATCACGGCCCCCCGGCCAGCGCCGCCGCGATCACGCTGCGCCCGATGGGTCCCGCCACCTTGGCGCCGGTGGCGCCCAGCCCGAGGTCGCCGCCGTTCTCGACCATCACGGCGACCGCCACCTGTGGATTGTCGGCGGGGGCGAACGCGACGTACCAGACGTGCGGCGGGGTGTTCTTCGGATCGGTGCCGTGCTCGGCGGTACCGGTCTTCGAGGCGATCACCAGGTCAGCGATGCCACCGGAGCCGGGGGTCTCCTTCTCGGACTGGATCATCATGTCCCGCACCTGGTCCGCGACGGAGATCGGGATGGCCTGGCCCAGCGACTCCGGCTGGGTCTCCGAGATCACCGTCAGGTCGGGTTTGGTGGTCTTGGCGATCAGGTGGGGGGCCATCTTGTCGCCGCGGTTGGCGATGGTGGCGGTGATCCAGGCCATCTGGAACGGGGTCACCGCCACGTCCCGCTGACCGATGCCGGTCTGGGCCAGCGCGGCGGTGTCCGGGATGTCGCCGAGCCGGGAGCCCACGACGTCGATGCCGATGTCCAGGCCCTGGCCGTCCACCCCGAGCGCCTCGGCCTGCTTGCGGACGGGCACCGCGCCCAGGCTCATCGCCACCTCGGCGAACGCGGTGTTGCAGGAGAACGCCAGCGCGTCCACCAGCGGGACGTCCGCGCCGCCGCCGTTCGCGCACGTCTCGGCCGCGTAGTTGGACAACGTCGCCCCGCCGGTGCCCGGCAGCGTGATCGTCGCCTCTCCGGTCACCGGGGTCTGCGGGGTGTAGCCCTGCTGCAGCGCCGCAGCGGCGATGACCAGCTTGAACGTCGAGCCGGGCGGGTAGACAGCTGCGGTGGCCCGGTTGAGCAGCGGGCTCGGGTCGGCATTGACCAGGTCGTTGTAGGCCTGCCGTTGCACGGCGTCGGAGTGGCTGGCCAGCGGGTTCGGGTCGTACGACGGGGTCGACACCATCGCCAGCACCTTGCCCGACGACGGCTGGATCGCGACAACGGCGCCGGTGTAACCCTTCTCCGTCATCGCAGTGAAGGCCGCCTGCTGCACCGCCGGCTGGACGTTCAGCTCGACGTTCCCGCCGCGCGGGTCGCGCCCGGTGATCAGGTCCGACAGTTGGCCGGCGATCAGCTCCGGCGCCTCGCCGGACAGGATGTCGTTCTGGTTCCGTTCCAGCCCGGTCGGCCCGTAGCGCATCGAGTAGTAGCCGGTCAGGTCGGCGTAGGTCGCCCCGCCGGGGTACACCCGTTGATAGCTGTACTGGTCGGAGACCGGGTCCGACCGGGCCAGCACCACGCCACCGGCCGCGGTGATCTGACCGCGCTGACGGCTGTACTCGGCGACCAGGGTGCGCTTGTTGTTCGGGTCCGCGCGGTAGTCATCGGCCTTGATGACCTGGGTGTAGGCGATGTTGGCGAGCAGCAGCCCGATCATCACGATCACCGCGGTGCCGAGCCGCCGGAGCGGACGCTTCACGCCTGATCACCGCGCGCCTCGACGACCGACCCCGAACGGCTCAGCAGCGGCACCATCTCGGTGTGCGCCTCGGCCAGTGGCACCGGCTTGGCGGCGCGGGGTGCCTTCGGCTCCGGCGGCCGGCGGGAGGAATCCGAGATCCGCACCAGCAATGCCAGGATGACGTAGTTGGCCAGCAACGACGACCCGCCGTAGGACAGGAACGGGGTGGTCAGGCCCGTCAGCGGGATCAACCGGGTCACCCCGCCGACGACGATGAACGTCTGCAGGGCCAGCGAGAACGACAGCCCACCGGCCAACAGGGTGCCGAAACCGTCCTTGGCGGCCAGCCCGGTGCGGATGCCGCGGGCCGTCAGCAGGAGGTAGCAGAGCAGGATCGCGGTCACGCCGACCAAACCCAGTTCTTCGCCCAGCGCGGCCATGATGAAGTCCGTCGAGGCGAACGGCACGATGTCCGGCCGGCCGGCGCCCAGCCCGGTACCGAAGATCCCGCCGGTGCCCAGCCCGAACAACGACTGGACCAGTTGGTAGCCGGCGCCCAGCGGGTCGCCGAACGGGTCCAGCCAGATGTCCACCCTGACCCGGACGTGGCTGAACAACCGGTAGGCGACATAGGCGCCGCCGGCGAACCCGATCACACCGATGATCAGCCAGGACACCCTGCTGGTCGCGACGTAGATCATCGCCAGCAGAGTGCCGAACAGCAGCAGGGCGGTGCCCAGGTCCTTGCCCCTGACCAGTACCGCGAGCGCCAGCAGCAACGCGACCAGCAGCGGACCGAGGTCGCGGGCTCTGGGCAGGACCAGACCGAAGATCTTCTTGCCGGCGGTGGACAGCACGGTGCGCTTCGACACCAGGAACGCGGCCGCGAAGATGATCAGGGCGATCTTCGCGAACTCCGCAGGCTGGATGGAGAACAGCCCCGGGACCTTGATCCAGATCTGCGCGCCGTTCACCTCGGACAGGCTGGACGGCAGCACCGACGGGATGGCCAGGAACAGCACGCCGACCAGGGCCAGCGTGTAGGCGTAGGACTGCAGGACCGTGTGGTCGCGCACCACCAGCAGGACCACCAGGAAGAACACCAGCGCGACCGCGGTCCAGACCAGCTGCAGGGACGCCTGCGGGGTCGGCACCGGCTCACCGCGATTGACAGCGCTGACCTCGGCGGCAAGGTCCAGCCGGTAGATCATCACCAGCCCGATGCCGTTGAGCAGCGCCACGATCGGCAGCAGCAGCGGGTCGGCGTAGGGGGCATAACGCGTGATCAGCAGGTGTGCGATGGCCAGCGCCGCGAGATAGCCGCCGCCGTAGTAGGCCAACGTCCAGCTCAGCGTGTGGCTCTGATTCAGCTCGACGATCACCAGGGCAGACGTCACGATGACGGCCGCGAAGATCAGCATCCAGAGCTCGGCCAGCCGGCCGGTGGGTCGCTTCTTCGTCTCCGCCGGTCCGTCGGCCCGGCTGGTCACTTGACCACCCGGCAGGTCACTCCCGGCTCGGGCGCCCGAGTGGACAACGGCGTGCCGGTCGCCGCTGTGGTGGCGGCGCCCGGTGTCCCGGTCAGCGCCGTGCCGGTCAGCGCGGTGCCGGTCAGCGCGGTGCCGGTCAGCGCCGTGCCGGTCAGCGCGGTGCCGGTCAGCGCGGTTCCGGTCAGCGCGGTCCCGGTCAGCGCGGTGCCTACGGACCCACCGGGGACCAGCGCGGAGCCCGCGGCGTTGCCCGGTGCGAGCCCGGTGCCGCCGCCGGCCGGGGCGGTCGGCGGAACCGATCCGACCGCGGTGCCGGTGCCACCGGGCACGGTGACCCCCGTGGACGGCGGCAGGATCTGCGGTGACGTCGGGGGCGGTGTCTGCGGGGTGGTCTCGGCCGTCGGGCACGGAGGGAGCATCTGCCCGGCCAACCGGGTGATCACCTCGCGGGCACCGTCGAGGGTGTTGGCCTGGATGCCGGCGGCCACCTGGTTCCTGGCCGACGGCACCAGGTCCTCCACCAGCAGCGGGGCGCAGCCGTTCAGGCCGGGCTCGCAGGACCCCTCCTGCACGGTGGACAGCTGCAGGCCCAGCACCGATCCGTCCACCCCGCGGAACACCACGACCCGGCCGGCGTCGGCGCCCACGTAGTACTGGCTGCGCACCCAGAAGAACGAACCGATCAGCGCCGCGACGACCAGCACCGCCAGGCCGGCCCCGGCGATGACCGCACCGCGGCGGCGCCGGGACCGGTTGGCCGGGGGCGGTCCGGACATCTCCTGGTACCCGCCGGCCGGCGGTCCGACCAGATCATCGTCGTCATCGGCGACGTACTCGGCGCGCGCCGGGACGTCCTCCGGGATGGCGGGCAGCGGGACGCGGGGCATCTCCGCCGTCATCCGGACCGCGGCCAACGTGCCGATCGGGCCGGTGGCGTCCGGGTCGGCGTCGGCCACCGCCTCGGTGGGTCCGCTGCCCACCCCGGTGTCCATCACGTCCGCGACGATCACCGTGATGTTGTCCGGTCCGCCGCCGACCAGTGCGAGCTGGATCAGCGCATCGGCGGTCTTCCCCGGGTCCGGGTCGGCGAGCGCCTCGGCGATTGCCTCGGCCGAGACCACGGCGGGCAGCCCGTCGGAGCAGATCAGGTAGCGGTCGCCGGAGGTCACCTCGCGGATGGTCAGCGACGGGTCGACTTCGGTGCCGTTGAGCGCTCTGAGCAGCAGCGACCGCTGCGGATGATGGGTGGCCTCTTCCTGGGTGATCCGGCCGTCGTCGATCAGCGACTGCACGAAGGTGTCATCGTGGGTGAGCTGGTGCAGCACGCCGTCCCGGTACAGGTAGGCCCTCGAGTCGCCGACGTGCGCCATGCCGAGCCGGCCCCCGTCGAACAGCAACGCGGTCAGCGTGGTGCCCATGCCGTCCAGTTCGGGTTTCTCGTGCACCACCTCGGCAATTGCGCTGTTGCCGTCCCGGGTGGCCTTGGCCAGGGCTCGGAGCAGGTCACCGCCGGAGTCCCGGGAATCGAGCGGGACGAACGCCGCCACCACCAGCCGGGAGGCCATGTCGCCCGCCGCGTGCCCGCCCATCCCGTCGGCGACCACCAACATGTTGTTGCCGGCGTACTGCGAATCCTGATTGTTGGACCGGATCAGGCCGCGGTCACTGCGGGCGGCGTAAACGAGCTGGTGGCTCATGGCCGCAGCTCGATGACGGTGCGACCGATCCGGATCGGCACCCCGATCGGGACCGGGGTGGGGGTGGTCACGCGCGCGCGGTCCAGATAGGTGCCGTTCGTGGAGCCGAGGTCCTCCAGGAAGTACTCCTGACCCTGCTGGGTGAGCCGGGCGTGCCGGGTGGAGGCGTAGTCGTCATCCAGCACCAGGGTGGAATCCTCCGCACGGCCGATCAGGATCGGCCCGGGGCCGAGCCGGAGCCGGGTGCCGGACAGGGTGCCGGCGGTGACCACCAGGATCGTCGGGTACAGCCGACCGCCGGAGTGGTGCTGGAAGTCGGGGGCGCGGCCGCGGGACCGGCCGGAGCCGCCGTCCCCCCGTGGGTCGGCGGCGTAACGCAGATCGGTGCGCACCACGCGCATCGCGGCCAGCACGAACAGGCAGAGCAGGATCAGAAAGCCGATCCTGGTCAGCTGGAGGATGAGTGCGGGCACGTGGCTGTCCTGATTCTCTGGCCGGCTCAGTACCGGCTGGAGTACACGACCGTCGAATGACCGATGTGGATCACGTCGCCGTCGGCGAGCTGCCAGGTCTGGACCGAGGAGCCGTTCACCGTGGTGCCGTTGGTGGAGCCCAGGTCGTGCAGGACGGCGGACTGCCCGTCGAAGTAGATGTCGACATGCCGCCGGGACACCGAGGTGTCGGCCAACCGGAACGCCGCATCCTGCCCGCGGCCGATCACGTTCGACCCGCGCTGCAGCTGGTAGCTTCGGCCGGACCCGTCGTCGATGGACAGGGTGGCGGTCATCTCCTGCGGCGCGGCGGCCGGCTGGCCGTAGTTCTGGCCGTAGTTCTGCGGGTACTGCTGGCCCTGCTGCTGGTAGCCCTGCTGCGGGTACTGCTGCGCCGGCGGATAGCCCTGCTGATAACCCGGCTGGTCCCAGCCCTGCGGGCCCTGCTGGTAGGGCGGCTGCTGCGGGTAGCCGGGCTGGCCCGGCGGCGGCCCCTGCTGGCCCCACTGCTGTTCCCACTGCTGGCCTTGCTGATCCCAGACCCGCTGGCCGTAGCCGGGCGCGTCGTACGGCTGCGGCGGGTAGCCGGGGTTCTGCTGGCCTGGGTAGCCCTGGCCCTGATCGGGCGGGCCGTACTGACCCGGGTAGCCGGGCGGGCCGTACGGCTGGCCCTGATCGTGCGGATGCTGCGGGTCCTGCCCCCGAGGTGGCTGCTGGGGTTCGCGGCCGGAATCTGAAGGCTGCTGGGTCATGCGTCCCACTCCTGCCCTTGCCTGCGGTGAACGACGACCGACGTCGGGATCGACGATCGAGCTGATGCGGAACTGCCCGGTGTGCAGGGACCCGGACTGTTCGAGGCTGACGGCGACGTCCCCGAAGGTCTGCCATCCCTGCTCGTCCAGATACTCCCGGATCATGTCCGACAACGCCGAGGCGACACTCACTTCGTCGGACCCGAGACCCTTGCGATCGGTCGGACCGAGCCGAACTCGGTAGAGATTGGGTGCGATCGTGGCTGTGCCCTGCCGCTGGATGTGCTCGGCGGCCTCCTTCTGGAGGGCGTCGGCCACCTCGGCCGGCTGCACGGAACCGCCGAACAGACGCGCGAAGGTGTTGCCGACGGCGCCTTGCAACCGTCGCTCGAAGCCCTGGATGACGCCCATCGTCACCTCCTGTGTCCTGTGGGTGCACGAACCGCGGTGCGGTGCGGGCAGCGTTCCTTCAACGACCGGGCGATGGGCTCCGTTGCCAGGGCGCACCAATGATCACACCTGTCAAGGTGATCGTAGTGGGGACGCCTGCGGTGAGTACGGGTTGCTCGGCCACCCCGGCGTTGCAGTCGCGTCACCCCCGCGTCACCCCTGCGTCACCCCTGGGTCACCGCGGACATCTGGGCCCCGGCGCCGGCGTCGGAGAGCGGCTGGTCGAGGACATCGAGGAACAGCTGGTCACCGATCCGCAGCACGGCCCGGCCGGCGGTGCGCGCGGCCGGCCACTGGGCGAAGACCGCCGCGTCGGGCGTGGGGACGTGCACCGTGAGGCTGACCCGGGCGCCGTACGAGCTGCCCGCGATGCGGTGGCCGGCGGCGCGCAGCTCGTTGTCCAGCCGGCCGGCGTCGGCGTGGTCGATCGTCACCTCGACGACGGTGTGCGGCGCGCGGCGCACCGTGCCGATCGCGTCTACTGCTTCGGCGACGGCTCGCCCGTAGGCCCGGACCAGACCGCCGGCCCCGAGTTTGATGCCGCCGAAGTACCGGGTGACCACGGCTCCTTGCGGACGGCCGCGATGAAGGCGGCGGCCTCGTCCGGATCGCCGACCCTGGCCAGGTTGCACAGGAAGCGGGACCGCCGGATCTCCAATTCGTGGCAGCCGGCCCTGGCGATCGACCGCATGCAATGACGGTAGTGCGCCTGGACGCCGCGAGCCGGGTTGTCCCGCTGCGGCGCCGGGTGGCCGGGCTTGGGCGTGCGACCGCGGGCCGATCGACGGTTCGGAACCCCCGGACCAGCGTGTTAACCTTTTCCGCGTCGCTGGGGCAAGTGGCGAAATGGCAGACGCGCACGGTTCAGGTCCGTGTGTCCGAAAGGACGTGGGGGTTCAACTCCCCCCTTGCCCACTCTGGTTGAGACAGA
>Ga0208851_1000201_pt1 | contig 26762 bp, 24 predicted proteins | sample NGESurshal092012_FD_184481 | JGI IMG/M metagenome (GOLD analysis project Ga0208851, IMG submission 184481) | Arctic peat soil microbial communities from Barrow, Alaska - NGEE Surface sample 415-2 shallow-092012 (SPAdes) | ecosystem: Environmental > Terrestrial > Soil > Wetlands > Peat ... | reverse complement strand
GGCCATGGCGACATCGACCTCCTGGCCCAGGCTCTCGGTGGGGAACCGCATCCTGAGGTCCACGATGTAGCCGGACTGCGTCATCCTCACTCCCAGCGTGCTTGCGACGTCCGCCACGAGGTTGCACTCGTCACGGAGCACCCCCGAGGGCTGTACGGGGGTGATGGCATAGCACCCCTCCTCCTGAGCCGGGAGCAGGCTGCTGCAGCCAACGAGGGCAGTGGCGAGGACCCCGAGTGCCGTGCATGCGTTCATGGAGGGGTGCGCACTCTAGGGACCGCGGCACCCGGGCTTCAATGTCGACCGCCGCGGTCTGCTACGTTCCTGCCCGGACGGATGCGAGCCCTCCTCGCGCTGCTTGCGCTCGGCGCGCTCCTGACGTTGCACGAGCTGGCCCACCTCCTGGCCGCGCGCGTCTTCGGGACCCGGGCGGTCGTCTTCTCGTTCGGTCTCGGCCCGCCGCTCTTCGGCTTCCGGGCGCTCGGCCAGCGATGGACGCTCGGAGCCATCCCCTTCGGGGGCTGGCTCCGGCTGGAAGGTGAGAACCCGCACGACGCGACGCGTACCTCCGGGGTCCCATTCGCCGCCCTGTCCGGCGCCAGAAGGCTGGCCATCTTCGCCTCCGGCCCGCTCGGGAGCTGGCTGGTCGGAGTCGGGCTGCTCACCGCGCTGTTCGTCATGGGCACCCACCAGCCGGTCGGCACCGAGGTGGGCGCGGTGGACCCCGGTTCGCTGGCGGCGCGCGCGGGCTTCCACCCGGGAGATCGGGTGCTGGCGGTGGATGACCTCCCGGTGCGCCGCTGGTCCGATCTCGTCGCGGGGCTGGGCATGGCGGCCGAGACGATCGCCTCCGTGCAGGTTGCCCGGGGAGGCGAGAGGGTCGTTCTCCGGATCGCGCCGGCGCTGGACGTGGAAGGGCGCCCCCACGTCGGCCTCCGGCAGCTGTACCGCTTCCAGCGACTTCCCCTTCCCGAGGCCGCCGCCCAGGCAGTGCGCCACAGCAGGGTGGTGCTGGGCCGGCTGGTTCACGAGGCCGCGCAGGTGCTCGCACAGCCGTGGTGGGGAGCAGCGAGGAACCACACCGTCGGGGCCCTGGTGTGGAGCGCAGCCGACGCCGCCGGCACCAGCGCGGACACGCTGGTCCGTGCTCTCGCCGCGCTGTCGTTTGGACTCGGGCTCTTCTTCCTGCTGCCGCTCCCCGCGCTCGACGGAGGCCGCATGCTCCTCACGCTCTGGGAAGCGGCCCGGGGGCGCCCGGTGGACGCGCGGGTGCAGACCCTGCTCCAGACCTTGAGCCTTCTGGCCGGCGTGGCGGCGGTGGCATGGCTCGCCTACGGGGAGGTGCGCCAGGCGCTCTCGGTGACGCTCCTCCGATGACTTGGAGGAGAGCCGTTGTGCGCCCCGGACGGGCGTGGCATGCAACCGCCCGTGCCCGACGCCGCCCCGCGGTTCCCGCCGCAGATCCGCTACATCATCGGGAACGAGGCCGCCGAACGCTTCAGCTTCTACGGGATGCGGAACATCCTCACGGTGTTCCTCGTCGACTACCTCCTCACCCGGCACACCGGAAACCGCACCGACGAAGCGCAGGCGGTGTTTCACACCTTCGTGATGGGCGTGTTCCTGTTCCCGCTGCTCGGGGGGATCATCGCCGACTGGTGGTGGGGCAAGTACCGGACCGTGCTCTGGCTGAGCCTGGTCTACGTGGCCGGCCACGCCTGCCTGGCGTTCTTCGAGAGCTCCGAGCGGGGCTTCTTCACCGGGCTCTTTCTCATCGCGCTCGGTTCGGGCGGCATCAAGCCGTGCGTCTCGGCGTTCGTCGGCGACCAGTTCACCGTCGGAAACCGGTCGCTGGTGCCGAAGGTGTTCGGCTGGTTCTACTGGTCCATCAACCTCGGGAGCTTCTTCGCCTCCGCCACCATCCCGAAGGTGCTCGAGCATTTCGGCCCCCGTGTGGCGTTCGGCATTCCCGGGGTGCTGATGCTGATCGCCACGGTCGTGTTCTGGGCGGGCCGGCACCTGTACGTGAAGGTGCCTCCACGAGAGCCGGACCGGCACGCGTTCCTCTTCGTGCTGCGCTCGGGCCTGTTCGGGAAGGCGCCGGGCGGGTTCTGGGAACGGGCCCGGGCCGAGCACCCCGCCGAGGCCGTGGACGGCGCGCGTGCGGTCCTGGGCGTGGCGAGCGTCTTCGCGCCCATCCCGCTCTTCTGGGCCTGCTTCGACCAGAAGGCCTCGCTGTGGGTGCTGCAGGCCCGCAACCTCGACCTGCACGTGGGGTCGGTGACGCTCGCGCCCAGCCAGCTCCAGGCGGTGAATCCGCTGCTGGTGCTGATCCTCGTCCCGCTCCTGACCTATGTCCTCTACCCGTGGCTCGAGCGGCGCGGGCTCCGCTTCAGCCCGCTGCGGCGCATCGGCACGGGGCTGGTGCTGACCGCGACCTCGTTCGTCCTGGTGGCCATCATCCAGCGCGCGCTGGAGACGGGGAGCCGGCCCTCCGTCCTCTGGCAGGTGGGGCCGTACCTGGTGCTGACGATCTCGGAGATCCTCGTCTCCATCACCGGGCTCGAGTTCGCCTACACCCAGGCGCCCCTCCGGATGAAGGGCACCATCATGAGCCTCTGGCTGCTCACCACCTTCTTCGGGAACTTCGTGGTGGTGCTGGTGAAGAAGCTGGGCCTCGTCCACGGCACCGCCGAGTTCCTCTTCTGGGCCGGGCTCACCTACCTGGCCGCGATCTGCTTCGCGCTCATCGCGCGGGGGTACGTGGTGCGAGATCACTACCTCCCCGAGGCGGCCGCCCCCGCGTCCGGGGCACCGGTGCGCGAGCAAGCCACGCGCCTCGCCTAGGCGCTGCACCGCGGTTGCCTTGCCGTGATGCGTGACGGTGGTCTACTGGCGCGGGTGAACGCTCGACGACCACTCCTCGCTGCGGGCCGCACGGCCTGGTCGCGCGTCCACTGGCGCTGGGGCTCGCGGTGGCCCTGCTCCCCGGTCCCAGCGGCGCGTGGATCTACCTCGAGCACCGCGACATCCTCGCCCGCGCGCTGCTGGATCTGCCGTCCGAGCAGCAGCAGCTCTTCGCCTCCCTCTGGGCCGACGCACGAAGCGGTCGCGAGTCGCGCTACTGCACCACCATGGTCGAAGGGGACGGCCGCTCGGAGGCGGTGTGCATCGACCTGGCTGCCTGGGCTGGCATCGCTGGCGACCACGCCTGGAGAAGGCCATCACCCGGGAGGCCAAGGAGAACCAGACCGCGAACATCAACCTCGAGCTTCAGTTCGTGGACCGTGACTACACGACTCGCGCCTTCGAGTATCGGCCCCTGCGCGAGTTCGCCACCAACCAGGCGCTGACCTTCGCCGTCGAGCTGGGCTGGGGCGTCGAGTTCCCGAACCAGGTCCGTTACGTCTCCAAGCTCACCCTTCCCCCCGCGAGCGGTCCGGTGCCCGACCTGGCTCCGGGGTGGCAGATCTACCTGCGCATCCACTTCGACGCCCGCTACGACTTCTGACCCGCCTCAGAAGCTCACGGCCGCGGTGACGACGAAGGTCTGTGCCGTCCCGCCCGGCTGAAACCAGGTCGCCGAGAAGTTCAACTTCGAGACCGTCACCCCGACGAGCGGCCCGAAGATGACCTCTCTCGGTGTGTGGAACACCCGCGTGCGCTGCACGGCCACCCCGAGGTGAAGCCACTTCCATGGGCTCACCGCGAGCTCGGACCAGGCGTACAGGTACCCGCCGGTCCCCCCCACGAGGTCGGTGACCCACTCGCCCTGCGCGCTCCAGGAGAGCGGGCCCCACTCGACCGAGAGCTCGAGCCCGAGGATCGGCCCCCCCGCATCCCCGGCCATGCACCCGGCAATGGGCGTCACGGTGACGGCGACACTGTCTCCGAATTCGAGGTTCCATCCGACGAAGAAGGACGCGGTCCGCAGCGCCTCGTAGTTGTACCGGGTCTCCAGATGGACCGGCCCCTGGTCGGCGGTGGCCGCGGGCTGCCCGTAGTTCGTGCCGTCGTGCAGGAAGTACCAGGACAGCGAGACGTCGTAGGCCCACGGTGCCGGGGCCCTGTCTCCGCCCGACTCGGCCGCTGCGGCCGGGAGCGGGACGAGGAGCAGCACGAACCAGCCGATGCGGGTCGAGGAGCTCATCCGCCCCGTGCTACTAGGGTCCCAAGCCCACCCACTCCTCGCCGTCCTCGAATCGCTCCTTTTTCCAGATGGGCACGTCGGCCTTGAGCCGCTCGATGGCGTGCCGGCAGCCCTCGAACGCCGCCGCGCGGTGTGGGGAGGAGACGGCGATGACCACCGCGGCCTCACCCGGAAGCAGCGTTCCCACCCGGTGCACGATGGCCGCGCAGCTGCCCGCCCAGCGCGCCTCGATGTCCTCGCCGATCGCGGCCATGCACCGCTCGGCCATCACAGGGTAGGCCTCGTAGCTCAGCCAGCGGACCTTCCGGCCACGCGTCTCGGTGCGCACCGTCCCGGTGAAGGTCACCAGGCCTCCGCGCTCCGGTCCACCGACCGCCTGCACCACCTCCTCGAGCGAGAGCGGCGCCTCCGACAGCCGGAAGCAGCCCGAGCCGCCCGCGACGGGGGGAACCAGGGCCACCTCGGCGCCGTCGGGCACCTGGGCATCGAGCGGCAGGAACTCCTGGTTCACCGCGACCCGGAGATGGGGGACGAGCGAGCGGAGCGCGGGATGGCGCGCCACCAGTGCCTCGAGCAGCTGCCGCACCGTGCCGCCTGCCCACTCCACCGTCTCCTGCCCCGTGCCGGCGCGCTCACGGGCAGCAGCGAAGTGGAGGACGGTGAGCGGCACCTAGAACTCCAGGCCCAGCCCGAAGGTGAACCAGCGCGAGGAGAGGGTGAGGCCGACCTTCCCGAAGCTGGGCATCTGGTCGTAGTTGTACTCGGCGAAGATGTAGCTGTGCCGGATGCCGGTGTCGGTGCTCAAGTCCTTCGCCATCTGCGGGGACAGCACGTCGAGCATGAAGGCCAGCCCCGCCGTCGCGCCCCAGCCCCACTTCAGCCCGTTGCCGGACTGCCCGTTCACCACCTCGGTCCGCCCCCCCTTGGTCGCGTTCCAGAACGTGGCGAGCAGGGCGAACTTCACGTAGGGGACCAAGGGGATGCCCCACCGCGACCAGGTGACGTCGAAGCGGTAGCCCACGGGGAATCGCAGCGGGAAGACGATGAGCGCGGCCTTCTCGCTGGAGGGCGCGCCGCTGCTCTGGAGCAGCGCCGAGCCGTAGATCTCCGAGTACCCTGCGGAGAACCCCACGATCACCGCGCCGTAGCGGTGCCAGGCGATGAAGTCGAATTCGCCGCCGCCGTAGAGCATGCTCCTGTTGCCGAAGATGGTCTCGTACGGGTTGTAGAGGAGGCCCTTCTCGTCCCCCACCCGGGGGATGAAGGTCCCCATCTTCAGCTCGATGAGGTATCCGACCGAAGGCTCGGGCGGAGGCGGCGGCCTGAGCTGCACCACCGTGTTGTTCGGCCCCGCCGCGAGGAGCAGCAGCAGCGCTGCGGCGGTCATCGGCGCCTCCACAGCAGTGCGACGAGCACCCCGAGCGCACTGATGACCGAGGGGACCGCCGCGCCGGAGCTGCTGCAGCCGCCGGTGTCGTGCCCACCGGCGGCCTTGTACTCGGCCCAGAATCCGTTGGTCGCCTGCGGGACCGCCGTCTGCTGAGGGGAGGGCGCTGACTGGTTGCCCACCTCGTCGAGGGAGAAGGCCTGCACGACGTAGGTGGTCCCGTTGATCAGCCCATCGATCGACTGGCTGGTCACGGTCGCGGGGATCTGCGGGAGCGTCGTCCAGCTGGGGAGGTCCCCGCCGGGCGGCTCGACCGCGTACTGCACCAGATAGTTGACGACGTTGTTGTCATCGTTGTTCCCGAGGCGGACCACGATCCTCGAATCCTGGGGGAGCAGGAACATGGTGGGCGAGGCGGGAGGGGCGGTGTCGTAGCGGACGATGAGGTTCGCGGCGCTGAGCGTCCCGCAGGTCGATCCGATTCCGGCGGCCCGGAAGTCGACCGACGAGCACACCGCGTTCTGGATGTCGGCGATCGCGCTGCAACCGCCAGCGGCGACCACCCCGGGCATGTCCGCGACCCGGAAAGTATTCGCGAGGCCCGAGGCCTGGGTGGCGAGGCTGAACGTGCCGATGATGAGATCAGTCCCCCCGTCGCTGGACGCGGTCCCCGGCTGAGTCCCGCAGCTCTGCGAGTTGGTGACCCAGAGCTGCAGCGAGGTGCAGGCGTTCGACGCGTTGAGCCCGGTGGTCGTCCACGCGACCCGCACCTGGTCGTTGCACCCCGCGGGACCCCTCGCCAGGGTCGTGACCTGCGGGCTGGAGCCGACGAAGTTCAAGCTGATCGCCTGGGCCGAAGCAGCCGCCCCGAGCAGCAGGCCCGCCAGGAGCACGACGCGGTGGGGAGAGGGCATCCGGGCGAGGGATAGCAAGGGCGGGGCCAGCTGTCGCGCCCCCGCCCACAGGGGTGCGCACACCGGGTCGAGGGTCAACGCGACAGCCGGGCGGCAAGGCCGAGTGTCAATTTGTCACAGGCGCGCGGCTCACGAGGTCGGCAACCTCGAGGCACAGACGGGCGGTGGCCCCGGCGTTGTCGATGGCCGCGACGAGCTCCAGGGCATCCGGGCTGCCAGCGAAGGCACGGATCCGCCCGACGTGGATGGCATCGTCCGCCGTGACGAGCATCGGCATCGGGTAGACCCGCTCGGCCGGGACGTCCAGGATCTTGAGGCCCGGCGCCGCCTGCAGCAGTGTGCGCGCCTCCGCCGGGGGCACCGGTCGGCCGAGCCGCACGTGCATCAGCACCAGGTCCCCGTAGAACGTGGGCACCCACACCGCCGTCCCGTCGAGCGCCGGCGCCGCGCGCCCCCAGAGGAGCCCCGTCTCGGCGCGCCACGAGAGCTCCTCCAGCGTCGACCCGCTGCCCTCGCTGAAGGGGCCGACCTGGGGAACGAGGTTGAAGCCGAGCCGGTGCGGGAAGTGGACCGCCTCGAGCTCGCGGGCGGAGAGGAGGGCGGCGGTCTGTTGCTCGAGCTCGGCCACGCCGTCGCGGCCGGCGCCGGACGCCGAGATGAAGGCCGCGCAGTGCACCTCGCGCAGCCCGGCGGCGGCGCGGAGCGGCTCGAGACAGGTGAGGAGCGCCTGGCTCACCGGCCCGGGAACCCGGAAACGACGTGCGTCAGGCACACGTCCGAGACCTGCGCCTGGCACCCGGGGAAAGATGACCGGCGTCTTCAGATCCGAGACGAAGGCGCGGCTCGTGTCGACCACCAGCGCTCCGCCGGACTCGGCCACGTGCGCCAGCGTGCGAGAGACGTCTGCCGGGGTGGCCAGGAACACCACCTTCGCGCCCCGGAGCGTCTCGGCGCTGGCCAACTCCACCTCCAGCGTCCCCTCGCCGAAGGACAGCTCCTCCCCGGCCGAGCGCTCGGAGGCGAGCAGCCGGACCCGGTCAACGGGATGCCCGGCGAGCGCGAGCGCTCCGACCAGCTCGCGTCCCACCACCCCGGTGGCGCCCACCACCGCCACGTTCCAGCTTCGATCCATCGGTCAGGTCTCCTCGCCCCGGATGCGCGCCACCGGCGCCGGGCCGGGCAGCGGCGGGAACTTCGGGTTTCGCTCTGCCTCCGAGGCTCGGAGGTAGTGCGGCTCCAGCGCCGAGAGCGCCTGGAGGTCGAACGCGGATGGGACCTGGGCGAGCCGCGCCAGGGCCCACGCGGAGGGGATGTCGGGGATCGCCAGCAACCGCGCGGCCGGCACTCCCGCCGCCCCGAGCGCCTGGGCTGCCTCGTGGACTGCCGGGCCGACCACCCGGGCGGCAGGCTCCCGCTCGAGCCAGCGCGCGAGCTCGGCCTCGGGCCACGCCTCCTCGGGCGCGAGCGCCTCGACGTGGGCGCCTGACCGGACATAGCGGCCGACGTACAGCTCGCCACGGCGGGCCACGGCCACCGCCGCGAGCGGGATTCCCTCGGGACATTCGAGCGCGAGCGCAGCGAGCGACGATGCTCCGGACACGGGGAGACGACGGGCGTAGGCAAGACCCTTGGCCATGGCGAGCCCGATGCGAAGCCCGGTGAAGCTCCCGGGCCCGAGGCCGACCACGATCCCCTGCACGTCGTCCAGGGTGAGCTGCACCCCGGCCAGCAGCTCGAGCACCGCACCGGGCAGCAGGTCGCTCATCTTCGAGGGAGGGCCACGCCGCTCCGCCACGAGCGGCGACGGCTCCCCGGGCCGGCCCACGGCCAGCGAGAGCGTCAGCGTGGAGGTGTCGACGGCGAGGAGCATGCCCGGGCGGTGCTTTGCGCGCTCAGGGCGGCCGACGCAAGCAGAAGGCCGTCCCGCTGGGTCAGGGCCTCACCCGCGCTGTGACCGGAGCACGGATCGAGCCTGACGCGAGCGACGCCCGCTCCCACCATTCCCAGGATCCGCGCCGCGGCCTCGGAGACGTCGAGGATCCGGCCCGAGGCGTACGGGCCACGGTCGTTCACCCGGACCTGCGCCACCCGCCCGTTCTCCAGGTTGGTCACCCGCAGGCAGGTGCCGAAGGGCAACGTCCGGTGCGCCGCGGTCATCGCTCCCGGCCGGAGCACCTCGCCGCTGGCCGTCTTGTGGCCGTAGAGGCCCGGGCCGTACCACGAGGCCTGACCCTCCTCGGCCTCCCGGTCGGGGCGGACGTTCCGCGCGCAGCCGGACGCGAGGACCAGCAGGACGACGACGGAGCTCCCGCGCCAGCCGGGCACCGGACGGACGCCTCAGCGCGTCAGGTCGTTCACGCAGACCAGGACCATGAGGACGATGAGCGCGACGATGCCCACCGCGTTGGCGATCTCCCGGGCCCGCATCGGGATGGGCCGCCGGCGCACCGCCTCCCATCCTGCGGAGAGCAGCTGGAATCCGTCCAGCGCCGGGATTGGCACCAGGTTGATGAGGCCGAGGTTCACCGAGATGAGCGCCATGAGGTTCAGGAAGTAGTCGAGGCCGGCCTGCGCCGCCTTCCCTGCGATGCCGTAGATCATGATGGGCCCGCCCACGTTCTTGAACGAGACCTGGCCGGTCACCAGCTTCGCCAGCCCGCCGGCGGTGTCCACCACGGCCTCACCGAGCCGGTGCCCCGCGGTGAGCAGGGCGAGCCCGGGGCCGACCCGCACCTTTGCGTCGGATCCCTTCTCGCCGGGCGTGGCCGACTCGAAGCGGAGACCGAGCTCGAACGCCTCACTCTCGCCGCTCGCCCCGTCGCCCCTGGCGGGCCTCAGCCTGACCTCGGCCTCTCGCGGCGCACCCTGGTGCAACCAGAGCAGCCGGAACGGCCGCTCCTTCAGCTCGCCGAGACGCCGGAGCAGCTGATCGCGCGAGAGGACCGGCTTGCCGTCCACCGCGACCACCTGGTCGCCGCGGACGAGCCCGGCCTCCGCGGCGGCGCTCCCCGGGAGGACCCGCCCGACGTAGAGGAGCGAGTAGACGTCCGCGGGCTCCAGCCCGAAGGCGGCCATGCCCGTCCCGTCCTGGCGAGCGACCCGGACGGTCTGGACCTCCGGAACCGTGGCGTCCAGCCCGGGCACCTCGGCCGGCAGGCGGCGCGTGAGCTGGAGCACGAGCTCCGGCCCCGGGGCCGCGGCGACGTCGCGCTCGAGCGTGGTCAGATCTGCGACCGGCTGGCCGTTCACGGAGAGGATCCGGTCGAGCGCGCGCACCCCGGCGCGCTCCGCCGCGCCACCCGCCTGCACGGTGACGACGGGAGGCGCCCGGTTCGGCGCGATGCCGATCAGGCCGCGGTTGCGAGAGGCGCCCTCCCCCGTCGGCGTCACCATCAGCGGGACGCGCTCGCCGTCCCGCTGCACGACGATGGGGATGCGGTGGCCAGCCTGGCCCACCAGCGCCCACTGCATCTCCTCGAGCGAACGGACCGGACGGCCGTCGACCTCGGTCACCACGTCGCCGACCCGGATCCCCGCCTCCGCCGCCGGCATCCCCGGGATGACGCGGAGCACGGCGGTCGAGGCCTGCGGGTAGCTGACGATGATCACGAAGTAGATGAGCAGCGGGAAGATGAGGTTGAACGCCGGGCCGGCGACGACGATCAGCATCCGCTTCCACGGCGACTGCGCGAGGTAGCTCCGGGCCTCGTCCTCGGGCGTGGCGTCCTCGCCCGGCACCTCGCCCGCCATCTTGACGTAGCCCCCGAGCGGGAGCGCCGCCACGCGGTACTCGGTCTCGCCCCGGGTGAAGCTGATCAGCGGTGGTCCGAAGCCGATGGAGAAGCGCAGGACCTTGACGCCCACCGCCTTGGCAAAGAGGAAGTGCCCGAGCTCGTGCACGAAGACGAGCGCCCCGAGCAGGAGTACGAAGGCGGCCAGGTTCTGGAGAGCCATCAGGGAGACTCCAAGTTAACCGCCGGCCGGCCGGGTCACAACGCGCTGGTGGCCCCGGAGTCCAGGAGACCCCGGGCGAGGACCACGTACAGGTACACCGCCGGGGCGTTGAACAGGAGCGCATCCACCCGGTCGAGCAGCCCTCCGTGGCCGGGGATCAACATCCCCGAGTCCTTCACCCCATGCGCCCGCTTGAGCATGGACTCGCACAGGTCTCCGAGGGGTCCGAGCGCCGCACCGAGCAGCCCGAGCGCCCAGCAATCGAGCGTGGTCAGACCAGGGAATGCCACCCATCGGGCAATGAACATTCCCCCGACCGAGCCCACCACGCCGCCGGCGAAGCCCTCCCAGGTCTTATTCGGGCTGACCGCGGGGTGGAGCTTGTGACGGCCGAAGAGCCGTCCGGCGAAGTAGGCGCACGTGTCGTTGGCCCAGGTGATGACCAACGCAGAGATGACCCACTGGAGCCCCGAGGGGCCCACCCGGAGCGCGGCGATGGGGCCCAGCCCCAGGCCCCCGTACAGACACCCGGTGACGGCGTGCGCGGTGCGCCCCGGGGCGTGCTCCCGGTCCTGCGAGAAGAGCGCCTCCACCGAGGCACCGACGAACACCGCCCAGAGGACCCAGCCGGCGATCGCGGTGAAGCCGACCGGGCGCGCCGCGGCGGCGAGGGGAATCAGCGCCGCCCCGAGCACCGCGAGCAGCGGCGCCGCCCCGAGCCGCTGCCGGGTGATCATCTCGTACTCCAGCGTGCAGCCCGCAGCCGCAGCCGAGACCAGCGCCGCTGTCCACCAGCCCCCGAGCACCAGCAGCGCGAGCACGGCGGGGAGGAGCAGCAGCGCGGTGACGATGCGGACGACGAGGTTTCGGTTCTTCTCGTTCACTTGGGCAGCTGTGCCGAGGTGAGCCCGAACCGGCGCTCGCGGTGCTGGTACTCCAGCACGGCTGCCAGGAATTGCCGAGCGCGGAACTCTGGCCAGAGCGTGTCCACGAAGATGAACTCGGCGTAGGCCGACTGCCAGAGCAGGAAGTTGCTGACCCGCGTCTCCCCGCTGGTTCGGATGACCAGATCGACGGGCGGGAGTCCGCACGTCCAGAGCTCCGCGGCGAAGGTCTCGACGTCGATGCGACCGGCCACGAGCGTGCCCTCGCGCGCCCGCTGCACCAGCCGGTCGGCGGCGGCGGCGATCTCCTCCTGCCCGCCGTAGCTCAGGGCGAGCGTGAGCACCATGCCGCGGTTCCGCGCCGAGGCCTCCCGCACGGCCTCCAGCGGCGCCCGGACGAAGCGCGGCAACCGGTCGAGCTCGCCCACCGCCTCCAGGCGGATGCCGTTCTCGAGGATCTCCTGACGTTCGGATTCCAGGTATTCGCGCAGCAGGTCCATCAGGCCCGCGACCTCGTCCGCAGGGCGCGACCAGTTTTGCGCCGAGAAGGCATAGAGCGTCAGCGCCTGCACCCCCACGCGCCGGGCGGTGCGGGTCACCTCGCGGACGCTGTTGCTGCCCTCGCGGTGGCCCTCGAGCCTGGGCAGGCCTCTCTCCTCCGCCCAGCGCCCGTTCCCGTCCATGATGATGCCGACGTGCGCCGGCACGGGTTGCTCCCGGATCTGCAGCTCCAGCGGGTCGCGCTCGGCGGCCGTGGCCATCACGGCGAAGCACCCTAGGCGAGCGCAGCCGGAGGCGTCCACGCAACGTGTCAGGCTCCGTCGGGACCTCTCCAGAGCGCGATGCCACCGAGCAGCCCGGCAATGTTCGCCACCAGGTGCACCTGGGACGGCAGCTCGACGGCCACGTGTTTGGCGTTCCCGCCGCCCAGGTACAGGCGGCGGGGGTTGAAGATGGGCAGCACCTGGGCGACCACCCGGGCGAGCCGCCGGTTCCAGTGCTTCTTCCCCACCGCTTCGAGGGCGGCGGCCCCGATGTAGTCCTCGTACGTCTTGCCCTTGCGGAAGGGATGGTGGGCCAGCTCGATGTTCGGCACGTACACCCCGTCGTTGAAGAGCGCGCATCCCATCCCCGTGCCGAGCGTGAGGAGCATCTCCACGCCGCGGCCCTGCACCACGCCGTACCCCTGGAGCCCGGCGTCATTCAGGACCCGGGTGGGCCGGCGGAAGCGGTCCTTCAGGGTGTGCGCCAGCCGGAATCCAACCCAGTCCGGATGGAGGTTGGGTGCGGTCCGGGTGACTCCCTTCACCACCACGCCCGGAAAGCCGACCGAGACCCGCTCGAAGCCTCCCAGGGGCTCGACCAGGGCCCAGAGCGCCCGAAGGATGCGTCCTGGAGTGGCCGGCCGCGGCGTCTCCACCCGAACCCGTTCGGTCACCGCCGCCGCCTCCGCGTCGAGCACCAGGGACTTGAGCCCCGTCCCCCCGACGTCGATGCAGAGTGTCCTTGGAGTCCGCGGTGCGGTCATGCTGGGCCAGTCTAGGGTAGAATTTGAGCGCTCCGGCATGCCACCCAAGGTCATCGGTCCCTACCGCGTGCTCGACACGCTGGGCAGTGGAGGCGCGGGGACCGTGTACCGCGCCCTCGACCGCCGCACGGGAGAGCCCGTGGCGCTGAAGCTGCTCTCGACGGGGCCCGCCCTCGATCCGCGCGCGGCGCGGCGGCTGGCGCGCGAGTTCGAGACCCTGGCCGAGCTGTCGCACCCCAACGTGGTGAAGGTGTTCGATACCGGCGTCCACCACGGCTACCCCTATTTGGCGATGGAGCTGGTGGAGGGGCTGACGCTGCGGAATTACCTGGACCTCGATCTCAGCCTGGCGCCCGGGCTCCGCCCCCCGCCGAGGCAGGCGGACGAGCCGAGCGTGCCCTGGAACGACACCGACACCGGTGACTGGGCGCCGGCGCCGTTCACGCTGAGCAGCTTCGCCGAGGAGCCGCCCAGCGAGGAGGTCTCGTACTCCAGCGGGCCGGAGAGTGTCCGCGCGCTGGCGGATGCCGCGGACGAGCCGGACACGCAGGAGTCGCGGGAGATGAGCGTGAGCGACGCGCCAGATGCGCCCCCCGTCCCTCACCCCGTCCACGAGCCTCTGCACCGCGCTCCGGACCTCCTCGCGCTCAACCGCCCCGAGCGGACCGGGCGCCTCAAGGACGCCATGACCCAGCTGGCGAGCGCGCTCAGCTACATCCACGGGCACGGGCTCGTGCACCGGGATCTCAAGCCGACCAACGTGATGGTGGACGAAGACCGCCTGGTGCGCCTCATGGACTTCGGGCTGGCCAAGTTTCTCGCGGACGACGGGGCGGTGACCGCCGACGGGCGTCTGGTGGGGACGTTCCGGTACATGGCGCCGGAGCAGATCCTCGGCGAGGGGCTGGACGCGCGGGCCGATCTCTACTCGCTGGGCGTCATCCTCTACGAGATGCTCACCGGCCGGACGCCGTTCGACGCGCGGACGCCCCATGAGCTCTGGCAGAAGGTCCTGGAGACCGACGCTGCCCAGGTCCTCTCCATCAACCCGGGCGCGGACGCCATCCTGGCGCGCATCGCCCACCGTCTCCTCCGGAAGGAGCCCGCCGAGCGGTTCCAGACCGCCGAGGAGGTCGCCGAGGCGTTCGCCGAGTGACCGCAACCCACCACAGCCTCGAGGTTCCCGCGGAGGCGGCCGGGATGCGATTGGACGTCTGGCTCGCGGGCGCGCTGGAGTTGCCGCGCACGCGGGTGAAGGCGCTGCTCGACCGCGGGGGGGTCCGCATCGGCGGACGTCCTCCGCGCAAGGGTGACCGTACCGTCGCCGGCGCACGCGTGGAGGTGACGCTGGAGGCCGAGGACCCGCGCCCCGTCCCCCAGCCAGAGCTGCCGCTGTCCGTGCTCTACGAGGACGGGCAGCTGGTCGCGGTCGACAAGGTGGCCGGCTGGCCGAGCCATCCGCTCGAGCCGGGCGAGCGCGGCACCGTGGTGAACGCCCTCCTCGCGCGCCACCCTGAATGCGCCGGCGCCTCCGAGGATCCGCGCGAGGGCGGGCTCGTGCACCGGCTCGACACCCTCACCTCGGGCGTCCTGCTCGCAGCCCGCGACCCGTCCACCTGGCGCACCGTTCGCGACGCCTTCACCGATCGTCGGGTGGAGAAGGAGTACCTGGCGGTGGTCACGGGGACCATCGCCGACGCGGGTGAGATCGATCTGCCGCTCCGCCACCGCGGCGACCACGTCGAGCCGGCCCTCGGCGGAGGAGGGCGGGAGGCGCTGACGGCATTCAACGTGCGCGCGCGCTCCGGCGACGCGGCGCTGGTCGAGGTGCGCATCGAGACCGGCGTCCTCCACCAGATCCGTGCCCACCTCGCGGCGGTGGGCGCACCGGTGCTCGGCGACGTCACCTACGGAGGCCGGCCGCACCCCGGTCTCGACCGCTTCTTCCTCCATGCGGCAAGGCTCGCGCTGGTGCACCCCGCGTCCGGCGAGCGCCTGGAAATCTCGGCGCCGCTCCCGGCCCCGCTGCCCGAGGTGCTCGCCGAGCTCGGGCTTGCCTTCGCTCCCGGCATCGGACCGGCGGGGTAGCGTGCGCGGCGTGCGCGCCATCCTCCACGTCGACATGGACGCCTTCTACGCGTCCGTCGAGCAGCGAGACCGGCCGGAGCTGCGGGGACGCCCGGTCATCGTCGGAGGCCACCCGCGGCGCGGGGTCGTGCTCGCCGCGAGCTACGAGGTCCGACCGTTCGGGGTGAGGAGCGCCATCCCCATGGCCCGCGCGCTGGTGCTCGCCCCCGGTGCGGTGGTGGTGCCGCCGCGCTTCGCCGCGTACGCCGAGGCCAGCGAGCAGGTGTTCTGCATCCTCGAGCGCTACTCGCCTCTCATCGAGCCGCTGTCGCTGGACGAGGCCTTCCTCGACGTGACCGCCTCCCAGTCGCTCTTCGGGCCGCCGGTCGGGATCGCCCGGAGGCTCCGGGCCGAGATTGCCTCCGAGGTGGGACTCCCCGCGTCGGCGGGGATCGCCGCGTCCAAGTTCGTGGCGAAGATCGCCTCGGACCTGGCGAAGCCGGACGGCCAGCGGGAAGTCCCGCCGGACGACACGCGGGGCTTCCTCGCTCCCCTCCCCGTCTCCCGGCTCTGGGGCGTGGGGCCGAAGCTCGAGGCGCGTCTCCATTCCCTCGGCCTGCGGACCGTCGGTGACCTGGCCGCGCGCGAGGTGGGCTGGCTCACGGAGCGGCTGGGTGACACCGGCGCGCACCTGGCGGCGCTCGCGCGGGGAGAGGACGATCGTCCCGTCATCCCGGACCGGGGCAGCAAGAGCATCGGCGCGGAGGACACGTTCGAGGAGGACGTGGCCGCGCCCGCCCTGCTCGAGCCGCGGCTCCACGCCCAGGCGCTACGGGTGGCGCGGCGGCTCCGGAAGGCAGGGCTGCGGACCCGCGTCGTCCAGCTGAAGCTCAAGCTCGACGACTTCACCGTCCAGACCCGCCGCTGCACGCTCGAGTGCCCCACCGACGACGGACAGGAGCTCTACCGCCAAGTCCTGGAGCTGCTCCGACGCGCGCCGGTGTCCCGACCGGTCCGGCTCACGGGGGTGTCGGCGCAGGAGCTGGACGGTGGCGAGGACCCCCAGCTCGCGCTCTTCGGCGAGACCCCCCGCCGCTCCGACGCCCTCAACCGGACCCTCGACGCCATCGCGGTCCGCTTCGGGAGTGGCGCCATCGCGCCGGCAGACGTGCTCAGCCTCGCTGACGACGACCCTCTGGACGAGGTCCGCGCGCGCGCCGGCGCCTCACGGCTCGACGTGCCCGACTGACGGCGCGAAGAACGGGCGCTCAGTTCGCCCGCGGGCCGAGCGGCCCCGTGACGCCGAAGCGCTCGCGGAGCTCGTGCAGCCACTCCGAGCCGTGATGGAACCGGTGACGGGTGGTGTGCGCGCCGCGCGTCTCCACCCGGTACCGCTCGGTCAGCGTGCTCCGACCCCACGGCCGCGCCACCGTGAACACGGTGTGGTTGGTGAACGGCGACTCGGGGTGGGTCTGGTGCCAGTGGAACATCGGCGCGAACTCATCCATCGCGCGCGGCCGGAGCGAGACCCGGTAGAGCGGCCGCCAGTGCCCGGGCACCGTCGCGTGCTCCAGCTGGAGCTCGCCCGCGTCCGGCAGCAGCCGGTAGTGCCCGCTGACGTCACTGGCGGTGCCCGCCGGGAGCGACAGCGGGGCCCGGAACGAGTCGCCGAAGCCCACGTCGACCAGGAAGTCCCCGCCACCGACCCGCACGTGCAGCGCGAGGTGGTCGTACTCGGGGCCCCAGGTGCGTCCCGATTTCCGCCAGACCCTCGCGGAGAGCCGGGCCACGTCGAAGCCGAGCTGCTCGAGCGTCCAGGCAAACAGGGCGTTCAGCTCGTAACAGAAGCCGCCGCGATGACGTCGGACGATCTTCTCCCAGGCGTGCCGGACGTCGAACTCGATCGGAATCTGCCACGCGATGTCGAGGTTCTCGAACGGGACCGTCGTCAAGGACCGGCGCTGCAACTTTCGCAGGTACGGCAGTGTGGGAGGCTCGGGGCGCACCCCGAGCAGCCGGAGGAACTCCCCGAGCTCGGCCGCTCCGAGCGAGCCGGGGACGGACATTCGCGGGAGAGGGGTGGCCCCCGGACGGGGTCTGAGCAAGGAAGGATTCAGCACCGGAGCGCTTTGAGATGGCGCGGATTCGAGCTCCGCGCAACTTGAAGACGGTTGACGTGGGGCGTCAGACCGCGGGTCCGGCTCCCCCTTCGTCGGGGGGCGAACCTGGGCGCGGGCCCCGCCTGCGCCGCCGGCGACGCCGCCGAGCGCCATCCGCCGGCCCACCGCCCGGAGTCGGCGCAGGAGCCGGGGCGCCGCCGGCCTTCCAGGCCGCGAGCGCGTCCCGGTGCTCCCCTGTCGCCTCGACCGACAGCTCGAACACGGTGAGCGCCTCCTGGTACAGCGGATGGCGGCGGAAGCTGGCGAGCCCACCGCGCCGGCGACGCTGGCCGGAGAGCGTGGCCTGCGCCAGGAGAATCATCCGGCACCGCTCCGCAATGCGACGGGGCAGCCGCGCCGTCCGGACCAGCTCCTGGAGGAGGTCCTCCACCGCCGGGGGGACGGCGGGCTCTTCCACCGGCTCGCCTTCGCCCGGCGGCTCGGGGGAAGCCTCCCGGACCCGGAGCAGGGGCAGGAGCAGCGTCGCGAGGAGGACCGCATCCTCCGGCACGACGCCCGAGCGCACCCGCGCATCGAGCCGCTCGGCGTGCGCGGCGAGCAGTGCGGCGCCCTCCTCACCACGCTCCTTGAGCCACGCGTCCACCGGCGGGAGCAGAAACCTCAGCGCATCCACGGCGGACAGCAGATGCAGCCCGCCGGCGCTGACGCCGCCGCGCAGGATGCGGAAGGTGTCCTCGAGGAGCCGCGGCGGCGCGCACCGGGGGATGTCCTCCACCGCCCCCTCCATCGCGGCGTAGGTGCGTGACTCGATGTCGAAGTCGAGCCGGCAGGCGAAGCGGACTGCGCGCAGGATGCGGACCGGGTCCTCGCGGAGGCGGATCTCAGGGTCGCCGATGGTGCGCACCTCGCGCAGGCGCATGTCCCGGAGGCCGTTCACGAAGTCGATGACCCGGCCTTCGGCCACGTCGTAGAAGAGCCCGTTGATGGTGAAGTCGCGCCGCCGCGCGTCCTGCTCGGCGCTCCCGAAGACGTTGTCGTCGCTGATGAGGAGGTCGTCCTTCTCGTCCCTCTCCTCGCCCTCGGCGACGGGCTCGACCGGGTCCTCCAGCTCGCTCGGGTTGGCGCGGAAGGTGGAGACCTCCACGATCTTCCCACCCTTGAAGTACACGTGCGCCAGGCGAAACCGGCGGCCGATGAGGCGGCAGTTCCGGAAGATGCCGCGGACCTCGCTCGGCACCGCGCTGGTGGCGACGTCGAAGTCCTTGGGCGTCCGGCCCGCCAGGAGGTCTCGCACGCAACCACCGACGAGGTAGGCCTGGTGGCCGTACTGGAGCAGCCGGTTCACCACCTTGAGCGCGTCCGGATCGAGCTTCGACGGATCGATGTCCGGGGTGTGGTCCCGCGGGACGGGCACGGTGGAGTCGAGATGATCGGCGTCGCTCTCCCACAGGGCCGGCGGAACTGGCTCCGGCTCCTTCAGGTCGTGGGGAGGCGGTGGCTCGGGAACCGGCTCGGCGAGCGGATCCGGGCCATCCTCGTCCTCGTCCGAGGCGTCGAGGTCGGCGGCGTCGTTCTCCAGCCCGGCCTCGGCCTCCTGAGGGGCATCGGCAACGGTGGGTTGGGGGGCGGTGGGATCGTCCGTCATCAGCGATTGACGCCCCGGGTCAGAGCGGGCTTTGAAGGGCACGCGTCTATACCATGCGAACGCTCCTGACGGGCGCCACCGGACTCATCGGAGCCAATCTCGTCCGGGCCCTCCTCCAGGCCGGCGAGCGCCCCCGCGTGCTGCTCACGCCGGGATCCGGCGCGCGATCGCTCGCCGGACTCGACGTGGAGCGTGTCTCGGGGGACGTCCGCGACGCCCATTCGCTTGCGAAGGCGATGAATGGCGTGCAGCGGGTCTTTCACGCCGCGGGGCACGTCCGGTTCGACGACGCCGGTCGCCTCCTGCTGTGGACCATCAACGTCGAGGGGACCCGGCAGGTGCTCCAGGCCGCGCGCCGCGCCGGTGTGCACCGCCTGGTGCACGTCTCCTCCAGCGTCGCCGTCGGCCACGGGAGCATGGACCGGCCCGCGACCGAGGAGAGCACCCCCCCGGAGCGAAGCAGCCCGTACGCCGAGAGCAAGCGCGCCGCCGAGGAGCTCGCGCTGGGCGACTGGGGTGCCGTCCAGGTCGTGGTCTGCAATCCGACCTTCGTCGTCGGGGCGTACGGGACCGGGGCGACCAGCGCCGAGGTGGTGCGGCTCGTCGCCTCGGGCCTGGTGAGGGCGTATCCCCCGGGCGGAGCGAACGTGGTCAACGCCGAGGACGTGGCCGACGGCCTGGTGCGGGCGATGCGCACCGGTCGGCCGCGCACCCGCTACATCCTCGGTGGGGAGAACCTCACCCACCGCGAGTTTCTGGCCCAGATCGCCGAGGAGTGCGGGCAACCCCCGCCGCTGCTCCCGCTTCCCCGGTGGGCGGCGCGCGCGCTCGGCCGCACCGGGGATGTGCTCGGCTCGCTCTCCTCGGCCCGGCTCGGCTGGGTGAACACCCCGTTCCTGCGACAGCTCTTCGAGCCGGCGTACGTGAGCTCCGGCCTGGCCCAGCGCACCCTCGGCTACCGGCCGCGACCGGTCCGCGACGGCATCCGCGACGCGCTCCGCTGGTACCAGGAGCAGCAGCTGCTCCCCCGCGACCGCCCCCTGACGCCGCGGGGGGTGCTGCTCAGAAGCTGATCGGCAGCCGCGGGACGTCGACGATGGCGGTGGTCCCGTCCGCCCGGCGGATCTCGACGCGGACCGTCGTCCCCTCCTCGCCGCGGAGTCGCTGGACCGCGTCCACGAAGCCGAGCTCGGCGATCGTGAGCCCATCGACCCGGAGCACCACGTCCCCCGCGTGCAGCCCCGCCGCCGCGGCGCCTCCCGACGGAACCACGTTCCCGAGCACGATGCCGTCCTCGGTCCGGTTCACCACCGCACCGATGCCCACCAGGTCCGTGCGCGGCGTCTGGTCCGCGTCGAGCGGCCGGAGCGAGACCTCCACCTGCGTCCTCCCGCGGGCCACGGTCACGATGCGCCGGTTGTACCGGTCCGACTCGACGGAGACGCTCACCGGCGTGTCCGGCACGCCCTCGAGCTGGAACGTCCCGTCGGCGTTGCTGAAGGTTCCCGTCCGGACCAGCACGGAGTCCTCGCCCGGGGACGACTCGAGGGCCACCCGCGCGCCGGCGACGGGGCCACGGGAGGCAATGTCGCGGACGACGCCGGAGAGCCGCCGCCCACCACGCAGGCGCAGCTCCTTCTCCACCCGCGCGCCAGCGGTGGCCGGCAGCTCCACCCTGACCCGGTCCGAGGGCCCACTGTCCGCGGCGAGCGCCTGCAGCTCCCACGCGCCAGACGCCAGCCCGCGCACCTCCCACTGCCCGTCCGGGTCGACGACGGAGAGCGTCCGGGGCGGCTCGCCTCGCCTGAGGCGGACCAGCTGGAGCGCGAATGCCGTCGCCGGGCGCCCGTCGGCGTGCACCACGCGGCCGGCGAGCACGCCTCCGGGATGGACCGTGAGCAGGACCTCCGACTGTCCCGCCTCGACCGTGACCCGGTCCGAGAGCAGGTCGCCGGCGCGCGCCTGCGCCCAGCCAACCTGCGCCGGCACCGCCTCGAACCGGAACCGGCCCTGGGCATCGGATGCGACGGGAGCCGGAAGCATCGACCCGCCCTCGCGCGGCCGCCGGCTCACCCCCAGCGTCACCACCGCCTCCGGCACCGGCGCTCCCCGATCGTCGACGACCCGGCCGCTCAGCGGCGGCTCGAGCACGGCATCGGCCGGGGCGGCCTTCAGCTTGAGGGTCACGCTGCGGTCGCTGCCGGTGCCACGGAGCGGCTCGACGCCGGGTGCGAACCCAGGCGCCTGCGCCAGCAGCAGGCCCTCGGCCGGGGCGGCGCCGCTGAACTCGCCCTGCCCGTCGGTGGTCCACCGCCGCTCGGCGCTGAGCACTCCGGGCTGGCTCCCGGGAACGCGGAGGGTGACCGTGGCGCCGGCGATGGGCGCGCCGCCCTCCTGCGCCTCCACCCTCCCCTTCAGACGTATCTCCGGGTCCAATGGAAGGACCAGCTCGGGGGTGCCGGCCGGCGCCGGCGCGAGGAGGCGGATGGGGCTCTGGCCCCACTCCGGGCCGAACGGCACGTATCCCTCGGCGAGCACGGCCGCGAGCTGGTGTGGTCCCGCGCGCGCCGGGACGAGCTGGAACCGCCCGTCCGCGCCGGAACGCACCGACGTCGCGCCCTCGGGGGCGAAGAAGGTCACCTCGGCGCCGGCGATCCCCCGTCCGTCCGCGGACGAGACGATTCGCCCGCTGAACGCCGGGAGCGGGGCCCGGATCGCGCGCGGAGGCGGGGCGGGCTCGTCCGGCGCTGCGAGCGCGGCTGGCCGCTCCCCCCGCGCGCCAGGGGTCGATGACGCGACGGCGTGCGATACCACCGGGCTGGCCGGCGCCTCCGGGGGGGGACGCGCATGCAGGAAGAGGGCGAGGAGCGCCGCGGCGAGCAGGCCGAGCAGCGCGAGGCCCAAGGACCGGGTGCGACGACGTCGGGGGGGTGGCTGAGCGGGCATGGTCCGGTTCAACGCACGGATCCTAGCTCCGCTTCCGCGCGCGATTCGTCCGCGGCCGGGCGTCGTCGAGCACGCTCAGGTAGTCGATGACCCGCGCCGGGGCCGGGGGAGGGGTGGCTCCGAGCGCGGCGACCCGGCGGGTGAACGCCTTCACGATGTCGGGCAGCGGGCGGAACGCCTGAAGGACGGCCTCCGGGCCCTGGAGCGCGCCTTCGAGGGCCTGCAGCAGCGGGGCGGCCACGGCCTGGATGGGCAGTCCGCGCCGGACCAAATCCTGGAACGAGTTGCTCAGCGTGAGGAGGTTGTGCCCCGCGGTCTGGACCATCTCCACCGCGACGCGGGCCACCTGCCCGGGGTTGAGATGCCCGTCGGCGAGCAAGACCAGCGCCGCCTGGAAGTAGTTGAAGACCGGCACCACCCGCGGGCCGTAGCGCGCGAAGTACGCCGGGGGCGTGAGCCGGTCGAGGTGGATGAAGATGCGCCGGACCGGGTCGGCGCGTGGAATGGCGCGCCAGGCGCTGACGATGCGCGCCCGGTCGTCCGGGTAGACCTGCGCGGCCTCGAGCACCTGCCCGAGCACCGACTCGTCGACGCGGCCGGCGATGAGGTCCGCGTACAGCGAGTAGATGAAGGCGTCCGCCTCGGCGTCGTCCCCGAAGAGCACCTCCTCGGCTTCGACCGGCGCGTGGATGCGGCTCTCGAGCAGGACGGGGAGCTTGTACCCGACCTGTCCACGCAGCGCCCGGAACCGCCCGCGGAGCAGATTGCGGACGTTGTCCTTCAGCACGAGCTCGTCCCACTCCACCCCATCGAGCTTGAGCTTCTCCACCAGGACGGCGCGCATCTGCTTCGGGCTGCCGGAGATGATGCAGAGCCGGGTGTCACCCTGCGCGCGCAGCTCGCGGATGAGCGCGGCGGCCCCGGGCACGGCCTCCTTCTCGCTCGCCTTCTGCAGCGCGGTGCGCACCAGCTGGCCGAAGGTGTCGAAGTCGGTCTGCAGATACGTCTTGTCCAGGTCCCATCGGTAGATGCGACGGGGCGGCCGCGGGTCGATGCGGTCGGGAAGAGCCATCGGTCAGCCCGACGTGAGCCCTTCCCGGATGGCGTGGGCGAGGTCCGACGTGACCGCCTTGGCGGCGACTTTTCCTGCGTTGGCGATGGCCCGCGCCCGGGAGCGGCCGTGTGCCTTGATGAACAGCCGATCGAACCCGAGCACGGGTGCACCCCCGTACTGCTGCCAGTCCGTCACGTCCTTGAGCTGCTTCAGTCCATTGCTCAGCATCGCGAGGCCGAGCTTCCACCGCAACGTCGAGTGGTAGGCGTAGTTGGCCAGCTCGACGACGGTCTCCGCCACACCTTCCAGCATCTTGAGGCAGACATTGCCCACGAACCCGTCACAGCAGATGACGTCGGCGGTGCCCTTGGGGATGTCGATCCCTTCGACGTTTCCGACGAAGCGGATGCCGGGATGGATCGCGAGCCTGGCGTGCGCCTCGACCACCCGGGGCGGCCCCTTCGTGGCCTCCGTCCCGTTGGAGAGCAGGGCGACCGAGGGGTTGGGGTTCTTGCTGATGATGCGGGCGTAGGCCGAACCCATCACCGCGAAGGTGACCAGATCCTCGGCCGTCGCATCGACCGTCGCCCCGACATCGAGGATGAGGCTGAAGGGATCCTCCTTCGTGCCGTGCCAGGTGCGGGTCGGGTACACGCTGGCGAGCGCGGCTCGCCGGACGCCCGGGATGAGCTGGAAGGTGCGAGCGCAGGCCAGCACTCCGGCGCCTGTGTTCCCGGCGGTGACGACCGCGTCGGCCTCACCGTCCGCCACCAGCTGCGCGGCGACCATGACCGAGGCCTTCGGCGTGCGACCGAGCGCCTCGGAGGGCTTCTCGTGCATGCCCACGAAGTCCGGCGCGTGGTGGACGCTGATCCGCTCTCCGCTGTGCCGGGTCTCGGCGAGGATCGCGTCGATCTGCTGCCCGTCGCCGACCAGGAGCGCGTGGACGTGCGGCGCCTCGAGCGAGAGCGCCGCGGCTCCTCGCACCACCTCGGCAGGGCCGTGGTCGCCGCCCATGACGTCGAAGGCGATGGTGGTGGCGCGGGGCGGCATCGCGGTGAGCGCGCCATCCTAGTGGAGTCCGGGCCCGGCGACCGAGGGCGATTCTCATCCGCGCCTCGACGTCCCCGGTCAGCGCCCCGGGCGTGCGCCGCCAGGGCCCGACGGGGGCGTGCTGGACCTGGGGGCCGCGGCGGAGGCTACGGCGAGCGCCAGCCGGGCGTCGATCAGGTCGCATGCGTCCACGGCCTCGTGCCGGCCGGCGCGATTGTAGGTGTGCGTTCCGATGAGTCGCTCGGCCCAGGTCGGGCGAATCGTACGATACGGTCGCTCGGCATACTCGCCGGCGTTGAGCGTGGTGATCTCGTTGAAGAGCAGGCTGTGGCCGTACACCGGGGCGCAGCTCTGGCTCGGCCGGACGAGACGCCCGCCATCGGTGAGAATCGCCCCCGCGCCGCGACTGCGGAGCACGTCCGAGCAGAGGGGGCTGGCCGGGTGCGCCTTCCACTCGCCGGTGAGGCTGTCGGCCGAGAAGAGCAGGAGCTCGACCTCGCCGCCCGGCCGCTCGGCGACGGTGGGAAAGAACCACCAGCGCCCCTCGTGCTCGAGCGCGCTCGTGTCCACCGCGAACAGCCCTCGCTGGAGGACGTGCTCGCGCGTCCACTTCCACGGGAAGTCGGCGGCCCGGTACAGCACGATCTCGTGGTCGGCGCCGGATTCGGGGATCATGAAGAACTCCCCGCCGTGCCGGAAGACGTGCGGGTACGAGAGATGCCGGCCGGTGTCCAGGCACGTCTGGTGCGGACCGAGCTGGCCATCTGCGTGCACCTCGGCCACCCCGATGACGCCGCGTGACTCGGCGTAGACCCAGTCCTCGAAGAAGAGCCACGTGCGGCCCGCGTGCTCGACCAGGGCGGGGTCCGCCCAGTAGTGCCCCGACGGTGGCTCGACCAGACGGAACCCCTCCATGCTGGGCTCGGCCTCTGGCCGGTCCAGCGACCCGGGCGCCCCGGTCCGCAGCGCGACGCGCCAGTGAACGAGGGTTTGCTTCCGGAAGGGCCTGCGGGCCGCCTTCACCGCCAGCTTCGGCGCGAGCCAGGCGGCGAGCTCGGTGTTCGTCGGTCGGCGATAGATCTTCCGCTTGCCGATGTAGGGCTCGGGCGAGACGGCTCGGGCGCGCACCGCGTGCCAGCCCTGCTCGTGCAGCTCCCGGAGCTTCCGGATCACGAAATGCACGCCGCCCCAGTACGGAAGCCGGCGGTTGGCGGAGACGAGGAGCGAGTCCGCGGTGGAGAAGGTGGACTTGCAGAGCACGACGCCGCCGTCGAGCTCGTCCGACAGGCGCTGGAGCAGCACGCCGCTGGTCTCGGCGCCCTCGACCACCTCCCAGAACTCCGGGGGGCCCCCGCGGAACCGGTCGTTGTCGCCGTGGTGGTACGACCACACGCCGTACCGGGCCGCGTCGAGGATGCCACCCCGGACGATGTTGAACCCGAAGCGGAGCAGCACGTCGAGGTTGGCCGCGCGGATCTTCTCCAGCGCTTCCTCGGAGAAGCGATGAACGAATCCCTTGCGGATGGGCTGCACGTCGAGCCGCTCGGTCTCTGCCAGAAGAGACGCGCAGTCGACGGGCTCCTCCGGATCATCCTCGGACCGTCGGCGTGCGTCGAGCCGCTCATAGACGTCATAGGCGATCCGGGCGCGCAGCCCCTGGTCGGTCAGGCGCTTCCAGACTGCCCGGGCACGGGACGGCCGGGTCGGTGGCTCCGGCGCGCGTGCCTCGAGGTTGAAGACCTGTAGCGCGAGCTCGGCGAAGTCGCTGGCTCGGATGTCCTCGAGCACCGCGGCGAAGTGCCGCGGGAGGACCTCCCCGTCCAGCAGGACGCCGATCCGCAGGCGTGGCCCCGTCCCCTCCGAGTGCAGATGGAGCGAGGAGAGAGTACGCCCCGCTGGGCTGGCGATGTGGTCGTCGGGCAAGCGTCCCCTCCCTGGGCACGGAAGCTCGTGCCGGCGGCGGCTCGGGGGCAGGGGGCCCGGTCCTTCTGGACCGCAGTTCTGTGAGACGGCAGACAGGAGCCGGAACGGGGAGACGGCCGGGCATGCCGGGGCCGGGTCCAGGGGCAATCCACGTTCGTGGCTCGGTGTCAGCGCAGGCATCCGGAAGAGCTGGAGAGCGGCACGCGCGTCAGGCGCCCGGGCTCACTTCGGCGCAGGCGCGCTCGCGTCCGAGACAGTCTTGGTCCCCGTCTTCCGCTCGATGCACCCCTTGGTGAGCGTGTACTGGTACGTCCCCAGCTCGTCTCGCCAGAACTCACCCTGGAAGGGCCAGTACAGCTGGTCGTCGTTCACCGCGACCGAGTACTTGTACTTCTTGAGGATCGCCCGGCGACCCCCGGCCTGCAGCTGCTCCTCCAGGAACTCCTTCTCCTTGGTGGTCGTCTCGAACTTGATGCGCTCGCCGTTGGCCAGGAGCGTCCGGAGCTCGGCCTGCTCCTGCTCGAGCTTGGCCTTGGCCATCAGCCCGGCCTTCTGGATGAGGGCGGTGCGCTGCTTCTTGAGGATGTCCTGGAGGTTCCGCGCCAGCTCGGTGCCGTTCAGGCTGGGGTGGTTCTTCATCCCGTCGAGCTCGTTCTCCAGCTCGAGGATCGAGTCGTTGGTGTTCTTGAGGTCCTTGTCGCTCAGGGCCAGCTTCAGCACCCGCTCGAGGATCAGGTCCGGCGCCTGGCCGGTCTTCTTCGCGGTCCGGTTCTTGCGCTGGATCTCGGCCAGGACCGCGTAGTAGTCCGCGGCCTCCGTGTTCTTCCGGGTCAAATCATCCAGGGCGTCGTAGACCGGCTTGTACCGCCGCTCGAACTCCTGGACGATCGCCGTCGACTCGGCGTACCGGCAGTTCTCGTAGTAGACGACTGCCTTGAGGATCAGCGCCTCGGGGAAGTACTCGTCGCGGAAGAACGGGCTGGACAGGGTGATGAGGTTGCCCAGCGCCTGCTCGTACTGCCCGATCCGGTAATCGGCCCAGGAGGACTCGAACAGCGCCTCCAGCCAGTCCGGCTTCCCGCGCTCGATCTTCCCGTAATAGTAGAGGGCGTAGCGGTTCTGCCGGGCGCCGTAGTG
>Ga0208851_1000199_pt1 | contig 26967 bp, 27 predicted proteins | sample NGESurshal092012_FD_184481 | JGI IMG/M metagenome (GOLD analysis project Ga0208851, IMG submission 184481) | Arctic peat soil microbial communities from Barrow, Alaska - NGEE Surface sample 415-2 shallow-092012 (SPAdes) | ecosystem: Environmental > Terrestrial > Soil > Wetlands > Peat ... | reverse complement strand
TCCCTGCGTCCTTGCCACGAACGACGATGCATCCGCCGGATAACCCACGGGACTTCCGGACAGATCCACTAGGCCGTCGGGGCCACGGGCCCGGCGGCCGTCGCACCGCCCGCACCGGGCAGCGGGGGCGACCCTCCGTCGCGCGCCTGCAGCAGCGTCCAGCCGAGGGCGCCGATGCCGAACACGACGGCGCACAGGAAGGCCAGCGCGCCGAGGACCGGGATCAGCGCGAGCCCGCGCAGGATCCCCCAGCCGATGAAGAACGCCGCGAGACGTCCGCCCGCGTGGAGCCGGCGTCCGAGCAGCCAGGCGCTCGTCACGTACCCGAGGCCGGCGAGCGGCACGAGGGCGAGCAGCAGGCCGATCGCCAGCGGGATGCCGACGAGCGTGACCATCGCGATCAGCGCCAGCAGCGGCAGGCCGATGAAGGCGACGCAGCCGACGCCGATCGCCGGGCCCCAGCCGGTGCGCATGCGCACGAACGCCGCGTCGGCCGCGCGCGGCGCGAGCAGCAGCGCCAGCAGGCCGAGCACGAGCGTCGAGACGCTCATCGCGATCCACAGCACCGCGGCGGAGATGAACGGCGCAAGGTGCCCGACGTGCGTGTCGATCTTCTTGACGTCGCCGCCCACACGCGCTCCGGGCGCGATCACCGGCGCGTCGCTGCCGTAGGTGATGCCCTTCCCGACGACGCCGGTGCGCGCGACGAAGGCCTGCCCGCCGACGGTGACCAGGTGGCCGCGCACGACGCCCGCGACGTGCACGATCCCGTCGACCGCGACGACGTCGCCGGTCACGGTCGCCCCGCGCGGGACGTTCACGTCGCCGTCGACGATGCCGATCGTGCGCGCGGTCTGGCCCGGCTTGAGGTCGACCTGGCCGCGCAGGACGAGCTGGTCGCCGGGCTGCCCGATGTGCACGTGCACGTCGAGGTTCGAGGCCTGGGCGCCGGCGGGCGCGACGGCGCTCGCCGCGAGGGCGACCGCGAGCAGGTTGCGGAGCATGGCACGACGGTAACGGCGGCCACGGCCGGTGACCATGCGGGGGTCCCCCGACCGCATTCGGGGGGTGGCACCATCCTGCGCGCTGGGCCGGGGCGTACGCTTCGACGCCGATGCCCCCCACCGCACTGACGCGCGACGCGCTCGCCGACGACCCGATCGAGCAGTTCCGGCGCTGGCTCGCGGACGCCGAGGCGACCGGCATGGTCGACCCGAACGCGATGACCGTCGCGACCGCGGGCTCCGACGGCCGTCCCTCCGCACGCACGGTCCTGCTGCGCGGAGCGGACGCCGCCGGCTTTCGCTTCTACACGAACCGCGACAGCTTAAAGGGCCGCCAGCTCGCCGAGAACCCGCGCGCCCAGCTGCTCTTCTTCTGGCGCGAGCTCGGGCGCCAGATCCTCGTGCACGGCACCGTCGCCCCCACGAGCGACGCGGACTCCGACGACTACTTCGCCGGCCGTCCGCGCGTGTCGCGCCTGGGGGCGATCGCCTCCCGCCAGGGCCGCGTCATCGCAGGGCGCCAGGATCTGCTCGACGCCGTCGCCGCAGCCGACGCCCAGCACCCCGGGGAGGACGTCCCGCGTCCGGCGCACTGGGGCGGCTACCGCCTGACACCCGAGGCGATCGAGTTCTGGCAGGCCGGGGAGTTCCGCCTGCACGACCGGTTCGTCTACGCGCGCGCCGCGGACGGGGGCGGCTGGCGCATCGAGCGCCTCTCGCCGTAGAAGGACGCGCTCAGCGCCGCGTCGCGCGCAGCACCGACCAGCTGAGCACGGAGACGACGGCGAGCGGGAGGACCCACCAGACCGCGGCGCCGCCCGCGGCCAGCGCGGCGGTGAGGCCGAGCGCCAGGACGACCGCCGCGGCGATCGCGGGGTCGTCGCCGACGACGAAGTCCTGCAGGAACGCCAGGAACCCGCGGACGCGCGTCATGCGGGCACCTCGGCCCCGGTCTGCTGCGTCATGGCCGCCAGGCGCGCGTGGCGGCGACGCAGGAGGGCGACGAGCGCGAGCGAGGTCAGCAGCGTGAACGCGACCAGCACCGGGATCGCGGCGTCCTGGCCGGGCCAGCTTCCGCCGGCGCCCTCGGTGCCCCAGAAGATCCCGAACGCCGTCAGCATCACGCCGACCGCGTACTTCAGGGTGTTCTCCGGGACGCGGCTGAGCGGGCGATGGGCCGCGACGCCGGCGACCACGACGACGAGGAGCGCGGCCAGCGCGGCGACGACGGCGAGCGGGACGTTGTGCTGGTTGCTGCCGAACGTCACGACGATGAACGCCACCTCGAGGCCCTCCAGCAGCACGCCCTTGAAGCTCACCGTGAACCCGAACGCGTCGAGGCCGGCGCCGGGGACGGGAACGGGGACGGCGCGCAGCTCGGCGACCTCGGCCGCGAAGATCGCGTCCTCGTCGTGCAGCGCCTTGAAGCCGCTCGCGCGCAGAATCGCCTTGCGCAGCCACTGGAGCCCGAAGACGAGCAGCAGCCCGCCGACGACGAGCCGCAGGACGTTGATCGGCAGCGCCGTGAGCGCGGGGCCCAGCAGCGCGACGAACAGCGCCAGCGCGCAGAGCGCGGCGCCGACGCCGGCCCAGACCGAGCGCCACCCGCGGGTGATCCCGGCGGCGAGCACGATCGTCACCGCCTCGACGCCTTCGACGGCGCACGCCAGGAACACCGAGGCGAAGAGGAGGACATCGTGGCTCATTCCTGCGCCGACGATACCGGCGAGCCTCAGATCACGACTGCGCCCGCGCCGAATCCCACGCAGAACCTCGGCCCACGATCATCTAGTGTCCGCGGCGTCCACGCTGCGTCCCCGGAGGTTCCCCCGCATGTCCGACGTCAATCGCCGCTTCCTGCTGAAGGAGCGCCCCGTGGGGCGCGTCAGGCGCGAGGACTTCGAGCTCGTCCGCGAGCCGGTGCCGGCGATCGGCAACGGCGAGGCGCTCGTGCGCGTGCTGTGGCTGTCGCTCGACCCGACGAACCGCGTGTGGATGACGGACGCCCCCGGATACCTCCCGCCGGTGCAGATCGGCGAGGTCATGCGCGGCGGCGCGCTCGGCCGCGTCGTCGCCTCCAACCACCCGCGCTACACGGAGGGCGACATCGTCCAGGGGCTGTTCGGCTGGCAGGACTACGCGGTCCTGTCGGACACCAGCCCGGGGCAGCCGGTTCCGCAGGAGGTCGACGTCCCGCTCAGCGCGCACCTGGGCGCGATCGGCATGACGGGCCTGACGGCCTACTTCGGCATCACCGACGTCGCGCAGGTCAAGGAGGGCGAGACGGTCGTGATCTCCGCCGCGGCCGGCGCCGTCGGCTCGGTCGCGGGCCAGATCGCCAAGATCCTCGGCGCCCGCGCCGTCGGCATCGCCGGCAGCCCCGAGAAGTGCGCATGGCTGACCGACGAGCTCGGCTTCGACGCCGCGATCAACTACAAGGACGCGGACTGGCGCGCCCAGCTGAAGGCCGCCACGCCGGACGGGATCGACGTCGACTTCGAGAACGTCGGCGGAGAGATCATGGAGGCCGTCTTCGGTCGCCTCAACATCGGCGCGCGCGTGGCGCTCTGCGGCCTGATCTCGGGCTACAACTCCGAGGAGGGCCCGGTCGGCCCGCGCAACTTCAGCGTCCTGATCTCCAAGCGCGCGCGCGTCCAGGGCTTCCTGATCCTCGACTACTTCGGCCGCTGGGCGGAGGGCGCGACGCAGCTCGCGACGTGGATGGCCGAGGGCCGGCTGCAGCACCGCGAGACGGTCGCCGAAGGGCTCGAGTCCGCGCCGGTCGCGCTCAACCAGCTGTTCGACGGGACCAACACGGGCAAGCTCGTCGTGCACGTGGCGGACTGAACGCGGTCACAACGACGCGCCCTTGGCGCGGTTGCAGTCCGCGCACAGGAGCTGGAGGTTGCGCTCCGTGCCGCTGCCGCCGAGCGCGAGCGGGATGACGTGGTCGAACTCGAGCAGCTGCGTGGCCCCGCATTCCGCGCAGCGCCCGCGGCAGCGCTCCCAGACGGCCTGCTTGACCGCCCGCGTGATACCCGTGCGCCGGCCGGCCGCCGTCTGCGGCTCGGTGGCGTGCGCGTGCATCAGCGCATGCGCACGGTCGAGGGTGCGCCGCCGGCGGCGCTCGCGGTCGAGCGCGAGCGCGCGGACGTCGTCGGGCTCCAGCCCGTCGTCCTCCCAGTAGACGCGATCCCGGAACCACCAGTAGCGCCGCGCGCCGGCGTCGGTCATCAGCACCGGATGCTCGCGCTGCAGCGCGTGGTGGGCGCGCCAGGCGCGGCGGCTGATCGTGGCGGTGATCGGCGTGTCGCCGGCATGCAGGCGGCAGCCGCGCCGCAGCAGGCTCCCGCTGGCCACGAACTCGGCATTCTTGACCTCGCGCAACATGCACCCGACGGTAGGGAGCGCGTCCGACGAGGTGCAAGCCGGCTGGCAGCGGCGCGCGATCCCCGGCGAATCCTCAGACTTCCCCAAGAGAGCCCCGACACGATGGCGCTCCCACGTTCCACCTGCACGGAGGTCGACACCACATGAAGGCGCTTCTCGCCGCGGTCCTCGCGGCGCTCGTCACCGCCGCAGTCCTGGCCACGGTCGGCCTCGGCGCGGACAACCCCGGCACGCCGGCCACGCCGCCGCCGACCCAGGCGGACGCGCTGAAGACGATGCAGGCCCAGCGTGACGCGCAGCTCGCGAAGCTCGCGAGCGCCCTCGGCGTGACGACCGCGAAGCTGCAGAGCTCGCTGGACACGCTCGAGCAGCAGGAGCTCGACCAGAAGGTCAAGGACAACGAGCTCACCCAGGCCCAGGCCGACGCCATCAAGGCCTGCAAGGCCGACCCGCTGAAGTGCGACCGCTCCAACCTGCCGGCGCCGCGCTTCCGCGACCCCGCCCAGCAGTCGGGCACCCCGCCGACCCCGGCCCAGATGCAGCAGCAGTTCCAGGCCGAGCAGGCCAGGCGCAAGGCCGAGCGGGCCGCCTTCCTGACAGGCCTCGCAGGGCTGCTGGGCGTCGACGAGGCCACGCTCACCGCGGCGCTGAAGGCGCACCCGGTCGGGTTCCGCGGAGGTCCCGGCCACGGCGGCCCGGACGGCGGCCCGCACGGCTTCGGAGGACCGGGTGGGCCCGGCATGCCGGGCCACGGCTTCTTCCGCCGTCACGGCCTGCACGGTCGCCCTCCGGCGTCCGCGACGCCCGGGAAGGGCGCGACCTACCTCCCGCCGAACGCCGCGTCCGGCGCGACGATCAGCTGACGACCCCTGCGCGAGCGATGATCCACGGACGGTGACCGACAGCCCGCTCGTTCTCGTCGTCGACGACGACGCCGCCATTCGCGAAGCCCTCGAGCGCGTCCTGCGTGCCGAGGGCTTCGCCGTCTCCACGGCCGACGGCGGGCGTGCGGCCCTCGCCAGCGTCGCACGCCGGCCGCCCGCCGCCGTCGTCCTGGACGTGACGATGCCCGACCTCGGCGGCCGCGCGGTCTGCGCGCGCCTGCGCTCCGACGGGGTGCGCACGCCGATCCTCATCCTCTCCGCGCGGGACGAGGTCGAGGACCGCGTCGCCGGGCTGCAGGCCGGCGCCGACGACTACCTCGTCAAGCCGTTCGCGGTCGAGGAACTGGTCGCGCGGCTGCGTGCGCTGCTGCGCCGCGCCGGGGAGGGCGGGGCCGAGGCGCCGGCCGCGCCGGGGTCGCCGCAGCCGGCGCCGATCGTCGTCGGTGACCTGACCGTCGACCCGGCCGCGCGGCTGGTGCTGCGCGCCGAGCGCGCGGTCGAGCTGACGCGACGCGAGTTCGAGCTGCTCGAGGTCTTCGCGCGCAACCCCGGCATCGTGCTCTCGCGCGAGCGCCTGCTGGAGCTCGTCTGGGGGTACGACTGGGCGGCCGACGGGAACGTCGTCGACGTCTTCGTGAGCTACCTGCGACGCAAGCTCGAGGCCGACGGCGAGCCGCGCATCATCCACACCGTGCGCGGGGTCGGGTTCGTCCTGCGCAGCGGGGGCGCGGCGTGAGCGGCCCGCGGTCGCTGAGCGGGCGCGTGACGCTCGCGGCGGTCGCGGCCGTGGGCGGGGCGCTCGCGGTCGCCGGCATCGCGGTCGTCCTGGCGAGCGCCCGCTCTGATCGCAACGCGCTCGACCGCGACCTGACGCGCCTGGCGCAGCGCCTCAGCGGTCCCGCCGGCGGCCTGCTCGGTCAGGGGCGGCCGTTCCCGGGCGGCACCGTCCTCGTGCCACGGCCGCCCGACGATGCCTTCCCCGACGCAGGCGCGGGCGGCGACGGCGGACCGCTCAACCCGGGCGCCGACCGGTTCGCCCGCGTCGTGCGCATGACCGGCGTCTCCTACAGCGGCGGTGCGGCGGTGCCGGCGCGCTTCCCGCTGCCGGCCGCGAGCGCGACGCCGGCGACGGTCGCCGCGGGCGGCCAGGACTGGCGCACCGTCGTCCGCGATCTCGGCGGCGGCGCCCGGCTGCAGGTCGCCGCGCGCATGGCGCCGCTGCAGGCGCGTGCGAGCCGGCTGCGGCTGCTGGTGATCGCCTCGCTGCTCGGCGCGCTGCTGGCCACCGCGCTGCTGACCCGCGGTCTCGTGCAGGTCGCGCTCGGGCCGCTCGCGCGCCTGCGCGGGACCGCCGGCGAGGTCGCGAGCACCGCCGACCTCAGCGTGCGGGTGCCCTCCGGCGCGGGGCCCGAGGAGGTCGACGCGCTTGCCGGCGACCTCAACGCGATGCTCGCCCGCCTGGAGGAGTCGGCCGAGGGGCGTGAAGCCGCGCTGCAGAGCGCGCGCCGGTTCGCCGCCGATGCGGGCCACGAGCTGCGCACACCCCTGACGAGCCTGCGTGCGAACCTCGCGACCGGCTCGGTCGACGCCGCGCGGCACGACGCCGACCGGCTGGTGGCGCTCGTCGAGCAGTTGCAGGCGCTCGCGCGCGGCGAGGCCGGACCCCCGACGCGGGTCGAGCCGGTGGACCTCGGCGAGCTGGCCGACTCGGCGATCGTCGCGCTGAAGATGCGCCACCCCGGCCTCCGGACGCGGCTCGAGGCGCCCTCCAGCGGGCCGGTCATCAGCGGGGAGCCCGAGAGCCTGCGGATGCTCGTCGACAACCTGCTGGAGAACGCCGCGCGCCACGGGCGCCCCGACGGGACGGTGGCCGTCACCGTCGCGCTGAACGGCGGTGCGACAGCGGAGATCCTCGTCGATGACGACGGCCCCGGCATCCCGGTGGCCGAGCGCGCCGCGGTGCTCGAGCGCTTCGGCCGGGGGAGCGTGGCGCACGGCCCCGGCACCGGGCTCGGCCTGCCGATCGCGGCGGCCCAGGCGGCCCGCCACGGTGGCGCGCTCGCGCTGGAGGACGCGCCGCTCGGCGGCCTGCGCGTGCGCGTGTGGCTGGCCGGCGCGGGGACGCACCCCACGCCGGCGTGAGCGCTGGCCGATCACGCGAACCGCAGCGTCAGGCCGATCGCAACAGGGGGAGTAGGGTCGCGTCATGCCGCAAGCGTCGAACGCGACCGCGAAGCGGTCGGCCAAGCCGAGGCTCACCGTCGCCGTCACAGGCCCGACCGGGGAGATCGGCAGGCCGTTCATCAGCGCGCTCGAGCGCGTCCCGCAGGTCGGCCGCATCATCGGCATGGCGCGCCGCCCGTTCGACCCCGCGGCGCACGGCTGGAGGAAGACCGAGTACCGCCAGGGCGACATCCTCGATCGCGCCGCCGTCGATGCGCTGGTCGAGGGCGCGGACGTCGTCGTGCACCTGGCGTTCATCATCATCACCGGCCAGGGCGAGGGCCGGCACATCAACCTGGAGGGCTCGCGCAACGTCTTCGAGGCGACCGCGGGGGCGAATGTCCCGCGGCTCGTCTACACCTCGTCGGTGGCGGCCTACGGCTTCGCCGACGACGCGCCCGCCCTGCTCACCGAGGACACGCCCGCGCGCGGCTTCGAGCGCCACCCGTACTCGGCGCAGAAGGCCGAGGTCGAGCGCGAGCTCGCCGCCGCGCTGGCAGGGTCGTCCACCGAGGCCTACGTCTTCCGGCCCTGCATCGTCGCGGGGCCCGACGCGACGCTGCTGATCGACACGATCCCGCTGATCGACCTCGGGCGCCGGCTGCCCGGGGCGGTGCGCGCCCTCTTCGACCAGGTGCCGGTGCTCAAGCCGGTGCTGCCCGACCCCGGCATCCCCTTCCAGCTCGTCCACCACGACGACGTGGCCGCAGCGCTCTGCGCGGCGGTGCGCGGCCGCGGCGCGCCGGGCATCTACAACCTCGCCGGCGACGGCGAGATCACGCTCGGCGACCTGGCGCACGAGCTCGGGTGGTACTCGGTGCCGCTGCCGGACATCGCCGTCGATGCGACCGCCGAGGTCGTCGCGCGCCTGCCGTTCATGCCCGACACGGCGGCATGGGTCGAGGCGCTGCGGCGCCCGGTGCTCATGGACACGGCACGCGCGCGCCGCGCGCTGAAGTGGACGCCGCAGCACGACGCGCGCGAGACGCTGCACGAGATGGTCGTCGCGCACCGTGCCGACCTGGAGGCCGTGACGCAGCGCGGCTCGGAGGAATCGGTCGTACACTGAGTCGCGCAACGGCCACCGTGTGCGGACCGCCCGTCCTCTCTTCGCACAAGGCCTGATCTCTGTGAGGGCGAAGAGGGGGTGGCCCCATGGCCGTCCACGAAGCACCTGCCGTCGCCGTTCCTGCGGAGCCGCTGCCGCAGCCCGACACGGGCGACGTGCAGCCGGTCGCGCACGAGACGCGCGACCGCATCATCACCGGGACCGTCACGGTCGCCCCCGTCCTGATCCTCGGGCTCTGCGCCTGGCTCGCCTGGTCGAGCATCCTGCACTGGAGCGACCTGGTCGTCTTCGGGATCCTCTACGCCGCGACGACGCTGGGCATCACGGTCGGCTTCCACCGCCTGTTCACGCATCGTAGCTTCGCGACGTTCCCCGCCGTGCGTGCCGTGTTCGCGATCCTCGGCTCGGTCGCGATCGAGGGGCCCGTCATCTCGTGGGTGGCCGACCATCGCAGGCACCACGCCTTCTCCGACCAGCCGGGCGACCCGCACAGCCCGCACGTCGATCACGGCGAGGGCTGGCTCGGCGCGATCCGCGGGCTGCTGCACGCCCACGTCGGCTGGCTGTTCGTGCACACCCAGCGCGGCTCGCGCCAGCGCTACGCGCCCGACCTGCTGAAGGACCCGGTCGTGCGCGCGGTCGACCGCACGTTCGTGCTGTGGGCGCTGTCCGGCTTCGCGATGGCGTTCGGCCTGGGCTGCCTGATCGGCGGCAGCATCGCGGCCGGCCTGACGGCGCTGCTGTGGGGCGGCGTCGTGCGCATGATGGTCCTGCACCACGTGACGTACAGCGTGAACTCGCTGTGCCACTTCTTCGGACGCCGGCGCTTCGCGACGGGCGACGAGTCGCGCAACCTCGCGTGGCTCTCGCTGCCCTCGTTCGGGGAGGCGTGGCACAACAACCACCACGCGTTCCCGACCTCCGCGGCGCACGGCCTGCGCTGGTGGGAGGTCGACATCTCCGCGCTCGTGATCCGCGCGCTGCAGGGCACCGGGCTCGCGTGGGACGTCGTGCGGATCGACGGCCCCGCGCAGGGCCGCAAGGCGCTCACGGACGGACGCTGAACCGCGCGGTCACCGGGCCGACGCGGTTGCCCTGCGCGTCCAGCACGTCGAGCGCGAGCCGGTAGTCGGCGGACGCCAGCGTGCGCCCCGCCCAGAGCGTGCCCAGCCGGAAGCTGCTCGTGCCCGCGGGCAGATGCAGCACGCGCTGGCCCGCGAGCGCGCGGTAGCGCGTGCAGGTCACGCGCCGCCCGCGGCCCAGCGCGACGCACGACGAGCCGCGGCGCCGCCCGGGGGAGCCCTTCTCGAGGGTCACGGTGAGCGTCGCCGGCTGGGTGAGCGTGACCGCGATCGTGGTGCGCGTCGCGGGACGCGAGTGGTGGTGGTGGAGGTGGTCGACCGGCCGTGCGCGGTGCAGGTGGCGCGTGCTGAGCCGCAGACGCGTCAGCTTGACCGCGGGCGGCGGCGGCGGGGGCGGCGGGGGCGGCGCGGGCGCCGGGGGCGGGGGCGCCGGGCTGAACGTCGCGCCCGCACTGTGCGCCGCGTCGAGCGTGAGCGTGCACGATGGCGTGGAGCCGGCGGGCGCGCAGTCCCCGTTCCAGCCGCTGAAGACGTTCCCGGGGAGCGGGGCGGCGGTCAGCGTGACCCGCCGGCCGGTGCCGTAGTGCTGGACGCAGTCCGTCGCGCACGAGATGCCGGCCGGGACGCTCGTCACCGCGCCGAGCGTGATGCCCGCCACCGTGACGTTCAGCACCTGGGTCACCGGCGGCGCCGCGCCGGGCGCGTCGAAGCGCAGGATGCGGCTGTTGCCCGCGTCGGCGACGAGCAGCGTCCGGCCGTCCGCACTGAGCGCGAGGTTGCCGGGGTCGACGACCTGGCCGGCGGCCGCGCCCTCGGTGGCGATCGCATCCCAGGTGTAGCCGGCGCCGGACGGCGTGGCGCGCAGCACACGCGCGCCGTCCGGCGTCAGGAGTCGGCGCTCGCTCACGTACAGCGTCCCGCTCGCCGCGTCGACGGCGAGGCCGTCGGGGTGGTCCCAGGTCGCCTCGCCCGGCGGAGGTGCGACCGGCGTGCCCGCGCTGAGGTTCAGGACCTGCGTGGCGTCGGCGGCGAAGACCGTAGTGCCGTCCGACGCGACGGCCGCCGGGTGCGACAGTCCTGAGCGCAGCGTCGTCGTCGCGCCGTCCGCGGCGATCTGCGCGACGGCGCCGTGCCCCCCGTCGGCGACGAGCACGCTGCCGGCGGGGCCGGCGGCGACCGACTGCGGCGCGGAGAACTGCCCGGACGGGCTCGTGGCGAGCACCGCGCCGCTCGCGGGGTCGAGCTCCACGACGCGGTCGTTGCCGGTGTCGGCGACCCAGAGCCTCCCGCCGGCGTCGTAGGCGACCCCCTCGGGCACGCTGAACTGCCCGGCGGCCGCGCCCGACGTGGCGAAGCCGGTCGACGGGCTGACGAGCCCGAACAGGCCGGCGAACGTCCCGTCCGGGTCGAAGCGCACGACGCGGTGGTCGAACGTGTCCGCGGCGGTCACGCCCCCGTCGGGAGCGAACGCGACGCCGCGCGCGCGGGTCACGTAGCCCGGGCCGCGCCCGGCGATGCCCCACGCCGCGAGCACGGCGCCGGTGGCGTCGAGCGCCTGGATGCGGTTGTTCGCCGTGTCCGCGACGTCGACGCCGCCGCGCGGGTCGTCGGCCAGCGCGGCCACCGAGCGCACGATCGAGAAGCGCCCCACGCTGCGGCCGAAGCCGCCGAACGTGCCCACCGAGGCCAGCGTCGCCGCGTCGAAGACGTCGACGCGGTTGTTGAGGTTGTCGGCGACGTAGAGCCGGCTCGGGCTCTGCGCGTCGACGGCGACGTCGTAGGGGTTCTGCAACTGGCCCGGGCCGGTGCCGAGGCTCCCGACCTGGGCGACGAGCGCGAGCGTCTGCGGGTCGAGCACGACGACGCGGTGGTTGTCGTCGTCGGCGACGTAGACGCGCGTCCCGCCCGGGTCGAGCGCGATGCCCTGCGGGTGGTCGAGGCCGAGCGCTGGGTCGCTGAACGTGGGCGCTCCCGTCGGCAGCAGCGTCGCCGGGTCGAGCGTGAAGCGGTCGACCCGGTCCCTGCCCTGGTCGGCGACGTAGAGCACGGGCGCCGCGCCGGCGTCCGGCTGGAAGACGGCCAGGCCGCTGGCGCTGATGCCGCCGCCCTCATGCGGCGTGCCACTGGTCAGGTCGAAGAGCGTCGCGTTGCCGAAGCTCGCGAGGTAGTGACCGTCGCTCGCGGTGAAGACCTGGACGCGGTCGTTCTCGGAGTCGAGCACGTAGACGTGCCCGGCGTGGTCGGTCGCCACCCCGCCGACGACGCCGAGGCGCCCGGGCTCGCCACGCGTGGCGCGCAGCCCGAACGCGAAGCGGAACGTTCCGTCGGGCGCGAAGGCCTGGACGACGCCGCTGTACTGGTCGCCGACGAAGACGGTGCCGCCGCCGGGGGTGAACGCCAGGCCCTGCGGGAAGCGGAAGAGCCCGCCGCCGTTCGGGGGCTCACCGACGACGGAGGGGCTCAGCGACGGCGGTGCGGCGAACGCTGACGGGGCGGTGGCCGCGACGGCCGCGAGCGCGGCCAGCAGCCCGGCGAGACGGCGCGGGCGCACACCCCTACCAACCCCTCGCGGCGCCCGCAGTTGCGGTCAGCCGAACGAGCGCACCCGCAGGGGCGCCGCCGCTGCGCCCGCGAGCGGCGCGAGCAACGCCTGGTGTATGGACAGGCCGCCGCGCTCGAAGCCGATCGCGGCGCCGACGTTGTGCAGCCGCCAGACGCGCTCGCGCTCCTCGCCGATCTCGGCGACGTTCTCGGCGCGGTGGGCGTCCATGTTCTGCGCCCAGCAGCGCAGCGTCTGCGCATAGTGCTGGCGCAGCGACTCGTCGTCGCGCAGCTCGAACCCGGCCGCCTCGTAGGCCTCGATGACGTGTCCCTGCGAGTGCAGCTCGCCATCCGGGAAGACGTAGCGCACGGTGAACGAGTCGGGGTCCATCGGCCTGGGCCGGGGCCGCACGATGCCGTGGTTGAGGAACAGCCCGCCCGGCTCCAGCAGCGCGTGGGTGCGCTCCAGGTAGAGGGCGAGGTTGGCAGCGCCGACGTGCTCGAACATCCCGATGCTGGCGATCTTGTCGTACGGGCCGTCGTCGGTCTCGCGGTAGTCCTGCGGGCGGATCTCGAGGCGGTCCTGGAGCCCGGCCTCGCGCACGCACTCACGGGCGAGCTCGGCCTGGGCCTGCGAGACGGTCACGCCGACGCCGCGCACGCCGTACTCGCGGGCGGCGTGGATCAGCAGCGACCCCCAGCCGCAGCCGATGTCCAGCAGGCGCTCGCCCTCGCGCAGCTCGAGCTTGCGGCAGATGAGGTCGAGCTTGCGCGTCTGCGCCTCGTCGAGCGACTCGCCCTGCGAGGCGAAGTAGGCGCACGAGTAGACCATCGTCGGCCCGAGCATCCGCCGGTAGAACTCGTTCGAGACGTCGTAGTGATGGCTGATCGCCGCCCGGTCGCGCTCCTTGGAGTGGCGCCGGCCACCGAGCTGGGCCTCGCACTCCGGCGGCGGCGGGACGGGGCGGCGCAGCAGGCCCAGGCGCCGGATCGCGCGCAGCGCCGGCAGCGCGTCGCCGGCCTCCAGCGGCGCGCGGCGGAACGTGTCGGTCAGGATGAACGCGCGCGCCAGGTCGCCGTCAACGTCGAGCGCGCCGGAGACCCAGGCGCGGCTGAAGCCCAGCTCGCCCGGCGAGCGCAGCAGATACACGAGCGCGTCGGGGCTGCGGAAGATCAGCACCGGCGGGTCCGGCGCGCCCGCTGCGGCGGGGAGCTCGCTGCCGTCCCAGAAGCGGAGCGTGAAGCCGCGCGGCTGCGGCGCGCGCGTGTCGAGACGGCCGATGAGCGGTGCGAGGACGGCGGCCACTCCGGCGGCCGGCCTGCTCGAGACCGACGGGGGCTGGAGTGCGTCGCGAGCGACGGTCGACATCGTGCGCAGTCTACGCGAAGCCTGATCGGTGATCCACAACCGCCCCGGCGCGCGAACCGTAGGTGACACCGACCAGCCTCGCCTCCGATCGACCAGGAACCCAGCCCGTGAAGATCGCCATCGTCGGCTCCGGCATCGCCGGGCTGACCGCCGCCCACCGCCTCGATCCCGAGCACGAGGTCACCGTCTTCGAGGCGGGCGACCACGCCGGGGGGCACACGAACACGATCACCGTCGACGACGATGGGCGCCCGCTGGCGGTCGACACCGGCTTCATCGTCTGCAACGACCGCACCTACCCGCACTTCCTCGCGCTGCTCGGCGAGCTCGGCGTCGCGACCCAGCCGACGCACATGGGGTTCAGCGTCAGCGCCGAGGGCGAGGACTTCGAGTACGCGGGCACGCCGCGCGGGCTCTACTGCCAACGGCGCAACCTCGTGCGCCCCGCGTTCCACCGGATGGTCGGTGACCTGCTGCGCTTCAACCGCGACCTGCAGACGCTGCTCGAGTCCGACGACGCCGGACCGACGCTCGGCGCGTTCCTGGAGGACGGCGGCTACTCGCAGCTGTTCATCGACCGCCTGATCGTCCCGCAGGTCTCGGCGGTGTGGTCGGCCGACCCGGCGCAGATGTGGACCTTCCCGGCGCGCTTCCTCGCGGCGTTCTTCCGCAACCACGGGATGCTGTCGCTGCACGACCGGCCGCAGTGGCTGACGGTCGCGGGCGGCTCGCACACCTACGTCGAGGTCATCACCGGCGCGCTGCGCGGGCAGGTACGCCTGCGCACGCCCGTGCGCTCGATCATCCGCCACCCCGACCACGTCCTGCTGACCGTGCGCGGGGGGCGCGCCGAGCGCTTCGACGAGGTGATCCTCGCCTGCCACAGCGACCAGGCGCTCGCGCTGCTGGAGGATCCCAGCGTCGCCGAGGAGCAGGTCCTCGGCGCGATCCCCTACCAGGCCAACGAGGCCGTCCTGCACACCGACGCCTCGCTGCTGCCGCGCCGGCGCGCCGCGCGCCAGGCCTGGAACTTCCACCTGCCGGACGCCACGAAGGACCGCACGACGGTCACGTACTGGATGAACCACCTGCAGCGCCTGGACTCCGCCCGCCAGTACTGCGTGACGCTGAACCTCAGTGAGCGCATCGACCCGGCGACCGTGATCCGCACGATCCCCTACGCCCATCCGGTCTTCACCCGCGAGGGCATCGCGGCTCAGGCGCGCCACGGCGAGATCTCGGGCGTGCGCCGCACGCACTACTGCGGGGCCTACTGGCGCTGGGGATTCCACGAGGACGGCGTCTGGAGCGCGCTGCGCGCGCTCGAGCGCGTCGGCCGGCCGGGTGGGCGGGATCGGTCTCCCGGCGCGGGGGAGGCGCTCGCCGCATGAGTACCGCCGCCGCCGTCTACGAGGGGTGGGTCAGCCACCGTCGCAGCGTCCCCGTCGAGCATGCCTTCCGCTACCGCGTCTGCATGCTCTACCTCGACGTGGACGCGCTGCCGCCCGCCCTCGACCGCCACCCGCTCTGGTCCACGCGTCACGCGGCACCCGGGCGCTTCCGGCGCGCCGACCACCTCGGCGCGCCCGACGCCCCGCTCGGCGACGCCGTCCGCGCGGAGGTCGCGCGCCAGACCGGGCGGCGCCCCGCCGGGCCCGTGCGACTGCTGAGCGCGCCCCGCACGTTCGGCCACGCGTTCAACCCGGTCAGCTTCTTCTTCTGCTTCGACCCTTCCGGGGAGCACGTCGAGCGCGTGCTCGCCGAGGTCACGAACACGCCGTGGGGCGAGCACCACTGCTACGTCATGGACCCCGCCGGCGGCGGCGCCGACAAGGCGTTTCACGTCTCGCCGTTCATGGGCATGGATCACCGCTACGCATGGCGGCTGACGGAGCCTGACGAGACGTTGCGGATCACGATCTCCTCCGACCGCGCGGGGCAGCGCGTCTTCGACGCCGGCCTGACGCTGGAGCGCCGGCCGCTGGACGAGGCGGCGCTGACGCGCGTCCTGGTGCGCCATCCGCTGACGGGCCTGCGCACGCTCGCCCGGATCTACGGCCAGGCGGTGCGCCTGAAGCTCAAGGGCGCCCCCTACTTCCCCCACCCCGACCGCGGCGCCACGCCGCAGGGAGCCGGCCGATGAGCCGTCGCACCGCCCTCGCCCGGCGCCTCGCCCTCCACCTGCTCGCCCGCACGCGCGGCGGCCTGCTGACCGTGCGCGAGCCCGGCGGCGTGCGGCACAGCTTCGGGACGACCGACCCCGGGGCGCCGCTGCGCGCCGAGCTGGAGATCCACGACCCGCGCGCGTACGCGGCGATGCTGCGCGGCAGCCTCGGGCTGGCGCTCGCCCACCAGGAGGGCCTGTGGTCCTCGCCGGACCTCGTGGCGCTCGTGCGCCTGGCGGCGCGCAACGTCGACCGCTTCGACGCGCTGCGCCGCCGGCTGCGCTGGGGGCTCGCGCCGGTCCAGGCGGTCGCGAGCCTCACGCGGCGCAACACCGTGCGGCGCAGCCGGCGTCAGATCGCGGCGCACTACGACCTCGGCAACGCGCTCTACGAGCTGGTCCTCGACGAGACGATGATGTACTCCGCGGCCGTGTTCGAGCGCCCCTCGGCGACGCTGCACGAGGCGCAGGTCGCCAAGCTCGACCGCATCTGCCGCAAGCTCTGCCTGGAGCCCGGCGACCACCTGCTGGAGATCGGGACCGGCTGGGGCGCGATGGCGATCCACGCCGCCCGGGAGTTCGGCTGCCGCGTGACGACCACGACGATCTCCGCCGAACAGCACGCCCTGGCCACCGAGCGGGTGCGCGCCGCCGGCCTGGAGGATCGTGTCACCGTGCTGCTCGAGGACTACCGCGCGCTGACCGGCACCTACAGCAAGCTCGTCTCGATCGAGATGATCGAGGCCGTCGGATGGCGCGACTTCGGCACCTACTTCGCCGCCTGCTCGCAGCGCCTGGCGCCCGAGGGCCTGATGCTGCTGCAGGCGATCACGATCGACGACCGCGCCTACGAGGTCGAGAAGGCCTCCCGGTCGTTCATCAACCAGCTGATCTTCCCGGGCGGCTGCCTGCCCTCGCACGAGGTCATCGCACGCAACGTGCGCCGTCACACGGACATGCGCCCGATCCAGCTCGAGGACATCAGCGAGCACTACGTGCGCACGCTCGCGCACTGGCGCCTGCGCTTCCGCGAAGCGCGCCCGCAGCTCGAGGAGCTCGGCTACGACGTGCGCTTCCGGCGGCTGTGGGAGCTCTACCTCGCCTACAGCGAGGCCGGCTTCGCCGAGCGGCGGATCCGCGACGTGCAGCTGCTGCTCGCCAAGCCGCGCTTCGCGCGCGAGCCGCTGATGCGCCTGGAGCACGTCAGCGAGCGGCCGGTCGCCGCCTGAGCGCCCGCGGACGCGCCGAAGGCCCCGTGCCGGTCCAGAGCGCGGGGCCTTCGGACTTCGGTGCGCCACGTCGGGGGGAGAGTGACGCGACGCGGGGGGGCGGCGCCCGGAAAAGGAGGATTCCGAAGCGCCGTGTGTGGCAGGTTCCGCGGGTCAGAACACTCCAGGGGCGAAAACGTTTCGGTCCGCTTGCGACTCCGTGGTCGTGCGCGTCGCTCAAGGATCCGCGCCAGGCTGACGAAACGGTCAGCATGGCGGAGCCACCGGCACGATCCGGCGCGGCCATCGAGGGGCGCTTCCGGACGCTCGTCGAGGACCTTCCCGCGATCACCTACATCGCCGACTTCGACGGGGCCTTCACGCTGCGCTACGTCAGCCCGCAGATCCGGGCGGTGCTCGGCATCGAGCCCGAGGACTGGCTGCGCGACCCCGAGGCGTGGGTGCGCTGCCTGCACGTGGCCGACCGCGACCGCATCGTCGCCGAGGCCCAGGCCTGCATCGCCGCCGGCGAGCCGTTCGACTTCGAGTACCGCATGCGGGCGGCCGATGGGCACACGCGCTGGTTCTGGGAGAAGACCGCCATCGTGCGTGACGTCGCCGGCACGCCGATCGCCGTCAACGGCGTGATGTTCGACGTCACCGAGCTCAAGCGCACGCAGGAGGCGCTGCTCCAGGAGGCCGAGCATCGCATGGCCGAGCGCGCGCGCTTCGAGCGCGCGCTGCGCAAGCAGGCCGACGAGCATCGCTACGACGCGCTCCACGACGAGTTGACGGGCCTCCCCAACAGGCGCAGCCTCTACGACCGTCTCGCGGAGCAGATGCAGGCGGCCGGCGCGGACGAGGGGTTCTCGCTGCTGCTGCTCGATCTCGACCGCTTCAAGGAGGTCAACGACGTCCTCGGCCATCACAGCGGCGACGCGCTGCTGCGCCAGGTCGCCGCGCGCTTCTCGAACGTCGTGCGCGAGGAGGACCTGCTCACGCGCCTGGGCGGCGACGAGTTCGCCGTGCTGGTCTCCGGCATGCGTGGGCCCGAGGCGGGCCTCGAGATCGCCCGGCGCCTCGTCGGGGCACTCGATCGCGAGTTCATCCTCTCCGGCGTCCCGATCCACGTCGAAGCGTCGATCGGCATCGCCCGCTACCCGCTCGACGGCGCGGACGCGACGACGCTGATGCGCTGCGCCGACGCGGCGATGTACGCGGCCAAGGAGCTCAGCACCGAGCTCGAGCTCTTCGACGGCGCACGCGACCGTCACAGCCCGACGCGCCTCCAGCGCCTCGGTGAGCTGCGCCGCGCGCTCACCCGCGACGAGCTGGTCCTGCACTACCAGCCGAAGGTCGAGCTCGGCAGCGGCGCCGTCATCGGCGTCGAGGCGCTCGTGCGCTGGCAGCACCCGGCACACGGCCTGCTGCCGCCGGTCGAGTTCGTCCCGCTCGCCGAGCAGACCGGCCTGATCAAGCCGCTCACGACCTACGTGCTGCGGACCGCGCTGGCGCAGCTCGGGGCCTGGCACGACGCGGGCCACGACCTCCGCGTGGCCGTCAACGTCTCCGAGCGCAGCCTGCTCGACGAGGACTTCCCGGACGAGGTCGCCGCGCTGCTGGGCGCCAGCGGCGTCGACAGCACCTGGCTCGAGCTCGAGATCACCGAGGGCACGATCATGGCCGACCCCGCCCGCGCCGCCGACATCCTCGTGCGGCTGAACCGCCTCGGGGTCGGCCTCTCGCTCGACGACTTCGGCACCGGCTACTCGTCGCTGAGCCGTCTGCGCGAGCTCCCGATCGACGAGATCAAGATCGACCGCTCGTTCGTCACGCGCATCGAGAACAACTCGCGCGACGTGGCGATCATGCGCTCGACGATCGAGCTCGGGCACAACCTCGGCTGCTCGGTGGTCGCCGAGGGGCTGGAGACTGCCGGTGCGCTCGAACGCGTCGCGGCGCTCGGCTGCGACACCGCGCAGGGCTTCCACATCGCGCGGCCGCTCAGCGCGGACGCGCTCCTGGACTGGCTCGACTCGCGGCCCTGATCAGTCGTCGTCGTGCCAGGCGTGGTCGCGCCAGCGCCAGTGGTGCTCGCGGCAGCCGCGGCGCCCGTTGTCCCACGGCCGCCAGCGGTGGGACTGCTGGTGGCAGTCGTTGCCCGGAGGTGGAGGCGGGGGCGGTGGCGGCGGGGGCGGGGGCGGGGGCGCCACCGCGGGTGTCACGAAGGTGCGGAACCCCAGGTCGACGCCGACCGCGTCCCACGTCGCGCCGCGGTCGCCGCTGAGCAGGCCCTCGCCACCGGCGTAGGAGCCGCCGAAGGCCCACTGGACCTCGTCGGCGCCGGTCGTCGCGCCGACGCTGGCCACGATCGCGTACGAGCTGCCGGCGCTGCTCGCCGAGGCGGGGAGCGGGACGCTCACCCAGCAGCCGAGCGGGCAGGCGGCGGCGTCGGCGGAGATGCTCGCCGCCGGGACGGTCGCGCTCGCCAGCACCGTCGGCGTCGTGCTGCCGCCGGCGTCGACGCTGCGGACCTGGACCGTCAGCGGGCCCGGCGCGCCGACGCGAGCGAGCTGCAGGTCGACCTGGTCGAGCGTCCCCGTCACGCCGGCGGTGAAGGTCTGCGCCACGCGCCGGCTCACGCCGGGCGTGTCGAAGATCCCGAGGTTGCCCACGGGCGCGGCATCCTGGGCCTGGTCGACCGGGCCGGCCGCCATGGCGACCCCGCTCGTCGGGAGGAGCCCGGTGATCAGGACGGCCGTCGCGATCGCGGCCACGCGTCCGCGGGGGGTGCGGCGTCGGGTGCGCATCCGTCCATGGTTGCGCGTGGTGTGGACGGGGCGGACGGACGATCGAGGCGGCCGTCGCAGAAATCTGCGCAACGACCCGCCCGTCCGTGGTAGTGATACGCCTCGTCCACCAGGAGGAGAGCAAGCATGTTCAGGAGAGTCACGCTCCTGGCGCTGGCCGTGGTCGCGGTCCTCGCCATCCCCGCAGCATCCGCATTCGCCGTCAACTCGCCTCAGCAGTTCAGCGCGTCGGTGACGCCGAACAAGGGCGGGACGAAGGCCAAGCCGACACCGGTCACGCTGAAGGTCCGCCCGTACTTCGGCGACATCTCGGCGGACGCGGCCGCGCCGTTCGCGACGCAGACCGCGAACGTCTTCTTCCCCGCGGAGTCGGTCTTCAACGGGAAGTACTTCCCCACGTGCGCGAACGCCAAGGTCCTGTCGGCGGCCAACACCTGCCCGGCGAACTCGAAGGTCGGCAGCGGCACCGCTGCGGGCGTGGCGCTCGGGCTCACCGAGAACCTGAAGGTCACGATCTACAACGGGCCCGGCGGCAACAAGGTCGAGCTGCTCGTCGACGGCAGCGCGCCGCTGGCGATCCACAGCGTGATCGAGGGCGTCCTGAGCAAGACGACCGGCAAGTACGGGCTCAAGCTCGCCGTCCCGATCCCGCCCGACCTGCAGCAGCCGGCCCCGGGGGCCGTCGCGACGCTGACGGACTTCAACACCACGCTGCCGGTGAAGTTCGTCAAGAAGGGCAAGAAGAAGATCCCCTACCTCGGCGCCTCAGGCTGCGCGACCGGGACGTGGAACTTCGGCTACACCGGCGAGTACACCGACGGCACCTCGCAGACGGTGAACGTCACGCAGCCCTGCCACAAGTAGGGACGCCGCAGCATCGGCCGTCGCACGGCGGGCGGGCCCTCGGGTCCGCCCGCTCGCGTCAGCGGGCCGGCGAGTGCAGGTGCGCGACGTACGAGCCGGCGCGCACGACGTCGGCGAGCACCGCCACGACGCGCGCGTCGAACTGCGTGCCGGCGTTGCGTGCGAGCTCGTCGAGCGCCTCCTGCTCGGACATCACCGCGCGGTAGGAGCGCTCGGTCGTCATCGCGTCGAAGGCGTCGCACGCGCAGACGATCCGTGCGGCGAGCGGGATCTCGGTCGCGCGCAGGCCGTCCGGGTAGCCCGCGCCGTCCCAGCGCTCGTGCGAGGAGCGCACGACCACGCCGACCGGTCGCAGCGCACTGGCGGCGGCGATGATGCGCTCGCCGATCAGCGTGTGCTTGCGCATGAAGCGCTTCTCCTCGGGATCCAGCGGGGGGTCCTTGTGCAGGATCGAGTCGGGGATCGCGACCTTGCCGATGTCGTGGAGCTCGGCCGCGCGCACTGCGACGTCGAGGTCCTCGGCCGACAGGCCCATGCGCAGGCCGACGTTGCGCGTCAGCACCGCCACGGCGCTCATGTGCCGCAGCAGGCCGGGCTCACGCTCGTTGAGGAGTTGCAGCAGCACCTCGCGCGCCTGCCCGCGCGAGCGCCCGGAGCGCGCGCCCTTGTCGGCGTACATCCGCTGGTCGGCGAGCTGCAGCGCGTCGCCGGCGCTCGCCGCCTCGGCGGGCATCACGACCGATCCCATCGAGGTCGACACCGACAGCTGGTCCCCGGTCGCGCTCAGCGCCGCGACGGCGTCGGCGAGCACCTGGTCGCCCGGCTCGGCCGCGGCCTCGACGAGGACGCAGAACTCGTCGCCGCCGAGCCGGAAGGCACGGGCACGCTCGCCGACGGCCACGTCGAGCTGGCGGGCCAGGCGGCACAGCAGGTCGTCGCCCGCGGCGTGCCCGAAGGTGTCGTTGTAGGCCTTGAAGCCGTTGAGGTCGAAGAGCGCCAGGCTCCACGGCCGGCGCGGCTCGCCGGCGGCGAAGTACTCCTCGAGCGCCCGCACCAGGGCCCGGCGGTTCGCCAGGCCGGTGAGCCCGTCGGTCAGCGATTCGCGGGTCGCCGCCGACAGCAGCCGGCGGTTCTCGCGCAGCAGCAGCGCGGCCCGCAGCACGACGACGGCGAGCGCGCTGCCGGCGAGGACGACCGCGAGCGCGTCGACGCTCGCGATCCCCGCGTAGATCAGCAGGCACAGCGCGGCGACCGCGAAGAGTCCCGGGAGGTACGCCGCGCGGTGCGCGGTCCCCAGGTCGCAGGCCGCCCGCACGGGCTGCCACGCGGCCGCGGCGATCAGTACGAGGGCCAGCGGCCAGAAGGAGTCGAGGATCGTCCCGGCGCGGTAGCTGCCGGTCGCCTCCTGGTAGGTGCTGATGCAGTCCGCCACGGCCATGCAGACGAGGCCGGCCCCGAGCAGCAGCCACGTGCGATCCCGCCGCCAGCGGTTCAGTGCCATCGCGATGACGACGAAGCACAGCAGGAGCAGGTCGAGCAGCGGGTAGGCGAGCGTGACGGCGACGGCGGACGCGCTGCCGGCGGTCGCGTGGAGGATCGCCGGGAAGATGAGCGCGCAGGCGATGGCGGCGGTCGTCAGGCCGCCGATCAGGCCGTCGGCCCAGCGCTGCGGGCTCCACGGACGCACCCGCGCGCGCAGCAGCAGCACGATGCCGACGTAGAGGGCGGCGTAGCTGGCGAAGTAGAGCGCGTCGGCGATGCTGGGGAACGGCGGGTCGCTGAGCCCGTCGAGCCAGACGGCCCAGGCCAGGTCGCCGCCCGCCCACAGCCCCATGCCCAGCGCGAGCGCCGCCCACGCCCACCGCTCGCGCGGCTCGACGAACGCGCGCGCCGCGCACAGGAGCACGGCGCCGAGCTCGAGCGCGAGGTAGAACCAGTTCGCGAAGATCGCGTCGGTGGTCGGGTCGTGCGGCCCCGCGAGCGCATGCGCGGCGTGGACCGCCACCCCCACGGTGAGCAGCCCGAGCACCGGCAGGAGCACACGGCGGGACATCGTCAGATCGGCATCGACGTCGCCGCCGATCGCCTTGAATCCTGCCAGCCGGATTCTGGCCGGGCCCGGGCGCAGGCGGGCGGCGTCCCTGCCGCCCGATCTTGCGCTACCTGACGGCCTGCTTGAGCCGCGAGCCCGCGACGAAGCGCGGCACGGTCGTGGCCGGGATGTGCAGCGGCGCGCCGCTGGCGGGGTTCACGCCGGTGCGCGCTGCACGTTGCGTGGTCTTGAACTTGCCGAACCCGGTGAGCGTGATCTCGCCCCCGGATGCCAGCGATTCCTCGATCGAGGCGAGGGCCGCGTCGAGCGCCCGCCCGCTGTCGGCCTGTGAGAGGCCGCTGCGCTGCGCGATGTCGGCGACCAGGTCGGACTTCCTCATGCGTCACCTTCCTTTCGGGATGGGACAGGAGTGACGCCCGGACGCTACGTGCCCGTTCGGTCGTATTCTGCGCCGATGAGCGAGGATCGCATCCGGATCGATGTCGCTGACCACGTCGCCACCGTGCGGCTGGTGCGCGGCGAGAAGCACAACGCGCTCGACGGCGCGATGTTCCAGGCGATCGCCGCCGCTGCCGCGCGCCTGCGCGGCGAGCTCGGCGTGCGCGCCGTCGTGCTCCACGGCGAGGGGCCGAGCTTCTGCTCGGGCCTCGACATCGCGAGCTTCATGAGCGGGCCGGTCAGCACGACGGATCTGCTCGCACGCGACAACGGCAGCCTGGCGAACCTCGCCCAGCGCGTCGCCTACGACTGGACGCTGGTGCCGGTCCCCGTGATCGCCGCGGTCCACGGCGCCTGCTTCGGCGGCGGCCTGCAGATCGCGCTCGGCGCGGACATCCGGATCGCCGCGCCGGACGCCCGGCTGGCCGTCATGGAGATCCGCTGGGGCCTCGTGCCCGACATGGCGATCACGCAGACGCTGCCGCGGCTGGTCGGCATCGACGTCGCGAAGGAGCTGACCTTCACGGGCCGCATCCTCGACGGGGTGCAGGCCGCCGAGCTCGGCGTCGTCACGCGCGTCGCCGCCGACCCGCTCGCCGCCGCGCAGGAGCTCGCCGCGGAGATCGCCGGCAGGTCGCCGGACGCGATCCGCTCCGCCAAGCGCCTCTACGACGAGGCGTGGAACGCGCCCGCCGCCGACGCGCTCGCGCTGGAGAGCGAACTGCAGACCGCGCTGATGGGCAGCCCGAACCAGATCGCTGCGGTCACCGCGGGCGTGACGAAGGAGCCGGCGGTCTACGCCGACCCGGTCGCCTGAGCGGCGCGGCGCTCAGCCGGTCGGCCGCGGCGCGGCGAACAGCAGCGCCGGATCCGGGCGCTCGTGACCGCGGCGGCCGCCGCGCACGCCGAAGAGCCGCTTGGCCCAGACGAGCCAGACGACGATCCCGACGTTCACCACGAGCCCCGCGATCTTGAGCGGCGTGACGCGTACGGTCAGCTCGTAGATCTCGAGCGGGATCAGCGCGGAGGTCGCGATCACCGTGAGGTACTCGGCCCACGTGCGCTCGCGCCACAGCCCCCACGCCTCGATGCCCTCGAGCACCGCGTAGGCGACCGCCCCGAGCAGCAGCGGCTGCAGGTGCGAGCGGCGCAGCCCGGCGAGGCGGTGCAGCCAGTGCGTGACGCTCGAGCTCGACGGCTGCGTCGTGGAGCTGTTGAGGCTGCGCAGCAGCCGGTTGGCGAAGTTGTGCAGGCCGCCGAGCTTCAGCTCGATGATCCCCAGCGCGATCGCGGCGAGCGCGAACAGGAGCGAGTGGATCACCTTGTCGATCGCGATCAGGCGCATCACGAGCGCCTCGCGCAGCTCCTCGCCGCGGCGCGGGACCGGCAGCGCATGCAGGTCGCCGAGATCCACGGGCGCCGAGGCGGCCGGGGGCGCGGTGACCTCGTGCCAGACATCGCAGCGCGTGCAGCGGGCGAGCCGGCGCCCGTCGGGCAGGTCGACGGCCAGCCCGCCGTCCTGCGGGCGCAGCTCGCGCACCCCGGCCGCGGGGACGCTGTGGCCGCGCAACCCGCAGACGAGGCCCTCCAGGTGCCACTTGCGGGGGACGAGGTTCATCGCCCCCTCATTGAACAGCCTGGCGAGGCGCGGCGTCGCCGTCTGCCACGATCCGTCCATGCAGGGCGACATCGAGCGCTGGTTCGCCGACGAGCAGCGCCGCAGCGCTGCGCGCGTGCACAACTGTCAGACCAAGCGCTGGTTCGCGACGGAGGCCGAGGCGCGCGCGGCCGCGCTCTGGGATCGCACGCAGTTCGGCGAGCGTCACAAGCCCTACCGCTGCGACCGCTGCGACGGCTGGCACCTGACGAGTGCGCAGCCCGCGCGCTGAGCGGCGCTCAGATGCCCGCGCGCGGGCTCGCGGCGTGGCGCGGCGCGGCGTTTCGGGCAGGCACGACGAGCCTCTGCTCGGCGAGCACGAGGCCGCCGAGCACGAGCAGCAGGACGATCGGGGCGGCGATGCTGTGGAACCCGATCGTCGCGCTGACGAGCACGCCGACGAGCGCGATCACGGCGAGCCCGGCGAGGTCTCCCGGCGCGAAGCGGCGGTGGGCGGCGGTGCCGTTCGTCGTGCGAGCGGTACCGGTGGGCGGCTGAATTGAGCTTCTCGGCGACATACTGCGCCTGTCGGTGCGCCGCCCGGCGCGCGTGAGGCGCCCCGCCGCGATCTGGACGATCGGCCTAGACGCGTGGTGGGCCCAGCGCGGCTGCCGCGACGTCATCGGGCGTCCGGGGTGGGACCGGAACCCGGCGCGGCGGATTATGCTGCGCGCATGACCTCACGCTCACTGCTCATCGTCGCCGCGCTGATCGCGGTGCTCGCCCTCGGCGCCTGCGGCAGCTCCAGCAGCTCGAAGAGCAGCTCGAGCTCCAGCACGCCCGCCGCGGCGACGACCGGTTCGTCGACCGGGACCTCGACGGATCTCGCCGCGGCGCAGAAGAAGTGCCTCGACCAGGCCTCGCAGCTGACCGATGCGACCGCCAAGTCGGTCGCGACGAGCGCCTGCAAGCAGATCAGCTCGAGCAACACGAACATCACCGACGCGCTGAGCAAGGCCAAGACGGCCTGCCTCAACGCGGTCGCGAAGCTGCCCAGCGTGCTGCAGGGCCCGGCGAAGGACCAGTGCAACAAGATCAGCGGGTAGTGCCTGAAGGGCGGGGGATGAGCACCGTCGTCCTGTGGCACATCGAGGTCTCGCACTACAGCGAGAAGGCCCGCTGGGCGCTGGATCACAAGGGGATCCCGCACGAGCGCCGCGTCCCGATGCCGGGCCTGCACGGCGTGAGCGCGCTCGTGCACACGCGCGGCGCGCAGCGCCGGCTGCCCGTCGTGTCGCTCGACGGCCGCCGCATCGGCGACTCGACCGCGATCATCGCCGCGCTCGAGCAGGAGCGTCCGGAGCCCGCGCTGTACCCGGCGGACCCGGCGCAGCGCGCGCGGGCGCTGGAGCTCGAGGACTGGTTCGACGAGCGGCTCGGGCCGACGGTGCGGCGCTTCGTCTGGCATCACACGCTGCCGGACACGGATCTCCTGGCGGGCACGCTGTTCTCGCACCCGTCGCCCGGGCGCGAGCGGCTGCTGCGCGCGACCGCGCCGGTCGCCACGCGCGCGGTGCGCATGGACTACGGGGTCAGCGCGGAGAGCGCCGCCGCGGCGCGCGTTGAGGTCGTGGGGGCGATGGACCGCGTCGAGGCCGAGCTTCAGCCCTCGGGCTATCTCGCCGGCGACGCGTTCAGTGTCGCTGACCTGACGGCGGCGGCGCTGTTCACGCCGCTGCTCGCCCCGCCCGAGCGGCCGTACGTTCCCGCGGGCGCCGCGCCCGCGGTGCTCGAGCTGCGCGAGGAGCTGATGGCGCGGCCGGGCGGCGCGTGGGTGTTCGAGATGTACGCGCGGCACCGCGGTGTCTCGGCGGAGATCGGTGCGCCCGCAGCCATCGCGTGACGAACCGGAAGTCTGCTTGTCCTGGTGGCATGTCCAGCACGCTCCGACTGTCGGGCGCCGCGATCGCCGCTGCCCTCCTGCTTCCCGCGACGGCCGCGGCCGCGACCCCGCTGACGAGCTCGCCGGCCGCGCCGCGCGTCGGCCAGGCCATCACGCTGAGCCTGCGCGTCCCGGCCGCGCTGCCGGGGGGGACGCATCTGCGCTTCGGCATGACGCTGCTCGGCACCGCCCGCGCGGGTTGCGCCACGAGCGCCGCGGCGTCCGTGCGCCGTGCGCGCGTCCACGTCGGCCGCACCGTGCGCGTGACGCTGAAGCCGCGCGCCGGCGCCGCGTGGTGCCCGGGCCCGTGGCGGGTCAGCGCGCGGGTC
>Ga0208851_1000198_pt1 | contig 26984 bp, 23 predicted proteins | sample NGESurshal092012_FD_184481 | JGI IMG/M metagenome (GOLD analysis project Ga0208851, IMG submission 184481) | Arctic peat soil microbial communities from Barrow, Alaska - NGEE Surface sample 415-2 shallow-092012 (SPAdes) | ecosystem: Environmental > Terrestrial > Soil > Wetlands > Peat ... | reverse complement strand
CGACTCCACCACCTGGAACCGCCGGTACCGGGAGTACATGGAGAAGATCAAGACCGGCTCGGTGTTCGAGATCGCGGAGGTGCTCCGCGACCTCTACCTCCTCAAGGGCGACAAGGACCTCTCGTTCGGCGAGCGCAAGATGCTCGACACCGCACGGGCCCTGCTCATCAAGGAGCTGAGCCTCGCCAAGGAGTGCACCGAGGACGAGATCGAGTCCGATCTCCGGAAGATCTTCAGCATCACCTAGGTCGCCCTTGCCGGCGCGCCCCCCGCTCTCCGCCGAGCAAGCGCGCGACGAGCGCATCGCCCAGCTCGAGCGGAGCACGCGGCGCCGCGTGACGGGCGTCCAGTTGCCGGTCGCCGTCCTCTGCCTGCTCGGGACGCTGTTCCTCCTGGTACGGGAGGCGCCCGACGTCGCGTACGTGTTCGCCAGCCGTGAGCCGGTGACCCTGGGGAGCGAAGGCAGTTACCAGCTGGAGCGGCTCCGGCCCAACGTCTACGCCCAGGTGCATGGCGTTCCGGTGGGCACCGCCTTCTACGGCGTCGAGCGGGGAGTCCGGATGGTGCTGGTCGGCCTCCAGGACACGCCGCTGGTCGTGCGACGTCCCGTGCTTCCCACGGAGGACTGGGTCCCGGGCAAGAAGCCCCCGCCGCCGGATCCGCGACCCTTCGGCGTGCGCGGCCGGTTGCGAGCGCTGGAGGATGTCCCCGGATACCAGGACTCGGCAGCCAGGCTCCGGGCGCTTCCCGGGCTGCGGCCGATCGACGGTCGGCTCTGGGTGCTCAGGGAAGGGGAGCGGCCGGGGGAGGACCGGGGTCCGCTGGTCATCGCCCTGGTCCTGCTCGGCTTCGGTGGGCTCAACGCGGTGCTCGCCGTCCGAGGCGCGCAGGTGCTGATCCAGGAGAGGGCCGCGCGGCGGCGCCCCAACCTTCGCAGTGTCTGAACCGTCAGCGGGCGTGGGTCGACGGCGCGATCGGCCGGAGCCAGCCCGGATGGGTCTGCGCCGTCCAGAGCGCCAGCGCGGTGGCCAGCAGGAAGCCCGCCACGCCGGCCAGCACCGCGACCTTCACCGGACGGACCGGCGCCTCGACCGCCGAGACGGACCGGCGTCGGGGCCGCTCGGTGCCGCCGCCTGCACCCGGCATGCGGAGCCGCAGCACCGCGGGGCCGATGTGGATCCGCTGCCCCACCTGGAGCTCACGGGTGCCGGCGAGCCGCTCGTCGTCCAGGAAGGTGCCGTTCTGGCTGCCGAGGTCCTCGAGGAACAGCCGCTCGCCCCGACGGGTGAGCCGGGCGTGGCGCCTGCTGATGGAGGCGTGCGGGAGGCGCAGGTCACAGCTGCTCGAGCGGCCCAGGATGAGCGGACCCTCGGCGATCGGGAGGAGCTGGCCGGTCCCGGGCCCGTGCTCCGCGTAGAGGAAGATCTCCTGCTTCGCGACGCCCGCCGCCGTCGCCACGAGGGTGGGAGACCCCGCGGTGTCCCGTCCGGCGCGGCGCTTGCGCCCTGCGCGCATCGGATACGTCGTCACCCGCTGCGGCGACGGATCGTCGGCGTTGAGGGGGGTGGCCTCGCGCTCGTCGAACGGAAGCTCGCCCGTGTCCTCGGAGTCCTTCGCGCCGTCGTCCGGGGGAGGACGTCGGGGGGGTCGCTTGGGGTTCGATGGCGCCATGCAGGTTCGGAGAGGGCCCTCATCCCTCGGCCATGCAATGATGTCACGTTCCTAAATTCGTCGCCCCACTCCCGTGTCCGCCTCCGCTTCCCACAGCCCGCCGGCGCTGTCCGTCTACAACACGCTGACCCGACGCAAGGAACCGCTCCAGCCGCTCCGGCCCGGTGAAGTGCGTCTGTACGTGTGTGGTCCCACCGTCTACTCGTGGGTGCACATCGGCAACGCCCGGACCTTCACCATCTTCGACGTCGTGGTGCGTTATCTCCGCCACCGCGGCTACCGCGTCTCGTACGTCCGGAACTACACGGACGTCGACGACAAGATCATCAACGCTGCCCGCGAGACGGGCGAGGACCCGGCCGCCCTCGCGGACCGCTACGTCCAGGCATTCGAGGAGGACGCCGCGGCCCTGGGGCTCCTGGTGCCGGACGTCGCGCCGCGCGTGACCCAGGTCATCCCGGAGATCCTCGCGCTCATCCAGACGCTGCTCGACGCCGGTGTGGCCTACACCTCCGGCGGGGACGTGTACTTCCAGGTCTCGCGCTGGCCCGAGTACGCCAAGCTCTCGCGCCGGAACCTCGACGAGCTGCGCTCGGGCGAGCGGGTGACCCCCGGTGAGCTCAAGCGCGAGCCGCTCGATTTCGCGCTCTGGAAGGGCGAGAAGCCCGGCGAGCCCGCGTGGGATGCGCCGTGGGGTCGCGGCCGGCCGGGGTGGCACATCGAGTGCTCGGCGATGAGCGAGAAGTTCCTCGGCGAGACCTTCGACCTCCACGGCGGCGGGCTCGACCTCATCTTCCCTCACCACGAGAACGAGATCGCCCAGTCGGAGGCGGCCCACCACGCCCCGCTCGCCCGGGTGTGGATGCACGCCGGGTTCCTCGAGCTCGAGAACGCCAAGATGTCCAAGAGCCTGGGCAACGTGGTGGGGCTCCGCGACGCGCTGGCGAAGGTGGACGGCGAGGCGCTCCGGCTCTTCTTCCTCTCCAGCCACTACCGCAACGGTCTGGCCTTCTCCGACGACGCGCTGTCCGACGCCGAGAAGCGGATGGAGTACTTCTACGAGACGCTCCAGCGCGTGGACGAGCGGCTCGGCGGCCGCGAGGTGAAGCCTGGCCCGCTGCAAGGCGACCCCGACGCGCAGCTCCGCGCGTTCGAGGCGGCCATGGACGACGACTTCAACACCGCCGGCGCGCTGGCGGCGCTCTCGGGCCATTTCGTGCAAATGAACGAGCTGCTGGACCGGCCGCCGGTGCCCGACCGGGCCATGGTGGTCCGCACGCTCGCGACGCTCCGGGCGCTCGTGCCGACCATGGGCGGAGTCCTCGGCGTCCTGGGGAACCCGCCGGCGGCCTGGCTCGAGCGACGGCGGGACCGGCTGGTGCGCCAGCGCGGGCTCGACCGCGACCGCGTCCTCGCGCTCATCGCCGAGCGCACCGAGGCCCGCCGCAAGAAGGACTTCGCCCGCTCGGACGCGCTCCGCGACGGGCTGCTCGAGATGGGCGTCGAGCTGCGGGACGGACCGTCCGGAACCCAGTGGAAGGTCCGGTCATGACCGTGGGCCGGACGGCCGGCGCCTGCGGTCGGTCGCGGTGGGCGTCCGGATTCCACGACCTCCTGGGAACGCTTGTTTTCACCTGGGGTGAGAACGCCTAGGATCGGGCCTGTGTCGACGCACGTAGTGTTGGTCATCGAGGACGATCCGGACATCCGGGACTCGATGGTCGCGCTCATCCAGACCGAGGCGCCGTGGGTCCGGGTGGCGGCGGCAGGCGATGGGCTCGAGGCCATCGAGCTGATCGAGGAGGGCCCGGAGCCTCGGCTGGCGCTGCTCGACCTCATGATGCCGGTGATGAACGGGCTCGAGTTCCTGGACGCGCTCCGCGAGCGGGGCCTCGCGCCGTCGATGCGGGTGGTGCTCGTGTCCGGCTACGTGCAGCTCGCCCGGCACGTGGAGTCCCCGGGGGTCACGGGCCTGCTCCCGAAGCCGTTCCGGGCCGCCGACCTGCTGGAGCTCGTCCGGCGGCACTGTCCCCAGGGTCCGCCCATGGCCTCGTCGGCCTGAGCCGGGTCGGCGCGGCGGTCCGTCAGTGCCCCTGGCGGATCCGGATGGTGAACAGGTGGTGCACCGACACCGGCCGGCCCCCGACCTCCGCTGGCCGGTAGTGACGCGCCTGGATGGCCGCGAGCACGGCGGCCTCCGCGAGAGGCAGCCGCTCGAGGACCTCGCAGCCCTCGACCGCTCCGGCCGCAGTGATGACGCAGCCACGTCGAACGTCGAAGCGCCTGCCCGGGAGCAATCCGGCTCGAGTCCCTCGACGAGGGCCGCCCGCGGGCAACTGGCAGTCTGTCGCCCGGCTGCCTGGACTGTCCAGGGCCCCCCCCCGCGGGCGCGCCCGTGGACGCCGGCCGGTGCTCCGGGGCAGAACGGTGGGCGCATGCTCACGGTCGTCCTCCTCCTTCAGCTCTCCGCTGCTCCGCCTGCCAGGACGAGCGCGGCCGCCGAGCGCGTCATCCGCGCCGACGCCATCCGCTCCCACGTCCGCTTCCTCGCCTCGGACCTGCTCGAAGGCCGAGGCCCCGGGACCCGCGGGGATGCGCTGGCAGAGGCCTACGTGGCCTCGCAGCTCGAGGCGCTCGGGCTCCGGCCGGCCGGGAGCGAGGGGTTCCTGCAGCCGTTCGACATCGTGGGCGTCGACGGGCACGCCGCGACGGTGCAGTTCGCCCACGGCACCGGGTCGGTGGTGCTCCGCCACCCGGATGAGATCATCGCCGTGGCCGGAGACGACGCAGCCCACACCGGGGTGGAGGGCGCGGAGCTGGTCTTCGTGGGGTACGGCATCCGCGCCCCCGAGTACGGCTGGGACGACTTCAAGGGGGAGGACCTCCGGGGCAAGGTGCTCCTCATCCTCAACAGTGACCCCGAGGACGACCCGGCGCTCTTCGGGGGCAAGACCCGGCTCTGGTACGGCCGCTGGGACTACAAGTACGAGATGGCGGCGAAGGTCGGGGCAGCGGGTGCCATCATCCTCCACACCCCGCACAGCGCCGGCTACCCCTGGCAGGTCGTGCGGACGTCGTGGACCGGCCCCCAGTTCTCGTTGCCGACCGCCGCGCGCAGGGTGCCGCTCCGGGGGTGGATCACCGAGGAGGCCTGCCGGAGGCTGCTCGCGCTGGGGGACGCGACGCTGGAGGAGCTGCAGCGCCTGGCGGACCGCCGAGACTTCCATCCGGTCCGGCTCGGCGTCGGCGTCACCACCGGCTTCGACAACCGGGTCGAACGGACCCGGACGGCCAACGTGCTCGCGCTGCTGCCGGGCGGTGACCCCCAGCTCTCGTCGGAGGTGGTGCTCTACACCGCCCACCACGACCATCTCGGTGTGCGGACCGACGCCCCGCCGGGCGAGGACGCCATCTACAACGGGGCCGAGGACAACGCCTCCGGGGTGGCCCTGATGCTCGAGGTGGCGCGCGCCTACACCGCGCTGCCCGGGGCCCCCAGGCGGAGCGTTCTCTTCGCCGCCGTGGCCGCCGAGGAACAGGGGCTGCTTGGCTCGGAGTACCTCGCCCGGCATCCTCCGGTTCCGCTCGGGCGCATCGCGGTGGACATCAACATCGACGGGGCGAACGTCTTCGGCCGGACCCGCGACGTGACCGTCATCGGCCTGGGCAAGACCGACCTGGACGTCACCCTCGCGGCGCTGGCGCGGGCTCAGGGGCGGGTGCTTCGCGGCGATCAGCTGCCGGACCGCGGCTACTTCTACCGGAGCGATCAGTTCAGCTTTGCGAGGGTGGGCGTCCCATCGGCCTACTTCGAGAGCGGGCTCGACTACCGGGGCCGCCCGCCGGGCTGGGGACGGGAGAAGCGCGAGGCGTGGGAGGAGACCCGGTACCACCAGCCCTCGGACGAGCTGACCGCCGACTGGGACCTCTCCGGCGCGGTGGAGGACGCCCGGCTCCAGTTCGCGCTCGGCTATAGCGTCGCCCAGGCTACCCCGCTGCCGGGCTGGACCCGCGGGGACGAGTTCGAGGCGCCCAGGCTGAGGTCCCTCGAGGCGCTCCGGCAGCGCCCCCCGGGAACCACGCCGGCCAGCGGCCGCTGAGCCGCCGCGTTAGGTTCAGCTGCTTGCCATGGCAGGGTTCGAGCTCGTCACCGACTATCAGCCGCGCGGAGACCAGCCGCGGGCCATCGCCGAGCTGGTCGAGGGCGTGGTCCGCGGGGACACGCACCAGACGCTGCTCGGCGTGACCGGCTCGGGGAAGACCTTCACCATGGCCAACGTGGTCGCCCAGGTGCAGCGACCCACGCTGGTCATCGTGCACAACAAGACCCTGGCCGCGCAGCTGTACGGGGAGTTCCGCGAGCTGTTCCCGCGGAACGCCGTCGAGTACTTCATCAGCTACTTCGACTACTACCAGCCCGAGGCGTACATCCCCTCGAGCGACACCTACATCGAGAAGGACTCGTTCATCAACGACGAGATCGAGCGGATGCGGCACTCGGCCACGCACTCGCTCCGCACCCGCGACGACGTGCTCATCGTCGCTTCCGTCTCCTGCATCTACGGCCTCGGCACCGCCCGGAGCTACATGGCCCTCGCGGCGACGGCGATGAAGGGCGGAGAGCTCGGCCGTGACGTGCTGATGCGGCGGCTGGTGGACGCGCAGTACACGCGCAACGACCTCGACTTCCACCGCGGGACCTTCCGTGTCCGCGGGGACACGGTGGAGGTGTTCCCGGCCTACGAGGAGGAGCGGGCGGTCCGGATCGAGTTCTTCGGGGACACGGTGGAGCGCATCACCGAGTTCGACCCGCTGCGGGGGCAGTCGATCGCCGAGCTGGAGAAGATCGTCGTCTTCCCCGCCAGCCACTACGTGACCGAGGAGGAGCAGCGCGCCCGCGCCGTCCGCGACATCCGGGACGAGCTCCGCGAGCGGCTGCAGTGGTTCCGCGCCCACGGGAAGCTGCTCGAGGCCCAGCGGCTCGAGGAGCGGACCATGTACGACCTGGAGATGATGGAGCAGGTGGGGTTCTGCAACGGCATCGAGAACTACAGCCGTCACCTCTCGGGCCGGGCCGCGGGCGAGGCGCCGCCGTGCCTCCTCGATTACTTCCCCAAGAACCTCCTGGTGATGCTCGACGAGAGCCACCAGACCGTCCCGCAGGTGGGCGCGATGTACCGGGGCGACCGCAGCCGGAAGGAGACCCTGGTGGAGTACGGGTTCCGGCTGCCGAGCGCGCTCGACAACCGGCCCTTGAAGTTCGACGAGTTCGAGGTGATGGCGCCGCAGGCCATCTACGTGAGCGCCACGCCGGGCGAGTACGAGCTGCAGAAGAGCCATGGCGTGGTGGTCGAGCAGGTCATCCGCCCCACCGGCCTGACCGACCCGCTGGTGGAGGTCCGCCCGGCACGCAACCAGGTGGAGGATCTCCTCGAGGAGGTCCGGCTGCGCGCCGCGGCCAGGGAGCGGGTCCTGGTCACGACCCTCACCAAGCGGATGGCGGAGGACCTCACCGAGTACTTCGCCGACGTCGGCGTCCGGGTCCGCTATCTGCACTCGGACATCGACACGCTGGAGCGCATCGCCATCATCCGCGACCTCCGTCGCGGCGAGTTCGACGTGCTGGTGGGCATCAACCTGCTCCGGGAGGGTCTGGACATCCCGGAGGTCTCGCTGGTGGCCATCCTCGACGCGGACAAGGAGGGCTTCCTCCGCAGCCACGTGAGCCTCATCCAGACCATCGGCCGGGCGGCGCGACACGTGGGCGGCCGGGTCATCATGTACGCCGACCAGGTGACCGACTCGATGCAGCTCGCGCTCGGCGAGACGACGCGGCGGCGGACGCTGCAAGAGGCGTGGAACACCGACCACGGCATCACGCCGCAGGGGGTGAAGAAGGCGATCCTCGACCTGAGCGAGGTGCTCTACCGGTCCGACAGCCTCTCGCTGCCGAAGGCCGCCGAGGATGAGCTGCTCACCGCCGAGCAGATTGCCCGGCTGACCCGCGAGTACTCCGCCGAGATGCACAAGGCGGCGGACGAGATGGAGTTCGAGCGCGCCGCGGAGCTTCGGGACAAGGTGCTGCTGCTGAAGGACATGGACCTCGGCCTCAAGCCGCCCTCGCGCTCGCTCCTGGAGACGGGCGCCCAGCGGGAGGAGCAGGGCCAGCCTCGCCGGAGGGCCGCCGGGCGGGGCAGCCCCCCGCACCAGGGGGACGCCAGGCGAGGCGGCCGCTCCGCGCCGCCGTCGTCGAGGCTCAGGAAGCGGCGCTGATGCCGTCGGCGGCGCTCGAGGAGAAGCTGGAGCGGCTTCCCACCGCGCCGGGCGTCTACCTCATGAAGGACGCCGGCGGAGAGGTCATCTACGTCGGCAAAGCGGTGAACCTCCGCTCGCGGGTGCGCTCGTACTTCGGGCGGAGCAGCGATACCCGCGCCTTCATCCCCTTCCTCGACTCGGTGCTCGCCGACGTGGACACGGTGGTGGTGAGCAACGAGAAGGAGGCGCTCCTCCTCGAAAACGAGCTCATCAAGCGCTACCAGCCCCGCTTCAACGTCCTGCTCAAGGACGACAAGAACTTCATCTGCCTGCGGGTGGACCCGTCCGGTGAGTGGCCGCGGCTGGAGGTGGTGCGACGGTTCCGGCGGGACGGCGCGATGTACTTCGGCCCTTACGCCTCGGCGAGCAGCATCCGGGAGACGCTGCGGATCATCAACCGCTACTTCCAGCTCCGCACCTGCTCGGACCACGTGCTCCAGCACCGGAGGCGGCCGTGCCTGCTCCACCAGATCGGCCGCTGCCCCGCGCCCTGCGTGTACGACGTCTCGCGGGAGGAGTACGCCGAGTCGGTGCGGGAAGTCGCGCTGTTCCTGGAAGGAAAGGGTGGCGAGCTGCTGGAGGCGCTGCGCGCGCGGATGAAGGGTGCGGCGCAGGCGCTCCGGTTCGAGCAGGCGGCACGGCTCCGCGACCAGCTCTTCGCCATCGAGCGCTCGCTGGAGCGGCAGAAAGTGGCCACCACCGAGCCCATCGACCAGGACGTGTTCGGCTACCACCGCGAGGCGGACCGGCTGGTCATCTACGTGCTGTACGTCCGGCAGGGACGGCTGAACGGGGGCCAGGCCTTCCCTTTCACCGGGCAGGAGTTCCCCGACGAGGAGCTCCTCGAGAGCTTCGTCAACCTCTACTACGGCGAGGACAACGTGCTCCCGGACGAGGTCCTGCTCCCGCTCCGTCCGGAGGGCGGCCTCGAGCCGCTGGCCGAGCTGCTCACCGACAAGCGGGGCCGGCGGGTGCGCGTCGTGGTGCCGCAGCGGGGAGAGAAGCTGCGGCTGGTGGAGATGAGCGCGGCCAACGCCCGGCAGGCGCTGCTCGATCAGCGGAGGAGCCGGGACGAGCTGGAGAAGGTGCTCGAGCGGCTGCGGGACAGGTTGCACCTGGCGGCGCTGCCCCGGCGGATGGAGTGCTTCGACATCTCGCACTTCCAGGGCAGCAGCATCGTCGCCAGCCAGGTGGCGATGACCGAGGGCGAGCTGGACCGCGCCCGCTACCGCAGGTTCCGGATCAAGAGCGTGCAGGCGCAGGACGACTTCGCCTCGATGTACGAGGTGGTGAGCCGGCGGCTGAAGCGTGGGCAGGAGGCGGGAGATCTGCCGGACCTCCTGGTCATCGACGGCGGCAAGGGTCAGCTCGCCTCGGCGCGGGCGGCGATGAGGGATCTCGGCGTGAGCATCGACGTGGTGGGCCTCGCCAAGTCCCGCGAGCTCGACTCGGACGATGAGGCCGCTGCCTCGGCCCGGAGCCCCGAGCGGGTGTTCATCCCCGAGAAGCGGGATCCCATCGTGCTCCCGCAGAACTCGCCAGAGCTGTTCCTGCTGGTGCGGCTGCGCGACGAGGCGCATCGGTTCGCCATCACCTACCAGCAGTCGCTGATGCGGCGGCGGAACTTCAAGAGCGTCCTGGAGGACGTGCCGGGGGTGGGGGAGGGTCGGAAGAAGGCGCTACTCCGGGCCTTCGGATCGCTCAAGCGCATCCGAGAGGCGAGCATCGAGGAGCTGGCCGGACAGGCCGGGCTCGGGACGACGCTCGCCGAGCGGATCCACGCGCACCTGCACGCGCCCGATGGAGAGCTCCGCCGCGAGCTGGCAGAGGGTCAGGTCGACGACGACGCCGTCCGGGAGCTCTCGCTCGAGGACGCCGCGGCCGATCGTCCCCGGGAGGAGCCGGGCTCGCCAGCGTAGACGCGCTGCCGCGCCCGGATGGGGATAGGCTTACCGGGCGATGGTGAGGCTTCCGCTGAGGTACGTTCCGGTGATCGCCCGCGAGTACGTCTGGCGGCTGGTGCTCGACCGCGAGATCGAGATCGAGCTGTCCGAGGTAGAGCCGCTCGCGGACGAGCTCGCCCGCGTCCTGCGGAAGAGGTTCAGCACGGAGCTGGCGGCGGCGGTCGCCGCACGCCCGCTCGACGCTCTGGTGATGTCCGAGCTTCCCGAAGGGCTCCTCGGCCTGTCGGGCAACGAGCTCGGTGAGGCCGTTCCGCTCGAGGAACTCCTCGACCGGTTCGGCATCGTGGTCGGGGAAGCCGCGCTCCTCCGGATCGTCCAGTGCACGGTGTCCAGCTTGAGGACGAGCGCCAACGTGGGGAGCATCCCGGCCTCGGACGCAAGCCTCTGCACGAAGCTGCGGAAGCTGCTCGAGCGACACCGGCAACCGGAGCGGAACGGACGCATGGAGCCCGGTCCCCCGCCGGCCAGCTCGGGAGGAGCGGGTCCCGCCTCCGCCCCTGCCCAGGTGGGGCGGCCGGACCCGGTCTGGAGGCGTCCGCCGGAGCCGGACGACGGCTTCGACCTCCGCTGAACGAGAGGACCGAACGCTGTAGGTCCGAGAGGGCCCGTTCGCCCGCCTGCTGACGCGTGCGAAAAAACTCCGTGTTTTCGTTGCGGCGCGGTACCCCCGGTGATGTATAGCGGGGGCTTCCACGAGCGACGCCGGCAGTCAATCTTCGGGGGCACAGCCGGTACCCAGGAAGGCTTATGAGGCTTTATCCCAAGGTGATTCCCGTCATCTCCCGCGAGACGATCCAGCTGCTGATGCAGGACGGGGACATCGAGGTCGAGCCGATGCGGATCGCCGACGCCGAGATGGACCTGTCTGCAATCATGCGCGAGTACCTCACCAACGAGGAGCGCGTGAACCAGGCCACCCGGGAGGCGCTCGAGCGACGGGGCTACGACTACAGCAAGTTCAATCAGGTGAAACGTGAGATGGCCGACGTCCGCGGCTTCAAGATGGGGGACGAGGGCATCGAGTACGTCATCAACCAGATGATCGAGTTCCTGCTGATCAGCCGGAACGTCGAGGAGGTCTTCGCCGCGGACAACGTGCTCCGGCAGAAGATCTTCGCGGTGATGAAGAAGCACCTGGACGTGGACGACGAGATCGACCGCGAGGCGCGTGCTCGCCTGAAGCACCTCCAGGAAGGCACCAGCGCCTTCGACATCGAGTACAACAAGACGGTCGAGCAGATCCGCCGCGCCCGCGGCCTGATCTGATCGCCCACCCTGCCTGATGCGAGACGTCCCGCCGTGCACCGCGCGCGGTGGCGGCCAGGTGACGCGTTCGACACCGGGCACCCGGTCAGCACACCGGGCGCGGCCCTTCCCAGATTGGCGGCCTCCCGCCCGGGAGGGCCGTCGTGCTCGTCGCTCCGCTCCTCGTCGCCGCCGTTCTCGCGCAGCCCGTCGCGCACCGGGTCTCCGTCGCGGACCGGGGCGGGGAGGCGTTCTGTACCGCGGGCCTGAGCGACGGTGACCTCTGGGAGAAGGTGCGCGCGCGCGTCGTCCTCGAGGCGCGCCGGTGTGACGAGGGCGCCGCCTCCGCCGGGCTGGTCGTCTCGCTCTTCCACGGGGTGAACGCTGCTTCCCCGCCCTCCATCCCACACTCCCCGGTTCCCGACGGGCCGCCGCGCGAGAGCAGGCGTCCACGGTTTGCCCCGAAAATTGACCCGTCAGGCACGCGTTCTACCGTTCGGACGTGTCCACCTCAGAGCTCGCAGCTTCGACTCCTTCCGACACCTCGCTCGACTCGCTCTCGCGCACCGCCGGCGACTCCCTGCGCCGCGCGCTGGCCACCAGCGCCGGCAGCGTGCTCTCCACGCAGGTGGAGGAGGACCTCCGGTCGGCGCTCACCGGGCTGGAGGCGCTGCACTCGCATCTCGAAGACCTGGTCTCGACCCTGCTCGAGCCGCGACCCACGCCGCTCGCGCTGGTGGAGGCCGCGGACGATGCCCGCGCGCAGCAGGCGCTGGTGTCGCTTGAGGAGACGCTGACCTCGCTTCGTCGGCGCCTGAGCCAGGCCGCCGCCCAGCTGCGCGTCCGGCCAGCCTCGTAGCGCGGCCACCCTCCTCGGTGTCGCGCGCTAGAGCCCGGCGAACGACAGGCCGAGCCGGGCGACTCCGCCGAGGACCAGCAGCCACACGGGATTCACCTCGAAGCGCACCGCGGTGAGCGCGGTCGCCGCGGCGATCCCGACTTCCACCTTGGCGTCGAAGCTCCCGCCGAGCGTGATGGCGGCCGCGGCCATCAACCCCACCACCGCCGGCGTCAGCCCGCGCAGCCCAGCGCGCACCCAGCGCCGCGAGCGCACCCGGTCCAGCCAGGTGCCGAGCAGACCGACCAGCGCGAACGGCGCCGAGAAGATGGCGATCGTCGCCACACCGGCCCCGAGCCATCCGTGCTGCAGGTAGCCGATGAAGGTCGCGAGCAGGAGGACCGGACCGGGCGTGATCTTCCCGATGGCGACGGCATCGGCGAACTGGCGATCGGTGATCCAGTTGTGGGCGTGCACCATCTGCCGCAGGTGCGGGATGATGGCGAACCCGCCGCCATACGCGCCCAGTCCGGTGCGGAAGTAGACGACGGCCATCTCGATCAGCTTGGCGTCCAGCCCGGTGGCGTGCACCACCGCGGCGAGCACGCCGAGCGTACCGACCAGCAGCGGGGTGTGCAGCGAGGTCTCGCCGGGCTGCGCCGGATGAGGAGCAGGCTCCGGCCGGTGCGGCGGCTCGAGCGGAGCTCCGTCCTCGGGCAGGGCGACCGGGGGCCGGAGGCCCACCAGGCCGCGGGCGCGCGCCAGCGCGGTGCGCGCCCCCAGGTCCACCGCGAGGCCGGCGCAGATGGCCAGCAGCACCACCTCGGCCGGCGAGGCGCTCCCCACCGCCGAGAGCAGCAGCGCGCCGGCGGCCACGCCCATCTGCCACAGCTGGCTCACTCCGGTGCGGACCATCTTGAGGGTGATGGCGCAGATGATGCCGACCACCGCGGCGTTGAACCCGGCCAGCAGCCGATCCGCCGATGGCACCGTGCCGAAGTGCACGTAGAGCCACGAGAGCACGCCCACCGCGACCACGCCGGGAAGCACGAAGCCCACGTATCCGGCCAGGGCACCGGCCCAGCCGCCGAACCGCATCCCGATGTACGCGAGCGCGTTCGCCGCCGCGCCGCCGGGGAGCATCTGCGAGACGGTGACGGTGTTGGAGAACTCGCGGGCGGTGAGCCAGCCGCGCTTCTTCACCACCTCGCCGTCGATCTGCGACAGCACGCTGATCCCGCCGCCGAACCCCACGCACCCCAGCCAGAAGGCCGTGGTGAACAGATCTCGCCGTGAGGGACGTTCGCGGACGGTGGAGCGCGCGGTGGCGCGGCGGAACCACTCCGCGGTACTGCCAAGGACACTGCTCATGGAGCGTCGACGACTCTAGCGCGGCGGGGATTCTGCGCGAGTCCCGGGCACGCCGTCGCTCCTGGCTGGAAGGCTGCCGGGCGACGCGTCCGGGGCTGCAGCGTCGAGGAGTGCACCATGGACGGCGGTCCAGGTCGCAAGGTCCTCGGTGATGTCCCATCCGCTCCGTGCAAGCCTGCGCCCGAGCGCCTCGGCTGCGGGTCGGCCGCGCCGCGCTGCGACGAGCGTGAGCAACTCGAAGTCCTCCAGCCCGTCACGCACCGTCTTCAGGCGCAGGGAGGGGACGAGCAGCGGCGCCTCCTCCCCCACCTGAGCGCGTGTGCCGGGATAGAAGAAGGTTCCGTCACCATTGCCGCCGAACCGCCAGACGTCGCGCCAGGGTTCCCCGTCCCTTTCCCACGCGGCAAGGGTGTCGAAGTAGAGCTCGCCGTCGATGCGTTCGAGGAAGGCGAGGACCCCCATCGCGCGGTTCCGCGGGCCCGAGTGGTCGATCATGTAGGAGGCCCAGCCGGTCATGGATGTCGCCAACCGTCGGTCCCTGGGCGGTCCGTCGCAGCCGTGAAACATGCAGCTCTGGTACCACCACAGCTGCTGGTCGGGGCGGAGGCGGGCGCGCACGCGCGAGACGGGTTCGGCGCCGGGACAGATCGACCGACCGGGGCGCGGGAAGAGGCACACCATCACCGGCGCGAGGATGTCGGCCGATGCCCACAGCGTGGAACGGAAGGTGGTGACGAGGAGCGGCAGCCCGCCGACCTCGTGCGTGAGCGCGGACTCTGCGCGCACCCGGGCGTCATCCTCCGGCTTCGGCTCGTCCTTGGCGTAGTACCAGAGGAGCTGCGGCCAGCGCCGGGCGGCGAAGTGGGCCTGCCACGCGCGCAGGTACGCGACGCGCTCCGCGGTGCCGAGGCGCCAGTCGTCGCGCACCTCGGCGGTGGTCGCGCGCGCCCCGGACGGGAGTGCGGTCCCGTCGAGCAGCGCCGACATCTCCGCGTCGTATCCGCTGAAGTCCACCACGCGGCTGCCCGCGGGTCCGGGCCGCGAGGGGAGCGGGTCGATGCCCATCCCGTAGCCGCTGAGCCGGTGCTCGAGCAGCGTCCGGCCCGCCTCGCGGAGCAGCGCAACGCCCTCGGGTGCGTCCCGCTTCAGCCCGAACCCGTGCGCCAGGACGTACACCCCGAGGCCCCAGGTGTTGCGGAGCGTGGAGGTGGCCGGGAGGTCCACCGGCGCGACCTCGACCTCGATCGGAAGCGTGGAGTCGGGCGCGTCGCCCAGCCCGACGACGAGCTGGCCGCGGTAGGTGCCCGGGTCGAGGCCGGCCGGGACGCAGACCTCGAGGTAGAGCACCAGTGGCCGCGCGGAGGTGGATCGCGCCGGGAGGACCGCTGGATTCGTTCCCCCGGCCGCCCGGTGCACCGGGATGAGTGGATCTGGCCACGGGCCGACCGCTCCGCCTCCTTCGGTGGCGCGGGTGAGCTCCATCCACCCCTCGCGGTAGACGCGCACCGGCAGGTCGCGACCGGTCGGGCCGCGAAGCGGTGGAACGTCCGCCGACAGCACCTCGGCGGGCGGAGCGACGTAGGTCTGAAATCCCTCGCACTCGCCACGGGCGGCCCGGATCCGGGCCTCGCCCAGGGTCTCCAGCGGGAGGCCGGGGCGGAGCTTGGCCAGGGCCGGAGCCGGCACGAGCCGGGGAGCGGCGGTGAGCGCGGTCAGGAGGAGGACGGACAGCGGGGACACGGCCCCCGGTGTCTACTGGCCCCGGGCCAGGGTGGAGGGGTCGATGGGGCGCCCGGGCTTGTAGTCCGTCCACTCGACGACGACCGGGCCGAGCGAGAAGTCCGCCTCCATCCGCACCGGGATGTGCGCCTCGTCGTCGCTGAACCACATGCGGAGCTCGCGCGCGGACAGCTTCCCGGAGAACTCGGTCCGGAGACGGACCCGGACCGCATTCACCGTGCCGAGCGCCGTCTCGACGGGACCGCGTCCGTCGACCCGGGCGAGGCCCTTGAAGACCTTGGTCCCGGTGAAGATGGGCATCGAGAGCTCGTCGCCGTCCGCCAGGCGAGCCGCGCGGAGGAAGAAGACCGCCGTGGCAACGTCCACCGCTCCGGCGGGGACCTCGACCTCGGACTTCCGGGGCGGCTCGCCCTCGGCCTGCTTCAACACCTGCGCCTTGCCGTTCTCGCCGTCGAAGTCGATGCGCAGCCGCCGGCGCTTGTGGTTCTCGTCCTGGTACATCTCGAGCCCACGCGAGCGAGCCGCGGCCGGATCCCACCAGGAGATGATCTTGTCGCGGATGGGATAGATGACGAGGTCGCTCTGACCCTTGGTGACGATGGGCAGACTCCCGGCGCGTTCCGGCACCTCGGCCCCGACCGTCACCTCGGCAGTGCCGGCGGGCAGCCCCAGCCAGGTCACCCTGTAGCTGATCTGCTCGCCAGGACCGAACGCACCAGTCGGGGGGGAGGCGGTAGGACCAGCGAGCATCAGCGCGAGCACGACGGCAGACACAGGGTGAACTCTAGCCTTCCTCGACGAGGGATGCTCGCCCCGGTCTGGCGTAGACTGTGCGGGCTCCCAGCCGCCATGCCCATCGACCGGAACGCCGAGGAAGAGGACCTGCGAGAGGAAGGCCGCGGGCGCGCGTACACGGACTACGACTGCCCGACCTGCAACGCCAACAATCCCACGGAGATGGCGCTCCGTGACGGGGACGAGACGCGGTGCAACTACTGCGGTGAGGAGTTCAAGGTCCGCATCACGGACGACGGGCGGCTCCGGCTCAAGGAACTGTGAGTCGGCGCGGGGGGCGCTCCCCGAAGATGGCGGTGCCCACCCGGACGACGGTGGCGCCTTCCTCGATGGCAGCCTCGAAGTCGTGGGTGGTGCCCATGGACAGCCCGGAGAGGCGATGCTCGCGGCCGAGCGCGGCGAGCGCCCGGAAGAGCGGGCGGACCTCCTCCGCCGGGGCGAGCGGCGGCATGGTCATCAGCCCGACCAGCTCCAGGCCGGGGAGCGGGCGCACGGCGTCGAGCAGCGCCGCGAGCTCGGCAGGGGCGACGCCGCTCTTCGAGGACTCGCCCGCCACGTTCACCTCGACGTAGACGGACAGCGGCGTTCCGGTGCGCCGGCGGGAGAGCTCCTGGGCGACCTCCAGCCGGTCGAGTGCGTGGAAGACGTGCGCCGACCGCGCCACGTAGCGGGCCTTGTTGGTCTGGAGCGGACCGATGGCATGCCACCGCAGGCCCGGGAGGTCCGACAGCCCCGCAGCCTTGTCCCGCAGCTCCTGGGCGTAGTTCTCGCCGAAGGCACGCGCCCCAGCAGCATGCGCCTCGCGGATGGCCTCCGCTGGCTGCAGCTTGCTGACCGCCACCAGCTCGACCGCTCCCTCCGGACGTCCGGCGCGCGCCGTGGCGAGCCGTACCCGGTCCAGCACCGCCCTCCAGTTCGCCGCCACGTCGGTCATCGTCGCTCCCAGGGCAGGATGTAGCCGGCGTCGCGAAGCAGCGCGAGCGTCTCGACGAGCGGCAGCCCCACGACCGCGCTGTGAGAGCCCTCGATGCGCTCCACCAGAAATCCGCCGATGCCCTGGACGGCGTAGGCCCCGGCCTTGTCCATGGGCTCGCCGGTGGAGACGTACCAGCGCAGCGCAGCCTCGGTCGCCGCGGCGAAGGTGACGGTGGCCGTGACCAGACGCTCCCCCGCGCCCGCCACTGCGACGGCGGTCAAGACTTGATGGCTGCGCCCGGCGAGGGCCCGCAGCATGGCCAGGGCTTCGTCGGCGTTTCCGGGCTTTCCCAGCACCGTGCCATCGAGCACCACGCTCGTGTCCGCGGCGAGGACCGTGGCGCCGGGGTGACGGGCCCCCACCGCGCCCGCCTTCTCCCGGGCGAGCCGGAGCACGTACGTCCCGGGTGGCTCGCCCGGCCGCACCTGCTCGTCGAGGTGCGGCGGATCGATCTGCAGGGGGACTCCGAGCTGCTCGAGCAGCGCCCGGCGCCGCGGGCTGGCGGAGGCGAGCACGAGGGAGGGAGGCGTCACGGACCCTCCCTCTACAGGAAAGGGCGGTTGACCTGCTACGCCGGCCCTGTCCATGGTCCCGCTCTCATGAAGGCCACGGATCTGCTCGCAGCGCTGCGCCGGACGGTCGAGCAGCTTGCGGCGTTCAACGAGCTGGCGAAGGCGCTGACCTCCACGCTGGAGTCGCGCGAGGTGCTGGGCCTGGTGATGCAGAAGGTCTCCGCGCTGCTCCGCCCCGCGAACTGGTCGCTCCTCCTGCACGACGAGGCGACCGACACGCTGTACTTCGAGATCGCGGTGGGCGCCGGGGCGGACCGGCTGCGCCACCAGCGCATCGCCGTGGGCGAGGGCATCGCCGGGACTGCGTTCAGGACCGGCAAGCCCCGGCTGGTCGACGACGTGCGGAGCGCCCCGGACTTCTCGCCCCGCTTCGATGCGGTCACCGACTTCCGGACCGGCTCGGTGCTCGCGGTCCCGCTCGTCTTCCGCGGCCGCGCGCTGGGGGTCATCGAGCTGGTGAACGGCGAGGGGGATCCCCGCTTCGGCGAGGAGGATCTCGCCGCGGTGATGGCGGTGGCGGACTTCGCGGCGATTGCCATCCAGAACGCCCGTGACTTCCAGCGGGTGCAGGAGCTGACTCTCGTCGACGAGCACACGGGGCTGGGCAACGTGCGCTCCCTGCGCAAGCAGCTGGACGCGGAGGTGACCCGCGCGCGGAGCCTCGGCCACCCGCTGTCCCTCCTGTTCCTCGATCTGGATCACTTCAAGGCGGTGAACGACAGCCACGGGCACCTGGTGGGCAGCGCGCTCCTGCGCGAGGTGGGGGGACTCCTGCAGGAGGAGCTCCGGCCGGTGGACGCGGCCTTCCGCTACGGCGGGGACGAGTTCGCGGTGATGCTGGTCGAGGTGGACTCGCGGGCCGCGGTCCAGATGGCGGAGCGGCTGCTCGAGCGTTTCCGGGCGTACCGCTTCGGCCGCGCCGCCTCCCTGGACCTCCGGGTGACCGCCAGCGTGGGAGTCGCCGCCTGCCCCGAGCATGCCGCGCACGCCACCGAGCTCATCGAGGCGGCGGACCGGGCGATGTATCTGGTGAAGGCGCGCGGCCGCGACGGGATCGCCGTCGCCCCCGGCTGACTCAGCCCTCGGCGGCGGGAGGGGCGATCAGCTCGTCGTTCCTGACGATGGTGGCCAGCTTCCGCAGCGCTCCCACGTAGGACTCCTGCACCTCGGCCTGACGCTGGCGGAGGGCCTCCTCGCGGAGGGCGCCCTGCTTGCCTCGCCAGGTGGCGTCGTCGGCGATCTCGCGGACGGTCAGCTCCGCCACCACGAAGGCATCGCCGGCCTTGAAGGGTCCGGGGAGGGGTCCGGGCTTGCTCGCGGCGAACGCGGCAGCCATGAGCGCGGGGGCAGGGCCGATCCGGGGAATGGCGGTGGCGCTCCTGGCAAAGCTCCCGGTGTCCACGGCGCGGGGCTTCTCTCCGGGCTCCACGGTCTGCGCGTCGGCATCCTTCTTGTCCGGGAACTGGGTGGCGAGCGAGGTCCCCTTCTGCAGCGTGCCAGCGGCCTTCTTCGCGTCCGCCTCGGCCAGCACCGCCGCCCGCTGCCGCTTCACCAGCACCTGCGCGATGTCGTGCGACACGGCGGCGAGCGGCTTCTCCTCGGCCGGCTTCTTCTCCTCCACCTGGACGAGGTGCCATCCAAAGGGCGTCAGCACCGGCTCGGAGAGCTCGCCGACCTTGAGGTTGAAGGCGGCCTGGGCAAACGCGGGCACGAAGGCGCTCCGCTCGTTCCAGCCCAGCTCACCGCCCTGCCCCTTGCTGCCGGGATCGTCGGATGACTCCTTCGCCACCTCGGCGAAGTCCTTGCCGTCCTGGATCTGCTTGCGCAACGCCATGGCCTTGTCGTGGGCGGCGGCCTTGTCGGCGTCGCTCGGCGTGCGCGACATCCGGACCAGGATGTGGCGGACCCGGACCTGCTCACCCTTGGAGTAGGTCCGCTTGTTGGCCTCGTAGTAGGCGGCGATGTCCGGGCCGTGGGCCTTCTCCCAGGCGGAGACCTCGGCCGGGGTGGGCGTCTTGATCTTCCCCGCGTAGGCGGCCGGGTCGAACCGGACCACCGAGATGCTCACCGTGTCTCCCTCGCGGAGGAAGCGCGCGCGGAGCTCGTCCTCGGACACCTCGGCGGTGTCGGACACCAGCGCCAGCAGGCGCCCCGCCGCGAGCCGCCGCCGGAGCCCCGCCTCGTAGTCCGGGGCGGTCTTTCGCAGGTAGGTCTGGAGCACCTGGGTGTAGGTCTCCGGGTCGAAGACTCCGTCCTTCTGGAAGCTCGGGTCCTTGCGGAGGTACTCGAGGAGGTCGGTGTCGGACACCGTGATGCCGTGCTTCTCGGCAGCCTGTTCCAGGAGCTCTGTGTTGATGAGCTCGTCCAGCACCCGGTTGGGGATGCCGAACTGCCGGGCCAGAGCCTCGGGCAGGTCTCCACCTCCGCGCTGCCGGAGGGCGTCCAGCCGGAAGGCATACGCCCGGCGAAAGTCGGTGAGGGAGATCTCCTGGCCGTTCACCCGGGCCGCCGCGTCACGGACCGTGGGAGCGAGCGGAGCGTTGCAGCCGCGGCTCCCTGGTCCGAACTGGAGGATGAAGACCAGGGCGATGGCAAAGATGAAAAGGTAGGAGAAGAAGCGTCGGGCGTCGAATCCGGAGCTCATCGTGCTCCCTTGACCCTGTAGGGGACCGACTGTGAAAATACAAGCGCTTCCGTCGCAACGAGAAGGTCTCCCGACCCAGTGCTGTCCTTCGTCCGGCGTCACCGTGAGCCACTGCTGGTGTGCATCCTCCTGGCGCATGCGCTGGGGATGTTTCTCGGCTCGAGCCGACGGGTACGCGAGCCCAACGTCATCGACCGCCTCGCGCTGGCAATGACCGCGCCGGTGCAGCGCGCCGCGGTGGCGTCGATCGACGGCATGGTGAACGCCTGGCAGCAGTACGTCTCGTTGCGGAGCGTTCGCCGCGAGGTCGGGCAGCTCCAGACGGAGAACGCCCAGCTCCGGGCGGACGTGGTGGGCCTCGCGGAGGCGCGTGCGGAGAACGAGCGGCTGCGCCGGCTCATCCACTACGAGGAAGGAAACCCCGGGCCGAAGGTGGTCGCCCGGGTGCTGGGCATCAACCCCGACCCGAACCGGCTCACGCTGCGCATCGATCGTGGCGAGGGCGATGGCGTCCGCCGCGGGCAGGCGGTGGTGACCGCGGACGGCGTGGTGGGCCAGGTGCTGCGGGCGACGGCGAGCGCCGCGGACGTGCTGGTGGCCTTCGACCCGAACTGCCGGCTCGGTGGTCGCGTGCAGCGGACCCGGGCGCGGGTGGGCGTCTCCGGGGCCGGCGAGGACCAGGCGCTGAAGCTGGAGTACCTGCTGCGGAGCGAGGATTTGGAGGAGGGCGATCTCGTGGTCACCTCCGGCACCGACGGCGTGTATCCGCCTGGGCTGGTGGTGGGCCGGGTCACCGGCGTGCAGCGGCAGACCAGCGGCATGTTCCTGAACGCGGGCATCCTCCCGGCGGTGAACTTCACCCGGGTGGAGGAGGTGGTGGTGCTCGCGCCCCAGCCCGCGGCCTCGGTTCCCACCCGCGTCGACAGCCAGGGACGGCGATGAAGCTCCTGGTGACGCTGGTGCTCACGCTGCTCTTCCTCGCGCTCGAGTCGGTGGCCGCGAAGTACGTCGGTCTCGGGGTGGCGCGGATCGACGTGACGGTGGCCATCGTGGCCTTCCTCTCGCTCCGCGCCGGGCTGCTCGAGGGAGCGGTGGCCGCCTACGCGATCGGCTACCTGCTGGATCTCATGACCGGCCGGCCCACCGGGCTCTACACGCTGCTCGCGCTGATCACCTTCCTTCTCGGTCGCGTCGCCGCCTCGCTGATGGACGTACGCTCGGGGCGTTCCTTCGCCCTGTTCGCCATGGCAGCGGACGTGACCCACGGGCTGCTCGCCTGGGGCATCAGCGGCGTGAGCAACAACCAGATGGCGGTCTCCAGCCTGTCGGGCCTCCCGCTCGAGGTGCTGCTCACCGGGGTGGTGGCGCTGCTGCTCTACCCGCTCCTCCGGCGCTTCGGGCTCGGCGCCGAGAAGCGCGATCCAGGGCTCCTCGTCCGATGACGCTCGGACAGAACAGCGCAGGAAAGGACCTCAAGAGCCGCTACCTGTGGCTCGGCCTGGTGATGTTCGGAGGCCTGCTGCTGCTCGCCGGGCGGCTGTACCGGCTCCAGATCGCCCGCGGCGACGAGTACGCGGCCAAGTCGGTCGCCAACTTCGTGAAGGAGATCCGCGTCAAGGCGGACCGGGGCATCATCAAGGACCGGCGCGGCGAGATCCTGGTCGACAGCCGGCCGTCGTTCGACGTCTTCATCACCCCCGCGTTCTGCGAGCGGTGCTCGGACGAGGTGCTCCCGCGGCTGTCGGGCTGGCTCGCCTGGGACGACGAGCAGCTGAAGCACGTGGAGCAGCTGCTCCGGGCGGCGAGGCGGCTCGCGCCCTTCCAGCCGGTGCCGGTCCAGCTGGATCTGAACCGGGACGAGCTGGACACGCTCAACGCCCACAAGACGGAGCTGCCGGGCGTGGACTGGCCGGCTGTGCCGCACCGGAACTACCGCACCGGCACCGTGCTGCCCCACGTGGTGGGGTACATGAACGAGATCACCCAGGACGAGCTGGAGCGGCTCAACTCCCAGGGTGAGGGCTACGCGCTCGGCGACTTCATCGGCCGGCGCGGGGTGGAGCGCTACTTCGAGCGCCGGCTGCGGGGGAAGGACGGCAGCCGCAAGGAGGTGGTCAACGCCCGCGGCGAGACCATCCAGGAGCTGAGCGAGCTCATCACCGGCGAGGCGACCATCGCCAGCACGCCGGGCGAGAACGTGGTGCTGAGCATCGACATGCGGCTCCAGGCGGAGGCGGAGAAGGCCTTCCCCGGGACCGCCGGCGCGGTGGTGGCGATGGACGTCCGCACCGGCTTCATCCTGGCGATGGTGTCCCGGCCCGGCTTCGACCCGAACGTGCTGACCGGCCGGGTGACCCCGACCCAGCTCCAGGTGCTGAACAAGGACCCGCTGCAGCCGATGATCTTCCGCCCGGCGCAGCAGCACTACAGCCCCGGGTCGACCTTCAAGCCGCTGAGCATGTTCGCGGCGCTCTCCAGCAGGAGCTTCAGCCCGCACAGCACGGTGAGCTGCGGCGGCGGCTACCGGCTCGGCGCGCGCATGTGGCGGTGTCACAAGGACGCAGGCCACGGGCTGGTGGATGCCCGGCGGGCGCTCCAGCAGTCGTGCGACACCTGGTTCTACAAGGTGGCGGACACGCTGGGGCTGGATCCGATCGCGACGATGGGCCGCAGCTTCGGGCTCGGCGCGCCCACCGGTGTCGCGGTGGTGGCCGAGGTGCCGGGCATCATGCCGGACAGCGCGTACCACGACCGGGTCACGCCTGGCGGCTACACCAAGGGCATGGCGCTCAACAGCGTCATCGGCCAGGGCGACGTCAACGTCACGCCGCTCCAGCTCACCATGGCCTACGCGGCGATGGGGAACGGCGGCCACCTCTACAAGCCACAGCTGGTGCGGCGGCTGGAGAGCCCCGATGGGCGGATGCTGCAGGAGTTTCAGCCCGAGACCCTGCGTGAGCTGGATCTCGATGCCGAGGCGCGCCGGCTGGTGGTGGATGCGCTCGCCTCGGTGGTCAACGAGCCCGGCGGGACCGCGTACAAGGTGCGGCTCCCCGACGTGCGGATCGCCGGGAAGACCGGGACCGCCCAGGTGATTGCACTGGGGAAGACGCGCCTCAAGAAGGAGGCGATGACCTACTGGCAGCGGGACCACGCCTGGTTCGCGTCGTTCGCGCCGGCCGACGATCCGGAGATCGCAGTCATCGTGCTCAACGAGCACGGCGGGCACGGCGGCCTGGACGCGGCGCCGACCGCGAGCGCGATCATCAAGAAGTACTTCGAGCTCAAGCGGGAGGACGCGAGCGCCACCATCGCCGCATCCACCGCCCTCCCGGTCATGCCGCTGCGCGCCGTTCCGCCGCCGCCCGCGCCGCGTCCGCCGCCGGTGCAGGAAGAGATGCCGGCGATCCCGGCCGCGGCTCCCTCGGTGGCCCAGGTCCCGACGACGCCGTCGGAGGGTGCGCGCTGATGCAGCTGCGGATAGAGCGCCGGATGGTGCTCAAGATTCCCTGGGGCCTGGTGGCGGTGACCATGGCCATCGCCCTCCTGGGCATCTGGAACCTGGCCTCGGCGTCCCGCCCGCCGCACACGCCGCTCTGGGCGCGGCAGCTGCTCAACCTCGGCGTGGGCGTGGCGGCGGGGATCGGCGTGTGCCTGATGGACTACCGGTTCGTCCAGCGGATGGCCTGGCCGATCTTCGGGGGGAACGCGGCGGCGCTCATCGCCCTCAAGGTCATCGGCCACCGGGCGAAGGGCGAGGCGAGCTGGTTCGCGCTCGGGCCGCTGCGGATCGAGCCGGCGGAGTTCATGAAGCTGGCGCTGATCATCGCCCTGGCGCGTTTCTTCCACGACGACTACCGCGAGGGGGAGCAGCCCTACGGGCCGGCGCGGCTGTGGAAACCCATTCTCCTCGCGCTCTGCGCCGCGGGCCTGGTGCTCCCGGATCTCGGGAACACGATGATGATCCTCCTCACGGCGGTGACCATCCTGGTCTTCGCCCGGCTCCGGCTGTGGCTGCTTGCGGTGGGCGTGGCGGGGCTCCTGGCGGTCTCGCTGGTCATCTGGAACGACTACGTGCGGGACCCCGCGGACGGCCACCGCACCGTCATCCGTCAGGTGCTGAAGCGCCACCAGAGCCAGCGGATTGCAGGGTGGCTCTCACCAGACGCAGATCTAAAGGGTTCGGGCTACCACGCGGCGCAATCGAAGATCGCCGTCGGGTCGGGCGGGCTGGTGGGCAAGGGCTGGCGGCAGGGGACGCAGACCGGGCTCTTCTTCCTCCCCGAGCAGCACACCGACTTCATCTTCTCGGTGTGGGCCGAGGAGCACGGTTTCCTGGCATCGCTGCTCCTGCTCGGGCTGTACGGGCTGATCTTCGCCTTCGCGCTGGGGGTGGCGATGCAGGCGCGGGACCGGTTCGGAGCGTTCGTCGCGGTGGGCGTGGCGGCGATGATCTTCTGGCAGGTCTTCGAGAACATCGGGATGGTGGTTGGGCTGCTCCCGGTGACGGGAATCACCCTGCCCCTGATGAGCTACGGCGGGTCCTCGATGCTGAGCGTGCTCCTCTCCCTGGGGCTGCTGGCCAGCATCGCCATGCGCCGGCACATGTTCTGACCCGCACCGGCGGTGGCGATCGGCGTATCTTGCGCTGGCTGCAGCCCTGGTCGGCGGGGGCGACTGTGCTGGTCGCGGACCCCCGACCGCAGCAGGTCTAGACACCGCCGATTCCGGAGGTTTCCGTTGAGGGCTGAGCCTATCGCCGTCGTGTCGCCGCCACCCGTCGCGGTCCCTGCGGTCTCGACCCGGCAGCTTCCATTCGACTGGCTGCGCGGGCTGGTGATGGTGCTGATGACCGTCGACCACGCTTCGGGCGAGTTCAACGCCGGGCGGCTCTTCACCGACGCGACGTTTCTCTACCAGCCCGGGACACCGCTCCCGGCCGGGCAGTTCCTCACCCGCTGGATGACCCACCTCTGCGCACCGACCTTCGTGTTCCTCGCCGGCTACGTGATGCAGCTCAGCGTCCGGCGGCGGCGCGCGGAGGGCGAGTCCGAGGCAAGCATCACCCGGTTCCTGGTCACCCGCGGGCTGGTCATCGCCCTGCTGGATCCGCTGTGGATGAACCTCGTGTTCGGGTCCTTCCAGCGGGGCATCGTGCTCCAGGTCCTGTACGCCATCGGGATGAGCTTCGTGGTGATGGCCTTCCTTCGCCGCCTTTCGGCGCTGACCATCGGGGCGCTCGGGCTGCTGCTGGTCTTCGCCAGCGAGCCGCTGCGGGAGCTGGGCCTGCAGAGCGCCGGGCCGCTCCGGGCCGTGGCGGGGTTCCTGGTGGTCGCCGGGCCGGTGAAGCCGTTCCTCGTGGGCTACCCGCTCGTCCCGTGGCTGGCGATCATGATGCTGGGGTGGGGCGCTGCCGAGGTCGCGCGGCGCGCGCCGGCCCGGTTCCCGGCGCGGGTGGCGCTCGCGGGCGTCGTGGCGCTGGTCCTGTTCCTCGGGGTCCGCGGGCTGAACGGGTGGGGGAACATGGGGCTCCTGCGTGAGGGGAACTCGCTGGTCCAGTGGCTCCACGTCTCGAAGTACCCTCCGTCGGTCAGCTATGTCGGGCTCGAGCTCGGCATTGGCTGGCTCCTGCTGGCGCTGTTCCTGGTCTGGCGCCCGCCGGCGTGGGCTGACGCCGTGCTTCGGCCGCTCGGACAGAGCGCGTTCTTCTTCTATCTGCTCCACGCGCACCTGCTGGCAGTGGCCGCGCTGGCGCTGGGCATGCACGGCAAGGAGGGGCTCGTCGCCACGTACGTCGCGGCCGCGGCGGTGATCGCCGTGCTGCTCCCGGCGTGCGGCGCGTACCGACGCTACAAGCTGGCCCACCCGGCGAGCTTGGCCCAGTACATCTGAGCACGGGTCGTGTGCGACCAAGGTCGTATGTCCCGGCTCCCCGCGTCAGCTCTATGAAGCGCGGAATTTGCCCATTCGGGCACTTGCCTCACCTCAGGAGAGACTGATGCGTGGTTTCCTGAAGCTCGCGGCAGCGGCCATGCTCGTGGCGTCGGTCGGCATCCCCGGACAGGGCTGGGCCCAGACGATCACCGGTGTCCCCGGCTCTCCCAGCGCGACGACGACGATCAATGGCGAGCAGATCCCGGCGCCACCCGCGAAGTTCGGCGGGGTGATCAAGGACACGGCGCCCCGGTCGAAGCCGTACTGGTCGCCGCGGATCAAGCCGGGCAAGGGTGCGCCGAACGTCCTGCTGATCATGACCGATGATGCCGGCTTCGCCGTGCCGAGCACCTTCGGCGGCGTCATCCCGACCCCGGCGCTCGATCGCGTCGCGGCGAACGGGCTGCGCTACACCAACTTCCACTCCACCGCGCTCTGTTCCCCGACGCGGGCGGCGCTCATCACCGGCAGGAACCATCACTCGGCGGGGTTCGGCGTCATCTCCGAGCAGGCGACGGGTTTCCCCGGGTACGACAGCATCATCACCCGGGACAAGGCGACGGTCGGGCGCATCCTGAGCGACAACGGATACCGGACCTCGTGGTTCGGCAAGGACCACAACACCCCGGCGTTCGAGGCCAGCCAGGCGGGGCCGTTCGACCAGTGGCCCACCGGAATGGGCTTCGAGTACTTCTACGGCTTCATCGGCGGCGACACCAGCCAGTGGGAGCCGAACCTGTTCCGGAACACCACCCAGATCTACCCCTTCGTGGGGAAGCCGGGCTGGAACCTCATCACCGCGATGGCCGATGACGCGATCGACTACATGAACCGGATCGACGCGATCGATCCGGACCAGCCGTTCTTCGTCTACTACGTGCCGGGCGGCACGCATGCGCCCCACCACCCCACCCCGGAG
>Ga0208851_1000197_pt1 | contig 26987 bp, 27 predicted proteins | sample NGESurshal092012_FD_184481 | JGI IMG/M metagenome (GOLD analysis project Ga0208851, IMG submission 184481) | Arctic peat soil microbial communities from Barrow, Alaska - NGEE Surface sample 415-2 shallow-092012 (SPAdes) | ecosystem: Environmental > Terrestrial > Soil > Wetlands > Peat ... | reverse complement strand
GTCCGTGCCCGACCCATACACGCCCGAGGACGCGCGGATGTTCATCCACGCGGGGCGCACCGACAGCGCGATGCCGCTGGCGGTCGTCGCCGACGACGCCGGGGGCGCTGTGCTCGGCGCGGTCGGCCTGCACGCCGTGGACCTCCATCGCGGGCGCACCGAGATCGGCTACTGGACGGCACCCTGGGCGCGCCGTCAGGGCGTCGCCGTGCGCGGACTGCACCTGCTCGCCGCGTGGGCCCTGCAGGATCTGGGCGTGCGACGCGTCGACCTGTACGCCGAGCCGGCGAATCTCGCCTCCCAGCGCGTCGCCGAGCGCGCGGGGTTCGCACGGGGCAACGTCGTGCGCGGGGGGATCGCGTTGCGCGGGCGTCGCCGCGACGTGGTCCGGTTCACCCTGCTGGCGTAGCAGCCGGCTCGCGGTCCTTGTGTGAGGTGGCGCAACGTCCACCCCACAACTGGTATTCATTGCCATCCAACCCTGAGCAGGAGGAACAATGCGGAGAATCGCTCTCCTCGCGCTGGCCGTCGCTGCGGTCGCGCTCATCCCGGCCTCTTCGGCCTTCGCCATCAATTCGGTCCAGAAGTTCTCGGCTTCTGTGTCGCCCGCAAAGGCCGGCACGAAGAAGAAGCCGACCGGCGTCACGCTGAAGGTCCGTCCGTACTTCGACGACATCAGCGCGGATTCCGCCGCGCCGTTCGCCACGACGTTCGCCAACGTGTTCTTCGACAAGAACCTGGTCTTCAACGGCGCGAAGTTCCCGCAGTGCGCCAACGCGAAGGTCCTGTCGGCGGCCAGCAGCTGCCCGTCCGGCTCCAAGGTCGGCAAGGGCACCGCGGCCGGCGTCGCGCTGGGTCTCACCGAGAACCTGACGGTGACGATCTACAACGGTCCCGGCGGCAAGGCCGTCGAGCTGCTCGTCGACGGCACGGCGCCGCTGGCGATCCACAGCGTCATCGAGGGCAAGCTCACCAAGCAGTCCGGCAAGTTCGGCTACCTGCTCAAGGTGCCGGTCCCCGCTGACCTGCAGCAGCCCGCCCCGGGCGCGATCGCGACCCTGACGGACTTCAACACGACCATCAAGGCCACGTACAAGAAGACCCCGTACATCGGGCTCGCCGGTTGCACCGCCAAGAAGCTGAACTTCGGCTACACGGGCCAGTACACCGACGGCACGACCGGTCAGCAGCTCGCCCTGACCCAGGCCTGCAAGTAGGCCTCACGCAGACATCGCAGTAGCGGTATCGGGGCGGGCCTGCGGGTCCGCCCCGTATCGTTTTCGGGGATGATCCCCCGGGCCGCGCGCCTGCCGCTCGCGGCCCTCCTCGCCGCCGTCTGCTGCCTCACCCTGCCGGCGGCCGCCTCGGCGCACGGCATCGCACAGCGCGCCGACCTCCCGATCCCCGAGTGGCTGTTCGCCTGGGGCGCGGCCTTCGTGCTGCTCGTCTCGTTCATCGCGCTGGCGATCCTGTGGCCGCGCGCGGTCCTCGAGCAGGTCCGCGAGCGCGCGCTGCTGCGCGTGCCGCTCGTCCTCGAGGTCCTCGCCGGCGCATTCGGCGTGTTCGCCTTCGGCGCCGTGGTCTACGCCGGGTTCGCCGGGACGCAGACCGGGACGGCGAACCTCGCGCCGACCGCGATCTTCGTGCTGTTCTGGGTCGGCATCCCGTTCCTGACCATGCTGTTCGGCGACGTCTTCGCCGCGGTCAGCCCGTGGCGGGCCGTCGGCCGCGCCACCGGCTGGCTCGCCGCGCGCGTCGCCCGCGCGTCGCTCCCCGAGCCGCTCGCCTACTCCGAGCGCGTCGGGCGCTGGCCCGCCGCGCTCGGCATCGTCGCCTTCGCCTGGGTGGAGCTCGTCTACGTCAATCGCGACCAGCCGAGCGCGCTCGCGATCCTGGCGGTCGCCTACGCCGTCGTGATGCTCGTGGGGATGAGCCTCTACGGCGTCGAGGCCTGGACGCGCAACGCCGACGCGTTCGGCGTCGCGTTCGGGCTGTTCGCCCTGCTCGCGCCGCTGCACTGGACGCAGCGGCGCCTGTACCTGCGCCCGCCGCTCGTCGGCGCGCCGCGGATGCCGACGGGCGCCGGCGCCGTCGCGATGGTCTGCGTGATGATCGGTACGACGACGTTCGACGGCTTCTCCCAGGGCGGCATCTGGCTCAGCACGAACGGCCTCGCCCAGCGCCTCAGCGACGCCTTCCACGGGCTCGGCGTCGGGCAGGAGACGGCCGTCGAGCTCGCCTACACCGTCGGCCTGATCGCGATCGTGCTGATCGTCTCCGGCCTCTACCGGCTCGGCGTCGCGGGCATGCGGACCGTCGGGCGCGACCACACCACCGACGAGCTGGCGCGCCTCTTCGCCCACTCGCTGATCCCGATCGCACTCGCCTACGTCGTCGCGCACTACTTCTCGCTGCTCGCCTACCAGGGCCAGGCGATCGCCTACCTCGCCTCCGACCCGCTGGGCGACGGCTCGAACCTCCTCGGGACCTCGTCGGCGACCATCGACTACTCCGTCGTCGGCGCCGGCGGCATCTGGTACGTCCAGGTCGCGGCGCTCGTGCTGGGGCACGTCGCCGGCCTGATCCTCGCCCATGACCGGGCGCTGGCGCTGTGGAGGGATCAGCGCGTGGCCACCCGGTCGCAGTACTGGATGCTGCTCGTCATGGTGTCCTTCACCTGCCTCGGCCTGTGGCTGCTCTCGGCGGCCTCGAAGTGAGTCTCGCCCTGCCGCTGGCCCACTTCGGGCACTGGTACCACGCGTTGCTCTACCTGGCCCCGATCGTGATCATCGGGTTCGGGTTGTGGTGGTCCGGGCGCCGCGGTTGACGCTCGCGGGCTGCTCGCGGGTCTCGTGGCGCCTGAGGCGCCCCGTCGTTCGGGGCAGGACGTCCGTACAGCACCCCTAACACGTGCCACCTCACGCATCCACGGTCTCGCGCTCGGCGACGGGTGGTGCTCAGAACTTCTGCAGGACCTTGATGTCGTGGGCGAGGCCTTCGGGGGTGAGCTCGCTGATCGGGAAGCTGACCCGGGCCGTGCCGGTCCTGTCGATCACGATGACGTAGGCGGTGTGCTCGAGCTTCGCGCTCTGGGGCTGGATGCCGTAGCGGCGCCAGACGCGCTGGAGCTGGGCCCCGGTGCCGAGGAGGAAGCGCATGCGGCCGATCAGGTGCTGCTCGGCGACGAACTTGCGGGCGGTGGCCGGCGTGTCGTTCCTCGGGTCGACGCTGACCGCGAGCACGGGGACGGAGCCGCTGCTGTTGTCGAGGGCGCCGCGGATCTGCTGGGCCATCGTCGGGCAGTCGTTCTGGCACGTGGTGTACATGAAGGTCAGCACAGTGACGTGCCCGCGTTCGCTCGAGAGGCGCGTGATCCGGCCGTCCTGGTCGCGCAGGGCGAAGTCCTGTGGCGGGGCGGGCGGGCTGATCGAGCCCGCGAAGCGCGTCGTTGGGGTGCCGCTCGCCGTCCCGTCGCTCGGGTCGCTGAAGACGACGAACGCCAGGACCCCGACGAGCGCCAGCGTCGCGACGGCCATGAGCGTGAGGCGCACACGCGGGTGCATGCACGCAGGGTACGTCAGCCGCGCCGGGTCAGGCCTCGACGAGCCCGCGGCGGATCGCGTAGCGCACGAGCTCGACGCGGTCGCGCATGCCGAGCTTGCGCAGGATGTTGCCGCGGTGGGACTCGACGGTCTTCTCGCTGAGATGCAGGATCTCGCCGATCACGCGGTTCGTGTGCGCCTCGGCGATGAGCTTCAGCACCTCCTGCTCGCGCTGGCTCAGCGGCTCACGCGGGCCGGTCGCCTCGTCCGCCATCCACTCGCGCACCAGCGTCTCGGTGGCGGCATTCGTGAGGAACGGCTCGCCGCGGGCGACCGAGCGAACGGCGTCGACGAGGTCCTGGTCGGCCTCGCGCTTGAGCACGTAGCCGGAGGCCCCGGCCTTCAGCGCCTCGAACACGTAGCGCTCGTCGTCGTGCATCGACAGCACGAGCACGTCGACTTCCGGCGCATGGCGCTTGATCTCATGGGTCGCCTGGATGCCGGTCAGCAGCGGCATCGAGACGTCGAGGATCGCGAGGTCGGGCCGCAGCGCGAGTGCGCGCTCGACCGCCTCGGCGCCGTCGGCCGCCTCGCCGACGACCTCGATGTCGGCCTGGCGCTCGAGCAGGAGCTTCAGGCCGCCGCGGACGATGCCGTGATCGTCGGCGATCAGGACGCGCATCATGCCGCGCGCTCCCCGAGCCGCAGCTCGATCGTGGTGCCGGCGCCGGGCGCCGAGCGCACGTCGAGCGACCCGCCCGCGAGGGCGGCGCGCTCGCGCATGCCGGTCAGGCCGTGGCCGCTGGGGGCCGCCGCCGTGAAGCCGCAGCCGTCGTCCTGGACGCGGGCGACGGTCGTTCCGCGCTCACGCGCGAACGCCACCCGGACGCTGCCCGCCCGGGCGTGCTGGGCGACGTTCGACAGGCTCTCCTGGACGACGCGGTAGACGACGATCTGCTCCTCGGGACGCAGGTCGTCGACGTCGGCGCCCGCAAGGCTCAGCTCGGCGTGCACGCCCGTCTGGCGCGCGAAGTCGCTGACCTTCGTGCGCAGCGCCGCAACCAGCCCGTGGTCGTCGAGCGCCGCGGGCCGCAGCTCGCGCGCGAGGCGCAGCAGCTCCTCGATCGCCTGCGTGGCGGCGCGCTGGGTCTCGCGCAGCTCGGGACGCAGCTCCTCGGGCACGCGCTGGCCGGTGGCCTCCAGGCGCAGCAGGACGCCCGTCAGCGCCTGGTTGGCCTCGTCGTGGAGGTCGCGCGCGATCCGCGCGCGCTCCTCCTCCTGGGCCTGCAGGACCGCGCTGGCGGTCCGCGCGCGCTCGGTCTCGAGCCGGTCGAGCATGCGGTCGAACGCCTGGTGCAGGCGCACGACCTCCTCGGTCTCGCCCGGCGGGAGGCGCGGTCGCGACTGCGCGTCGGCGCCGTCGACCTGCTCCATCGTGCCGATCAGGCGCTCCAGCGGCTCGAAGCGCCGGCGCAGGACGAAGCCGTTGACCAGGACCGTCGCGAGCAATGCCGCGATCAGCAGCAGCGAGCGGCGATGCTCGACGACGCCGTGCCCGCCCCAGTCGACGGCGAGGCTCGCCGTGAGCACGGTCGCCCCGATGAGCGCGGCGTTCACGCCGAGCACCTGCGCGAGCAGGGACGGACGCGTCAGGCGCGCGGAGCGACGCTGGGGGAGGCGGAGGACGTGCATTGGGGTCTGGACCCCATATCGGCCGCGGGCGCTGCGTCCGATACCCCCTGTGCATCCCCCAGGACCACCGGGCGCTCCGGATCTTTCCCCCTTGATCTGCGCTTGGCCTCCAACAGGGCGAAGGCGCCTTCCCGGCAGCGGGGAAGGCGCCTTTCGCCGTTGTGGGACGCTTTTCGGGGATCCGGCGAGCCCGCCGCGATCCGCTATCCTTTCTGAAGTGCCGAAAGCTGATCCAGAACAGGTGCTTTACCGATGAGCGTCTCCGGAAACGAGTATCTGCGCCGTCTGCGAGCCGAGATCTCGGAGGTCGACCCGTCCGAGGTCGCCCAGCTGATCGGCGAGGGCGTCACCGTCATCGACGTGCGCGAGAGCGAGGAGCTGGCCTCCGGCAAGCTCCCGGGCGCGATCCACGTGCCGCGCGGCTACCTCGAGCAGCGCATCGACGGCGTCGTCGCGAACCACACGCAGCGGATCATCCTCTACTGCGCCGCGGGCAACCGCTCGGTGCTCGCCGCGAACACGCTGCAGCGCGACCTCGGCTACGAGCACGTCGAGTCGATGATCGGCGGGATCACGCTGTGGAAGGACCGCGGCTACGAGGTCGAGGTGCCGCGTACCTTCACGCCCGAGCAGCGCGAGCGCTACAGCCGCCACCTGCTCGTCCCCGAGGTCGGCATCGACGGCCAGCAGAAGCTGCTCGACGCGAAGGTCCTCCTGCTCGGCGCCGGTGGCCTGGGGTCGCCGACCGCGCTGTACCTCGCGGCCGCGGGCGTCGGCACGCTGGGGATCGTCGACGACGACGTCGTCGATCTCTCCAACCTCCAGCGCCAGGTGATCCACAGCACCTCGCGCATCGGCGTGCCGAAGGTCGACTCCGCAGCCGAGGTCATCAGCGACCTCAACCCCGACGTCACCGTCGTCAAGTACCCGACGCGCCTGGACGCCTCGAACATCATGGAGATCATCGAGGGCTGGGACATCATCGTCGACGGCGTCGACAACTTCCCCACGCGCTACCTGCTCAACGACGCGACGGTGCGCCTGAGGATCCCCGTCGTCTCCGCCGCGATCCTCGGCTTCGAGGGGCAGCTGAGCGTCTTCAAGCCCTACGAGGGCCCGTGCTACCGCTGCCTGTTCCGCCAGCCGCCGCCCGCCGAGCTCGCGCCGTCGTGCGGTGCCAACGGCGTGCTCGGCGTCCTGCCGGGCACCATGGGACTGCTCCAGGCGACCGAGGTCATCAAGCTCATCATCGGCGCCGGCGACCCGCTCATCGGCCGCCTGCTGATGTACGACGCGCTCGCCGCCGAGGTCACGGAGCTCAAGGTGCGCCGCGACCCCGACTGCCCGATCTGCTCGCGCGAGCCGGACGAGATCTCCGACGACGAGCTCGGCGTCTTCCCCGACTATGAGGCGTTCTGCGCCGCCGCCGGATAGGGTCCGCCGCCATGGCCACGATCCGCATCCCACCGGTCCTGCGCCCCTCCGTCGGAGGAGAGCGCGAGGTCAGCGCCGACGGCGCGAGCGTCGGCGACGTCCTGCGCAACCTCGCGCAGGCGCATCCGGAGACGAGCTCCCAGCTGTTTGGCACCGACGGCGACCTGAACCGCTACGTCAACGTCTACCTCAACGACGAGGACGTCCGCGTCCTCGACGGCCTCGACACCCCCGTGGGCGAGTCGGACTCGCTCGTGATCCTGCCGGCGATGGCCGGCGGGAGCTGATCACCCCGCGCGAGCCTGCCGCCCGCCTGCGCGGGGTCGCCGGCTCGCCGGTCCGCGACATCCTGGCGCTCACCGAGCAGCCGGGCTTCATCTCGTTCGCGGGGGGCCTGCCCGCGCCGGAGCTGTTCGACGTCGCCGGGCTGCGCGCGGCGTACGACCGCGTCCTCAGCGGCCCGGGCGGGCCGCGCGCGCTGCAGTACTCGACGACCGAGGGGGACCCGCGCCTGCGCGCGCAGATCGCCGCGCTGCTAAGCGAGCGCGGGCTGCCGACCGTCCCCGACGACGTGCTCGTCACGAGCGGCTCGCAACAGGCGCTGACGCTGATCGCGACCGTCCTGCTGGAGCCCGGCGATGTCGTGCTGGTCGAGGAGCCCTCCTATCTCGCGGCGCTGCAGTGCTTCGCGCTCGCGGGCGCGCGCATCGTGCCGGTCGCCTGTGACGACGAGGGCATCGTGCCCGGCGCGCTCGACGCCGCCGCGCGGGCCGAGCGGCCGGTCGCGGCCTACCTGATCCCCAACTTCCAGAACCCGACGGGGCGCACGCTCCCCGCCGAGCGCCGCGTCGCCATCGCGCAGATCGCCGCCCGACGCGGTCTGTGGCTGATCGAGGACGACCCCTACGGCGCGCTGCGCTTCGAGGGCGAGGCCCACGGCCCGATCGCCGCGCTCGAGCCCGCGGCGGACCGCACCCTCGCGCTGTCGACGCTCTCGAAGATCGCCGCGCCGGGGCTGCGGATCGGCTGGGTGCGCACGCCGGGCCCGTTGCGCCGCGGGCTCGTGGTCGCCAAGCAGGCGGCGGACCTGCACTCGTCGACGGTCGACCAGGCCGCCGCCGCGGCGTGGCTGGCCGACGTCGATCTCGGGGCGCACGTCGCGCGGCTGTGCGACGTCTACCGCGAGCGGCGCGACGCGCTGCTCGGCGGGCTGGGGGACGCGCTTCCGCCGGGCAGCACGTGGAACAGCCCCGCCGGAGGCATGTTCGTCTGGGCGCGACTGCCCGCGGGCCATGACGCGCAGGAGCTGCTCACGCGCGCGATCGAGCAGCGCGTCGCGTTCGTCCCGGGGGCCCCCTTCTTCTCGGGAACCCCGGATTCCCGTGCGCTGCGCCTGTCGTTCACGACGCATGCGCCGCGAGAGATCCGCAGCGGCCTGGAGCGGCTGCGCGCGAGCTGGTGAGCAGCGGTCCGGCGGAGCTCACGTGGCGGCTATATTTCGGAAAGTCATGGCCTATCCGCCGCTCCGCACGCGCCCCTGCGGGGGCCGCTACACCGACATCGTCGAGGCGATCGGGAACACGCCGCTCGTCGAGCTGCGGCGCCTCTCGCCGAAGCCCGGCGTGCGGATCTGGGCCAAGCTCGAGAGCCGCAACCCCACCGGGTCGGTCAAGGACCGCGTCGCGAAGGCCCTGATCGAGGACGCCGAGGAGAGGGGCCTGATCCGGCCCGGGCAGACCATCCTCGAGCCGACCTCCGGCAACACGGGCATCGCGCTCGGGATGATCTGCTCGCGCAAGGGCTACAGGCTCAAGGTCGTGATGCCGGACAACGTCACGCCGGAGCGCACCCAGCTGCTGAAGATGTACGGCGCCGAGATCGTGTACTCGCCCGGCGACCAGGGCTCGAACGGCGCCGTCGCGATGGCGCTCGACATGGCGGCCGCCGACCCCTCGTACTACATGCCCTACCAGTACGGGAACGAGGCGAACCCCCGTGCCCACTACGAGGGCACCGCGCGCGAGATCCTGCTCGAGCTCGAGGGGCGCGTCGACGCGTTCGTCGCGGGCCTCGGCACCGGCGGCACGCTGATGGGCCATGCACGCCGCTTCAAGGAGGAGCTCGGCGACCGCGTCAAGATCGTCGCCGCCGAGCCGATGCAGGGCGAGCCGGTGCAGGGCCTGCGCTCGCTCGACGACGGCTTCATCCCGCCGATCATCGATCTCTCGCTGCTGGACCGCAAGATCTTCGTGACGAACCGCGACGCGATCATCTGGACGCGCAGGCTGCTCGACGAGGAGGGCCTGTTCGCCGGCGTATCGTCGGGGGCCATCGCCCGCGTCGCCGTGCGCATCGCGAGCGAGATGGACGAGGGGAACGTCGTCTTCATCGTCTGCGACGACGGCTGGAAGTACCTCTCCAGCGGGATCTACACGCTGCCCGTCGACGAGATCGAGGATCTCGAGTCGACGCTGTGGTGGTAGTCCATTCGCTGAACCGTCGCCGGCCGCCCGCCGACCGCGTACTCTGTGGACATGCCCAGCATCGGCCCCATGGAACTCGTCGTCGTGCTCATCATCGCGCTCGTCGTCCTCGGCCCGAAGAAGCTGCCCGAGGTCGGGCGCTCCGTCGGCAAGGGGATGCGCGAGTTCAAGGAGTCGCTGAGCGGCGACCACGACGATCGCGACGAGGCCATCGAGAAGCCCGTCCTGCAGGCCAAGTCGGACGACTCGACCGTCGCCTGACCGCCCTCCCGACGCACTAGTCTCGGCGGCGATGCGCATCTCCGCCGAGCTTCTCGCGATCATCGTCGACCACGCCCGCCGCGAGCACCCGAACGAGTGCTGCGGCGTCATCGGCACGCGTGCGGGCGCCGCCGTCAGCGTGCATCCCGCGGAGAACGTCGCCGCCAGCCCGCTGCGCTTCGAGGTCGACGGCCTCGAGCTGCACCGGCTGCTGACCGAGATCGAGGATCGCGGCGACGAGCTCGGCGCGATCTACCACTCGCACACGCGCTCGGAGCCCCATCCGTCGCAGACGGACGTGAACTTCGCCGCCGCCTGGCCCGGCGTCGAGTGGCTGATCGTCGGCCTCAAGGACGGCCCCGACGCCGAGGCCGACGTGCGCAGCTTCACGATCGCCGACGGGCGGATCGTCGACGTGGGGGTCGGGGTCGCCGGCGATGGCTGACGGCGAGCTGCTCGTCTGCCCCCGCTGCGCCACGACGCACGGCCTCGGCGAGCGCTTCTGCCCCGACTGCGGAATGCCGCTGACATTCCGGGGTCCGGCCTCCGACGAGGCGACCGAGCGTCAGGCGCGCGCCCGCAAGATCAAGCCCCAGTACACGGAGGGCGAGCTCGTGCGGGTCGCCACCGGGCGCAACCAGGCCGAGGCGGACTTCATCTCGAACCTCCTGCTCGAGGAGGGCGTCCCGAGCCTCGTGCGCCGCTCGCGCGGCTTCGACGTGCCGGACATGCTCGCCGCGGGCCCGCGTGACGTGCTGGTCCCGCTGTCCGGCGAGACGACGGCGCGTGAGGTGCTTCTGCAGGTCGAGCTGCACGACGCCGCGGGCGGCTCGGCGGGCCCACGGCCGGCGAAGCTGTTCGCCGGCCTGCTCGCCGCGGTGGCGCTGGTCGGCCTGATCGTCTGGATCGGCTCGCTCGTGTCGGGCTAGATCCCGGCGACGCCGGCGCTAGGACGCGCCCGCCATGCGCGCCAGGTGTGCCCGCCACGCGCCGGCGCTGTGCACGAAGCTGCGCCCCCGGAAGGCGTGCTCGAGCAGGCGCCGCGGGTCGCGCAGCTCGGCGACCGCGAGCGCGGCGGCGGCCGTCTCGCCCTCCTCGCGCACGAGCAGGTCGAGCACCGAACCGCCGAGCAGCTGGGCGTCGCGGATCCCGGGCGGGAAGCTCGGCTCGCCGCCCTCGCGCAGGCGCCGCCCGATCGCCGGGCGCGCGTGGGCGGTCTGGCCGGAGAACCACTGCCCGGCGCCGGCCGACAGCCAGGCCCAGCGCGCGTAGCGGACCGCGGTCGCCGGCCGGAAGGGCGGCGGCAGGTCGGGGTTCGCGCGGCCGACGACGAGCTGCGCGTAGAGCGCTGACGGAGTCAGCTCCAGCATCTCGCGCGAGCCCGGGACGTTCGAGGCGCGCGCCTCGAGCAGCCGCGGAGCGAGCACGTGGATCTCGCGCGCGGTGAACCAGCCCGCGACGTAGCGCCGGGCCGCGGGGGTGGTCAGATGACGCAGCAGGCCCGCCGCCGGCTGGGCGAGAGCGAGCTGGCCGGCGCTGGGATGAAGGACGACGGCGACCTGCTCGGGCAGGGGGGCGAACCAGTGCTCCAGGCGCTCGCGCGTGGCCTCGAGCTGCTCCAGCACGCTGACGACGGCGCCCTCGTCGCGGGCCTCGTGGCGGGCCTGGAAGTTCGGCGAGGCGGTCTCCTGCCAGGACATCGCGCTCAGCCGGCGGCGGCGTCGCGCTCGTAGGCGAGCTCGGTGCGCACGCCGCGCGCCGCCAGCACGCCGTCCGCGGCCATGAGGTCGGGCGCGTCGGCGACCGCCGCAGCCAGGCGGGCCGCCGACGCGATCGCCACTGCGGGGTCGAACCAGTGCACGAGCCCGCCCGCGGCCGTGAGCTCGACCGTGCGGCGTCCACCGCGGATCGCCGCGGCGCCGACCTCGCCGCGCGCGCAGCGCGCCGCCATCGCACTGGCCTCCGTCGGGATGCCCGCGGCCGCCGCCTCGATGAGCCCGACGACCTCGGGCGTCAGCGCGTCGATCCCGAGGTCGCCGCCCGCCGCGCGCACCTCGGCGACGCGCTCGAGCACCTCGGGCGGCGTCAGCTCGCCGTCGCACCCCGCGCCGAAGACGGCGCCGAGCACGCCGATGCCGGCGGCGGCGATGGCGGGAGCGGCGGCGAGCAGGACCGCATCGGCGAGCGGGCTCGCAAGTCCCGGCTCGTCGCCGTGGGCGAGGACGTCACCGCCGACGTCGAGCAGCACCACGAGGTCGCAACGCAGGTGCACAGCCGCCTGCGCGATGCCGGCGCCGGCCGCGGCGGAGCCCGGATTGGGGTCGATCAGCACGGTCGGGCGCCCGAGGAAGCCCGCCATGCCGCTCTCGGCGAAGAGGAAGCCGCCGGGGCCGGACGTGCCGGGGCCGGCGAGCGCGGCGGCGGGGTGCAGGCGCTCGGCGTGGTCGATCTCGTCGAGCCGGCGCGGGCCGGGGAGGGGGTCGACCGGGCGGCGCTCCCAGCTGAGCCCGCCCAGCTCGGCACGGGTGCCGAGCGCCTCGGCGATGCCGGCGGCGGACAGGGCGCCGACGACGTCACCGCCACCGCCGATGCCGATCACCAGGACGCCGGCGGCGTCCGCGATCAGGCGCTCGGCGGTGGGGGAGATGGACGTCAGGCGAGCGCCGGGACGCGGCCGGTGACGATCGCCTCGATCTCCTCCTGAACGCGGCCGAATTCGTCGTCGGACAGGACCGGCGTGCCCTCGAAGGGCAGGTCGCGCGCGATCTCCAGCCAGGAGCGGCAGCCGCCGTAGTCGCCGCGCACGCGCACGGTGACCGGGCGCGGGATCCGGTAGGCGCGCAGCAGCACGACGTGCAGCGGGTGGCGCGGCTTCCAGCTCAGGCGCTTCTCGGCGTAGTCCGTCGTCCAGACGTAGAACGGGGAGAGGTCGTGGACCACGCGCGGGTCGGTCACCGTGTAGTGCCCGGCCACCTCGGCCCAGGCGCGGACGCGGACGCGGTCCGGCTGCGGGATCCCGCCGTCGCGCGTGAGCGCGTGGATCGGCGGGTCGCCGTCCGGCCAGACACCCTCCTCGAGCGCGCGGCGCAGCTCGGGCATGTGGGCCTCGCGCACGACGTCGTTGCGCTGATGATCGAACGTCGGGTACAGGAAGAAGCGGTCATGCTCGAGCGCGAAGTGCTTGTTCTCCTCGCGGATGCCCCCCTTGCGGAGGGTGAGGAGCTGCTCTCCTTCGGCGAGCGCGCGGACCGTGACCGCCCACTCCTTCAAGGCAATTGGCATAGGTCTCAAACTGGTAGACGACAGAAAACGATCCCGCGCCCGGTCCGGCGATTGCCGGGCCGCGATCACGGGATGCAGGCATTCTGCCAAACGCACTGGGAATCCCAAAACATCCCTGCAAATCGGCGTAGTCCGCCGTATGGCGGACCGTGGAAAACCCCAGTCGGCATCGGGGTATTCCCGCAATGGCGCGTGCGCGGCGCCGGCCGTCGTGTGCGCGATCGCACAGACCGGCCCGGGCCGTCCTGGTGGCCGTCGGAGGCCGGCTCAGGCGAGCGCGCTGCGCTCGCTGCGCTGCATGTCGCTGTGCAGCTCGAGCTGGACGGCGATGCCGATGTCGAGCTGGCCGCTCGACCCGCCGGCGTTGCGGTGCTCGGTGAGCAGGTCCTCCAGATGGAAGCGCCCGATCAGCGCGTCGCACTCGATGCAGCCGTTGGCGATGTATCCGCCCTCGACGCCCGGGCTGTCGCGGTGGCGCAACTCGCCGATGCCGCGCCGGGCGAGCGTCGTGCGGTCCAGCAGGCGCAGCAGTGCCTCGTCGATCTGCTCCAGCGGGATGAACCCGCTGCGGTCCGCCGTGTGCTCGGCGTCGACCAGCACGCCGACGATCGCCCGCACCTTCTGCCGGCAGCACCAGCACGTGTCGGTGACGGCGGCGACGCGCGCCCGCGCGACCAGGCCGTCGCCGGCGTGGTCGGACGGCGACGCGACCTGCGCCGCAGCCTCGCGCCGGCTGCGCAGGCGGTCCTCGAAGGAGATCACCGAGGCTCCGGGTGCTGCGGCCGAGTGGGGGGCGTGACCGAAAGGCATAGCGAACTTGGGCCTTTTTACGGCGGTTCGGAGCGTTTCCGCAGTCACGCGCGCATTTGCGCACGTTGCAGGCCCAAACCTGCACAGCGGCTGCGGCTTCCGTCCACAAGATGCCGATCCGGGTGGACGCTTGCGATGCGCCCGACGGTCGTTCGCCGCGGTGAGCGGCCCCCTGCACCGGTCGCCCGGTTCAGAGCCGCACGCCGGCGAGGCCCTCGACGCTCTCCACCAGGGCGGCGTAGTCGGCGTCGGCGAAGCCGCGGCCGACCGTCGCCGCGAGCACCTCACGCGCCTGTGCCGCAGCCGGGAACGGCGCGCCCGCGGCGCCGACCGCGTCGAGGCAGTGCTGCACGTCCTTGAGCATGTGCGCCGTCTTGAACAGCAGGGGGTAGTCGTGAGCCAGCATCGGCCCGGCCTTGAGAGCCAGCACCGCGGAGCCGCCCGAGCCCGCGCCCATCACCTCGACGAGGCGGTCGAGGTCGACGCCGACGGCGCGCCCTGCCACGAGCGCCTGCGCGGCCGTCACGGCGTTGGCGGCGGCGACGGCGTTGTTCAGGACCTTGACGAGCTGTCCGTGGCCGACCGGGCCGACGTGCACGATCGTGCGGCCCATCGCCTGCAGCAGCGGGAGCGCCCGGGCGACGTCGGCCTCGGACCCGCCGGCCATGATCGTCAGCGTCCCCGCCTCCGCCGCGGGGGAGGAGCCGGTGACGGGCGCGTCGACGAACGCCAGGCCCTGCTCGCCCAGGCGGGCCGCCAGCGCCTGTGCCGTCGCAGGCGCGATCGTCGACATGTCGAGGACGAGTGCGCCGGCGGGCGCGGCGCCCGCGGCGCCGTCGGCGCCCAGCAGGACGGCCTCGACCTGCGGGCCGTCGACGACCATCGTGATCAGCGCCTCGGCGTCGCGGGCGGCCTCTGCCGGGGTCGCCGCGACGCGCGCGCCACGCTCGGCGGCCCAGGCGTCCGCCGTCGCCCGCGTGCGGTTCCACACGGTGACCTCGTGGCCCCCGCGCACGAGCTGGTCGGCCATGCGGGAACCCATGATCCCGAGGCCCATGAAGGCGACGCGCATGCCCTGATCCTAGAAACCCGCGGACGCGGGACCCCAGGGTGCGGGCACCTCAGGCGTCGAGCCCGAGCCGGTGGGCGACGGCGGCGGCCTCGGTCCGGCTGCGCACCTCGAGCTTGGCCAGGATGCGCGAGACGTGCACGCTGGCGGTCTTCTCGGCCATGTAGAGCTGCGCGCCGATCTCGCGGTTCGTGGCCCCTGCCGCGACGAGCGCGAGCACCTGGCGCTCGCGCGGCGTCAGCCCGAACGGGTCGCCGCCCGCGCCGTCCGCCGGCCGCGGGAACGCCCCGCCGTCGCCCTCTCCCGGGGCCTGGCGCAGCCGCGCGCGCGCCGCCAGCCCGTCGGCCTCGGCCGCCAGCCACCGCGCGCCGAGCGCGTCCGCCGCGACGCGGACCTCCCCGACCGCCGCGGCGGCCGGGTCGCGCATCCCCTGTGCGGCGAGCACCTCGGCGCCGCGCATGCCCGCCAGCGCCGCGGGGTAGGGGCGGCCGAGCTCCACGAACGCCGCACGCGCGGCGGCATACAGCGCGGCGTCGGCGGCGCCGCGGGCGCGCGCCACGTCGGCGGCCGTCGCGGCCGCACGCGCGCGCTCGACCGGGCGCCAGCCGTCGACGCATGCCTCGGCGCGCGCGAGGTAGGCCTCCGCGCGCCCCAGCGCGAGCCGTTCGGCGCCGGAGTCGCCGAGGTCGCGGGCGCGCTCGGCGGCGTCCGCCTCGATCGCGGCCCCGCCCTCGGACAGCCGCGCGACCCGCGGCAGGTCCTCCGAGCAGAACTCGATGGCGTCCAGCGCGTCGTCGATCGCCGCGCGCGCAGCCGCGAGATCTCCGCAGCGGCGCTCCAGCTCACCGCGCAGCGACCCGAACCAGCCGATGAACTGCGGCTCGCGCGAGCCGGCGACGAGCTCGCCGATGCGCTCCAGCCGCATCCGCACCGCGTCGTGCTCGCCGGAGGCGAGCTCCATCTCCGCCCGGCGCAGCTCGGCGAACGCGAACGTCATTCCGTGGCGGCGCTGGCTCTCCGCCGGCATCGACGCACGCGCGAGGTCCCACTCGCCGATGTCCCACTGGATCTCCGAGAGCGTCATCCGCAGCCAGTCGCACGAGCGCTCGCTGAGCGTGATGCGCTCGCGACCCTCGAGGCCGACCGCGAGCGCCTCCGCCGAGCGCCCGATGAGGTGCAGCGAGTCGGCGAGGTTGACGTAGGCGCCGGCGCGGTCCCACTCGTCGGTGGCCTCCGCCAGGGCGCTGCGCAGGCAGTCCACGCCCTCCTCGACCTGCCCGCCGGAGACCAGCGCGATGCCCAGCGAGTTGAGCGCGCTGGTGCGCGGCCCGGCGGCGCCGGCGCGCGCCGACGCCTCGAGCGCCTCACGCGCGATCTCCACGGTTTCGCGGTAGCGGCCCTGCAGCATGCAGGCCTTGGCCTGCCACGCGAGCACGCGTGCGCGCTCGGCGCTCTCGTCGCCGTCGGGGAGCAGCGCGACGGCGCTCGCGATCGTCGCGCGTGCCTCCTCGGCGCGGCCCAGCGACCACAGCGCCTTCGAGAGGCGATCGAGGATCCCGACCGCGCGATGCGGCTCGGCGCCCGCGTCGACCTCGTCGAGCGCCCGCTGCAGGAACGCCACCCCGCGGGCGTACTCGCCGTCGCTGACGAGCGCGCCGCCGGCGCGGGCCAGGACCACGACGCGGTCGGCGCCGGCCCGCTCGGCGGCGTCCGCGACGCGGGGCCACAGATCGAGCGCGCGCTCGAGCTGCGCCGCCGCCTCGCCGTAGGCGTGGACCTGCTCGGCGGCGTCGGCGGCGCGGACCGACGCGGCGAGCGCGAGGTCCTGGCAGCCGGCCGACTGGTAGTGGTGGGCGATGCCGGCGCGCAGCAGCGCCTCGCCGCCGCCGCTGCCGGCCTGCTGCTCGAGCGCCCGCGCCAGCGCGAGGTGCAGCTCGGCGTGCTCGCCGGGCAGCAGGTCGTCGTGGACGACCTCGCGCAGCAGGGCATGGCGGAAGCGGTAGCGGCCGCGCTCGTCCGCGCGGATGATGTTCGCCTCCGCCGCCTCGCGCAGCGCCGTGCGGAGCAGTGGGCCGTCGAGGCCGCTGGCGTCGGCGAGGACGTCGTGGTCGACCAGGCGGCCGGCCGACAGGAGCCGCAGCACGTCCTGCGCGGGCTCGCTGAGGCGCTCGACGCGGACCATCAGCGCGTCGCGCAGCGTCGTCGGGAGCGCGCTGCGGCCATCGAGGCCGGCGGCGAGCAGCTCCTCGGTGAAGAGCGGGTTGCCCTCGGTGCGCTCGAAGAGGCGCTCGGCGAGGCCCGTGTCGGCCGGGCCGCCGAGGATGTCGCCGAGCTGCTCGGCGAGCTCGGGGCGCGTGAAGCGCACGAGCTCGATCCGGCGCGCGCGCGGGTCGCGCTCGAGCTCGGCGAGCAGCGGGCGGAGGGGATGACGGCGGTGCAGCTCATCGGAGCGGTAGGTGGCGACGACGAGGACGCGCTGGGACCAGAGGCTGCGGCCGAGGAAGACGAGGAAGGCGCGGGTCGAGCGGTCGGCCCAGTGGATGTCCTCGAGGACGAGGACGAGCGGCGCGTCGCGGCCGAGGCGGTCGAGCAGCGTCAGCAGCGCCTCGAACAGGTGCGCCTGGGCCTGCGAGCTCTCGGTGCCGCGCGTCTCGGGCTCCTGCGGGCGCGGCGCGCCCGTTCCGAGCTCCGGCAGCAGCGTCGCGAGCTCCGCGCGGGCCGCGGGGGCGAGCTCGCCGAGCACCGCATCGTCCTCGCGGGCGAGCGAGCGCAGCACCGCGACGATCGGGGCGTAGGGCAGCTCCTCGGTGCCGAGCTCGACGCAGTCGCCGGCCTCCACCCGCGCGCCGGTCTCGATCGCGCGCACAGACAGCTCGGCGAGCAGCCGCGACTTGCCGACGCCGGACTCGCCGGCGACGAAGGCCAGCGACGGCCGCCCGTCGGCCGCGTCCGCGAGCGCCGCCTCCAGCTCGGCGAGCTCGACGTCGCGCCCGATCAGCCGGCTGCTCGTCATGCGCGTCGCCACCGACGGAGTATCGCGCGCGTGCACGTCGTCCTCGCGAACCGCCGCGGGATGGCCGGCCGGACCGCTCACGCGGCGGCCCGCCGGCTCCCGGGGACGTGCCGCAGCGCGACGCCCAGCCGCGAGCGCCGCGGCGTCTCACCGCGCAGCAGCGCCGCGCGGCGCTCGGCGAGGTCGACGAGCCCGGCGGTGCGCTGGAACGGGTCGGCGACCGCCTCGCCGCCGCGGACCGGGACGGCGGCGACGATGCGCTCGTCGAGCTCGACGACGAGGACGTCGCCGCGAGGGATCGGCGCCTCGTCGAGCGCCGCGAGGTGCGCCACGGCGGCGCCGTCCTGCGGCCTGGCACGGCGCAGGACGACGCGGCCGGCGTCGCGCAGCGAGGCGCGCTCGTCGGAGAGGCGCGGCAACGGGGCGGCCGCCGTGCTGCGCAGCTCGCGGTCGCGGGCCGCGGCGAGGTGGGTGTTCAGGGTCTGCATGGCGCTGCTCCTCGATGCCGTTGGACGGGACGACACCGATGGTGGGCTACGCCATGGCCGCGCACATCGGGCGAATGGTGCCGGTGCGCGGCCTGCCGGCCTTAGCTGTCGAGGGCGACCCCTTACCCGTCCGGCGGCGTGGCGCCTGCAGCGCCGAATCCGCCCCCGCCGGGCGTCTCCAGGCGCAGCCGGTCCCCCGCCTGCAGAGTCCCCGAGACCTTCGGCGGAAGCTCGGTCCCGTTCAGCAGGTTGCGCCCCGCCGCGCCGGGAGCGCCGCCGGCGGCGCCGTGCGGGCGGTGCCGGCGGCGCTCGGTGATCAGCGAGTACTCCATCGCGCGCAGCGCCTCCAGGTCGCGGATCACGCCGTCGCCGCCGCGGTGGCGGCCGGCGCCGCCCGAGCCGCGGCGCAGCGCGTACTCGCGGACGAGCAGCGGGAACTCGAGCTCGAGCGCCTCCACCGGGGTGTTCAGCGTGTTCGACATCGCCACGTGCACCCCGGAGGGCCCGTCGGCGTCGGCGCACGCGCCCTGGCCGCCGCCGAGCGTCTCGTAGTAGGAGAAGGACTCGTCGCCGAGCGTGAGGTTGTTCATCGTGCCCTGGCCGAGCGCCTGGCCGAAGGCGCCGAGCACGAGGTCGGCGACGCGGCTGGAGGTCTCGACGTTGCCCGCTGCGACCGCGGCGGGCGGCCGTGCGTGCAGCAGCGTGCCCTCGGGCGCGATCACCGTCAGCGGCCGCGCGGCGCCGGCGTTCGCGGGGATGTCCGGGTCGGTCAGCACGCGCAGCGCGAACAGGCAGGCCGAGAACGTCACCGCGAACGGGCAGTTGAGGTTGCCCGCGTGCTGCGGCGCGCTGCCGCTGAAGTCGAGGATCAGCTCGTCGCCGCGCACGGTCGCCAGCAGCTGCAGCTCCAGGTCGCCCTCGCGCGCCTCGAGCACGTCGCGAGCCCGGTGCTCGCCGTCGGGCAGGGCGGCGACGCAGGCGCGCGAGCGCCGCTCGGCGTAGTCGAGCACGGCGGAGGTCGCGGCGCCGAGCGCATCCGCGCCGACGCGCCCCGAGAGCTCGAGCAGCCGTCCGACGCCTGTGGCGTTGGCGGCCAGCTGGGCGCGCAGGTCGGCGCGGCGCTCCTCCGGCTGGCGCATTCGCGCGGCGAGCGCGTCGATGAGCTGCGGGTCGAGGATCGTCGGCGGGATCACGACGCCCTCCTCCTCCAGCGTCGTCGAGTCCGCCGGCATCGACCCGGGCAGGCGCCCGCCCACGTCCGCATGATGGGCGCGGCTGGCGGCGAAGCCCAGCAGCTCGCCGTCGCCGAACGCGGGCGTGACGACCGTGATGTCCGGCAGGTGCGTGCCGCCGGCGAACGGGTCGTTGAGGATCCAGGACACGCCGGGCCGCTGCTCGTGGGCGGCGACGGCCGCGACCGCCGCGGGCATCGCGCCGAGGTGCACCGGGATGTGCTCGGCCTGCATGGTCATCCGCGCCTGCGCGTCGAAGAGCGCGGTCGAGCAGTCGCGGCGCTCCTTGATGTTCGCCGAGTGGGAGGAGCGCACGAGGACCGCGCCCATCTCCTCGCACGCGGCGCGCAGCGCGCCGCTGACGACCTGCAGCGCGATCGGGTCCAGGCCGCTCATGCGCCGCGCTCCAGCACGAGGGTGCCCGTCGCATCCGTCGCTCCGCCCCAGCCCGCGGGCACCGCGACCGTCGTCTCGGCCAGGTGCAGCACCGCCGGGCCGGTGACGTCCAGCGGCTCCTGTCCGGGGTCCGCGAGGTCGACGGGGTCCCCGGGCGCGACCGCCGCCACGCGCAGCGTGACGACCTCGATCTCGCCGTCCGGCTCGCGCCAGCCGTAGCGCAGCTCGTGCTCGGCCTCGAACGCCGTGCGCACCGCGGCCGCGCCCTCCAGGTCCGGCCCGTCGACGGTCAGCTCGTGCGACTGTCCCCGGTAGCGCACGTCGTAGGCGACATGGGGGACGGCGCCCGGATCGGCGAGGATCGCACGGCCCTCCGCCAGCAGCGCCGCCCGCGCGCTCGCGAGTGCGGCGTCGGTCAGCGCGGCGCCCGTCAGCAGCACGGAGCGCTGACGGCTGGCACGCCGGTCGGCGGCCGCGAGCCCCAGCGCGCTGAGCACCCCGGACGCGCGCGGCACGAGAATCCGGCGGATGCCCAGCTCGTCGGCGATCGCCGCCGCGTGCAGCGGGCCCGCGCCGCCGAACGCGAGCAGCGCGAAGTCGCGCGGGTCGATCCCGCGCTCGATCGTCATGACGCGCAGCGCGCGCACCATCTCGGCGTCGGCGACGCGCAGGATGCCCGCGGCGCATGCGGCGGGCATCAGACCGAGCTCGTCCGCCAGGCGCCCGACCGCGGCATGCGCCGCATCCGCGTCCAGTCGCAGACCGCCGGCCAGGGGGCGGTCCGCCGACAGCGTCCCGAGGACCACGTGCGCGTCGGTGACGGTGGGCTCGGTGCCGCCGCGCCCGTAGGCCGCCGGGCCCGGGACGGCGCCGGCCGACCGCGGCCCGACGCGCAGCGCGCCGCCCGCGTCGCGCCAGCCGATCGAGCCGCCGCCGGCGCCGACGGTGTGGATGTCGACCATCGCCAGCGCCACCGGGCGGCCTGCGACCTCGCGACCCGCGCTCTCACGCACGCGCCCGTCCTGCACGACGCACACGTCGCAGGACGTGCCGCCCATGTCGAAGCACAGCAGGTTCGGCGCGCCGGACGCGCGCGCGATCAGCGCCGCCGCGGCGGCGCCGCCGGCGGGCCCGGACAGCACGGTCAGGACGGCGTGGTCGGCGGCCGTCGCCGCGTCGACCAGCCCGCCACTGGATTGCATGACCTGCGGGACGGGCAGGCCGGCGGCGCTGGTCCTGCCCAGCAGCCGGCGCAGGTAGGCGCCGAGCAGGGGGGTCAGCGCGGCGTCGAGCTCGGTCGTCGCGGCGCGCTCGTACTCGCGGAACGTGCCGACCACTTCGTGCGAGAGGGCCACCGGCACGTCCTCGCCGAGCTCGGCGCGCAGCGCCTTGCGCACGAGCAGCTCGTGCGCCGGGTCGCGCCAGGCGTGCAGCAGGCACACCGCGACGGCCTGCGGACCGGACGCGGCGACCGCGCGGGCGAGCGCCCTGGCAAGGCCGGGCTCCAGTGCGCGCAGCGTCGACGCGGGGCCCATCCGCTCGGGCGCCGCGAAGCGCCGCTCGGGCGGCGTGAGGGGTGGCGGCCGGCTGGCGCACAGGCGGTAGAGCTCGGGGCGCGTCTGGCGCGCGAGCTCGATCACGTCGGTGAAGCCCGCGGTCGCCACGAACGCGGTGCGGGCGGTGTCGCCTTCGAGCAGCGCGTTCGTCGCCACCGTCATGCCGTGGGCGAGCGCGCGCACGTCCGCGGCGCCCGCGCCGGCCGCGGCCAGCGCCCGCTCGATGGCGGTCATCACGCCGAGCGACTGATCGGCCGGCGTCGTGAGCGCCTTCGCCGTGACGACGCGCCCACCGCCGGCGAGGACGGCGTCGGTGTACGTCCCGCCGACATCGACTCCGAGCAGCATGCGCGGGACGCTACCGGCGCGGGCCGCGTGGGCCGAGGCCCGGAAGGACGACGCCGGGGTCGCGGCGTGCGACCCCGGCGTCGATTCCCCCCGAGCGGGTGCCGCGGGCTATGCCGCCAGCGCGAGCTCCTCGAGCTCGACCTCTTCGGTCATGGCGAGGTGCTGGTGCGACGGGCAGTACCCGTTCGCGTGCACCGGAATGCGCTGGCATGCAGTCCCGCGGCGCGTCGTCGCACGACATTGCAGCGGGTTGCCGAACACGTCACGACCACGCGTGGAGAGGTTCGCGAGGAGCCGCTCCGCGGCCGTGACGTAGTCGCGCACGGTGACCCAGACCTTCGTCTGGGCCTGCAGCGGGAAGTTCGTGCGGATGTCGCGGAACAGGCTGCGTGCTGGGTGGGCGAAGTAATGGCGATCGGTGGCCAGGCGCTCGATCGCGGTCTCGCAGGCGCGCAGGACCTCGGCGTGCCCGTCGCGGCCGGTGACGATCTCCGGCGAGAGCTCCCTGTAGATCGCTCTACTGACTTGATACATCGGCTGGACCCTCCTGTGGACCCTCTTTTGTGCGTTCCGTCGCGAACCCCTCGCGGCGTGCGAGTATCCGTCCTCCGTGTGAACCTCCAACACACGGAAGATGAAGTTCGTGTTAAGCCGCACCTGTCCTCTGTGCGGCGGGCGGAGAGCCAGCAGGGTCCGAGGGTCTACGACCAGCGCTCGAAGGCGGGCTCGCCGCCGCGGGCGACGCCGTGCATCCGGTCGAGTCCCGGCTCGGTCGCCGGGAAGTCGAGGCGCACGTGCGCGCCGCGCGTCTCCTCGCGCAGCAGCGCGCAGCGGGCGACGAGCTGCGCCAGCGGGTGCGGGTCGCCGAGCAGCCGCTCCAGCCCCTCGCGCGTGCGCACGATCCCGGCCTCGCGCCAGAGCGCCTCGCGCGTCTCACGGCTCGGCAGCTCGAGCGGCTCGGGCGCCGGGGCGCGTGCGGGGAGCGGCCCGGCCGCGGGCTCCTCGAGCGCGCCACGCGCCGCGCGCGCGCCGAACACGACGCACTCCGACAGCGAGTTCGAGGCCAGCCGGTTGGCACCGTGCAGACCGGTGCACGCCGACTCGCCGACGACGTAGAGGCCCGGCACGCCGGTCGAGCCGACGAGGTCGGTGACGACGCCGCCCATCACGTAGTGCGACGCCGGCGCGACCGGGACGAGCTCGCGCAGCGGATCCAGGCCCGAGTCGCGCAGCGCCTCGACGACGTTCGGGAAGCGCGCCGGGTCGACGCCGCGCATGTCGAGCGACACCGAGGGGACGTCCTGGGTCCGCATGACCTCCCAGACGGCGCGCGAGACCTCGTCGCGCGGCGCGAGCTCCTCGACGAAGCGCTCGCCGTCGGGGCCGTGCAGCGTCGCGCCCTCGCCGCGGATCGCCTCGGTCACGAGGAACCCCTCGCGCCCGGGCACCCCGGTGACGGCGGTGGGGTGGAACTGCACGAACTCCATGTCAGCGACCGCGGCGCCGGCGGCGCGCGCGAGCAGGATGCCGATCCCGAGCGAGCCCGGCGGGTTCGTCGTGCGGCTCCACAGCGCGGCGGCCCCGCCGGTCGCGAGCACGGTCCCGCGTGCATGCACCGCGAGGCCGTTCTCGCAGACGACGCCGATCACGCGGCCGTCGTCGCCGCGCCAGAGCGAGGCTGCGCGCGAGCCCTCCAGGATCCGCACGTTGCGGTGGTGGACGAGGTCGGCCGACAACTGGCGCGCGACGCGCCGGCCGGTCGCGCTGCCCCCGGCGTGGACGATCCGTCGCCGCGAGTGGCCGCCCTCGAGCCCGAGCGCGAGGTTGCCGTTGCGGTCGGCGTCGAAGCGCACGCGCAGGCGCTGCAGCTCACCGATCATCGCCGGCGCCTCGCGCACGAGGACCTCGGCGGCCGAGGGGCGCATCAGGCCGCGGCCGGCCTTCTCCGTGTCCTCGAGGTGGAGCTCCGGCGAGTCGTCGACGGCGAGCGCGGCGGCGAGCCCGCCCTGGGCCCAGTAGCTCGCCGTCTGCGCGAGCGGCGTCGCGCTGATCACCGTCACCTGCGCCCCGGCCTCGGCCGCGGTGAGCGCCGCGTACAGGCCCGCCACGCCGGCGCCGACGACGGCGACCTCCGCGGCGATGATGTCGGTCGGGTCGCCGGGCGGCATCGTCGGGGTACGGTACCCCTCCGTGTCCGGTGTCATCTTCCGCCACGAGTCCTCGCTGCGCCACGAGACCGGCCAGCACCCCGAGCGTCCCGCGCGGATGGTCGCGATCGACCGCGAGCTGGCTGCGCGCGGCTGGCTCGGCTACGAGCTGCGCGAGTCCCCGCCCGCGTCGTTCGAGCTGCTCGACGCGGTCCACCCGCCGGCGCATCGCCAGGAGATCGCGGACGCCTGCTCCGGCGGCGGCGCGATGCTCGACCCCGACACGATCGTCTCGGCCGGGTCCTTCGAGGCCGCGCTGCACGCGGCCGGCGGCGCCGCGGCGCTCGTCGACGCGCTGCTCGGCGGCGAGGCGCGCGTCGGCGCCTCGCTCCACCGCCCGCCGGGCCACCACGCCGAGCGCTCGCGTGCGATGGGCTTCTGCCTCTTCAACAACGTTGCGGTCGCCGCCCGGCGCGCGGTCGACGCTCACGGTCTCGAGCGCGTCCTGATCCTCGACTGGGACGTCCATCACGGCAACGGCACGAACGAGATCTTCCACGCCGACCCGCGCGTGCTGTTCATCTCGATCCACGAGCGGCCGCTGTACCCCGGCAGCGGCGCGGCGGGCGACGTCGGCTCCGGCGAGGGCGTCGGCTGCACCGTGAACCTGCCGGTGCCGGAGGGCTCGGGCGACGCGGTCTACACCGCGCTCGTGGATCACGTCGTGGTCCCCGCCGCGCTCGCCTACCGCCCGCAGCTCATCCTGATCTCCGCGGGCTTCGACGCGCACGCCGACGACCCGCTGGCCGGCTGCGAGGTCACCGAGGCGGGCTACGCGGCGATGGCCTCGAGCATGCGCCGCCTCGCAGCGGAGCTCGACGTGCCGCTCGGCGTGGTGCTCGAGGGCGGCTACGACCTCGGTGCGCTGGCCGGCTCGCTCGCGGCGACGCTCGAGGCCATCGCCCGTGAGCCGGGCGATGCCGGGGTCGGGACCGTGCCGTATCCGGCGGCGCCGCATCCGCTCGCCAGCCGTGCCGCCGAGCGCGTGGTCGCGCTCGTGCCACGCGCCTGAGGGGCTACTTCGCCGTCGTGGGCACCAGCGTCGTGGTGGTCGTCGTCGTGGTGAGCGTCGTGGTCGTCGTGGTCGCCGTCTGGGCCGTGGTCGTCGTCGGCGCCGTGGTGGTGGGTGGCGCGGTGGTGGCTGGTGGCGCGGTCGTCGGCGCCGGCGTCACACCGGGCGGCAGCGGCTGCCCGGGCTGCGTGGTGATCGTCTTCGTCAGCGTGCGAGCGGGCGGCTGGTTGTTGTTCGTGATGCCGACGAACGCCGCGGCGAGCACGCCGAGCGCGAGCGCACTGATCGCGAGCAGCGCGAGGATCGGGCGCCGCCAGCGTGGCGTGGGCGCGATCACCGTGCGTGCCGGGTCGCCGCAGCGCAGGCACCAGTCCTGGTCAGGTGCGAGCAGCTCGCCGCAGCGCGGGCACGCGAGCGCGCCCGGGGGCGGCAGCTGCCGCGCCGGCGGCAGCGGGGGCGGGACGACGCTCACGGTTGCGGCGGGCCGGGCGGCGGCTGCGGCTGGGCCTGCAGCGCCGGCGGCTGCTGGCCGGGCGCGCCGGTATGCGGATCGAACAGGGCGGCCTGCCCGGGCGCCGTCGCGGCACCGGGCGTCCCGTAGGCCGCCTGGTCGGGCGCCATGCCGGCGAGCGTCCGCGGGCCGCTGAACGCGAGCCCGCAGTACGGGCAGTAGCGCGCGTCGCTGCCGTGCAGCGCGCCGCAGCGCTGGCAGGCGGAGACGCCGGGGATGAAGAGCTCGTCGTAGGGCGTGCGGTTGCGCAGCGCGTCCTCGATCGCGCGCAGCTCGCGGTCGACGGCGTCGATCGCCTCGACCTTGCCGTACACGAGCTGCTCGTTCGGGCGCTGGAAGCGGTGCTGGTCGAAGACGAGGCCGCCGAGGTCGCGGAAGCCGAGCTCGCGGACCTCGCGCAGGAAGCGCAGGCGCCGGCGCAGCTGGCCGCGCTCGCGGAAGCCGGGGCGCCGCGGGACGGCCGCGGCCGCGCCCGGATCGACGATGAAGCCCTCGGGGGCGCCCGGTGCCTGCTCCGCGGCCTGCTCGAAGGCCTCGGCGCCCGGCTCGGCCGGCTCGGCGGCAGGCAGCGGTTCGGGCTCCTCGGCCGGCGCACCGATCATCGTCGGCCGCTCGTCGGGCTCGCCGGCCGGCGGCCGGATGACGGTGGGGTCGTCCGGCTGGGCCTCGGATCGGGTCCAGAGACCGGTGGCGGCGCCCTCGCCGTCCGCCACTGCGGAATCGGGCGCGGGCGCAGCCGTCCCGGGCGCCGGCGACGAGGACCCGGGGTCCTCGGCCCGGCGGAAGATGCGATCTCTCAGACCCATGGTGCGATGGCGCCGACCCGTGGGAGGCGCCGCGGCGCGAGTGTAGTGCCGCCAGGAGTCAGCGGCGCCCCACCAGCTCCCGCCAGGTCGCCAGCACGCGCTCGGCCATGCGGTCGGCGCCGTACTCCAGGGCGCGGGCGCGTCCGGCGATGCGCGAGTCGCCCACCGCGAGGTGCGGCGCGAGCGCCGCGGCCCACGCCGGGGCGTCGAACGGCGCGCAGAGCGTCCCCGCGATCCCGCTCAGAGCGGCGGCGTGCACGCCCGTGGGCGTCGCGGCCACGGGCACGTCGCAGGCGAGCGCCTCCAGGACGGCCAGCCCGAAGCCCTCGCGCTCGGAGGGGACGAGCACGGCGTTCGCCGCGTTGACCCACAGCGGGACCTCGTCGGGGTCGGCGTGGCCGAGCGTCAGCAGCTCGGCACCGGCGAGGCCCGCGACGGCCAGCGCACGGTCGTGGCGCTTCTCGCGGCGCAGCGGATCGGCGCCGAACAGCAGGTAGCGGCCGTCGGCGGCGAGGCCGAGCGCGGCGCGCGCGTCCCGGCGCGGCAGCGGGACGAACCGGTCTGTGGCCACCCCGCAGGGCAGGACCGCGGCGACGCGGCGGCCGGGCGCGCGGGGGACGTCGTGCGCGAGGTCCTCGCTGACCGTCGCGACGAAGTCCAGGAAGGGCAGGGCGGCGCGGGTGATCGCGCGCGAGCGCGGATGATGCACGTCGGTGCCGTGGAGCGTGACGCCATGCACGCGCGCCGGCGCGAGCAGCGCGGGCCAGGCGGTGAGGCCGAAGTGCGCGTGGACGACGTCCAGGCCCGCGCCGCGGTGGCGGCGGCGCAGCTCCCGGCCGGCGGCG
>Ga0208851_1000196_pt1:17500-27110 | contig 27110 bp, 21 predicted proteins | sample NGESurshal092012_FD_184481 | JGI IMG/M metagenome (GOLD analysis project Ga0208851, IMG submission 184481) | Arctic peat soil microbial communities from Barrow, Alaska - NGEE Surface sample 415-2 shallow-092012 (SPAdes) | ecosystem: Environmental > Terrestrial > Soil > Wetlands >... | reverse complement strand
CGTGATGGCTCTGCCGCGGCAGTGGGATACGCCGATCGGCGAGCGGGGTGCGCGGCTCAGCGGAGGCCAGCGGCAGCGGCTGGCGCTCGCCCGGGCGGTGCTCCGCGACGCGCGGATCCTGGTGCTGGACGAGGCGACGAGCAGCCTGGACCCCGAGGGGGAGCGCGAGGTGCAAACCGCGCTGGAGAGCGTGCTCCCGGGGCGGACGGCGCTGGTCATCACCCACCGGCTGGTCACGGTGTGCCGGGCGGACCGCGTCCACGTCCTCGTCGCCGGGCGCGTCGCGGAGGAGGGGACGCACGAGGCGCTGCTCGCCCGCGGCGGCTGGTACGCCGAGGCGTGGGCGCTCCAGCATCCGGCTCCGGCCGCGACGGGGACCTCGCGGTGAGGCGACCCAGCATGGTGCTCCGGCCCATCCGGCGCCGGAAGAAGACGCCGGGGTGGGTCCGCCTCTCGCGCTGGGCCCTGGTGGCGCTCTCGGGGACCCTGGGCTGGTTCGCGCTCCTCTCGGTGGTGCGCCCGTTGCCGCTCACCCCGCCGCCCGCGACCCGGGAGCTCCGGGGCGCCTGGCACGTGCACACCACCCGGAGCGACGGCCGGGGCAGCCCCACCGACGTGGCCCGCGCAGCCCGCGCGGCGGCGCTCGACTTCGTGGTGCTCACCGACCACAACCCGGCCGAGCTCGTCACCGCGGTCCGCGAAGAGGGCGTGCTGCTGGTTCCCGGAGAGGAGTCGAGCACGCCGTTCGGGCACCTGGTGGACCTCGGAAGCCGCCGCGCGCTGACCGACGCCGAGAAGGTGTCCGCGCCAGTCCGGGCGGCGCAGGCCCTGGGGGGCATCGCGGTGCTGGCCCACCCGCTGCACCCGCAGCGGGCCTGGACCGACCTCGCGCAGGCGCGGGGCGCCAACGGCGTCGAGGTCTGGAGCGGGGACTCCGCGTGGGGGGCGCTCCGGCAGCGCCCGCTCCTGCGGCTCCTGCCGGCGCTGGGTACGGCGCTCGTGAGCACCGACCGCGCGCTGGTCTACGCACTGGCCGAGGCACGTCCGGTGGAGGACTGGCTGCTCGCGCTGGACGGCGCCGAGCCGAAGCTCGCGCTCTGCAGCGTCGATGCGCACGGCTATCCGAGCTACGAGGCGGCCTTCCGGTGGATGTCCCTGCATCTCACCGGGGTGACCACCTTGCCCGAGGGGCCCGCCGACGGCGGGCAGACGCTGGTCCAGGAGCTGCGCGCCGGCCGCTTCTACTGCGCGGTGGACGCGCTCGCCCCGGCGGCCGGGTTCGCGGTGCTGCCGGGGGACCGGCGCGTCTTCCGGGTGGGCGAGGTGGTCGAGGTGCGGCTCCCGGCCGTCCACCCGGCCGGGGTACAGATCCGGGTGCACGGGCCCGGGCGGCTGGTGGACGCCGCGCACGTGCGGCTCGAGGGCCCGGGGCAGGTGCTGATCGAGGTGCGGGTGGCGACGCCGGGGCTCGGGCTCGGCGACGTCTCCTGGCCGTGGCTCCTTGCCCAGCCGTTGAAGGTGGAGGCGGGCCGGTGAGGCGGGCGCTCTACGTCCTCCTCAGCACGCTGGTCTTCGTCCTGCTCTCCCCGCTGCTCCTGCTCGCCCGCAAGACGCGGCAGGGGTTTCTCGAGCGCTTCGGAGTCCATCCTCCGGGGACGCTGGCGGAGGGTGGCTGGCCGCGGGTCTGGCTGCACGGGGCGAGCGCGGGGGACCTCCAGGCGCTCGCGCCGATGATCGCCCGGTTCCGGGAGCGGTTCCCGGACGCGCGCATCCTGCTCTCGACCATCACCGACACCGGCCGAGCGATGGCGACGCAGAGGCTCCGCGCCCAAGTGGACGGCCTGGTGTACGCGCCGTGGGACCTGGCCGGAAGCACGCGGCGGGCGGTGCGGGCGCTCCGACCGGACCTCCTGGTCCTGGAGTACGCCGAGATCTGGCCCAACCTCATCCACGCCGCGCATGCGTCCGGCGCGCGGGTGGTGCTCACCAACGGCCGGTTCTCGCCCGATCGCCTCCGAGGCTACCGGACGCTGTTCGCGCTCTTCGGCAACCCGCTCGCCCAGCTCGACCTGCTGCTGATGCGCGAGGACGAGGAGGCCGAACGCGCCCTGGCGCTCGGAGCGCCGCTCGACCGTGTCTGGGTGACAGGCAACACCAAGTTCGACGGGCTGGCAGCGCCCGCCCCCTCGCCCGAGGACGAGGCGCTCCGGACCGCACTGGGCCTCCCGGCCGACGCGCCGGTGCTGATGGCCGGGAGCACGCACGAGGGTGAGGAGGAGCAGCTCCTGTCGGTATGGCAGCGGCTGCGGGAGCTCCACCCTGGGCTGCGGCTGGTGCTCGCACCGCGCTACGTGGACCGGGCTGCCCGGGTGCAGGCGCTCGCCCAGGCGCGCGGCGTCGAGGCCGGGCGACGGACCGGAGGACCCGCGGGCGCGCCCGTGATGGTCCTCGATACCATCGGGGAGTTGTCGCGGGCGTATCGGCTGGCCACGGTGGTGTTCGTGGGCGGGAGCTTCACCGCCCGCGGCGGGCAGAACATCCTCGAGCCCGCGGGCCAGGGGCGCCCGGTGCTCTTTGGCCCCCGGATGGAGAACTTTCGCGACAGCGTGCAGGTGCTGCTCGGGCGTGGGGGCATCCAGGTCGCGGACGCCGAGCAGCTCTACCGCGTGCTGAGCGAGCTCCTCGACCGGCCCGATGTCCTGGCCAACCTCGGCGCGCTGGCGGCGCAGTCCGTGCGGCAGGTCTCGGGGGCGAGTCAGCGGAACGTGGACCTCGTGGCGCGGTTGTTGTTCGGTGCGGGGAGTCGCCCGGCCGCGCGCCGGGCCGGGGCCGCGGGATGATCCCGGTCGTGCACCTCCACTTCCACGGGAGGCGCACCGGAGTGACCCGCCACGTCGAGGACGTCGCGCGCCTGCTGCCCGCGGAGGTGGCGGGCTGGGGGCTTTCCGGAGGCGTGCGGCGGCTGAGCTGGGCCGAGGTGCGGAGCCGGGCCAGAGCGGGTCCGCTGGTCGTGCACACGCATCGGCCTCTCGAGCTCCTCGTGGCGCTCCTCCTCCGCGCCGTGGCCCGCTCGGTCCGAGTGGTGTTCACCCGGCACTCCGCAGGAGCGCCCTCCGCGTGGACCCGTCTGCTGGCCCGGCGCGCCGATGCGCGCATCGTCCTGACGCGGGTGGCGCTCAGAGAGCTCGGGCTGCCGGCCGACGTGGTGCCGCACGGGGTGGACGTCCATCGATTCTCGCCACCGAGCGATCGTGCAGAGGCCTGGCGCGCGCTCGGCGTCGGCGGCGATGCGGGCATCGGGGCGGTGGGGCGGATCCGGCCGTCCAAGGGGCAGCAGGACCTCGCCGCGGCCTGGGCGGAGCTCGGGCCGCGGTTCCCGGGCTGGCGGGCGGTCGTCGCGGGGCTTGCGACGCGGCGATGGCGGGCGTTCGCCGCGTCGCTCAGGGGACTCGAGCCGCTCGGTGAGCTGGAGGATGCGGCGGGGCTGTACCGTGGCCTCACGGTGCTGGTGCAGCCGTCGCGGCGAGAGAGCTTCTCCCTCGTGCTGCTGGAGGCGATGGCCAGCGGCTGCTGCGTAGTGGCAGCCGCGCTGCCGCACTACGCGGAGCTGCTCGAGCACGGGGTGACGGGGTTCCTCTACCCGGCCGGCGACGTGGCGGGGCTGGTGAGGCTCCTCGCGCCGCTGCTCGCCGATCCGGCCGAGGCCGAGCAGATCGGGCGCGCGGCGGCGGAGGAGGTGCGTGCGCGCTGGGCCCTGCCGGCGGAGGTGGAGGCGCTCCGAGCCGTGTACGCGCGGATGGAACGGCTCCGGTGAGGATCCTTCACCTCCTCTCGAGCCCCGTGTGGAGCGGGCCCGCGGAGCCAGTGGCCCTGCTCGCCGCGGCGCAACGGGCGCTCGGACATACGGTGACCGTGGCGATCGACTCCACGCGACAGGGAACCGGTTCGGAGGAGCCGGCTGCGCCGCATCTCGCCGTGGCGGGCTTGCTGGATGCGCAGGGCCTCCGGCTGTGCACACAGGACGGGCCCGCGGCCATCTGGCGGGACGCGAGGCGCCTCCGCGGGCTCGCGGCCGACGTGGTGCATTCACACTTCAGCCACGACCACTGGGTGGCGGTGCTGTCCAGGCAGCCCGGCACGCGGGTACGCTCCTTTCACGCCGCGCGCTCTCGCCGGGTGCTCCGTCCGTCGGCTGCGGGGTACACCGTGCCCACGGCGGAGCTCGGCCGGGGACTGCGGCGGCCGTGGATGGTCCTGCCTCCGCTCGTGGCGCCGATGTTCCAGCCCGCGGCGGACCGGACTGCGCTGCAAGGCACGCTCGGCCTCACACCGCCCGTGGTGGGGATGGTCTCCACCTTCCAGCCGTCGCGTCGGCACGCTCTGGCGCTGGCCGCCTTCGCGCGGCTGCGAGCGCGAGCGCCGCACGCGACCCTGGTGCTGCTGGGGGACGGACGGCTCGGGCCGGCGCTGAGAGTCCAGGCGCAGGCCCTGGGACTCGCCATGCAGGTACGCTTCCCGGGGTACCAGCGTGGAGAGGCGCTCGTGCAGTGGATGCAAGCCTTCGACGAACTGTGGGTGCTCGGGCTGGGCAACGACTGGGCGGGGCGCACCGTGGTGCAGGGGCGGGCGGTGGGCGCACGTGTCGTGGGCGTGGACCAGGGAGCGCTGCGCGACTGGGTGGACGCAGTCCTTCCGGTCCCGACGGCGGAGGCGCTCTCGACGGTGGCGCTCCGGGCCGAGCGGCGGAGCCTCGCGCTCCCGGACACCCGCACCGCGGCCGAGGCGCTGCTCGGCCTCTACGCACGGGCGGGGGCCTCGGGATGAGCCGCTGGACCGAGCGGCTCTTCTACCCGGAGCATCCGGAGAGCCCACTGCGGGAGCTCGTCCTGTCGCCACTGGCGGTCGCCGAGGCCTGCTTCGCTGCCGGCGTGGCGGCGAGAACGGGGGCGCGTGCCCGCGGGTGGATCGCGACCGAGCGGGTGCCAGGGCTCCGGGTGGTCTCGGTGGGCAACGTGCTGGTGGGCGGGGCGGGGAAGACGCCGGTGGTGCGCGCCCTGGCCGAGCGGCTCCTGACCCGCGGCCGCACCGTTGCAATCCTGAGTCGTGGCCACGGACGCACCTCGACGCAGAATGTCCGGGTGGAGGGCCCGCCCTGGCCGGAGGTGGGCCGGTGCGGCGACGAGCCGCTGATGCTTGCCCGCAGCCTTCCCGGCGCGCAGGTGTGGGTGGGGCGGGACCGGCTGGCGCTGGCGCGGCTCGCGGGCCGGTGCGGCGCGGAGGTGGCCCTGCTGGACGACGGCTTTCAGCACTGGCGGATCGGGAGGGACGCAGACGTGGTGGTGGTGGACGAGGCGGTGGGTCTCGGGAACGGACATCTGCTCCCCCGGGGGCCGCTGCGCGAGCCGGCGTCGTCGCTGGCCCGGGCGACCCTGCTCTGGGTCCGCGCGGCCGACGCGCCGGTCCCGGTGCCGTGGCCGGCAGAGGTGCCGCGGGTCCGGGCGCGGCACGGCCCGCGCGACGTGGTGGATCCGACGGGCGAGGTGCACGCAACGGATGTGCTGCGCGGCAGACGGGTGGTCGCGTTCGCGGGGCTGGCCCGGCCGTCGTCGTTCCACCGGACGCTCGAGGCGCTGGGGGCGGAGGTGGTGGCGTTCAGTCACTTTCCGGATCACCATCTCTTCGGGCCGGGTGAGCTGGGTGCGCTGGAGCGGCAGGCCGCCGCCGCCGGCGCGTGGCTCGTGACGACGGAGAAGGACCGGATGCGCTGCCCGGAGGGGGCACCGGTGCACGTGGTGCGGCTCGGGGTGCAGTTGCTCGAGGGCGACGCGCTGCTGGACCACGCCCTGCTCGGCTGAAGCGAGGAATTGGCGCGCGGGGTCCGGGGTGTGGGACAAGTGAGGACGCTTGGCGTCCGACCCGTCACGGCTGCTCTCGTCCTTTCGCACCCGGAAGCTGGTGGTGCTCGGGGACCTGGTGGCAGACCAGTACGTGTACGGGCAGACGGACAGGGTGAGCCGTGAGGCGCCGGTCCTGGTGGTGCGGCACGAGTTCTCCGAGGTGACGCTGGGCGGGGCAGGGAATGCGGCGGCCAACGCCCGCGCGCTCGGGGCCAGCGTGACGGCGGTGGGCGTCTTGGGACGCGACGAGATGGGCGAATCGCTCCGGCAGCGCTTCGCCGAGCGCGGGATCCACCTGGTGGCGGTGGACGCGCCGTTCACCGAGACCAAGACGCGCATCCTGGCCGGTGGGCTGAACACCACCCGGCAGCAGATGCTCCGGCTCGACCGGGGCAACGTGGTGCCCCTCGCGGCGAAGGTGGCGGAGGGCGTCGCGCGGGCGCTCGAGGACGCAGCCCAGGACGCGGACGCGGTGCTGGTGAGCGACTACGGGGGCGGGGTGCTGGGCGAGGCCACGCGCGCTGCGCTGCGACGGCTCGCGGCCCGCGGCAGCCTGGTCTCGGTCGACTCAAGGTATTCGCTCGACTCTCTCAGGGGCTTCCGGGCGGCGAAGCCGAACGAGCCCGAGCTCGCGGCGCTCACCGGGCTTCCGGTCGATGACGATGCGGCCCTGGAGCGGGCGGCGGCCGCGGGTCTGGGACTGCTCGACGCGGAGGTCCTCCTGGTGACGCGGGGGCGCCGGGGGATGGCGCTGCTCGAGCGGGGTGGCGCGGTGCAGCTGCTGCCAGCGCACGGGACGCGCGCGGCGGTGGACGTGACCGGGGCGGGGGACACCGTGATGGCGGCATTCACGCTCGGGCTCGCGGCGGGCGCGGGTGCTCGGGCGGCGGCGGAGCTGGCCAACGTGGCTGGCTCGCTGGTCATCCTGAAGCCCGGGACCGCGCCGGTGAGCGCCGAGGAGCTCGCTGCCGAGCTGGGTGCCCGGTGAGCACGGCCAGCAAGGTGCAGCCGCTGCAGGTGGTCGCGGCGGCGGTGGAGGCGGCCCGAGAGGCTGGGAGGACGGTCGCGCTGGCCAACGGCGCCTTCGATCTCCTGCACGTGGGGCACGTCCGGTACCTCGAGGGCGCGAAGGCGCTGGCGGACGTCCTCGTGGTGGCAGTGAACGATGATGCCTCGGTCGCGGCGTTGAAGGGGTCGGGCCGTCCGAGGGTCCCGGCCGCGGAGCGGGCCGAGCTCGTGGCAGCGCTGGCCTGCACCGACTTCGTCGTGCTCTTTGGCGAGCGGGACGTGCGTGCCGTCCTCCGGCGGCTCCGGCCACATCTTCAGGTCAAGGGAACCGATTACACGCCCGACACGGTTCCCGAGCGCGACGAGCTCGCCGCCTGGGGGGGCCGGGTGGCGATCGCCGGTGACCCGAAGAATCACAGCACGACCGAGCTGCTCGACCGGCTCACCGAACGGAAGTGACCGCGACGGTTCCGGAGGGCGCAGTGCCCGGGTGGTCGCGACGCGGGACTGGGAACGAGTTTCCGATATTCGTTCGATGCACGAACGAACCATCGCGACCTTCTCACGCGGGCCAGCGCTGCGCTCGATCGCCGAGATTCCGTGCCGGTCACACCGCGGGCGTGGGGAGTCGCTCGGCGAACCCGCGCACGGCTGACCGGATCTCGCTTTCTGCGCGCATCCGGTCATCGATCGATGGAGTGAGGTCGAGGACCGCGTGCGGCGGCTGCAGGTAGCCCCAGCGCTCTGGATCCATCCTGAGAAAGAGTGCGAGGGTCGGTGCACCCACGGCGACACTCAGGTGCATCGGCCCCGAGTTGTTGCAGACGGTGCAACCCGCCGCCCCGAGCAACGCCGCGAGTCCGTCGAGATCGGTCGGTGGCGCGAGGCGAGCTCCGGGAACGGCCGCGACCACGGTCTTGGCCAGCCCGTCCTCTCCGGGGCCCGAGGCGACGATGACGGTCCGCCCCAGCTCGGCGAGCGCGCGCCCGGCGACTCCGAACAGCTCCGGCGAAATTCGCCGCCATCCGAGCCGGCCTCCAGGGACCAGCACGGCGTGGGGGCTCGCCCGGACCTGGTCGAGCACCGGCTGGAGCGAGTCCGCGATCCGTGGCGCCCGGAACGATGGCGGCAGGGGCAGAGGGTCGAGGAGTGGGGAGAGGAGGTGGAGCCGCTGCGCGAGCTCCGATCGCGTGTCCGTGCGCATCGTCACCGCGAGGTCGTGCAGGGGGCCGGTTGGCGCCACGGCCGGGCCGATGACCTGCGCACCCTCTGCGACCAGTCTCGAGACCAGCGCGGACGTGACGCCCGGGATCTCCCAGTTCCCGCAATCGACCACCACGTCCCACGGCCCGGCGCTCCGCGCCGTCCGAATTCCCGGCGCGGCGGCTCCGAGCGCCAGGAGCCGACGGTCCAGGGTGAGAACCCGGTCGATCGCCGGATGGGACTCGAGCACGCGCGCGGTGCGGACGTGCACCAGGAGATCCACCGCCGGCGCGGGCTGCAGGTGCTTGAGCGCCGTGGCCAGCGGGGTCATGAGGAGCGCCTGCCCCACCCGGTCGTCGATCCGGACCAGCAGGACCCGGTGGAGCCCGGACGGAAGCGCCGGGACCGGTCTCCGGAACGCGCGCGCCGCCACGCTGGCCAGGGCCCTCTTCCCCGTCCCCTCCAGTCGCTTGTGCCAGGGTTGCATGCGGTCGCCCTTGACGGCCGGGCCCCGCGCCTCCTAGCACCCCTGGGCACATGCTCAAGAGCATGACGGGCTTCGGAACGGGTCGCGCGCGGGCGGGGGACGAGGAGATCTCCGTCGAGGCGCGTGCGGTGAACCACAAGCACCTCGAGGTGAAGGTGCGCCTTCCGCGGGAGCTGTCCACGCTCGAGCCCGCGGTGCTCCGGGCGGTGCGGGCCCGCTGCGTCCGGGGCGCGGTGGATGTGGCGGTGCGCCGGGCGGCGAGCACCGCGACCGGCGCGGTGCCCACGGTGGACCCTGCCATGGCCCGTGCCTGGCGAGAGGCCCTCCGGACCATCGCCCGTGCCGCCGAGGTGGCAGACGTGCCGACGGCGGCGCAGATCGCCAGCCAGCCCGGGGTGGTGCGGATGGAGGAGCCCGTCACCGAGCTCTCGGTGGCCGACGCCGCGCTGGAGCGCGCACTGGCCGAGGCGCTGGAAGCGCTGGTGGGGATGCGCGAGCGCGAGGGCGCGGCGCTCGAGGCGGACCTCTCGGCACGGCTCTCGCGCGTGGCGACTCTCGCGGGAGAGGTCGCGGCCCTCGCGCCCAGGACCGTCGAGGCCTACCGGACCCGGCTGCAAGAGAGGGTCGCGGAGCTGTTGAAGGGCGCCCCGGTGGACGAGGCGCGGCTGGTGCAGGAGGTCGCGCTCTTCGCCGAGCGCACCGACGTGGCCGAGGAGGCCACGCGGCTGCAGGCCCACCTCGAGGCCTTCCGGGGCTTCCTCTCGGGCGGCGAGCCGTCGGGTAGGAGGATGGACTTCCTCGTCCAGGAGATGCACCGCGAGGTGAACACCACCGGGAGCAAGAGCCAGTCGACCGAGGTCTCGACCCGCATCGTGGAGCTCAAGGCGGAGCTGGAGCGCATCCGCGAGCAAGTGCAGAACGTGGAATGAGCCCGGCGACCATCCATCGCGGCCTGCTGCTGGTGCTCTCTGCTCCCTCGGGCACCGGGAAGACCACGCTCGCGCGGCGGTTCGTG
>Ga0208851_1000196_pt1:0-12500 | contig 27110 bp, 21 predicted proteins | sample NGESurshal092012_FD_184481 | JGI IMG/M metagenome (GOLD analysis project Ga0208851, IMG submission 184481) | Arctic peat soil microbial communities from Barrow, Alaska - NGEE Surface sample 415-2 shallow-092012 (SPAdes) | ecosystem: Environmental > Terrestrial > Soil > Wetlands > Peat ... | reverse complement strand
CAGCTATCCCCGAGGACGACAGGGAGCGCCTAGCGCGAACTCGTTGATACCACGCTTCCAAGAAAAATCCCGCAGGGAGCTGCAAGGGCTTCCGTACCGCAAACCGACACAGGTGGGTGAGGAGAAAATCCTAAGGCGCCTGAGAGAACTCTCCTCCAAGGAACTAGGCAAATTGACACCGTAACTTCGGAAGAAGGTGTGCCCTCGGTAGGTGAACCCGTACAGGGGGAGCCGATGAGGGTTGCAATGAAACGGCGGTAGCGACTGTTTACCAAAAACACAGGACTCTGCGAAGGCGACAAGCCGACGTATAGGGTCTGACTCCTGCCCGGTGCTGGAAGGTTAAGGGGATCCGTCAGCCGCAAGGCGAAGCGGTGATCCGAAGCCCCAGTAAACGGCGGCCGTAACTATAACGGTCCTAAGGTAGCGAAATTCCTTGTCGGGTAAGTTCCGACCTGCACGAATGGAGTAACGACTTCCGCGCTGTCTCGGAGAGGGACTCAGCGAAATTGAAATAGCTGTGCCGATGCAGTTTACCCGCAGCAAGACGGAAAGACCCCGTGAACCTTTACTACAACTTGACAGTGACACTAGGGATTGGCTGTGTAGGATAGGTGGGAGCCTTTGAAACCGGGCCGCTAGGTTCGGTGGAGGCAATGGTGAAATACCACCCTGCTGATTTCTGGTGTCTAACCGCGTTCCCTCATCGGGAACCGGGACACTGTCTGGTGGGTAGTTTGACTGGGGCGGTCGCCTCCCAAAGTGTAACGGAGGCGCGCGATGGTTCCCTCAGCCCGATTGGAAACCGGGCGGCGAGTGCAATGGCATAAGGGAGCTTGACTGCGAGACGGACACGTCGAGCAGGTGCGAAAGCAGGTCATAGTGATCCGGTGGTCCTGAATGGAAGGGCCATCGCTCAACGGATAAAAGGTACTCCGGGGATAACAGGCTTATCTCCCCCAAGAGTTCACATCGACGGGGAGGTTTGGCACCTCGATGTCGGCTCATCGCATCCTGGGGCTGGAGCAGGTCCCAAGGGTTTGGCTGTTCGCCAATTAAAGCGGTACGCGAGCTGGGTTCAAAACGTCGTGAGACAGTTTGGTCCCTATCTGCTGTGGGCGTAGGATACTTGAGAGGATCTGACCTTAGTACGAGAGGACCGGGTTGGAGGCACCTCTGGTGTACCAGTTGTCACGCCAGTGGCATCGCTGGGTAGCCATGTGCCGATTGGATAACCGCTGAAAGCATCTAAGCGGGAAACCGACCTCAAGAATTGGTATCCCCGCCGCAAGGCGCTGAAGACCCGTCGTAGACTACGACGTTGATAGGCCGGGTGTGTACGCGCAGTAATGCGCTCAGCTAACCGGTACTAATTGGTCGTGAGGCTTACTTTACCTCTGTTTCTTGCATGCTCCCCGGGTTTCGATCCGAGGGGAGTACGGGACTCGAGGTCAAGGTCGAGGTCCGGAGCTCGCGCGCGAGCTCCCTGGACGCTGAAGCGAGACGGCACAACTCTCAGCAGGAATTGAATCTACCCTTCGTATGCAGTGACAATTTTTCCGGTGGCTATATCGGAGGGGTCACACCCGTTCCCATCTCGAACACGGAAGTTAAGCCCTCCAGAGCCGATGGTACTCCGCGGGAAACCGCGCGGGAGAGTAGGTCGCCGCCGGGTCTTTTCGATTGATGGCCGTCAGTCCCCTCCAAGGGCCTGGCGGCCGTCGCCGTTTGCGGGGTCGCCGGCCCGGCGTCGCGGCAGAGTCACGGTCGCCGCGGGGGGGCCCGCCTCACTGTTTTCGTAGATCCCAGTTGAAGCTGGTCATGCACCCGTCCGGCCGGTTCGACGGACAGCTTCCGGTGTGGGCGGTCTCGGTCCGCTCGTAGGCGCTCGTGAACTGGTCCGGCCCCGTCACCAGGATGCTGTTGTAGACCTTCAGGTGGTAGTTGCACCCGGCGCTCGAGGTGTCGTTCTCGCGGGCGAGCACCCCCTGGCCGCCTGCGACCGTGCCCTGACCCTGCGCGGGCTGGGGCGGGTTGCCGACGAGGCCCGCGTCGGCCGAGCCGTAGAAGAGGACCGTGCCTCCGTCCACCTCGATGCGGAAGGTGCTCCCTTGAAGCGGACTGGAGGCGTTGTTCGGGTCCTGGTTGCACTGGTCCAGGAGGTTGCGCGCCGCAGACGCCACGTACACCCCGGAGGTGAGCTGGGGGCCTGCATCACTGCCGCCGGTGTCCCCTCCACAGCCGAGCCCGCCCGCGGACAGGCCCACGATCGTCGCCCCAACTCCAAGCAAATTTCGGATGCGCATTCTCAGTTCCCCATCGAGCTGCGGCCGGTCATCTCGTGCTCGGCAGCCTTCTGCTCCTTCGTCATCGGCGGCTCCTGGGCCCGCGAGCGGTCGGTCGAGGAGGTCGCGGGAGCCGAGGAGCGACTCCGGCTCGGGTCGTGAGGGCCCGCGGGCTGCGAAGGAGCCGGGGCGGGCTGGGTGGCGGTCTGCTGCGCGCTGGCCTGCGCCAGCTGCTGCTGGAGCGCGGTGACCTGGGACTGGAGCGTGGTCAGCTGCGTCTTCAACGCATCGCGCTCGGTGGTCACCGCCTGGAGCTGCGTCCGGGCCTGATCGAGCTCCGCCTTCGAGCCATCGCAGGCTCCGACTCCGAGCAGCGCCATTGCCAGACCGCCACATCTGAAGATCTTCCAGCGCATGTCCATCCTCCGGCTGCCCTGTCCCGTGGCGAGGCAGTAGGGGAGACGGTGGACATCGCGGGGCCGACCGCCAAGCAGCGACGAGGGCCTGCACGCGGCCGTCGCGTACCGCCACCCCCCTGGCGGGTGCTTGCCCTGTCCAGCACCCCACACGGGGCCCGCACCTGCTGCGCGCCCGGCCACCAGGCCCGGAGCCGGCGCAAGCGATGCGCAGTCCCCCGCCGGCCAGCCGCGTAAGCGTCGATTCTGGCGTGGCTCTGGAGGCATGGCCGGTGCAGCGCCGGGATGCATGGAGTCCGTGCACCGCGGCGTTCTCACCGCGGGCGAGGGATCCGCCCGCGCAGCCCCCCCGCGCCTGGACTGGGTGCGGCGGCACTGGCGTGGACTTACGCCGATCCTGCTGATCCTCCTGGTCCTCGCGGCCGCGCTGGTCTTCGAGGCGGTCCGCCGCCCGCGAACCAAGCCGAGTCCCTTCCGCTTCGAGACGGCCGCGGTCACCCGGGGGCCGATCCAGGCGAGGGTGACGGCGTCCGGGACGGTCTCCGCCCTGGTCACCGTCCAGGTGGGGAGCCAGATCTCCGGCCGGATCCAGTGGCTCGGCGCAGACTTCAACACCGTCGTCCGCAGGGGCCAGGTCGTGGCCCGGATCGACCCATCGCTCTACGCCGCAGCGGTCGAGCAGGCCCGGGCCAGGGTCCTGACCGCCGTCGCCAACCGGGAGCTCGCCGGGTCTCAGCGGGCCAACGTGCGGATGCAGGCCGAGCGGAACCGGACGCTTCGCAGGCAGTCCCTCATCGCCCAGTCGGCGCTCGACGACGCCGAGACCGCGCTCCGGGTGGCAGAGGCCCAGGTGCGCGCCGCGACGGCCCAGGAGGCGGACGCCCGGGCCACCCTGCACCAGGCGGAGATCAACCTCGCCTACACCACCATCGTCGCCCCCATCGACGGGGTGGTCATCTCCCGGAACGTCGACGTCGGACAGACCGTGGCCGCCACCCTCCAGTCGCCCACGCTGTTCCTGGTGGCCCAGGACCTCCGGAGGATGCAGGTGGACACCAGCGTCGCCGAGGCCGACGTGGGGCGCATCGCCAAGGGCATGACCGCCACCTTCACCGTGGACGCCTACCCCGCGGAGACCTTTCGCGGCACCATCCGGGAGGTCCGCAATGCCCCGCAGACCGTCCAGAACGTCGTGACCTACGACGCGGTCATCGACGTGGAGAACGCAGAGCTGAAGCTGAAGCCGGGGATGACCGCCAACGTGACGGTCGTCTACGCGGACCGGGCGGACGTCCTCCGGCTGCCCAACGCCGCGGTCCGTTTCCGGGCCCCCCCGGCACTGGTGACCAGCGCGCCGGCCGCCCCGGCACTCCGGCCCGACCAGCGGCTGGTCTGGCTGCTGCGGGAGGGTCAGCCGCACCCGACGGCGGTGCGACTCGGGGTGTCCGACGGAGTGCTCTCCGAGGTGCTCGAGGGCGAGCTCGCCCCCGGGGACGCCGTGGTGACCGAGGCAGTGGCGCCCAGCAAGAGCGGGCCAGGCAGCTATGGAAGGGTCTTCTAGAGGCAGCGCGCCGCCGCTCATCGTCCTCGACGACGTGAGCAAGATCTACCGGATGGGCGAGGTGGAGGTCCCCGCGCTCCAGCACGTCACACTCCGCATCGAGAAGGGCGAGTTCGTGGCGGTCATGGGGCCGTCCGGCTCGGGCAAGTCGACGCTGATGAACATCGTCGGCTGCCTGGACCGGCCCACCTCGGGCACGTACCGGCTCGCCGGTGCCGAGATGGGCGGGCTCTCGCGGGCGCGGCTCGCCGAGGTGCGAAACACGCAGATCGGCTTCGTCTTCCAGCACTTCAACCTCCTGCCGCGCACGAGCGCTCTGGAGAACGTGGAGCTCCCGCTGGTGTACGCGGACTTGCCCGCCCGGCAACGGCAGGAGCGCGCGCTCCGTGCCCTGGCGCGGGTGGGCCTCGCGGACCGGGCCAGCCGCCCGCCCAACCAGCTCTCGGGGGGACAGCAGCAGCGCGTTGCCATCGCCCGCGCGGTGGTCAACGACCCGCGGCTCATCGTGGCCGACGAGCCCACCGGCGCGCTGGACACGCGCACCAGCATGGAGGTGATGCAGATCTTCCAGGAGCTGGGGGGGTCCGGGGTCACCATCCTCCTCGTGACCCACGAGGCAGACATCGGCCGCTGCGCCGGGCGGATGGTCTCGATGCGAGACGGTCGGATCCTGACCGACCGGCGGCAGGCGCCGCTGCACGCCGACCCGGGGCTGTTTCCGCTCCAGGCTGCCGCGGAGGCGACCGCATGAGAACCGGAACTCTGGTGCGGCTCGCCGGCCGGGCGCTCGGGCGCAACCGGATGCGCTCGTTCCTCACCACGCTCGGAGTGGTGATCGGTGTCGCTGCGGTCATCGCCATGACCGCCATCGGCGAGGGGGCACGCTTCCGCGTCCAGCAGACCTTCGAGGCGATGGGGACCAACCTTCTGATCGTGCTCCCTGGCTCCTCCGCGACCGGGGGCATGCAGGGCGGCTTCGGGAGCCAGCCCACGCTCACCTGGGACGATCTCCACTCCATCCAGAACGAGCTGAGCGCGGTCCACGCCGCGGCGCCCGTGCTCCGGACGGCAGCCGTGGTCCAGGCGGAGGACCAGAACTGGACCACCGGCGTCGTCGGCACCACGCCCGACTACTTCCAGATCCGCACCTGGAGCGTCATCGCCGGCCAGAAGCTGTCCACCGAGGACGTGAGCACCGGAGCGAAGGTGGTGCTCCTCGGTCAGACGGTGGTCGAGAAGCTGTACGGGCCGGGGGCAAACCCGGTGGGACGCATGGTCCGGATCAAGATGGTGCCGTTCCAGGTCATCGGGGTGCTGGCCAGGAAAGGGCAGTCGCCGATGGGCCAGGACTACGACGACACCGCCTTCGTCGCGGTCACCACCTTTCAGTCCAAGGTCCAGGGTGGGCTGACCAAGTTCCTCAACGGCGCCATCTTCGTCAGCGCGATCTCGGCCGACGCCACCGGCAGGGCCCAGCAGCAGATCGCCGGGCTCCTGCGCGACCGGCACCGGCTCGGCCCGGGCATCGACGATGATTTCTCGGTGCGGAACCTCTCGGAGATCGCCAGCGCCCAGGCCGCGGGCACCCAGGTGCTCACCACGCTCCTGGCCAGCATCGCCGCCGTCTCACTCCTGGTCGGCGGGATAGGCATCATGAACATCATGCTGGTCAGCGTCACCGAGCGGACCCGCGAGATCGGCATCCGCATGGCCGTCGGGGGCAAGCCTGCCGACATCCTGTCCCAGTTCGTGGTGGAGGCCCTCGCGCTCTCGGCCGGGGGAGGGCTCATCGGCGTGGCCCTGGGCATCGGGGCTGCGCTGCTGCTCGCCCACGAGTTCCACTGGCCGACCATCATCCGCGCGGGAACCGTCGCGCTGGCGCTCGGGTTCAGCGCGGTGGTCGGCGTGGTGTTCGGCCTGTACCCGGCGCGGAAGGCGTCGCGGCTGGACCCCATCGACGCGCTCCGCTTCGAGTGACGCGGTCCGCAGCCGCTGCGCGCGGACACGCGCGGTGCGCAGCGGTTGCAGGTGGCTCGAGGGCTCAGGCGCTCGCTTCCTGAGGCCTCGCCCGTGGCGGCAGCACCGGCGACTCGAGACGCGTCGTCCCGGTGATTTCGTCCACGAACTCCACGGAGAAGCGGTCCACCGCGTTCCAGTCCGTGTACTCGTAGTCCCGGGAGGTATCGGTGTCTCCGCCCTCGCTCTTGACGATCCGCCGCATCACGAAGCGAATGAGGAAGTTGTACCGGGTGTACGGCAGGGCCCCGGCGACGAGTTCGATGCGCCGCGGCCTCCAGCCCGTGTCGGCGACGAACCGGTCGACGATCTCCATCGTCTGCGCCCGCCCATCGCTGGTCTTGCTCAGGATTGCGAGACCCACCGAGAAGAACAGGGTGGGGAGCCGATCGAGCGCCGGGCGGTACTCCTCCACGAAGCGGACGAGCGGGCGGAGATAGCCCCTGGCGTGGACGGGCGAGCCGACGAAGACGGCCTGAAAACGGTCGAGGTCGAGTCCTCGGGGCAGCCGCGAGGCATCGAGCAGCTCGACGACGTGACGACGGACGCGGAGCACGGTCGCGATGCGTTCGGCGATCTTCCGGGTCTGCCCGTCGTGGGTGGAATAGACGACGAGAACGGTGGCCATGGTGCGCCTCCTTGTCGACGGGCAATGGACTGCAACAACCGGTCCCGGGACGCTTCCAGCTGGCCTCGCTTGACTGCGCTGGCCGGTGCGCTATCCGTCGGCGCGGCTGGGCGGGAACTCCCCCCGCATACGTGCCCGAGGAGTCCATCGTTCGCCCCAGCCGGAGGGCCGATGGAGACCAGGAACTACTACGTCGTCCTGGGGGTCGATCCGTTCGTGTCGTCCCACGGGCTCCGCAGCGCATTTCGCGAGCTCGCGCAGCGCTACCACCCGGACCGGGCCGGCGCGCACGGGATGCCCTTCTTCCAGGACATCGTCGAGGCCTACAGGGTCCTCTCGGATCCAGACCGCCGCGCCTCGTACGACGCCGGGCTCCGCGACGGCGGTGAGCGCGCCTTCCCGCGCGCGCCACTCACCCCCGAGCCCCGGCCGCACCCCGAGCCTCTCGCGCCGGTTCGCACGTCGCTCTTTCGCGACTTCGCCGTCCATCGACCGGGCATCGACGAGGTGGCCGGCCGGTTCCAGCGGAGCTTCACCCACCCGGAGCTCCCGAGGTCGCAGCCACCCGAGCCGCTCCGGGTGGAGGTGGTGCTTCCGCCCGACCGCGCGAGCAGCGGCGGGCTCCTCGAGCTGGCCGTCCCCATCTTCTATCCCTGCCGGTCGTGTCAGGGGGGCGGGTCGATCGGTCCGTTTGCTTGCCGGCGCTGCAACGGCCGGGGCATGGAGGAGCACGAGGAGCTGCTGCAGCTCTCGGTTCCCCCGAGGATCCGGGACGGCGCTGTCTTCTCGTTGCCGCTTCGTGGGCTCGGCGTCCAGGGCATGTTCCTCGAGCTGATGTTTCGAGTGGGCGGCCTCAGGGGGTGACCGGGCCCCGGGCTTGACGTTCTGTAGTAGGACCGCTCATCACATGGACGTGAAGCCCCTCGACCCTCCTGCGCCCGCGCGCGGCCGGCCTGCACCGTCCGCGGATGGCCGCCCGCCCGTCGCGGCCACCGCCCCGCAGCCCTTCGTCTATCCGCTCCAGCGCGAGTTCCGCGAGCCCGACTGGACCCGGATCCCTGGGTATCGCACGGTGTCGCAGGCGGACTGGGAGAGCGCGCTCTGGCAGCGTCGGCACACGGTCAAAAATCTCAAGGAGCTGAAGGAGACGCTCGGAGCGCTCATCCCGGACACGCTGCTCGCCAGCATCGAGCGGGACCAGCGCGAGCGGGCCACGATGTCCATCCTGATCCCGCCGCAGATGCTGAACACCATGGACCTCGAGGACCTGTGGCACTGCCCGGTCCGCAGGTACATGCTCCCCGCCTTCGAGGACCGGCGCACCGACTGGCCGAACCACCCGCGGGCCAGCCGTGACAGCCTCCACGAGGCGGACATGTGGGTCGTCGAGGGGCTGACCCACCGCTACCCGACCAAGGTGCTGGCGGAGATGCTCTCCACCTGTCCTCAGTACTGCGGCCACTGCACCCGCATGGACCTGGTGGGCAACGACGTCCCCCAGGTCGAGAAGCACCGGTTCGCGCTGCCGCAGCCCGAGCGCTACGACAAGATCCTCGAGTACCTCCGCCGGACCCCCGGCGTGCGCGACGTGGTCGTCTCCGGCGGGGACGTGGCAAACCTGCCCATCCAGACGCTGGAGAGCTTCGTCTCCCAGCTGCTCGACATCGCCAACATCCGTGACATCCGGCTGGCCTCGAAGGGCTTCATGGGCCTGCCCCAGCACTTCCTGCAGCCAAAGGTGCTCGAGGGATTCGCGCGGCTCGCGAAGAAGGCGTTCGAGCGGGGCGTCCAGCTCGCGCTCCACACCCACGTGAACCACGCGCGCCAGCTCACGCCACTGGTGCAGAAGGCCGCCGACGCCGTGCTGAACGCCGGCTTCCGCGACATCCGGAACCAGGGCGTGCTGCTGCGCGGAGTCAATGCGACGGCGAAAGATCTCCTCGAGCTGTGCTTCACGCTCCAGGACCACGCGCACATCCTCCCGTACTACTTCTACATGTGCGACATCATCCCGAACTCCGAGCACTGGCGGACCTCGGTGGCCGAGGCCCAGCAGCTCCAGCACGACATCATGGGCTACCTGCCCGGGTTCGCGACGCCGCGCATCGTGTGCGACGTGCCGTTCGTGGGGAAGCGCTGGGTGCACCAGGTGGCCGAGTACGACCGCGAGCACGGCATCTCGTACTGGACCAAGAACTACCGGACCGGCATCGAGCTGGCGGATCCGTACGCGCTCGAGCGCCGCTACGAGTACTGCGACCCGGTCTACACCTTGCCCGAGTCGGGCCAGGAATGGTGGCGGCAGCAGGCCCGGGCCTAGGCCGCGAGGGAACGATGCAGGCCCAGGACTGGCGCAGCCTCTTCCCCGAGGTGACCGAGGAGGAGTGGGGTGACTGGCGGTGGCAGATGCGCCACTCCATCCGCTCCCTCGAGCAGCTCGCGCGCCTGGTGCCGCTGACGGAGGACGAGCGCCGCGGGTGCCAGGAGACGCGGGAGATGTTCCGGCTCGGCATCTCGCCGTATTACCTGTCGCTGATCGACCCGGAGCACCCCTTCTGTCCGGTGCGGATGCAGGCGATCCCCACGCGGGCCGAGGCGCGCATCAGGCCGGGCGAGCTGCGCGATCCGCTCGGCGAGGACCCGCACCGGCCGGTGCCGGCCATCGTGCACAAGTACCCCGACCGGGCGCTCTTCCTCGCGCTCGACAGCTGCTCGACGTACTGCCGCCACTGCACGCGCCGGCGCATCACGAGGGGCGGCGAGGCATTGCTCGGTCGGGACGCGTGGGCCGAGGGGCTCGAGTACCTGCGCGCGCACTCCGAGGTGCGAGACGTGCTCGTCTCGGGTGGCGATCCGCTCCTCCTCGCGGACGCGCGCCTGGACGCGCTTCTCGGGGAGCTGCGGGCGATCCCCCACGTGGAGATGATCCGGATCGGCACCCGGGTTCCGGTGACGCTCCCGATGCGCGTCACCGAGGAGCTCGCCGCACTGCTCCGCCGGCACGCGCCGCTCTTCGTCGTCACGCACTTCAACCACCCCAAGGAGCTGGCCGCCGAGGGTCGGGTCGCCTGCGAGCGGCTGGTGGATCACGGAGTGCCGGTCGAGAACCAGTCGGTCCTGATACGCCAGGTCAACTCGGACGCGCGGATCATCAAGGAGCTGAACCACGCGCTGCTCCGGTCGCGCGTGCGGCCGTACTACCTCCACCAGATGGACGTGGCCGAGGGACTCGAGCACCTGCGGACGCCCATCTCGGCGGGGGTCGAGATCATCGAGCAGCTCCGGGGGCACACCACGGGCCTCGCCGTGCCACACCTCGCGGTCGACCTTCCGGGCGGAGGAGGGAAGGTGACGCTCCAGCCCGAGTACGTCGTCGAGCGCCGCGGACATGAGACCGTGTTCCGGAACTACAAGGGCGAGCCCTACCTGTACCCGGAGCCGGAGCAAACGGACTGCAGCTGCCCGTACGACGAGGTCTGGACCACCCAAGGCGCCTGAGCCGTCGGGCAGGGCACGGTGACTACCCGCCGGGGATGCCGGGCTGGCCCGGCGCGTAGATCAAGTCGAGCCGGGGCACGGAGCTGCAGCCTGAATCCGAACGGCTCGAGTCGCCTGGAACTTCCAGCCAGACCGACGCCGTGGCTTCCAGTGGAACCGAGACGTCGTCGCTCGGGAAGCCGAGCTCCAACGAGCGCGTGCCCGCGGCTGACGCACGCCAAGGATCAGGAGCAGCTGCCACGCGGGGCTCCCCCCGGCGCTCCACTCCAGGTGGACCGGCACCGAGCGGTCGAGCCGCGCGGCCTGCTCCGGCGCGGTGAACACGTCCTGCACCGGGCAGGTGAACGAGACCGACGCCGGAGGGTTCGCGCCGACGACCGAGAGGGTTTGCTGCGCACCCTACGTCGCTCCCTGGACCGAAGGACGTGTCCAGGCCCGCCCGTCACGGGTGAGCGGGTCGGGGTCGGACGGACCGAGCGGGAGCCCATTGAGGGCGACGCCGGCGTCGATGAGCGGGACCGATCCGCCGTCCGGCAAGACGCGAGAGACGTATGCGATCGTCTGCACCCCGCTCCCACCGTCCGCCCAGGTCAGCAGGCGAACGTACCCGCTGATGGAGAGCGGGTCGTACGGCTCGGCCTCAGACCCGCAGCCGAGCACCGCGATGACCATCAAGGACGCCGCCGGCAGGACTCGCATGACCGGGAGACAAAGCAGCCGGCGTGCCAGCGGCTAGCTTGGCAGGGGGAGTCTCGCCGCCCGGACGCGGCTCCACTGACGTTCTGTCACGAGAGGCGTCCGGGCCCGGGACAGGATGGGCCTCGGCGCCCTCGCTGCCGCCGCGCGATCCCTCAGCCCGGGGGCAGGTCGAGCTCCCCGTTTCTGGCGCGAGCGCACCGGACCGGAGATCCTCGGCTGCTCGGATGCGCCCGGTCCTCGTCCTCTCGCTGCTCGCCGCCAGCGCCGCGCAAGCCGCGGAGACCGTCCGCATCGCCATGGGCGAGCGTCCCGAGCGCGAGGTCGTCGTCCGTGGCAGGGGCCTGCTGCTCGGGCCCGATTCCGAGGACGGTCCCTTCCACCCGCTCGGCCGAGACGAGGTCCGCGTCCGCCACGTCGGTGACGCGATGGAGGTCGAGGGCGAGCGGGTGGAAGGTGCGGTGCGCTTCCGGACCTCGGACGCCGCGCACGTGCTCAGCGCGGGCAACATCCAGGTCCGCGGAGAGGTCGTCGCCCTGCCGAAGGGAAGCCGGGTGCTCCTGGTCAACGTGCTTCCCCTCGAGGACTACGTGGCCGCGGTGCTCGGCGGCGAGATGCCGGTCAGCTTCCCCGCCGAGGCGCTCAAGGCGCAGGCCGTCGCCGCGCGCACCTATGCGCTCCAGCGGAAGATCGAGACCCTGGGACAGCCCGTCCACCTCGGGAGCAGCGTGCTCGCCCAGGTCTATGGCGGGGTGAACCGCGAGAATCCCCGGACCCGCGCCGCCACTGCCGCCACCGCCGGGCAGATCCTCACCTTCCAGCTCGCCCCCATCGAGGCCTACTTCCATGCCTCCTGCGAGGGCAGCACCGAGACCGGGCTGGATGCGCTCGGCCGCGACCTGCCGTACCTCCGAAGCGTCAGCTGCGAGTGCCGCCCGGGCCCGACCACCCGCTGGAAGGTCGAGCTGGACTCCGGCGCGCTCGAGCGGGCCTTCGGCGGCGGTGGCCGGGGCGAGCTGCGTGTCGCTGCCCGGACGCCCACCGGTCGCGTCCGCCGGCTGGACTACGGGGGCCGGAGCCTGAGCGGCGTCGAGTTCCGGCAGCGCATCGGTTACGACCGTGTCCGCTCGCTCGCGTTCGATGTCCTGAACACGGCCGGGAGCGGGGCCCGGCTCATCGGTCGCGGCCTCGGGCACGGCGCCGGTCTGTCCCAGTGGGGAGCCAAGGAGATGGCCGATGCAGGCCAGGAGTACCGGGGCATCCTCGCTCACTTCTACCCGGGGACCGAGCTGCAGACGCTGTACTGAGGCCCCCCCGTGAAACTCGGCACGCGACGTGCTCTGTCACGGGCACGATGAACTTCCCGATGGACCTGATGCCGCCGCCGGTGCTCATCCGGT
>Ga0208851_1000195_pt1 | contig 27115 bp, 28 predicted proteins | sample NGESurshal092012_FD_184481 | JGI IMG/M metagenome (GOLD analysis project Ga0208851, IMG submission 184481) | Arctic peat soil microbial communities from Barrow, Alaska - NGEE Surface sample 415-2 shallow-092012 (SPAdes) | ecosystem: Environmental > Terrestrial > Soil > Wetlands > Peat ... | reverse complement strand
CACCGGCGACCCGCTCGCCGCGATCGACGACGTCCACCACGACCTCACCCCGCTGCTCGACCTTGCGCGACGTGACGAGCAGGAGGGCCTGGGCGACGCGCCCTGGCCGCCGAACTTCGCCAAGCAGCCGGGTGAGCCCAGGCGCGTGCAGCCCAGCCGCGCGAGGAAGGCCGACTCGTCCTGACGCCTAGCGAACGGCGATCTCGCCGGCCAGCGCGAACGGCGGCTCCATCTCGACGCGGTCGCCGCTCCAGAAGCGCCCGGGGTCGTACCACCCGGCGGGGCGCTTGCGCGGAAGCAGCCCCATCGCCTGGTACGTGACAGCGACGAGCTCCGCGCAGTAGACGGTCTCCATCGACGAGTCGCGGCGCCGGTAGCGGCCCGTCACCCACTGCCGTGCGAGGCCGGCGGTCTTCGGGAACGGCCGGCCGTCCAGGCGCTCGATCGTCTCGATCAGCCGATCCTCGTGATGGCGCTCGATCGTCCCCTCCAGGCGGCGCGTCCAGGCGCGCTGCCCGTAGCGCTCGTCCCACGTGCGAACCGCATCAGGCAGGCGATGCAGCTGCGCGCCGCGCTGATGCTCGCCTGTCCAGACGTCCGGCAGCGACTGGCCCATCTCGGCGTGCCAGAGCAGCGGCGGGAGATCGTCCAACGCGACGACCATGCCGACGTGGTTGACCGGCGCGTTCGTGACGGTGCGGATCGCGACGTCGGCGATCGAGCGGCCGCGGAAGAGCCACAGATCGCCGGTCGCGGCGGTCGCGATCGCCTCGTCGAAGTCCAGCGCGGCGTCGAGCACCGCCGTAACCTACCCAGGCGATGAGCAGAGCCTGGAAGCTGCTGGGCCTCGCGGGCCTGGCCGGCGTCGCCGCCACCGGAGTGGTCGTGGCGCGCAACCGCCGCGATCACGAGGAGTACGACCCCGAGGAACTGCGCGCCAAGCTCCATCGCCGGCTCGCGGACGTCGAGGATGCGCCGGCGTCGCCGCCGGGCGAGGCCTGAGTCAGCCCAGAACGATCTCGGCCGCGCGGCGCACCATCGCCGCGTCGCCGCCGATCAGCAGCGTCGTGACGACGCTGTCACGCCAGGCCTCGAGGTCGTGGCGAATCTTCGCCTCGGGCCCGATCAGCGCCAGCTGCTCGACAAGGCCGGTCGGCACCGCGGCCGCCGCCTCGTCCTTGCGCCCCTCCAGGTAGAGCTCCTGGACGCGGCGCACCGCGTCGCCGTGGCCCATCCGCACCGGCACGTCCGCATGGAAGTTCGCGCCCTTGGCGCCCATGCCGCCGAAGTAGAGGGCGTACATCGGGCGGATCATGTCGGCGGCCACCTCGACGTCGTCGTGCACGATCAGCGGGACGGTGGCGGTGATCTCGAAGTCCGCCCAGGAGCGGCGCGAGCCCTCGCGCGCGAAGCCCTCCGCGAGCTGCGGGCGATAGAGGTCCTCGTGCTGGGGCGAGTAGAAGAGCGCCATCCAGCCGTCGGCGATCTCGGCGCTGAGCGCGATGTTCTTCGGGCCCTCCGCGGCGAGATAGATGGGGATGTCCTCGCGCACCGGGTGGAGCGTCGGCTTGAGCGCCTTGCCGAGCCCGGTGACGCCCTCGCCGTCGGCCAGCGGCAGCGGGTAGAACGGCCCGTCGCTCGTGATCGGCCCCCGCCGCGCGAACGCGTCACGGCAGATCCGCACGTACTCGCGGGTGCGCGCCAGCGGCTTGGCGAACGGCTCGCCGTACCAGCCCTCGACGACCTGCGGGCCCGAGACGCCGAGGCCGAGGATGAAGCGCCCGCCGGAGAGGTGGTCCATCGTCAGCGCGGCCATCGCGGTCGCCGTCGGCCTGCGCGCCGACATCTGCATGATCGCGGTGCCGAGGCGCACGTTGCGCGTGGCCGAGCCCCACCAGGCCAGCGGCGTCAGCGCGTCGGAGCCGTAGGCCTCGGCGGTCCAGATGGAGTCGAAGCCGAGCTCGTCGGCTGCGGCGATCGCCTCCGGCGCGCCGTGCGGCGGGCCGGCGCCCCAGTATCCGGTGTTGAGTCCGAGCCGCAGGTCCCTGGCCATCGCCGGGACCCTATCCCGCGGCCCCCCCGCCACTCCCGCCGGCGGCGGGCGCCGCGTGGGTCTGCAGCGCGGTGAGCGCCGGAAGTGGAAGCCCGGCGGTGGTGACGATGCCCGTGTCGAACGACGTCCCCGGCCGCGTGTAGAGGCCGTACTGCACGAGCTCGCGAACGCGGGGGGAGGCCGACGCGAGCTGCAGCGCCTGCGCCGTGTACTGCGCCTGGCGGTCCGGGCTGATCGCCCTGCGCCCGCTTGTCGCGTAGCCCCACTCGGTGAGGTAGACGGGCAGCTTGGCGCGGAAGACGCCGCTGCTGTCGAGCGCCCGGTAGAGGCGCGGGAGCGTCCCGATCGTCACCTGCGCGGGGTTCGCCGGCACCGCCGACGGCGCGTGCGTGAGGTCGTAGGGGTGGTAGGCGAAGCCGTCGCCCGGAAGCCTCGCGCAGCCGCTGCAGCGCATGCGCTTCAGGAAGTCCAGGGGCGCGATCGAGCGCTGGGCGGTGCTGAAGGATGCGAGCTCGCCGACGAGCACCTGCGCGCTCGGATCCGCCCGCTTGATCGCCTTGTACCCGGCGACGACGAGCGGCCGGTAGAGCTGCGGGGCGCTCTTCAGCGGTTGCAGCCAGCCGATGAAGTTCGGCTCGTTCCAGAGGCTGTAGCGGTAGCCCCGGCCCTTGTAGCGGGCTGCGACGGCTTTGACCCAGGCGGCGTAGAGCTTCGGGTCGGGCTTGAAGTTCCCGACCCTGTGGTTCGCCGTCGCGTAGGCGGGGCTCTTGCCCGTCAGCACGAGTTGCAGCTTGAGGCCGCGCTGCGCCGCCGCGGCCGCCAGGCCGTCGAGCTGGCGGAAGTCGTAGCGGTAGGTCTTGGGGACCCGCCTGGCAGTGGCCTGCGCCCCCGCGATCCGGTTCCAGAAGACGAGCACGCGAATCCGCTTGGCCTGCACCTGCTCGGCGAGCGACAGCGCCTGCGGGCGCGAGCCGATCTGCTGGTAGAGGAAGGCACCGTCGTCCTGGACCCCGAGTTCGAGCCCCTGGGCGGCGGGGGCGGCGAATGCGGTCAGGAGGGCCGCGGCGGCGAATGCGCCGAGGGTGTGGATCCTGCGGTTCCGTGTGGGCACGACCCGTACGGTAGCTCTCATGAGAGTTGCTCGGTGCGGCAGTCGCCCGGCGGCTTGTCGTCTCGCCAGCGCTTGATCTTCGTCCCGTGCCGGATCCGCCCGCCCGAGACGTGGTCGAATGTCACCTCGACGACGAGCTCGGGGCGCAGCGCGACCCATTGGAGGTCGCGGCCCGCGGACCAGCGGCTCGGCTCGCCGCTGCCGCGCGCACCGGTCTCGTACGCGGCCAGGCGGCCGGGCAGCTCGCGCTTCTCCTTCGCGGTGAAGCCGGACGAGTGGCCGACCTCGTGCAATGCGCCGTCCTCGCCGTAGAGGCCGAGGATCAGCGCGCCGGCCGTCCCCTCCTCCTTGCCCGGGCGCCAGCCCATGACGACCGCGTCGATCGTCCGCACGCGCTTGATCTTCAGCATCCCCGTGCGCTCGCCAGGACGGTAGGGCGCGTCGAGCTGCTTGGCCATGACGCCCTCGGCGGTGTGCAGCCAGCCCTGCGCCTCCTCTGCGCTGCGCACCATCGGCGTGAGCTCGACGGGGTCCGAGACCAGTGCCTCCAGCGCGGCGCGGCGCTCGGCGTAGGGCAGCTCGAGCAGGACGTCGTCGTCACGGGCGAGCAGGTCGAACGCGACGTAGATCGCTGGGGTCTCACGGCTGAGGCGCTCGATCCGCGAGGCCGCGGGATGGACGCGCTGGCCCAGCACGTCGAAGTCCTCGCGGCCGTCGGCGCCGCGGACGATCAGCTCGCCGTCGAGGACGTAGCGGCCCGCTGGGAAGGCGACCTCAGGGAAATACCGTGACAGCGGCCGGCCGTTGCGCGACTGGAGTTCGGTGTTCGAGCCGTCCACGAACGCCAGTGCCCGGAAGCCGTCCCACTTCGGCTCGAAGGCCCATCCCGGCTCCGTCGGCAGGGACGAGCGCGAGCGTGCGAGCTGGGGCGCCAGCGGGGAGGTCAGCGGCAGCGTCATCGGTGCTGACCCTACCCCGCAGCTGGAGGATCACAACGGCCCCGAGGACGAGTGCGGCGCCGAGCAGCTGGAGCACACCGAGGGCGTCGTGCAGGAGCAGCGCGGCCAGGGCGACCGCGATGACCGTCTCGAGCGTCGAGAGGATGCTCGCGGTGCCCGGCCCGATTCGCGGCAGCGCCAGCAGGAAGGCCGTGATCGGCACGACGGTGCAGACCGCGGCCAGGCCGGCGATCGACAGCCAGGCGATCGGCTGCATCGAGTAGTCGGCGCCGCCGGTGACGCCGGCCAGGGTCGTGCCGAGCGCCGCGCCGGTGATGACGAGCGCCGCCAGGAGCAGGCCGTCGATGCGGCGCGTGAAGCCGTCGGCCAGGATGACGTAGGTCGCGTAGGCGAAGATCGAGCCCAGGGCGAGCAGCAGGCCCGCGCCGTCGAGTGCGCCGATGCTCGCGCCGCCGAGGACGAGGACCGTCCCCGCGAGGGCGGCGCTCAGCGCGACCGTGCGCCCGCGGTCCGGCCGCTCACGGCCGAGGACGATCGCCGCGCCGACGACGACCACCGGGTAGGTCGCGAGCAGCAGCGCGACGAGCGAGGCGTCCAGGCGCTGCAGGGCCGAGAAGTACAGCAGCGCCTCACCGGCGTAGCCGACGCCGCCCAGGGCCAGGGCCGCGAGCATCGTGCGCAGCGGCGGGAACGCCGGGCCCCGCCACGCGACCAGGCCCCACAGGAGCAGGGCGGCGAGGGTGAAGCGGGTGCTGAGCAGCGCCGGCACGTCCGCGCCGGCGCCGTAGGCGAGCTTGGCGAGCACGCCGGTGGCGCCGAATGCGACAGCCGACCCGAGCGTCAGCGCGACGCCGAGCGAGTGTTCGCGGTGCTGCTCCACCGGACCGGGCAACCGCGGGCTACCAGTTCAGGCGGCCGTCGTAGGGCCGTCGCGAATCCTGGCCGTACTTCGGTGCGGCACAAAGGACGACGACGGTGACGACGAGGATGATGAAGAAGGTCATGAACAGCATGATGGGGGTTCGCACCTACCAGCGGTAGACTTTGTTTCCTCTATGAGCCATAGGCAACACCTTGAGGTCGATCGCCCGTGAACCTGCAGCAGCTCGAGTACTTCGTCGCTTCGGTCGAGCATGGCTCGTTCACCTCCGCGGCGGATGCGCTGCACCTGGCGCAGCCGTCGGTCAGCGAGCAGGTCCGCCGGCTCGAGGACGAGCTCGGCGTGCGCCTCTTCCAGCGCGTCGGCCGCGGCCTCGTCCCGACCGATGCCGGCCGCACGCTGCGCCCGCGCGCCGAGGCGGTGCTCGAGGCCGTCCAGGAGGCGCGCGAGTCGGTCGCGGCCGTGCGCGAGCTGCGCGGCGGGACGGCCAGCTTCGGGACGTTCGCCGCCGCGGGGGACTACCTCGGCTCGGACCTCATCGCCGAGTTCCGCCGTCGCCACCCCAACGTGCGCGTGCGGATCCTCGGGCTGAACTCCGCGGACGCGGCCGAGGACGTGCGTGCCGGGCGCCTGGAGGCCGCGATCGTCGCGCTGCCGATCGACGACGAGGGGCTCGACGTGCGCCCGGTCGTCGAGGACGAGCTGGTGTTCGTCAGCACCGACCGCGAGAAGCTGCGCAGGCCGATGACGATCGAGCGCCTCGCCGAGATGCCGCTGATCATGCCGGACGCGAGCTTCGGCATCGAGGACCCGACGCGCAGGCGGCTCGCCGAGCTGGCGCAGCGCGCAGGGGTCACGATCCGGCCGGTGATCGACGTCGAGTCCGACAGCACCGTGTTCGACCTCGTCGCCGGCGGCGTCGGCGACACCGTCAACTGGCACGGGCTGCTCGTCGCGCGGCGCCACCGGCTCGCCGGCAGCGTCGGCTGGGTGCCGTTCGCCGAGCCGATCGGCGTCTCGCTGGCGTTCGTCTTCCGCCACGGCGCGCCGCTCTCGCCGGCGGCGCGCGTCATGACCTCGATCGTCGAGGAGCGCCTGCGCCGCACCGTCGCCGAGATGCAGCGCGTGCCGCGCAGCTCGCTGCGGTCCTGAGCACGTCCCCACCGAGGTCCCACCGGGTGGTTGAACGGCGCGCTGCTCGGCCTCGCGTGTCCTAGTCGCGGCGCGGTGCCGCCGCGCTGCCGCGCAGGCGCCGCAGCAGGGCGTCCGAGGCACGCGGGCTGAGATTGTGCAGCGTCTGCAGCAGGCGCACGAGGCCGGGGTAGTAGACGGCGCGGTCGTCGGCCTCGACCGCCGCGACGATGCGCGCGGCGAGCTCGGAGGCGGACGCGGCGTTCGGGCCCCCGCGGTACCAGGCCGGCATGCGGTCCTTCTCGTGATCGTGCAGCGACGTGGCGATCTCGCCGGGGTAGACGGTCGTCAGCGACACGCCGGTGCCGTCCAGCTCGTGGCGCAGCGCCTCGGCGAACATCCGCTGTGCGGCCTTCGTCCCGCCGTAGACCGCTGCGCCCGGGAACGAGCGCAGCGCCGCCCCGGAGGAGACGACGACGATGTGCCCGCGGCGGCGGTCGAGCAGGTAGGGCAGCCCGTGGTGCACGGTGCGCAGCGTCCCGTGCCAGTTGACCTCGCTCATCTGCAGCTGCTGCTCGAGCGGCTGGTCGCGATAGGGCCCGTAGTGGGTGATGCCGGCGTTGGCGACCAGCAGGTCGATCCCGCCGGCGAGCTCGTCGAAGCGCGCGAGCGCGTCGCGCACGGAGTCCGCCGAGGTCACGTCGCAGACGAGCGCGTGATGGGTGCCCGGCAGGCGCGCGGCGAGCTCCTCCAGCTCGCCGCTGGTGCGCGCGGCGAGGCCGACCGTCGCGCCGCGTGCGGCGAGCGCCTGCGCCAGCGCGGCGCCGATCCCGCGCGAGGCGCCGGTGATGAACGCGCGGGTGCCGGGGACGATCTGCACGGCGCCGGAGACTATCTGGCCGGCCCCGCACGCCCGATATCCTCGGCGTCATGTCCTCCGCGCCCGCCGCCACCGTCGCCGAACGCGAGTACCTGGAGACGATCTTCTGGCTCTACGAGGCCGGGCTGCCGATGACCGGTGCCAACGTCGCGCGGGCGATGCAGCTCTCGCCGCCGACGGTCCACGAGATGATCGGCCGCCTCGAGCGCGACGGCTACATCACGCGCGGCGCGGACAAGACCATCTCGTTCACCGACACCGGCCGTGTGCACGCCGAGGACATCGTGCGCCGCCACCGGCTCGTCGAGCGCTTCCTGACCGACGTGCTGGGCATCCCGTGGGACGAGGTCCACGAGGAGGCCGAGCGGCTCGAGCACGCGATGAGCCCGGTCCTCGAGGAGCGGATGCTCGCCGCCGTCGGCGATGCGACGACCTGCCCGCACGGCCACCCGATCAACGTCGGCGAGCGCCTCGCCGGGGTGCCGCTCGCCGACGTGGCGGAGGGCGCGAGCGTCACCGTGCTGCGCTTCGAGAACGAGGCCGAGGACCTGCTGCACTACCTCATGGCGACCGGCATCGAGCCCGGCATGCACGGCACGCTGGCCGAGCGCACCGACGAGGAGGTCGTCGTCGAGGCGGCCGACGGGCGCCGCGTCGCGCTGACCGCGAGCGTCGCGGAGACCGTCTCGGTCACCGCCGACCCCTCGCCGCCTCCGCGCGTCGCCCTGCCCGAGTCGCTGGTGCTGGCGACCGAGCGCTACGGGCGCTAGGACCTAGGTCCCGACGGCGATCGTGACGCCGCCCGTGAGGGGCTGACCGGACGGGCCGGTGCGGGCCAGGGCCGGCCACACGAGGGCGGTGGCGTTCGGTCCCGCGGCGACGGCCGCGTCGAGGTTGCTGAACGTCGCTGACGCGGAGTCGAGCACCGTCGCATCGCCGTCGTCGCTCGCGGCGACGACGTCGGCGATGCCGGAATGCGCAGGCTCTCGTGCCCCCCAGACGAGCAGCGGCGTGCCGCTCGCGAGCACCCCGGCCGCCGGTGTGCTGATCGACGGGAACCTCGCGGGCGTCCCGAGCAGCACCGGGGCATCCCACCCCGCGGCGGAGCTGCCCGCGGCCGTCCACAGGCTGTTGGCGCCGCGTGTGATCGCCGTCTGGACGCCGGCCACCATCCGTCCCGCGGAGCCGGAGGCGAACTGCACGGCCGTGATCGGCCCGGCCGTGGCGGGGAACGAGAGCCGGGCCGCGGCCGGCGCCCCGGCGCCCAGCGGGCGCGTCATGAGCGTGTGCCCGCCGGGGGCGACCCAGCCTGCACTGAGCACCCCGTCCGGGCTGCGGGACAGCAGCGCGCGGGGGCCGGAGGCCGCGCCCAGCGTGCGGGGGCTTCCCGGCGCGCTGGCGCCCGCGGCGATGTGGGCGACGCGCAGGTGCCCGCGACTCAGCCACGCGAGCGTCGCCGTGGCGTCCGGCGCGGCGACGACGGCCGGGCCCGTGGCGGACGCGCCGACGACCCGCGGCCGCGCGAAGCCGCGGCCCGGCGTCCAGACTGCCAGGCGCAGGGCGCCGGGATTGGTGGGCGTCCGCGCGCTCAGCCGCCGGGACCGTGGCGCATCGGACCACAGGATCAGCACGCGCCCGTCGGCGAGCGCCGCCACGCGCAGGCCGGCGGCCGCGTCGAGCCGCGCGCGGCCGATGTCGGTCGCGACGGCGCCGAACGGCTGTCCCCGCCCCGCCACATCGGCGCGCACGACGCCGTCGAAGTCCGCCCAGGCGATCAGGGCGTTGCCGCGCGGCGTCACGGCGACCTGCGGTGCGCGCCCGTCACTGCCGGTCAGGTTCTGGGGCTCGCTCCAGGTCCGCCCGCTCGGCGCGTCACGCCCCAGACGCCGAAGGGGCCGTCCCACGTCGCGGCGATCGTGTCGTCGTCGCCGACGGCGACGGCCTCCTGTTCGACGTACCCGGTACCGAGCGTCACGCGATCGTCGAAGCGCAGCGCCGCGACGGCCGTGGGGGTCGCCGCGGCGAGCGTGGTGGTGACGCAGGCGAGCGTCAGCGCGATCTGGACCGATGGGCGCATGGTGCTGGAACGGCGGTGATGTCACCGCGGTTGCGGTGACATCACCGATGTCGTGGACTCAGAGTGCCCGATACGCCGCGGCCAGGCGCCGCACGCCCTCGCCGATCTGCTCGGGCGTGACCCCGGAGTAGGCCAGCCGCAGGGTGTTCTCGCCGCCCTCGAGCAGGAAGTCCGTGCCCTTGACGAACGTGACGCCGCGCTCGGTCGCCTCGTCGAAGAGGACGTGGACGTCGGTGCCCTCCGGCAGCTCGACCCACATGAAGTAGCCGCCCTCGGGCGCGGTGAACGCCGCCTCCGGCAGGTGCTCGCTGAGCGCGGCCGTGAGCGCCTCGACGCGCTCGGCCAGGGCGGTGCTGACGGTCCTCACCGCGTCGTTGATGCGGCCCGAGACGCAGAACTGGTGCACGATCGACTGGGCGACCATGTTCGGCGAGATGTACGTGTTCGTCGCCGCGCGGGCGATCGTCGCGATGAGCTCCGTCGGTCCGACGAGGTAGCCGACCCGGATGCCCGGGCAGACCGTCTTGGAGAAGGACGAGGCGTAGACGACGTTCTCGTCCTCCGGCCCGTCGAGCGAGAGCATCGTCGGCAGCGTGTGCCCGCTGAAGCGGATCTCGATGTACGGGTCGTCCTCGAAGATCGTGAAGCCGTACTCGCGGGCGAGCCCGAGCAGGGCGACGCGCTTCTCCCGGCTCAGCGTGTAGCCGGCCGGATTCTGGAAGTTGGGGATGATGTGCGCGAGCTTCGGGCGCAGGCCGTCCTCGAGCAGCGCGCGCAGCTCGTCGACGGCGATGCCGTCGTGCTCGAGCGAGACCATCCGCACGTCCGCACCGCGGTGCCTGAGGCCCAGCAGCGTGCGGTCGTAGGTCGGCTTCTCGACGATGACCGCGTCACCCTGCGCCACGAGCGCGTCGAACAGGAACGCGTCGGCCTGCATCGAGCCGTTGGTGACGAGGACGCAGGCCTCGTCGACGCCGTGCTGCTCGGCGATCCAGCGGCGCAGCGGGACGTAGCCGATCGACGTGCCGTAGGCGGTCGTCCCGGCCGGGTCGTCGGTGAAGGCCGCGGCTGCGGCGTCCTGGAGGCCCTCGACGTCGACGATGTCGAGCGACGGGGCTCCGCGTGCGAAGGAGATCATGTCGGCCATTGGCCTCCAATCTACGACAACCGCGCGCGCGCCCTCAGCGCAGGACCGTCGCAGCGACCGGCACGGCCCCGCCGAGGGCCGCCGACATCGCGTCGCGCACCGCCAGGACCGCCGGCGAGCCGGCCGTCGCGGTCGTCGCGACGAGCGTGAGACGGCTCGTCAGCGGGTAGCTGCCGCGCGCCAGTGCCGCGCCGGCCGGGCTGACGCAGGGGGCGCCGGGCCGGGCGGAGACGCCGAGCAGTCGCAGGCCGCGGCCGCGGTCGAACTCCGCGCCCGCGTTCACCTGCGCCGTGCGCCCCGCGCGGACGACGCCGGTGGGCGGCATCGAGTCGATGCGCGCGCTCGCGACCGCGACGCGCCGGGCGTCGGCGACGCCCGCGCGGCGCCGTGCGGTGAGCACCGGGTCGGTGCGCGTGCGCACGAGCGCGTCGACGGCGCCCAGGCTCACGCAGCGCCGTCCGCCTCCGCCCGGGGGGATCGGGATCGCGAGCGCCCGAGCGCTCAGCGTCTCGTGGGCGACGGACACGATGTCGAAGCAGGGGGCGGCGAATCCGTTGGCGCTGACGACGAGCGCCGCGCGCGCACGACCGGCGCAGAGCGCGTCCAGCGCCTCCTGCGAGGACGCGACGCCTCGCGGTGACGGCACACCCAGGTCCGGCGTCCCGCTCATCACGAGGAGCGGCTGCGCGGCCGCGGGGCGCGTGGTCGGGGTGGTCGTTCTGCCGCCGCTGAGCGCGAGCCCGGCGATCAGGCCGGCGAGGAGCAGCCCGCAGCCGGCGAGCACGAGCACACCGCGCCGACCGATTCCGCCGCCGCGAGGGCTGCCACCGGCGACGCCCGCGGCTGCGGGCGCGGGCTCGGCGGGGCCCGCATGTGCCGCGGGTGCCTGCGTGGCCGCCGCGCGGTCGAGCCGTACGAGCGCCCGCCCGTGGTCCTCCACGACGGTCTGCGCCGTCTCGCGCAGGCGGTCGCTTGCGCCGACGAGGCCGTCGAGCGAGTCGCGCAGGGCGTCGACGCGCGCACGGGCGTCGCCGGCGAGCGCCTCGACGCCGGGCGCCGCGACGCCGGGCGCCACGACGGCGACGGCCGCGGGCGCGGCGGCCCGGGGCTGGGAGGGTGGCGCGCCCACCGGCGCCCCGGGCGCCCCGGACGCGGCGTCCTGCGCCGCGTCGGCGCGCAGTTCGCGCTCGAGGTCAAGCAGCCGTCGCTCGAGCTCGCCGAGCGTGTCCCGGACGTCGCGTGGCTCGTCGTCCGCCATATCCGCGGCGGACGCTACCCGATGGCCGAGACGCGCTCGCTTCTACCTGCCGAGGATCTCGATCGCGATCTCGGCGACCTGCGTCGGGGTGCGGCCCACCCGTACGCCGACGGCCTCGAGCGCCTCGGCCTTCGCCGCCGCGGTGCCCTTGGAGCCCGAGACGATCGCGCCTGCGTGACCCATCGTCTTGCCGGGCGGCGCGGTGAAGCCCGCGATGTAGCCGACGACCGGCTTGGTCACGTGCTCGCCGATGTAGGCCGCGGCGGCCTCCTCGGCGTCCCCGCCGATCTCGCCGGACATGACGATCAGCTCGGTCTCCGGATCGGCCTCGAACTCGGCGATGACGTCGATGAAGCTCGAGCCGGGGACGGGGTCGCCGCCGATGCCGACGATCGACGAGTTGCCGAAGCCGCTCTGGGCCAGCTCGTTGCCGATCTGGTACGTGAGCGTGCCGGAGCGCGAGACGACGCCGACGTTGCCCTCCTTGAAGAAGGACGCGGGGATGATCCCGACGTTCGCCTTGCCCGGGGACAGCACGCCGGGGCAGTTGGGCCCGATCAGCCGCACGCCGGAGTCGCGCTTCAGCTGCGTGTAGACGCGCAGCTCGTCATGGGCCGGGATGCCCTCGGTGATCGCGATGATCGTGGTGATCCCGGCGTCCGCGGCTTCGAGGATCGAGTCGGCGGCGAACGGCGGCGGGACGAAGATCATCGCCGTGTTCGCGCCGGTCTCGCCGACCGCGCTGTGGAACGTGTTGAAGACGGGGATGCCCTCGACGTCCTGGCCGCCCTTGCCGGGCGTCACGCCGCTGACGACGTTCGTGCCGTAGCGCCTGTTGTTCAGGGTGTGGAACGTGCCCTCGGACCCGGTGATGCCCGAGACGCACAGGCGCGTGTCACTGCCGACGATGATGCTCACGCCGAGGCCTCCTTGGCCAGCTTCACGACCGTCTCGGCGGCCTCGTTCATCGTTGCGACGGCGTGGACGCCGGGCAGGTCGGCCTCGGCGAGGATCCGCCGGCCCTCGACGTCGTTCGTCCCGTCAAGGCGCACCACGAACGGCACGGTCGGCTTGATCTGCCGGAACGCCTCGATCAGCCCGTTGGCGACCTCGTCGCAGCGCGTGATGCCGCCGAAGATGTTGAAGAGGACCGCCTTGACCTTCTCGTTGGAGAGGATCACCTCGACGGCGCTCGTGATCGCCTCGGCCTTCGAGCCGCCGCCGGCGTCCAGGAAGTTCGCCGGCTCGCCGCCGTACTGGGCGACGACGTCGAGCGTGCTCATGACGAGGCCGGCGCCGTTGCCCAGGATGCCGATGTCGCCGTCGAGCTTGACGTAGATCAGGCCGCGGTCGTGGGCCATCTGCTCCTGGGCGTCCTCGGCGCTGGGGTCGCGCAGCGCGGCGTTGTCCTTGTGGCGGAACAGCGCGTTGTCGTCGAGCGTGACCTTCGCGTCGAGCGCGGCGACCGTGCGCTCGGGCGTCACGATCAGCGGGTTGACCTCGACGAGCATCGCCTCCTCGGCGACGAACGTGTCGTAGAGCTTGGCCAGGAAGGCGCCGATCGGGCGCACGAGGTCGGCGTCGACGCCGCCCTCGAAGGCCAGGCGCCGGCCCTCGTAGGCCTGGAAGCCGAGCAGCGGGTCGACGTGCAGTGTCGCGATCGCCTCCGGGCTCTCGTCGGCGACGGCCTCGATGTCCATGCCGCCCTTCGTCGAGAACATGACGAGCGGCTTCTTCGCCCCGCGGTCGAAGATCACCGAGGCGTAGAACTCGGCCTCGATCTGCGAGGCGCCCTCGATCCAGACCTCGTGGACGGTGAAGCCCTTGATGTCCATTCCGAGGATGGCCTCGGCGTGCGTGCGGGCCTCGGCGGCGTCGGCGGCGACCTTGATGCCGCCGGCCTTGCCGCGGCCGCCGATCTTGACCTGCGCCTTGACGACGCAGGGGTAGCCGATCTCCTGGGCTGCGGCGACGGCCTCGTCGACCGTCCGTGCGGGGACACCGGTGGGCACGGGGATTCCGTGACGGGCGAAGAGCTGCTTGCCCTGATATTCGAGCAGGTCCATGACGGCGCGCAACGGTAGCGGACCACCCTGTGCGGCAGCCCTGCGGTTGACGGCGCCGGGCGTGCCGGGGAGGCTCGGACGAAGCGCCGCCGTCGCTCGCCGCCGCGATGGCCGTGCGACCTGAGCGAGGGCATCCTCACCGTGAGCGCCCCGTTCGACGTGCGCACTCCGGCGGCCGGCGTCTTCACCCTGACGCTCGTCGCGACGCTCCGGGACGGCACCACACTGCGCGCCGCGCGACCTCTGCGCGCGTGCCGCAGGCGGGGCGGCGTGCCGTAGTGCGCGGTGGATTCCTAGAATGGCCTGTCTATGGCGCTTCCCTCCAAGGTCACCTGGGTCACGTTCGACGTCTACGGCACGCTGATCGACTGGGAGACGGCGATCATCGACGCGTTCCAGCGCGAGGCGACGCACGAGGGCTTCACGATCGAGGACCCCGACGCGATCTTCCCGCGGTTCCTCGAGCTGCAGCACGAGATCGAGGGCGGCTCGTACGAGCTCTACGCCGAGGTGCTGCGCCGCTGCGCCGTGCAGATCGCCAAGGAGATCGACTGGCCTCTGGAGCCCTCGCGCTCGGGCTTCCTGCCCGCCTCGCTGCCGCGCTGGCGCCCGTTCAAGGAGACGAACACGCAGCTGACGCGCTTCGCCAAGAAGTTCCAGACCGGCCTGATCTCGAACATCGACGACAAGCTGCTCGGTGAGACGCGCCGCCACATCCCGCACGTCTTCGACCTCGTCGTGACCGCGCAGCAGGTGCGCTCCTACAAGCCGGACGCCGCGCACTTCACCGAGTTCGCGCGCCGCGTCGGCGGCAAGAAGAACTGGGTCCACATCGCCAGCGGGATGCACGCGGACGTCGAGCCCTGCATCAAGGCCAAGGTCCCCGTGATCTGGGTGAACCGCAAGAAGGAAGTGCTCGACCCGGGCGCCAAGAAGCCGACGGCCGAGGTGAAGACGCTGCTCGAGGCGGCAAAGCTCCTCGGCGCGGCGTAGGGCGCGGGCGCGGCGGTGCGCGTCGTCGGGCTGCACGAGGACGTCCTCGTCTGCACCTCGGCGATCTGGCAGACGACGTGCACGATCGTGCGCGGCGGCGCTGAGGCGGGTGAGACGTTCGTCGTCGACTCGCCGGTCCTGCCGGAGGAGCTGGAGGCCCTGCCGGGGCTGCTCGAGCACGTCGGCTGGAACTGCAGCGGCCTGCTGGCCACGCACGCGGACTGGGACCATCTGCTCGGGCGCCTGGCGTTCCCGGGCGCCGCGCTCGGCGTCAGCGAGACGACGGCCGCGCGCCTGACCGGCGACATGGGCGACGCGGTGCGCAGGCTGCGTGCGTTCGACGACGAGCACTACGTGCGCCGCGGCGCCCCGCTGGCGCTCGGCGAGCTGCAGGCGCTGCCGGTGCCGGGGCGGCTCGAGCTCGGCGACGCCGAGCACGAGCTGGAGCTGCACCCGACCGACGGCCACGTCGCCGACGGGATGGCGATCCTCGTGCCGTGGGCGCGGGTGCTGATCTGCGGCGACTACCTCTCCCCGGTCGAGATCCCGATGCTCTCGCCGGGCGGCTCGAAGGGCAACTACACCGCGACGCTCGAGCGCCTGCGCGCGCTCCTGGACGGCGTCGACCACGTCGTTCCCGGGCACGGCGAGGTGCTCGACGCGGCGCGCGCCGATGCGATCCTGCGCGAGGACCTGCACTACCTGGAGACCGGCGAGCTGCCGCTCGCGCGGCGCTCGCCCGAGCAGCTGAGCATCCACGAGGCGAACGCGGAGCTGCTTCGCGCGTGAGCACGGCCGTGCAGCACGTCGGCCTCGAGGTGCGACCCGAGGACGTCGAGAGCGAGGTCGCGTTCTGGGCGCTGCTCGGCTTCGCCGAGGTGCCGGCGCCGGAGGCGCTGCGCCCACGCTCGCGCTGGGTCCAGCGCGGGGGCCAGCAGATCCACCTGCTCCATGCCGAGGCGCCGGCGATCCCGCGCGCGGGGCACGTCGCCGTCGTCGCCGCCGACTGGGATGCCACGCTCGGCGCCCTGCGCGCGGCCGGCCACGAGGCGGCGCTGCGCACGGAGTACTGGCGCAGTCCGCGCACGCAGGTCCACACGCCCGCCGGTCACCGCGTCGAGGTGATGGCGGCGCCGCCGCCGGGCTGAGCATCCGCTTCACCAGGGCGGCTCCCACCGGCGCCCCGGTGACCCACCCGAAGGCGCCGTCATGGGCGACAGATGCACGGACGAAGAGAGCGGCGCCCGGCGCCCTACAGGCCGCTCATCGCGCCCGGCACGAAGACGCTGCCCAGCGCCGGCCGTGCGCGTCGCCCCGAGGACCTATCCCGCCGGCCCGGGCTCGACGAGCGGCAGCTTCATGAAGAGATCGCGCCCGTCGAACGCCGCGCGCCCCGCGCTGAAGCCGAGCGACTCGTAGAGCCGCAGCGCCGGCTCGTTCGCCTCGTTGACGTCGAGCTCCGCCCGGCGGCAGCCCCGCTCGACGCGCGCGTAGTCCAGCGCATACTGCACGAGCGCGCGGCCGAGCCCGTTGCCGCGCGCGCCCGGATCGACGTAGACGTCCTCGATCAGCGCGTCGCCGCCCGCGCGCCAGATGCTGTGACGCACGCGCAGCTGCACCACCCCGGCGGGCGCGGAGTCCGGCGTCGGCGCGCCGAGGACGAACTCTGTGTTGCGATCGTCGAGCAGGCGCTCGACGCCGGCCAGGAACGCGTTGTCGCTGGGCCAGTCGGCACCGAGGCTGTCGCGGAACGCGATCAGGAGTCGCGCCACCGTCTCGGCCTCGTCGGCCTCGGCGATCCAGACCTGCGGCTCCGCGGGGGTCGTCATGCGCCGGAGCGGACGTACCAGTGGACGGTCATCTCGCAGACGACGGTCCCCTCGGGGTCCGTCAGCTCGACGGCGATCGGGAAGCGCACGCGCCCCTCCCGGTCGAGCTCGGCGAAGAGCGCGTCGCGATCGTCCGTGAACCGCCCGGTCGCGGTGATGTCACCGCGGGCGAGCTTCAGGTAGGCGATCTCCGCCTTCTCGGCGAGCGGCGTGATGTCGCCCATCCGCTCGGCGAACGCGCTGATGAACGCCGCGCCGGAGGCGGCCTCGCCGGCGGTGAACAGCGCGCCGGCGTGCTGGGAGCGCACGTGGTTCATCGTCGCCGGGCCCTCGGGCAGGACGACGACGCCGTACCCCTCGCCGATCTCCCGGACGCGCAGGCCGACGTGGACGTTGAATGGGATCGCCTGGGCGTAGCCCGCGGCGAGGGCGTCGAAGTCCATCTCAGGCGGCGTCGGGTGTGGCCGAGACGATCGTCGCGATCGGATCCCCCGCGGCGATGGCGGCGCCCTCCTTGATCGGCAGATCCTTGATCACGCCGGCCTTGTGGGCGGTGATCTCGTTCTCCATCTTCATCGCCTCGATGATGCAGATGAGCTGGCCCTCCTCGACCGCCTGGCCGGCCTCGACGACGACCTTCCACATGTTCCCCTGGAGCGGCGCCTCGAGCAGATCCGGGCCACCGCCCGCGCCCTGCTTGCGCTCGCTGCGGGCGGGCTTCTTCGCGGCGCCGGCGCCGGAGTTCCCGGAGACGACGACCCCGCCGCCCGCGAACGCCGGGCCGATGACGTTGACGTCGAAGCGCCGGCCTGAGACCTCGACCGTGTAGCTCTGCTCGACCGTCTCGGCGCCGTCGGCCTCGACGCGCTCGATCGGCTTCTCGGGCGCGGTCGCCTTCAGCCACGTTCTGTCCTCGACGAGGTCGCGGCACGTCTCGGCGTTGGCCCACTGCTCGGTCGCGAGCAGCGCCTTGTGGAACGGGATCAGCGTCTTCAGGCCCTCGATCTCGTACTCGTCGAGCGCCCGCAGCATGCGGCGCGTCGCCTGCTCACGGTCGACGTCCCAGACGATCAGCTTGGCGACCATCGGGTCGTATGTCGGGCTGACCTCGCCCCCCGGACCGACGCCCGAGTCGACGCGCACGCCGGGGCCGCCGGGCTCCTTGTAGGCGCCGATCCGGCCCGGTGCCGGGGCGAAGTTCTTCGACGCGTCCTCCGCGTTGATGCGGCACTCGATCGCGTGGCCCTTGAGCTGGACGTCGTCCTGGGTGATCGACAGCTGCTCGCCGGCGGCGGCGCGGATGCCCTCCTTGACGATGTCGATGCCCGTCACCATCTCGGTCACGCAGTGCTCGACCTGCACGCGCGTGTTCATCTCCAGGAAGAAGTACTCGCCGTCCTGGAAGAGGCCCTCGATCGTGCCGGCGCCGACGTAGCCGACGGCCTTGGCCGCGTTGACGCCGATCATGCCGATGCGGTCGCGCATGCCGCCGTCGCCGTCGGCCTCGACGACCGGGGCGGGCGACTCCTCGATGAGCTTCTGGTGGCGGCGCTGGATCGAGCAGTCGCGCTCGCCGAGGTGGATGCAGTTGCCGTGGCGGTCGGCGATGATCTGCACCTCGACGTGCCGTGGGTCGGCGAGGTAGCGCTCGAGGTAGACGCGCCCGTCGCTGAAGAACTTCTCGCCCTCGCGCGAGGCGCCCTCGTAGGCGCCCTCGAGCTCGTCGGCGGTCAGCGCGACGCGGAAGCCCTTGCCGCCGCCGCCGCCCGAGGCCTTCACGGCGACCGGATAGCCGATCTCGTCCTGCGCGATGCGGCGCGCGTCCTCGAGCGTCTCGACGGTGTCGGTCGTGCCCGGGACGATCGGCACGCCGGCGGCCTGCATCAGCTCGCGCGCCCGGGTCTTGCTGCCCATCGCGTCGATCGCGCTCGCCGGCGGCCCGATGAAGACGATCCCCGCCTCCTCGCACGCGCGCGCGAACGGGGCGTTCTCGGCGAGGAACCCGTAGCCCGGGTGGACGGCCTCCGCGCCGGACTCGCCGATGACCTCCATGATCTTCTCGACCTTGAGGTAGCTCTCGGCCGCGGGGCCGGGGCCGAGCAGGTAGGCCTCGTCGGCTGCCTGCACGTGCAGGGCGTCGCGGTCCAGCTCGGAGTACACCGCGACGGACGCGATGCCGAGCTCCTTGCACGCGCGGATGACGCGGATGGCGATCTCGCCTCGGTTGGCGACCAGGATCTTCGAAAACATGGCCGCGGAAGGGTACTTCGCCGGGGCGCCCGCCCGCCCGCCGCCTCCTGGCATCATCCGGCGCCGTGCACATCGACCGCGAACGCGTCGTCCGGCTGCTGACCTTCTGGCTGCGCCCGGACTTCATCCTGCGATGCCTGCGCCGGTTCACGCTGATCGCCGGGTTCGATCGTGCGATCGCGCTCGCCTCGCTGTCGTTCACGGCGCTCGTGCCGCTGCTGATGTTCACCGGCTCGATCCTTCCGCACACCGGCTCGGCGGACACCGGCGAGCGGCTCGTCAAGCGCTTCGACCTCGGCGGCGAGGCGGCGAAGGCCGTCCACCAGGCCTTCTCACCGGCCACGGGCGTCGACACGGGCCTCGGGCTCTTCGCGACGCTGCTGATCATCGTCGCGGTGCTGAGCTTCACGCGCGCGCTGCAGCGGCTCTACGAGCAGGTCTGGGAGCTCCCGCCGCTGAGCGTGCGCAACACGAAGAACGGGCTGCTCTGGATCGGCACGCTCGTCATCTATTTCGCGGTCGAGACCGGCCTGCATGCGCTCCTGCCGCGCGGCGTGGCGGGCATCCTCGCCACGATCGTCGCGATCACGCCGCTCGCGGCCTTCCTCGTCTGGACCGGCTGGATCCTCAGCGGGCGGCGCCTGAGCTGGCAGCACTTCGTCCCGGGCGCGCTGGTCGGGACCGCCGGCTCTGCGCTGTTCGCGATCGGGAGCACGGTCTACGTCCCGCACCTGTTCGACTCCTATGCGACGCGGTTCGGCGCGATCGGGGTGTCGTTCGCGCTGATCTCCTGGCTCTTCGGCCTGATGGTCGTGCAGGTGGCGACGACCTGCATCGGGCGCGACGTGTGGGATGAGCTGCGGGCGATCGAGCGCGGCGAGCGCCCGTCGAACGAGCAGATCGAGAAGGAGTGGGACGAGGTGCGCGCGCAGGTGCGCATGGCGCGCGCCGAGGCGCGGCGGCGCTACGCCGAGGTGCGGCGGCGGCTGCGCCGAGGGTGACGTCACCCTCACCAGGGGTTCGGGTCGCCCCACGGCGTCGGCTCGCCGGGCTCACGGCCGACGCCCTCCAGCAGCGCGGCGCGCTGCCAGGGGTTGCGGCGCTCGGGCGCCGCGGCGAGCACCGGCGCGGTCGTGCGCAGGAACTGCTCGAGCGCGGCGACGACCGCGGCGGCCTCCTCGGGCGAGGCCGACGGCGCGACGATCTGCAGCTGCGGGCGGCGGTTCGGCATCCGGTGGCGGAGCGTATCGTCCGGCGCCACATGCCCGACGTCCCGATCATCGGCCACGACGCGGTGCTCGACGCGGTGACGCCCGCGGACGCGATCGAGCGCACGCGCAATGCTTTCCTGCGCCACCGCAGCGGGGCATGGGTGATGCCGTCGAAGCTCTACCTCCAGAGCCCGCCGTTCGGCGACTTCCGCGCGATGCCGGCGCTCGGCGACGGCCTGGCGATGCTGAAGTGGGTCAGCTCGTTCCCCGGCAACCCGGCGCGCGGGCTGCCGACGGTGATGGGCGTGATCGCGCTGTCCGACGCCGAGACCTCCGAGCCGCTCGCGCTGATCGACGCGCGGTCGGTCACCGCGCTGCGCACGGGCGCCGTCGCGGCGGTCGCCGCTCTGGCGCTCGCGCGCTCGCAGGCCACGAGCGCGGGCCTGATCGGCTGCGGCCTGCACGGGGCCTGGGCGGCCCGCTGCCTGCTCGCCGCGGGCTACGCGACGGGCGTCTGCCACGATCCGCGCGCCCCACTGGCCGAGGCGCTCGCCGCCGAGCTCGGGGGCGGTTGGCGTTCGGGCTCGCGCGCCGAGGCGCTCGCCTGCGACGTCGTCACCTGCGTGACGCCCGGCTCGGCACCGGTGGTCACCGAGCAGGACCTGCGGCCCGGCGCGCACCTGAACATGCTCGGCGCCGACGGCCCAGGGAAGGCGGAGGCGACGATCGACGCCGTCGCCCGCTGCGTGCTCTTCTGCGACGAGTGGGCGCAGGCATCCCATGGGGGCGAGCTGACCGGCGCGGTGGATGCCGGCCGCATCGCGCGCGCCGACGTCACGGACCTCGGGGCGGTGCTGGCGGGCGCGGAGGCCGGGCGTCCGGGCGACGATGCGACGACGCTGTTCGACTCGACCGGTCTGGCGATCCAGGATCTCGCGATCGCCGCCGCGGTGCTGGCGGCCCTGCGCGAGGGGCGCATCGACGCGCCCGTGGCGCAGCTGTAGCGCCGGCCTAGACCTCGTGACCGACGGTGCCGACCTGGCCGCGCGGGAGCTTCCAGCGGAAGCCCTTCTGCGGCTCGGTCTTCGTCGTCTTCTTCTTGATGGTCGACATGCGCACGAGGCTGCAGTCGAAGCCCGACTGGTCGGCCTTGACGAGCCCGTAGCCGTGCTTGTCGAAGTCGGCGGTCTCGACCCACGTGTCGATCCCCTTGAGCGCGTCGATGATCGACGGCGGGGTCGCGGGGTTCGCGTCGTTGCCCTTCAGCGTCACGCCGCCGCCCGCGTCCAGATCGGTCTCGCCCAGCCCCTGCGAGGTCGTCGAGCCGCCGACGAACTCGGTGGCGACCGTCTTGCCCTTGCCGTCGAAGCCGCGCTCGACGCCGCCCGCGATGAACGTGTGGATGTCGCCGGTGACGAAGACGACGTCCTTGATGCCCTTCTCGTCGATGTGCTGCAGCAGCTCCTCGCGCTCGCGCGGGTAGCCCTGCCAGGCGTCGAAGGTGTAGAACGAGTCGCCGAGGACCTTCGTCGGCATGATCGTGACCTCGTTGGCCAGGACCTTCCAGGCGGCCTTGGACTGCGAGAGCTGGTCCTTGACCCAGTTCATCTGGGTGCGGCCCAGGAAGTCGCGCGGCTGGTCCCAGTCGGCGCACGCCGGGGCGACGGCGTCGTCGCAGGGCTGGTTCTGGCGGTACTGACGCTGGTCCATGATGATCAGGTCGACGGTGCTGCCGAACTGCAGCCGGCGGTAGATCCGCGTGCCCTTGCCCTTGCCGGCGCCGAAGGTCGGCATGCTCTCCTGCCAGGCCTTGTAGCCGGCCTGCTTGCGCGCAGTCGAGTACTTCTGGACCGCCGGCAGGCCGCCGTCGGCCTCCTTGCCGGCGTAGTTGTCCTGCACCTCGTGGTCGTCCCAGAGCGAGACGAACGCGAACTGCTGGTGCATCCGGCGCAGGTTCTCGTCCTTGCGGTAGAGCGAGTACTTCCTGCGGTAGTCGGCGAGCGTCAGCGCGACCGGGCGCCCGTCGTTGTAGCCCGGCAGCGGCGAGCCGATCGTGTCGTCGCGGACGGCCGTGCCGTCCTTGACCGTGTGGTAGGTCTCGTCGTAGATGTAGTCGCCCAGGCAGACGACGAAGTCGAGGTCCTGGGCGTTCAGGTGGGCGAGCGCGTTGTACCAGCCGTGCGTGTAGTCCTGGCAGGACCAGAAGGCGAAGTTCACCGGCTGCCTGGAGCCGGCGGGCAGTGCGGTGCGAAAGCGCCCGACCGGCGAGTCCTTCGTCTTCGTGCTGAAGCGGTAGAAGTACTCCTCGTAGGGCTTGAGCTTGGAGACCTGGGCCTTGAGCGAGCCGTTCACGTCCGGGCCCGTCGGGACGTTCGTGCGCGTGACGACCTTCCGGAAGCCCTTGTCGAGGGCCACCTCGAGCTGCGCGGTGCCGGCGCTCTTCACGCCGTCAAGGCGCGACCACAGGACGATCGAGTTCGGCGTCGGGTCACCCGACGCGAGCCCGTCGGCGAACGAGCCCGCGGAGCGCAGCGGCCTTCCGGCGCCCTTGGCCCAGGCGAGCTGCGCGAGGACCTCGGGGGCGACGATCGTCGCCGCGCCCACAGCGGCGGCCTTGCTCACGAACTGACGGCGGGTCTGCACGAAACGCTCCTCTGATGCCTGAACCGGTGTGGACGCGAGTATCCACGATGGCGGGGTCGCCGCGCGGAAGTTCACCGCGTGGTCACCGGGGGATCAGCGCAGCGGGACGAGCAGCGAGATGCGCAGCGGGCCGGAGGGGAAGGCGCGCCCGGTGAACGAGATCGCGTCGTAGCGACGCCCGTGCCAGGTCACGACACCGCGCTTGGGGATGTGCGCGGGGGCGGGGTCGAACGTGCTGCCGGGGACCAGGACGCCGCGCTCGCGCAGGATCACCGCGCCACCGGTGAAGCGGGTCAGCAGCTTGATGTAGCCCGTGTCGTCCTGGATCGCGAGGGTGATCTTCCCCTCGTTGCGCCCGCCCGGGCCGCGCAGCGTCATCGACGCCGGTGCGAGCACGAACGGCCCGCCGACGTCGACGACGAAGTTCCTCCCGCGCGAGCCGCGCACGCGCACCATGTGGTAGCGGCGCACATGGAAGAAGCCGTCGCGCACGGCGGCGGTGATGCCCGCGCGGTCGCGCGCGGCGAGCGCGGTGCGGTAGGCCTTGTCGTGGGCGACGTAGTTCAGCGCCTGCTGCACCCGGCTGCCGCGCGTCTCGGCGTCGAACAGCCGCATCGCGACCTTCCCGAGGACGTCGGTCGCGCTGACCCGGCCCCCGGCTGCGCAGGAGCGCAGCGCGGACGGCGGCACCATGACGGAGATGCGCAGCGGGCCGGAGGGGAACGCCGTCCCGCGGAACGTGACGGTGCGGTAGTGCACGCCGGGCGCCGCCGCGCCACCGGCGACGTGGCGTGAGCCGGAGCGCACGATGACCGTCGAGCCGGTCAGGCCGGAGGTGATGCCCGCAAACGACGCGGGGTTCATGACCGAGAGCACGTACGTCCCTGCGAGCGCCCCGCCGCTCGTGTAGAGCCGGCCGTGGACCGGCGACATCACCGGGACGTGGCCGACGTCGGCGACGACCTTCGAGCGGTGGCGGATCGTGATGTGGAGGATCTGGTGCTTGAGCAGCGGCTGCAGCGCGGTGATCGTCGCGGCATGGTTGCCGCTCGCGACGGCGTCCGCGAGCGCGCTCGAGCGGCCCAGGCGGCGCATGGCGTTGGCGCCGTTGCGCCCATGCGCGCCCTGGAAGTAGATGCGCTTGGCGACGCCCGCGAGGGTGGCGACGGTCGTCGCCCGGCAGCGTGCCGTCCCGCTGGCGGCGGGGCTCGCGAGGATCGGCGGCGTCGTGCCCGCGTCGGCGACGGTGACGGCCTGGCGCGTGGTCGTCGCCGGCGGCGTCTGCGCGCTGCTCCCGCATGCCGCGATCGCGGCGGAGAGGCCTGTGGCGCCGAGGACGGCGAGGACGGTTCGGGGACGGTGCGGCACGTCACCCATGCTGCGCCCGCGCGCGTAACGCTGCGTAAAGGGGGCGCTACAGCGGGATGTTGCCGTGCTTGCGCTTGGGCTGTGCCACGCGCTTGGTCAGCAGCGTCTCGAGCGCGTTGATGACCTTCGGGCGCGTCTCGTGCGGGATGATCACGTCGTCGATGTATCCGCGCTCGGCCGCCGAGTACGGGTTCGCGAAGCGCGCCTTGTAGTCGGCCATCAGCTTCTCGCGCCGGTCGTCCGGCGTGGGGGACCTGGCCAGGTCGCGACGGTAGATGATGTTGACCGCGCCCTCGGGACCCATCACGGCGACCTCGGCCTGCGGCCAGGCGAAGTTGAAGTCGGCGAGCAGGTGCTTGGAGGCCATGACGTCGTAGGCGCCGCCGTAGGCCTTGCGCGTGACGACGGTGACCTTCGGCACGGTCGCCTCGGTGAAGGCGTAGAGGAGCTTGGCGCCGTGGCGGATGATGCCGCCCCACTCCTGGCTCGTGCCCGGCAGGAAGCCCGGCACGTCGCAGAACGTCAGCAGCGGGACGTTGTAGGCGTCGCAGGTGCGCACGAAGCGCGCGGCCTTCGCGCTGGCGTCGATGTCGAGCACGCCGGCCAGCTGCGCCGGCTGGTTGCCGACGACGCCGACCGCGTAGCCGTTCAGGCGCGAGAAGCCGCAGATGATGTTCTTGGCCCAGTGCTCGTGGATCTCGAAGAACTCGCCGTCGTCGACGATCGCGCGCACCACGGTGCGCATGTCGTAGGGCTTGTTCGGATTCTCCGGGACGAGCGAGTCGAGCTCGGGGTCCATGCGGTCCGGGTCGTCGGTGGGCGCGACGCGCGGGGGCGTCTCGAGGTTGTTCTGCGGCAGGAAGGACATGAGGTAGCGCGTGTCCTCGAGCAGCGCGTCCTCGTCCTCGGCCGCGAGGTGGGCGACGCCGGACTTCGAGTTGTGCGTCATCGCGCCGCCGAGCTCCTCGAACTCGACCTCCTCGCCGGTGACCGTCTTGATCACGTCGGGGCCCGTGATGAACATGTGCGAGGTCTCCTTCACCATGAAGATGAAGTCCGTGATCGCCGGCGAGTAGACCGCGCCACCCGCGCACGGGCCCATGATCAGGCTGATCTGCGGGATCACGCCCGAGCACATGACGTTGCGCACGAAGACGTCCCCGTAGGCGCCGAGCGAGACGACGCCCTCCTGGATCCGTGCGCCGCCCGAGTCGTTGATGCCGATCACGGGGCAGCCGATCTTCGCGGCCAGGTCCATGATCTTGCACATCTTCTCGGCCATCACCTCGCCGAGCGAGCCGCCGAAGACGGTGAAGTCCTGGCTGAAGACGCAGACCCTGCGCCCGTCGATCGTCCCGTGCCCGGTGACGACGGCGTCGCCCCAGGGACGGTTCTTCTGCATGTCGAAGTCGTAGGTGCGGTGGCGCACGAACGTGTCGAGCTCCTGGAAGGAGCCCTCGTCGAGCAGCTTCTCGATCCGCTCGCGGGCCGTGTACTTGCCGCGGGCGTGCTGCTTGGCCTCCGCCTCGGGCGACCAGTGCTCGGCCTGCTCGCGCAGCTCGGCCAGATGGGCGAGCTTCTCGTCGAAGGTTTCCGGGTGCTGAAGGCGTGCCATGCGGCCGCGGAGTCTAATCGCCGCTCCGCCGCGGCGGCCGGCGGGCGGCTCAGGCGCTCAGGCGGCGCGGGCGGCGGAGACGACGCGCGACATCGCAGGCCCGAACACGACGTCCTCGCCCGCGACGGCGGCACTGAAGTGGAAGCCCTGCAGGACGTCGCAGCCGAGCCGCGTCAGCTCGGCACCCGCGGCGTGCGTCTCGACGCCCTCCGCGACGACGCGCATGCCGAGGCTGTGGCCCAGCTCGATCGCGAAGTGGACGATCGCGGCGTCCTGGGGGTCGTCGTGCATGCGCCTGACGAAGCTGCGGTCGATCTTCAGCTCCCCGACGGGAAGGGCCCGCAGGGACCCCAGCGACGAGAAGCCGGTCCCGAAGTCGTCGACGGAGATCGTGACGCCCAGGGCGGCGAGCCGGTGCACGACCGGCACGGTGATCTGCGGGTCCGCGGCGGCCATGCTCTCGGTGATCTCGAGCACGAGCGCCTGCGGCGCGACGCCGCTCGCCCGGCACAGCTCGTGTACCCGGTCGGGCAGATCGGCCTGCGCGAGGCTGCGCGGGGAGAGGTTGACCGAGACGGTGACGTCGTGGCCCTGCGCGCGCCAGCCGGCGAGCCGGCCCAGCGCCTTGCCGATCACCTCGTAGGTCAGCGGCACGATCAGGCCGGTGTGCTCGGCGACGGCGATGAACTCCTCCGGCGGCACCGGATCGCGGCCCTCGTCGAACCAGCGGGCGAGCGCCTCGAGGCCGACGACCGCCCCCGAGCGCGCGTCGATCTGCGGCTGGTAGAAGACGTCGAGCCCGCCCTCGTCGAGCGCGCGGCTGAGCGCACCCGCCATCGTCAGGCGCATGACGCTGTTGTCGTCGCGGTCCTCGGCGTAGCGGTCGACGCCGGAGGTGCTGTGCTTGGCCTGGTACATCGCGACGTCCGCGCGCCGCATCAGGACGTCGACGTCGTCCCCGTGGGCGGGGTGCAGCGCGATGCCGATGCTCGCGCTGAGCGGGAAGTGGATGCCGGCGACCTCGACGGGCCGCGCGACCGCCTCGCGCAGCTTGCCGGCGATCGCGTCGGCCGCCTCGCCAGAGGCGACCGGGTCGAGCAGGATCGCGAACTCGTCGCCTCCCAGGCGGGCGACCGTGTCGCCCTCGCGCAGCGTCTCGCGCAGGCGCGCGGCGACCTGCCGGAGCACCTCGTCGCCGACGTGGTGGCCGAGCGTGTCGTTGACCTCCTTGAAGCGGTCGACGTCGATCAGCATCACGGCGACGACCTCGCCGGCGCGGTGGCTCGTCGCGATCGCGTGCTCGACGCGCTTGCGGAAGCGCACGCGGTTCGGCAGGCCGGTGAGCGCATCGGTCATCGCGAGCCGCTCGCTGAGGACGGCGTGGCGCCCGGCGCGGTGGGCGGCCAGCAGCGGCAGGCCGACGAGCGGCAGCAGCACGGGCGCGTAGTCGAGCGCCAGCACGGCGAGCGGGGCCATCCCGAGCAGGATCGCCTCCGTCCCGGAGTGGAACATGAGGTCCGAGGAGAGCTGCCGGCGCAGCGGCACGCCGGTGTGGAGCGAGATCGCCGCGGCGACCAGCAGCGAGTTCAGGGCGAAGAAGACGGCGGCGGCGAGGACGAACGCCGGGACGTCGACGGCGCGGAA